>ERZ835762.200-NODE-200-length-80890-cov-15.087846_pt1 | contig 80890 bp, 67 predicted proteins | sample MGYA00519687_ERZ835762 | MGnify/ENA primary metagenome ERZ835762 (study PRJEB31850, sample SAMEA3708783) | human gut metagenome | biome: human gut; feature: human-associated habitat; material: faeces | place: China | collected 2014 ... | reverse complement strand
TCTTGGTGTTCTGTATGAAGCAGTTTATTCCTAAATTGGCTGCGGAATCTCGGATATATCGCTTGTGCACGCATTATTTATTTAACGTCACACATTGATTTTATGGAACTTAAAACCCGATCAAACTATATAAAACGACATAATAAACACCATGCCTGTGGACTATAAGTACAGGAGCATTAATAGGAACTACCATTCATCCAGGGTTAACTACCCCATGGGTCATTGCACCTGGTAGTGCTGGCCCCACCGTCAGTACAGCAAGGCAGTACAACTTCTACACAAGGCCTTGCATTACAGGCCCCAATTTCCGGACATATTTATGTATCGCATCCAACTTATAAACATTGGGCCTGCATAAAATCCTTGATGTTAAATAACACCATCTTAAACCTTAAAATATATCCGAGTGAATCCATAAAGAACCGGACAGCTCTAGTTTTATAAAAAACAGTATGAAATGCAACACAATGCCCAGAGGCGAAAATGTTATTTCCCGGCAAAAACATGCAGTCAATTCCAGCACCTGTCGAATACTACTGAATAAGGGTGAATAGTGGTGAGGAGCAAAAAACAAATAACCATGGGGAATAGAACAACTATCCATTATGAATAAATACCATAAATAATTTTATTCCCATGTGAACAGTTATGAACAGTCGATGAATACTGCCCTATCAACCATTCACCTTTTAACTTACTGTATTATCTATTTTTTTTACTAAGTGAATAGTAGTGAACAGTTAAAGTAAGTCTGAAACAGCCTCAGTTAAACGAGGCCTTTCCTGGCTAGCCAAAAGAGGTCTTTGTCTTGTCGCTCGCACAATGGCATTCAATGGCAGCTTTGTATGCATGACAGCACAATTGACACCACGACAAACCACCAGGTGCTGACATGACTATCCCAGAACAGAGCAATAACCCGATCGCTGATATTTCTATCCCTGCTTCGACGCAACAGGCGCTTGAAAAAGTGAATGTCGCTAAATCAGCCTGGATGGAAGCCCGTCGCAAGCAAGGTGATGCTGCAGCGATGCTCACAACAATCCGTAAACGCCGTGTAGAAACGGAAACGGAGGCAAAGGCACAAAATGAGGAATGGCGGCAGATGTTCCATGAAAACCAGGGACAGGTAACGCCAAAGATGAAAAAGCTCCGGGCCGAGATTGCTCTGGGCCGCGAAACGCTCGATGAGTTTGATGATCTGCTTGCAGCCCATGCCGGAGAAAATGAATTACTGCCTTGGAATACGGCGAAACTGGCCCGTGGTTACATTCAGGCGCACGACGACCTAATCGAGATCCATGTTACCCGGCTATGGGATGATTTCATGGGACAGCATGGCAAGACTCTTATTCAACTCCTGAGCCTGCTCAAAGTGACAATGGGGCGGCGCGCCAGCGCTTATGTGGGCGTTGTCCATGAGGTGAATGACCCTGAAACGTTATTACGGAATTTCATTTTCTCAAAAATTACCGACCCAGCAATAAAACAGGATGAATCATTCCAGAATGATCCTTTCCTCAAAACGATTGGTGTACGTGCTGACAGTATTGCCTATCAGGACATTAAGAACGCCCCAAGCCCGGCGGCGCAAATTCGTATTCAGAAACAGCGTGAAAAAGCGAAGAAGGAGCAAAGCTGATGAACGCTACTATTCCCCCTCAGGAAGCGCTGCAGCACTATCGGGATGCTTCTCAGAATTGGTTATCCCTTCGTAATGAACAAAGCACAGCCCAACTACGGCTGCAGGCGTTGTTGCTGTCTGCAGATAAACCCGCCAATTACGCCTGGCAGGTTGAAACTCTCAGAGAAAAGCTCGAAGTGCTTGAATGGCAGATCAGTTGTGCGGCAAGCGATAGCCTCTACGCGCAAAGAAGTGTTGTGGATGCCTGTGTTGATAATGCCTTAAGTGACTTTATGGCAAATTCGGGCAAGGCGCTGACCTCAGCACTGGCACCTTATCTAAACGGCCCCTTTGGCCTTGATGCTGCTGCACGTGTGCTGCGTTCTGCACTGGCGCACCATGCAGAACTCAATGCTCCAGAACTGCTTGAGTCCTGCCGCGATATCCTGGATGAATCAGGTTTGTCGCCGGATACCTCAATGCGCATGGATGCATCCAGGAGATTCACTCCGGCGAAGCATAAAACTTTTCAGGGCAGACTCAAGCGCCTGAAACTCATGGAGGAAGCCTATGGCTTTACAGTGTCCTGAGTGCGGCGCAATCTCACATGCTCGTTCCAGCTTTTATGAGGCCCCGTCCATAAAGCGGACCTACTATCAGTGCAAAAACCTCGAGTGCTCATGCACATTCACCGCACTTGAGAGCGTGGACACGATTATTGCCCGGCCTAATAAAGTCGAAGTGAAGGATGAATCCACCACAGATCAACCTGAGAAACCAGCCCAAACGCTGGGCAAATATGGCGCAGCGTCCAGGCTATCCAACCGCCAGCAAATTCCTGTCTGACGACTCAAAGCAATCCTCGAACCGGCTTATATGCCGGTTTTTTTTACGCTAACTTTCTGGCTTTCCCGTTGATGTTGAGAGTGCATGTCTATGCTGCATGAAAACGCATGAGACCCATGCATCAATTTTAGTCCCACCCTCCGTGATTCACGGGCCTTGAGGACAAAACGGCAGTGCATGAAAACCTATGCATTAAGTGAAGCGTGCAGGCGGGCGGGGCTGCGCACGCTGAGATGCAAAAGGAAAAGCAATTTTCAATGAATTCCTACTCAATCATTTGCTTAGATGTCAGTCACAGGCTCAACGCTATAGCTTGATAGCTCAATTTTTATAACGCATACTGCTGGCATTATCATTAATCAGATAACTCCTAAAGAACTGATTGGAACGGCTTCAAATCGCAACTTTAGACTTAGAGGTTGAACAAGGAATGAAATCTGAAGACACTAATTCGTTACATAAAATATACAATCCAGTTTATGGGCTAGATAATATCGTATTACTTGCTCAAGAGTGCCAATCTACAGACCCAGTAAAAGTTAATCTTTTATGCCTGGGATTCAAAGAAGACTTACCCAAAGACAAAGAGCTTGCGGAAACTTTATTTTTAGAATTAGTTCATTATTGTATTCCTCATCCGGTTATAGCGAAAAGAAAAGCTTTAGGTCAAAGTGAAGGCAAGGATGAGGCAAGGCTTTATAGTGAACTTGCAAGAGAAGCACGTAGTCTTTTTATGAAATATAAATTAGAAAGTGCGTTAACAATAAAAAAGGATGAATCCCAGGAAAAATTCGAACAACGAGTAAGGAATGCTAATTTACGCTATGGTGAAGTGGGTGAGCTTATATCATATTGTATAGCAATTCATTTTTTAAAAGCAGCGCAATTAGTCTCCAAAATGGCTCTTAAAACATCCTCTGAAATGCCTGTCTTTGGACTAGATGGAATTCATGCAACCGTAGACGTCGAAGGAACATTAACGGTATTTTACCTAGAATCTAAAATGACTAGAGAGTTCGACAGTGGCTCTGAACAATTTTCAAAATCAGTGAGTGGGTTTGAAAGTGATAGAAAGAGCCGTAGAAATGAATACAGGATATTGCAGGATTTGAGTAACTTAGAGTCTCTTGAGGGGGAAGAACGAAAGAAAGCAGTACAATACTTTGATCCTTATTCAAATGAATCATCAAATGTGAGAGAGCGTTTCGTTGGGATAATTGCTTACAATGAAGAAAGCTATAAAGATAAAATATCAGTTGACGATGAAGCCCCACTTTCTATCCATTTAGACCACTTTAAGAAAAGTTACATCAGTACTTATGAGGATAAAATAAAAACTATAACGGATGATCTCGCAAAAGCGGGTGCAACTCCGCAAAAATGTAGGGCGTACATATTTGCTTTACCTGACGTGGATGTTTTTAAACTAGATTTTGCAAAGGAGTTATCGGGTGAACACTTTAGCTACTGAAGTCATTGACCAAATAAAAAGTCGTTTAGAATTTAAAAACGATCTTGGATTTCTGTTTGCACACTCTTTTTTGCAAAAGCATAGACAAAGTTCTTTCTCTGCCATTCAAAGCGAAATAGAAAATGAAAATCTAATTATTTATAAACGGTTAATTGAATCTGCATACTTGTTTTCCCAATCCAAGTTAGACGAAGATAAAAATTTAGCTCAAAGTATTGCATATCATCTAACTGTAATAACCAACGATGATTTCTTAAAACAATTGTCTGAAAATCTTTTAAGAGTTCTGGGTAATTTTCCAGGAGCAACCTATTTACAAAAAGAAAATGGGTTTATACCAGAAACTTTCTATTCTTATTTAAAAAGGTCTTTCAGTGAAAGTGAAAATACAGTAAAAATCGCTAACAAAGAAATAATATTAACAAATTTTCAGAAAAAAGTATGGGATTCATTGCATTCGAATACCCCACAAGCTATATCTGCTCCAACCTCAGCGGGAAAATCGTTCTTAGTGGTGGAGATGCTTGCCAATAGAATAATTAAAGGTGAATTAAACTCTGCTATTTATATTGCACCAACCCGTGCTTTAGTTAATGAAATTACACAAAAATTCATAAGTAAGACTTTACCATATCAAAATGAAGTTCGCGTAACATCCATACCAACAATTAACAGCGAATATCATAAACAGATATTTGTTTTAACACAAGAAAGACTTCAGGTCCTACTTGATAATTTCAAAAACAAAATAGATATAGTAGTAATTGACGAGGCCCAATCAATTTCAGATGAAATTAGGGGAATGATATTACAGGATTGCCTTGATAAAATAAGCATACAAAACCCTAATGCAAAATATGTTTTTCTCGCGCCTGGCGCTGAAGGCTTTGATGATTTAGCTGATATTATTGGGATTGATACAATCCACGTAGAAAAAACAAATCTATCTCCTGTAGTACAAAATAAAATAATTATCAAAGTAGATCCCGCTAAAGAAAACAATTTACAGTTATCGTTATTAGATAATTCAAATATATTATCTATCGGTGAAATAACCTCGACAAGAGGTTTTGCTAATGAAAATACTAGATTAGCAGCTGTAGCCTTAGAATTAGGAAACGATGAGGGTTCTCTTGTTTACGGGACCGGAGCTGCTAATGCAGAAGACGTAGCCAAGCAAATATCTTCTGGCTTGCCCCTTCTAGAAAATGATAGTGATTTGCTAGAACTCTCAAAATTCATAAAAAAACATGTCCACAAGGATTATTCTCTTGCAAATCTCGTGTTAAGAGGCGTTGGGTATCATTATGGTAAAATGCCAAGTTTATTAAGAGAAACATTAGAAAAAAACTTTACGAATAATAAACTTAAATTTTTAGTTTGTACTACAACCCTTTTTCAAGGGGTTAACCTCCCTGCAAAGAATGTTTTTATTGATACACCCACGCGAGGCAACAGAGGAGAAGCATTAGATCCAGCATCGCTTTGGAATTTCGCAGGACGAGCAGGTAGATTAGGTTATGCATTTTCAGGGAATGTTTATCTTATTGATTATGATGATTGGGAAACAAAACCATTAGATTCCAAAATAGATTTCAAAATTACGTCATCTTTCAAGAAAGTAATTAATGAAGATTTTGACTCAGTTATATCACGTTTAGATAAGAATAATCATTCTGGAGTGAGCCAATATAGTAATGTTGATGCAGCTGCAGGCCTTTTGATATCAAGAGCAGCAAAAGGCGATTTACATAGTTTCCTTGAAAGATCATTTCGAACTATCCCTGACAAATCGAAGCTTGAATGGATTGAAAATGCCACATATAGTTCTTTGGAGTCACTCAACATCCCCCATAATATATTAACTCTAAACTGGACAGTCGATCCCTTTGGACAGGAACGGTTGTACAATAGGTTTATCGAGAAGATAAACGATGGTAAGATTGACGATCTTATACCTCGACATCCTTCGGGTAATGTTTATGCTAATTACGTTGCTGTTTTTAGCAGAATAAACAAATACATCCTTAACAATAACACATCTAAATTCTCAAACTACCTCACAGCAATGGCATTGAACTGGATGAGGGGAAAATCCCTTCCAGAGATAATATCTCTTTCCATAAAAAAGAAAAAAGAAAAAAATTCTACCAGACCTGTGAATGTAGACCGTGCAGTACGAGAGGTTTTTGATTTCGTTGAGGATAACTTGCGATTCAAATATGTACAACTCGGCAAAGCATATATTGATTTATTGCGCCAAGCTTTAGTTGAAAGTAACCAAGAAGAAAAGTCAGAGGAAATATATGACTTCCCATTATCACTTGAATTGGGTGTATCTTCTATCGCAGGGCAAGTTTTCATTGAACTAGGGCTGTCCAGAATATCTGCATCTTACCTCGAGAATATCATTCCAAACTCTAACCCTTCGATAGGTGCGGCAAAGGAGTGGCTAAAAAATAATGATTATGATTCATTAAACTTGCCACTTACTATTTATACAGAGTTAGAAGATAAAGGATTGCTACCAAATAATTAAATATCATGAAAGGGCTGGGAAATACAGCCCTTTCATCAAAAAATCATTTGATTTTTTTCATTTTAGCGAAATCAAATGGTGTAATGTAATTAATATTTAACTCGTCGAGATAGTCAGCCCACCACTGAATCATTAAACGACGCTCATCCAAATGCTCAGATGTATGTATGTAAGCCGCACGCACATTATTACGCTCTGTGTGGCTCAACTGTCGTTCTATCGCGTCATCGCTCCATAACCCTGACTCACCTAAAGCACCTCGCGCCATTGTTCTAAATCCGTGCCCGCAGACTTCGGTTTTCGTGTCATAGCCCATCGCACGCAATGCACTGTTTACCGTATTTTCACTCATAACCTTAGTTGCGTCGTGATCCCCCGGGAATAGCAGCTCTTTATCACCACTAATATGCTTGAGTTGCTCTAACAAGACCATCGCCTGTCGACTGAGAGGAACGATATGCTCCTCTTTCATCTTCATACCACGATACGAGTAACGCACACCTTTAATTTCTTCTCGTTTTGCAGGTACTCGCCAAAGAGACTTATCGAAGTCGAATTCATCCCAGCGCGCAAAACGTAACTCGCTTGAACGCACAAAAGTTAGCAATGAAAGTTCTACCGCGATCCTTGTCATTACACGGCCACGATATGCAGCAAGACGCGCAAGAAACTCTGGGAAGCGGCTGGAAGGTAGAGCTGGATAGTGTCGTGCTTTGGTTGTCGATAAAGCCCCAGCCATATCACTGGCTGGATTAGAGTCGATGTAATCGTTCTGTACGGCGTAGCGCATAATGGCCGTGACGCGCTGCTGAAGACGCTGCGCAACATCATGCTTGCCACTGGCATCAACTTTTTTAATCGGGGCTAACAGGTGGCTAGTTTTGAGCTGGCGAATGTCGGAAGAACCGATATATGGGAAGATATAAAGTTCGAGATAGCGAAGAACGCGCGAACGATGGTCTTCACTCCAGCGCTTATTGCTGGCATGCCATTCACGAGCGATAGTTTCGAAAGTGTATGCCCCCGAGTTCTCGGCCTGAGTTTCTTTCTTTTCGGCTTTTGGGTCGATGCCCTGCACTAACAGCTTTTTAGCTTCATCGCGCTTTGCCCTTGCCTGAGCAAGCGTCACGGTAGGCCAAACACCAAAAGCGAGGCGATCCTCTTTTTTGTCAGAGGGGCGTCTGTATTTCATGCGCCAGTATTTAGAACCCTTTGCAGAAATCTCAAGATATAAACCGCCGCCATCGGCCATTTTGTAGGTTTTGTCTTTTGGCTTTGCGGTCTCGACCTGTCTGGCGTTGAGCTTCATTTGGGGGCACATTTCTAATCGAAGTTAAGATGCCCCCAATTATGCCCCCAACGGCATCCGGATTTCAACGGACTATCTCGGACAGTGCAGGACGTAAAAATCGCTGCAAGCATTGATTTTTAAGGGAAAATTGGACTTTTTCGGATGGTCTTGGAAGTACTAATGGTGCCGAAGGCCGGACTCGAACCGGCACGTATTTCTACGGTTGATTTTGAATCAACTGCGTCTACCGATTTCGCCACTTCGGCACTGAAGGGGATGCGGAAACGTTGTGGATTATACCTGTCGCGCGCCGCCATGCAAGCGACGACGCGCTAAACCCGCGCTAAGTGCCCAAAAAACCAGCGCTACCGTCAGTCCAGCTCAGACACTGCCAGCCGAATCACTCTCGCCGCCTTCTGCTCCGGCATCGCCAGCACCTTCGCCCACATATCCTGCACCATATCGCAGGAGAGCTTCTCTTTGCCCGCCGCCTTCTCCGGCATCTGCAGCAGCTGGATGTCCTCGCCGTACTTATCGGCAAGTTCCTTCATAATCGGCCGCACGTCCTCGACGGCCGCCTCGCGTTCGGCCGGGGTCACGGTGTGGCGGTTTTTGCCGTAGGCCGCGCGCATCATGTCGGCGTCTGCCTGCATGCGCCGCGCCATCAGGTCTTTATCCAGCATGCGCATCGGGTTCACGCCGCCCTTCACCATCGGGTAGAGGAAGCGGAAGCAGGCGTCGTCGCTCACCTTCTGGATGGCGGCGGTCTGCTCCATATTGATGGTCATGTAGTTCACCACGTTGGCGTCCGGGGCGTTCTGCAGGCGCGACATCTGCAGATGCAGGATCTGCGGCTGGATGGTGTCGATAATCTGCTGCTCCGGCTCGCCCGCTTTTTGCAGGGCGGCCATCTGGTCGAGGATGCGCTGATGCAGAACAGGCTCCTGCTCCTTAATCACCTGCCAGGCGGGCATCGCGTTAAGGGCGTTATCCATCTGCCGTTCCGGGGCGCGCTGCCTGTCGAAAAACACCCAGAACGCCACGGCGGCAGCCGCAATGACGACAATCACAATACGGGTCCACGTTTTATTCATCTCGCATCCTTATCCTTGAGTTATGCCGGTTTACACCGGCACGCCGCTGTGGAAGCGAAACTCGTTGTCCGGTGTCGAGATAAGTGTGGCTTCAATTTCGCCAAAAAGCTTTATGCGCGGTGAGATATCGTCGTCGCTCACCTGCCGGGCGAGCGTCAGGTAGTCCTGATAGTGGCGCGCTTCCGAGCGCAGCAGCGAAAGATAGAACTTCTGCAGGTCGTCGTCGAGGAACGGGGCCAGCGCGGCGAAGCGTTCACAGGAGCGGGCTTCGATGTAGGCGCCGCAGATGAGCTTGTCGATCAGCGTCAGCGGCTCGTGGGTGCGCACTTCTTTCAGCATCCCTTTGGCGTAGCGGCTGGCGGTGATTTTGACGTACGGAATGTCGCGAGCCAGCATCGCCTCGCGCACCTGCCAGAAGTGGTGCAGCTCCTCTTTAATCAGCAGCACCATGCTGTCGATGAGCGACTGGCCCCACGGGTCGTCGGTTTTGGGCATCACGCTTTTGCCAATCTGCTTGTGCAGGGCGATGAAGTCCGGCTCCGGGCCGTCGCGGAAGGTGAACTGTTCGTAGGGTTTGAGCCAGTCGAGCAGCGCGTCGGCACCGCTTTCGTCGGCGACGTATTTGCGCACCAGCAGCAGCGCGGTCTGAGCGGCCTTGAGCTCGCACACCATGTGGTCGGTGAGCAGCAGCGGCAGGTTCGCCGGGTCGCGGGCTTTATCAATCCATGCTTGCGGGGTCGGGCACTGGAGGAAGTTGAGTACGGGGGCGAGTATCTGCGGGTAATCCATGGTTCTGCCTTGAAAAAGCGGTGGCGCGCGCCACCGCCTGAAACGCTTAGTGACGCACGCCGTCGTCGTCTTCGTCGACGTAATCTTCGTCGTCTTCACCGTTCGGATCTTCGAAGTAGGTTCCCCAGCCGTCGTATTCCACCTCAAACTTCTCGGCCAGGTTCATCAGCTGTTCGACCTGCGCGTCGATCAGCTCCGCCTTCAGCGCGCCTTCGCTCAGGATGTCGCAGCAGATGACGGTGTCGCCCTCTTCCACTTCCAGCTCTTCCGGCTCGGTCACTTCGTAGCCCAGCTTGAAGGCTTCCACGGCCATTTTTTCCAGCGCGTCGAAATCATCCGCAGAGAAATGGTGCTCGATGGTGTACAGCGCGTCCGGATCGCTACCGTCTTCCAGCAGCTCTTCAATAATCAGACGCGTCTCTTCGCGTTGCTCTTCCAGTAATTCCGGGTTTGCCATGGCTCAATCCTCTTTAAAGTGCGGCAGATACTTCTATTTTCACACACGGACGGGTTTGCCTCCACCTTTGTTGGAAAGATTTGTGAAACGGGGTTGAAAATGAATAATTACACATATAAAGTGAATTTTAATTCAATTAGTGGCGTTCGCCATGTGAGGATAAAATGTCCGATTTATACAAAAAACACTTTCTGAAATTGCTCGACTTTACCCCTGCACAGTTCACTTCTCTGCTGACCCTTGCCGCACAGCTCAAAGCCGATAAGAAAAAGGGCAAGGAAGTACAAAAGCTTACCGGTAAAAACATCGCGCTCATCTTCGAAAAAGACTCGACCCGTACACGTTGCTCTTTCGAAGTTGCCGCATTTGACCAGGGCGCGCGCGTTACCTATTTAGGGCCGAGCGGCAGCCAGATTGGGCATAAAGAGTCAATTAAGGATACCGCGCGCGTGCTCGGGCGGATGTACGACGGCATTCAGTATCGCGGCCACGGCCAGGAAGTGGTCGAAACGCTGGCGCAGTATGCGGGCGTGCCGGTGTGGAACGGGCTGACCAACGAGTTCCACCCGACGCAGCTGCTGGCGGACCTGCTGACCATGCAGGAGCACCTGCCGGGCAAGGCGTTTAACGAGATGACGCTGGTTTACGCGGGCGACGCGCGCAACAACATGGGCAACTCAATGCTGGAAGCGGCGGCGTTGACCGGGCTGGATCTGCGCCTGGTGGCCCCGAAGGCCTGCTGGCCGGAAGAGAGCCTGGTGGCGGAGTGCAGCGCGCTGGCGGAGAAGCACGGCGGGAAAATCATCCTGACGGAAGACGTGGCGGCGGGCGTGAAGGGCGCGGACTTTATCTATACCGACGTGTGGGTGTCGATGGGCGAAGCCAAAGAGAAGTGGGCGGAGCGGATTGCACTGCTGCGTGGGTATCAGGTGAACGCGCAGATGATGGCGCTCACCGGCAACCCGGACGTGAAGTTCCTGCACTGTCTGCCGGCGTTCCATGACGACCAGACCACGCTCGGCAAGCAGATGGCGAAAGAGTTCGATCTGCACGGCGGGATGGAAGTGACGGACGAGGTGTTTGAGTCGGCGGCGAGCATCGTGTTCGACCAGGCGGAAAACCGGATGCATACGATTAAGGCGGTGATGGTGGCGACGCTTGGGGAGTGATCCTTTCTCCCACTTTATTGATTCGGTGCGCTCTTCTTGCCGGGTGGCGCTGCGCTTACCCGGCCTACACAACCCGTAGGCCCGTGCAAGCGTAGCGCCGCCGGGCGGATCAGGCCAGCTCCATTTCATTGATTTTTCACCCCGAAAAAGGTACGTTTTCGCCTTAATTCCAGCGTGGACATACCAGCATTATGCCGATTATTCAGTCTGTTGAACGTGCGTTGCAGATCCTCGACCTGTTCAACGAGCAGGCCACCGAGCTTAAGATCACCGACATCAGCAAACTGATGGGGCTGAGCAAGAGTACCCTTCACTCGCTGCTGAAAACCCTGCAGCTTCACGGCTATATCGATCAGAACCCGGAGAACGGCAAATATCGCCTCGGCATGAAGCTGGTCGAGCGCGGCCATTTTGTCGTGGGCTCGATGGATATTCGGCAGAAGGCGAAAGGCTGGCTGACGGAGCTGTCCCAGCGTACCGGGCAGACCACCCATCTGGGGATCCTGGACGGGCGTGAAGGGGTTTATATCGAGAAGATTGAAGGCAAGCTGGCCGCCATCGCCTATTCGCGCATCGGCCGCCGCCTGCCGGTTCACGCCACCGCCATCGGCAAGGTGTTGATTGCCTGGCTGGGCGAGACCGAGCTGAACGCCCTGCTGGAGGGCTATCAGTACACCACCTTTACTCCCGCCACTCTCTCCTCTCGCGAAGCCCTAATAAGCGCCCTGGCGCAGACCCGCGAGCAGGGCTATGCCCTGGATAGCGAAGAGAACGAGCAGGGCGTGCGCTGCGTGGCGGTGCCGGTGTGGAACCATGAATCCCGCGTCATCGCCGCCCTGAGCCTGTCGACCCTGACCTCGCGCGTGGACGACGCTGAGCTGTCTGATTTCCGCGAGCAGCTTCAGCAGGCCGGGCTCCAGCTCTCACGCGCGCTGGGCTACCCGGCCTGAGCCGTTAGGCCGGCTCGTAGGTGAAGTAGTCGAAGTCCGCGTGGCAGCCGTCGCCGCTGATGTCCTCGCAGTGCAGCCCCACAAACGCGCCGGTGAAGAAGCCGCGCCCGCCAATGTAGTCGTCCGACAGCTTCCACGCCTCATACGTGACCGGCACGGTGTGCCACGTCTCGCCGTCGAACGAGTAGCTGTAGCGGTAGACCAGCGTATCCACGTCCACCCGCAGCCAGACGCTCTCCACACTCTCCGGCACCGGAATCGGCTGCTCGTGCAGCGGCCATGACGGCACGTTGTGGTCGAGCTGAATAACCTTGATGGTTCTCCCCTGCCCCTCCTCGTAGTCCACAAAGCAGTAGCTCCAGTTTTTACTGTTGTAGTAGCAGGTCAGTCCGGCGCTTTGCTGGAAGTGGACCGGCGAGAACTGCATCCGCGTTTCTGAGCGGAAGGCGAAGTGCTGCCAGCGGCGCGCCACGGTCGACTGGGTAAAGGTGGAGTTGAGCGAGTCGTTGCCGTAGAGCCGTAAGTAGCCCGGCCGCGCGGTGAGCGAGCCGAGGGTGTCGTCGAATGGGATGCGCAGGGTCTGCAGTTCCGGGTCAAGCGTGCTGCCGTCAAAGTCCTCCCGCCAGTTGCCCTGAACGGATGCAGGCTGCTCCGCCATCTGCGGGCCTTTCACGGTCAGCTGCGCGTGCTTGCCGCCTTCCACGTACGGCCAGCCGTCGCGCCATTCAATGCGGGCGATACCGGTCTCACGGCCCAGCGGACAGTAGCCGCGTCCGCTGGTGGCCAGCAGCGGCACGCCGGGCAGGCGCAGCGGGCGACTGGTGAGGTAGGCCATGTACCATTCTCCCGTATGGGTCTGCAGCAGCGAGCCGTGGCCGCTCTTCTGCAGCGGGTTCTCCGGCAGGTGCCAGCTGGTCATCATCGTCACCTCCGGATGCAGCTCGTACGGCCCGTCGATGTTTTTGGAACGCAGCACCACGACGGCATGCTCGTAGCTGGTGCCGCCTTCGGCGACCATCAGGTAGTACCATCCCGCGTGGCGATACAGGTGCGCGCCCTCGGTGTAGCAGAGCGGCGTGCCGGTAAACAGGGTTTTGCGCTCGGGCGAGAGCGTGCCGGTCTGCGGATCAAACGCCTGCATCACGATGGTGTTGTGCGGGTTGCTGTGGTGGCGCGGCCCCCACGGGCGGTAGAGGTAGTACTTGCGGCCATCGTCGTCGTGGAACAGGGACGGGTCAAACCCGCCGTTGCCCATCGGGATCGGCTCGCTCCACGGTCCCTCGATGGACGGCGCGGTAACCAGGAAGTTGCGGCCGTTTTTCCACGGCGAGTCGACAATCTTTACGTCGGTGTAGAGCAGCCAGAATTTGCCGTCGGCGTAGCTCAGGCACGGCGCCCAGATGCCGCCGGAGTCCGGGTTGCCCTTCATGTCCAGCATCGACACGCGGTCCAGCGGCGTGCTGACCAGCGACCAGTTTTTCAGGTCACGGGAGTGGTAGATGCGCACGCCGGGGAACCACTCGAAGGTCGAGGTGGCGATGTAGTAGTCCTCGCCCTGACGGCACAGGGACGGGTCCGGGTTGAAGCCGGTCAGAATGGGGTTAGTGATTTCCATGTTGCCTCCGGTTAATGGGATGCGGCTGTCGCGGCGTCGGGAACGTCCTCGCCCTGCGCCGCGCGGTGCTTGATCAGCTGCTGGCTGATGGCCTCCACGCGGGCGTCGGTGAGCTTGTAGAACGACAGCATGATGAACATGCCCGCGTAGAGCACCACCGGCACCACGCAGAACAGAATTTTGATGGTGGTCAGCACCTCGACCGGCTGCACGCTGCTGCTGGCGGAGTAGTTCACGTACGCCAGGATCCAGCCCACCACCGCCCCGCCAATCGCCAGGCCAATCTTCAGGCTGAACAGGTAGGTGGAGAACACCAGCCCGTCGAGGCGGCGCCCGCTGCGGCTCTCCTCGTAGTCCACCACGTCAGATGCCATCAGCCACTGCAGCGGTGTGGTGGTGTTAAAGACGAACAGGAACAGGATGTTGAGGGCAAAAATCAGCGCGATGTGCTCAGCCGGGGTGACGAAAATCAGCAGACTGATCAGCGAGTAGGCGACGATGATCCACTTGAAAGCGGTGACGCGGTCGAAGCGGCCCAGCAGACGGGAGGAGCAGAGCGAGCCGAACATGGTGGCGAGGCTGCCGTAAAGTAAAAACTGGGTCGCCATCTCCGGGTGATCCATCACGTATTTCACGAAGTAGAGCGTCGCCCCGCCGCGCACCACGTTGGAGCAGGTCGCCATCATCTTGAACGCGCACATGATCCGCCACTGGCCGTTGCCCAGCAGCAGCTTGAGGTCTTTCGCCACCGACGAGCCCGGCTGCACTTCAAAGGTGTAGCGCTCTTTGGTGGTGAAGAAGCAGACGTAGAGCAGCACCACGCCGGTCAGGCCCAGCACGCACATGGCGCCGAAATAGCCCACCTGCTCGTCCCCTTTACCGATGATGCTCACCAGCGGCAGGGCAATGCCGCTGATGGCGAGCGATCCCGCCGCCGCCAGGAAGAAACGCCACGACTGCAGGGCGTGACGCTCTTTCGGGTCGGCGGTGATGACGCCGGGCATGGCGCAGTACGGCACGTTAACGAAGGTGTAGACCAGGGTCAGGAGAATGTAGGTCACGCAGGCGTAGATGATTTTGCCCTGCGCGGAGAAGTCCGGCGTGTAGAAGGTCAGCACGCAGACGATGCCAAACGGGATGGCGCCCCACAGCAGGAACGGGCGGAACTGGCCGTGCCGCGTGCGGGTGCGGTCGACCAGTAGCCCCATCAGCGGGTCAGTCACGGCGTCGAGCACGCGGGAGATTAAAAACAGCGTTCCCATAATGCCCGCCGACAGGCCGAAGACGTCGGTGTAGAAATAGGCCAGCAGGAACATCGTGGCCTGCCAGACGAAGCCGCAGGCGGTGTCACCCAGCCCGTAGCCAATTTTGTCTTTCATGGTTAATTGCGTCATCAGAATTACACCCTTATGTAGTGTGCTGAATTACAACATCGTGTTAATGGAGTGTAATGAGCTGTTCAATTAACCAGCAATGGTCATATCTTATTTCTGAATTACGTTATTTTGCTTTTGTGACGCCAACGATATATGACAACTTATTGTTTAAATTGATAAAATAAAGACACGCAAAAACCGCCCGCGGAATATTTCCCGCAGACGGTTTTATCTAATGAAATAATTAAATACCGAGCGCTTTTTTACCGGCGTTAATTACCTCGATAATTTTATCGGTGTCATAAATACAGCCTTTCCAGGTGCCGCCGCTGACCGACTGTAATGCTGCCCACAGGCGGGTGTCGTCCGGCAAAAAGTCGTGGGCGTGCAGGTCCGGGTGCGTCTGCCGCATTGCCAGCTCGCGTGCCCCCTCCTCCGGCGTCAGCGGGTTATCCGCGGTGCCGATAAAGTTGACGCTGCCCGTCAGGGTCAGGCGATCCACGGCAATCTCAATGATGTCGTTATCGCGCAGCTTACCAATCGGCCCGCCCGCCAGCGCCTCCGGCGACACGTGGCCGAAGCAGGCGCCTGTCGACACGCCCGAGAAGCGCGCATCGGTGATGAGCGACACCGTCTTGCCCCATGAGATATGCTTCAACGCGGAGGTGAGCTGGTAGGTCTCTTCCATGCCGGTGCCGGACGGCCCGCCGCCGATCACCACCATGATATCGCCCTGCGCAATCTCTTCCCGCTTGATGGCCTTAATCGCCTGCGCTTCCGAGACAAACACCCGCGCCCGGCCGGTGTGGCGGTATACGCCATCTTCGCCCACCACCGACGGGTCGATCGCCGTGGCCTTGATCACCGAGCCTTCCGGCGCGATGTTGCCCGTCGGGAAGCAGACCGTCGAGGTCAGCCCTTTCGCTTTTGCCTTCTCCGGCGGCAGGATCACGTCATCCGGATCCACGCCGTCCTGCTCGCGCAGGCACTGGCGGAAGCGCTCACGACGCTCGGACGCCTGCCACCAGTCGAGGTTCTCGCCCACCGTCTGGCCGGTCACGGTCATGGCGTCCAGATGCAGCAGGCCGAGATCGCGCAGGTGGAGCATCACCTCCGGCACGCCGCCCGCGAGGAAGGCGCGCACGGTCGGGTGATAGTCCGGGCCGTTGGGCAGCACGCTGACCAGGCGCGGCACCCTGCGGTTGACGCGCGTCCAGTGCTCTACGTCCGGGATCGTGCAGCCCGCCGCGTGGGCGATGGCCGGGATGTGCAGCAGTAAATTCGTCGAGCCGCCGAACGCCGCGTGGATCACCATGGCGTTTTCGATGGCTTTGTCGGTGAGGATATCGCGCGTGGTGATGCCAAGGTTATCCAGCTCGCTCACCGCCCGCGCCGACTGGCGGGCGATCTCCAGCCACACCGCCTGCCCGGACGGCGCCAGCGCGGAGTGCGGCAGCGCCAGCCCCAGCGCTTCCGCGACCACCTGCGAGGTGCCCGCCGTGCCGAGGAACTGACACCCGCCGCCCGGCGAGGCGCAGGCGCGACAGCCCAGCTCGGCGGCCTCCTGCAGGGAGAGTTCGTGGTTGGCAAAGCGCGCGCCGATGGTCTGCACTTTGCCCGCGTCTTCCCCCACGGTTGGCGGCAGCGTCGCCCCGCCCGGCACCAGAATGGTCGGCAGGTCGTGCATCGCGGCCAGGGCAATCATGGTGGCGGGCAGTCCTTTATCGCAGGTTGCCACGCCGATCACCGCCCGGCGCGTCGGGAGGGAACGGATCAGGCGGCGAAACACGATCGCCGCGTCGTTACGGTACGGCAGGGAGTCGAACATGCCGTGCGTGCCCTGAGAGCGCCCGTCGCACGGATCGCTGACGAAGGCCGCAAACGGGATCCCGCCGTTGCGGGTGATCTCTTTCGCCGCCGCCTGCATCTGCATGCCGATCTCCCAGTGGCCGGTGTGGTAGCCCAGCGCAACCGGGCGTCCGTCCCCGGCGCGGATGCCGCCCTGGGTGCCGATGATCAGCACCTCTTTGCCGGTCAGCTTGTTGGCGTCCCAGCCCATCCCGGCGTTCTGCGTCATGCCGAACAGGTTGCCGCTGGGGGATTCCATCAGCATCTGCGGGGTCAGCGGCAGCGCGCCCTGCGGCCCCGCCGCGTGGGTGATGACGGCATAAAACGCCTCGTCCTGCGGGGTGAAAATCTTCTCGATGGTCATGGTTATCGTCCGGCTCAGCAGAGCTTGAGCTGTTGCAGCAGGGTTTTCAGCTGCGCCTTACGCGGCTCGTCCAGCGCAGAGGCGGGCGGCAGCACGTGCGTGGAAATCGGGCGGCCACAGAGCACGATCGCCTCTTTAATGACGTTCACAAACGGCGTATCCAGCTGATACATCTGAGGAATTTGCAGTAAGGTCTGATGATACTCAGCCGCTTTCGCCACGTCTTTATCCCGCCAGGCTTTCAGAAGATTCACCGACACCTGCGGGGCAAAGTTGCCGCTGGCCGAGATCGCCCCGTCGCCGCCGAGCAGCAGGGTATTAAACAGATGATCGTCGTAGCCGCACAGCACGGTGAAGTGCGGATGGGCGGCTTTGACGGTATGGATCATGCTGCGCAGATGGGCGACGGAGTCGATGGTGTCTTTAATGCCGACGATGTTGCTGCGCGAATCGGCCAGGGTTTTCACCAGCGCCGGGGTCAGATCCTGCCCGGTCAGCGCCGGGAAGTTATAGAGCATCACCGGCAGCGTGACGCTGTCCGCCACCTGCTCGAAATAGCGGATCAGGTTCGCTTCCGACACTTTCCAGTAGTAAGGGTTGATCACCACGATGCCGTCCGCCCCCGCCTGCTGCGCGTGCTGGCTGAGCGCAATGGTTTCCCGCGCGTTGGTGCCGCCGGTGCCGATCAGGACCGGCACGCGACGATCGACATGATCGATCGCAAATTGGGCAATGGTTTTACGCTCTTCGGCGCCGAGCTGGGAGAACTCGCCGCCGCTGCCCAGGAAGAACAGGCCGTCAACGCCTGCTTTGATGAGATCGTCGATCAGCGCGGCGGTGCCCTGCTTATCGAGTTGGCCATCGGCAGTAAAAATGGTGGAGACAGGGGGAATGATTCCCGTAAACAACGCGGACTGCGGCATGAGATCTCCTTGCTGAATCATTTTGTTCTACATTATAGAACAGCGTTCATTAATTTAACGATGATACTATGACGCAGAAAAAGGAGAGGTAAATGGGAAGGGAAGAAGGAGTGCGGGAAATTTAAGCTGGATCACAAATTGGAAGGGGCGGCCTGATGCCCTCACCCTAACCCTCTCCCACAGGGAGAGGGAACTTTTACACCCTCTCCCCTTGGGAGAGGGGTTACTCTACAAGCATCTTCACCACCACTTTCCTGACCTTAGCAGGTGCCCCCACCGCGCACAGCGGCTTGTGCACCTCACCCGGCCAGAACACCACAAAATCCCCTTCGCTCAACACGACGGTTTTCTCCTGCTCGCCTTCCGGCAGGAACGCGATGTCTTTGTCCGCCAGCCAGTCGGTGTCCGGCGTGCCGGGCGGCAGGGTGCTGAATGTCATCCCTTCCTGTCCCTTCATCACGATCTGAATATCCAGATAGCGCGCGTGGTACTCGGCGCGACGCTCGGCGAACGGCTGGGTTGTATCTTCAGAGACCAGATAAAACAGACTGTTGCCGTTGACGTCGTGCTTGCCGAGCGGCGTCGCGTCGGTGACGTGAGATTTAACGTGCTCAATGGCCTGACGCAGATCCTCAGGCAGCCAGGACTGCAGATGGTGGATGTTGCCGATAATCATCAGAATACCCTCAATATAAAACAACGTTTCATTTTTATCTTTTATACGAGAATCCCGACTGCCATACCAGCGCTTTTTAGACGGGTTTTGCGCGAACGCATGTTTATCGGGAATGGTGTTAATTTGCTGTTAAGCCCTCGCAGGCATTTATGCAGTCATTATGCATATCTTCAGTTCTTCGTTATCACGGCCTTGCGCTAACTTACTGATCGTCATGCCTTAACAACAAAACTCGCTACAGCTTCACATTTTATCACTTTGATAATTTGCTATTAAATTCAATAAATATTTATTGATTTTCCTTAAGCCAAAAATAGTTAATTAGCAATAGTGCATAGCCATTCCCTGCCGCCTTTAAAAACAATTAAAATCAATGACTTAACAAAATATTTCAAAGCATTAAATTCTACAAAACACTAACAACTGCAAATAATGACAACGGATAGTGCTTAGCTATTCACCTCGCCAGAATAGCCAATTAATCATTATCTGATGCGAATCATGCTAATGAAAATAAACCGCTTAATATCCATTTTCGCGTGAGCAATATCACAATACGGATTATTTAACTGCCTAGTATGAACCACGAAATCAATTGAGCTTAGCCGCCATGCAATTAAATACATCACATGGCGCATGCCCTTTTTATTCTGAAAAACAGTTAAAGGAATAATTATGGAAAAGCATTACGTCGGTTCTGAAATTGGTCAATTGCGTAGCGTTATGCTGCACCGCCCAAATTTAAGTCTGAAACGCTTAACGCCATCAAACTGTCAGGAGCTGCTTTTCGATGACGTGCTCTCGGTTGAGCGGGCGGGTGAGGAGCATGACATCTTCGCCAACACGCTGCGTGAGCAGGAGGTGGAAGTCCTGCTGCTGACCGACCTGCTGACACAAACCCTTGATATCGCTGAGGCGAAAGCCTGGCTGCTGGAGACGCAAATCTCTGACTACCGCCTCGGCCCAACCTTTGCTGGCGACGTGCGCGGCTGGCTGGCGGATATGCCGCACCGGGAACTGGCGCGCAGATTAAGCGGCGGATTAACCTACGGTGAAATTCCGGCAGCCATTAAAAATATGGTGGTGGATACCCACACGGCGAATGATTTTATTATGAAGCCGCTGCCAAACCATTTATTTACCCGCGATACCTCCTGCTGGATCTATAACGGCGTCTCTATTAACCCAATGGCCAAACCGGCGCGTCAGCGTGAAACCAATAACCTGCGGGCAATATATCGCTGGCACCCGGCGTTCGCCGACGGCGATTTTATTAAGTATTTCGGCGACGAGAATATTAATTACGACCACGCCACCTTAGAAGGCGGTGACGTATTAGTGATTGGCCGCGGCGCGGTATTGATCGGCATGTCCGAACGCACGACGCCGCAGGGCGTGGAGTTTCTCGCCAACAGCCTGTTCAAACACCGTCAGGCCGAGCGCGTGATCGCCGTTGAGCTGCCAAAACACCGCTCCTGCATGCACCTCGACACCGTCATGACCCACATCGACGTGGATACCTTCTCCGTCTACCCGGAAGTGGTGCGCAAAGACGCCCAGTGCTGGACGCTCACCCCGGACGGACGCGGCGGCCTGCTGCGCACCCAGGAAACCGACCTGCTGCACGCCATCGAGAAAGCGCTCGGCATTAACCAGGTACGTCTGATCACCACCGGCGGCGACGCCTTTGAGGCCGAACGCGAGCAGTGGAACGACGCCAACAACGTCCTGACCATCCGCCCCGGCGTGGTGATCGGCTACGAGCGCAACGTCTGGACCAACGAGAAATACGACAAAGCGGGTATCACCGTACTGCCCATCCCGGGCGACGAACTCGGACGCGGCCGCGGCGGCGCGCGCTGCATGAGCTGCCCGCTGGAACGCGACGGAATTTAAAGGAGCCATCATGGAACGAAAACCCACTCTGGTTGTGGCCCTGGGCGGCAACGCGCTGCTCAAGCGCGGCGAGCCACTGGAAGCGGAGATCCAGCGCCAGAACATCGAGCAGGCTGCCCGCACCATCGCCGGCTTAACGGCGCAGTGGCGCGTGGTGCTGGTGCACGGCAACGGCCCGCAGGTCGGACTGCTGGCGCTGCAGAACAGCGCCTACGACAAAGTCACGCCCTACCCGCTGGACGTTCTTGGCGCCGAAAGCCAGGGAATGATCGGCTACATGCTCCAGCAGGCGCTGAAAAACAGCCTGCCGCAGCGGGAGGTGAGCGTTCTGCTCACCCAGGTAGAAGTGGACGCCGCCGACCCGGCCTTCAGCAACCCGACCAAATACATCGGCCCGGTGTACAGCGAAGCCCAGGCAAAAACGCTGGCCGCGGAGAAAGGCTGGGTGTTTAAAGCCGACGGCAGCTACGTCCGCCGCGTGGTGCCCTCTCCGCAGCCGAAGCGCATCGTTGAGAGCGACGCCATCACGGCGCTGATCCAGCGCGACCACCTGGTGATCTGCAACGGCGGCGGCGGGGTGCCGGTGGTGGAACAGGCCAACGGCTATCGCGGGATCGAGGCGGTAATCGATAAAGACCTCTCCGCCGCCCTGCTGGCGCGCCAGATCGAAGCCGATGCCCTGCTGATCCTCACCGATGCCGACGCGGTGTACCTCGACTGGGGCAAACCAACCCAGCGTCCGCTGGCGCAGGTGACGCCGGAGCTGCTCAGGGGCATGCAGTTCGACGCCGGATCGATGGGGCCGAAGGTGGCCGCCTGCCGCGAGTTCGTTGAAGCCTGCAATGGGATAGCCGGGATCGGCGCGCTGGCCGACGGCGCGGAGATCCTCGCGGGCGAGAAAGGCACGTTGATTCGTAACTGAACACTCATTTTAAAAAGGATTTACCCATGACCATCAACCTGAAAAACCGCAACTTCCTCAAACTGCTAGACTACACCCCGGCGGAGATCCAGTACCTGATCGACCTCGCCATCGAGCTCAAGGCCGCCAAAAAAGCCGGGCGCGAGAAGCAAACCCTGGTCGGGAAAAACATCACCCTGATCTTTGAAAAAACCTCCACCCGCACCCGCTGCGCCTTCGAAGTGGGCGCGTTCGACCAGGGCGCGCAGGTCACCTATCTCGGCCCAAGCGGCTCGCAGATTGGCCATAAAGAGTCGATGAAAGACACCGCCCGCGTGCTGGGCCGCATGTACGACGGCATCGAATATCGCGGCTACGGCCAGGCCATCGTTGAAGAGCTGGGCGAGTACGCGGGCGTGCCGGTATGGAACGGGCTGACCGACGAGTTCCACCCGACCCAAATTCTCGCCGATCTGATGACCATGCTGGAGCACTCCCCGGGCAAAACCCTGCCAGAGCTGAGCTTTGCCTATCTCGGCGACGCGCGCAACAACATGGGCAACTCCCTGATGGTCGGTGCGGCCAAGATGGGGATGGATATCCGCCTCGTTGCGCCGAAATCCTTCTGGCCGGAGGCAGGCCTGGTTGAGCAGTGCCGCGCCATTGCGAAAGAGACGGGCGCGCGCATCACCCTCACCGACGACGTGGAAGAAGGCGTGCAGGGGACCGATTTCCTCTACACCGACGTGTGGGTCTCCATGGGCGAGCCGAAGGAAGCCTGGGCCGAGCGCGTCAGCCTGATGAAGCCGTATCAGATTAACGCCCAAGTGATGAAGGCCACCGGCAACCCGAACGTCAAGTTCATGCACTGCCTGCCCGCGTTCCACAACGAGCACACGAAGGTGGGCCGCGAGATCGAGATGGCGTACGGGCTGAAGGGGCTGGAGGTGACGGAAGAGGTCTTCGAATCACCGAACTCCATCGTCTTCGACGAAGCAGAGAACCGCATGCACACCATTAAAGCGGTCATGGTGGCGACACTCGGCGACTAATCACCGCCCGGCGCGCCGCGGGGTGCGCCGGGTTTCAGGAGAACATCATGGGCAAGTTCAAGTTTCCCTCCGCTTACACCATTCTCTTTTTTCTGATTGCCGTCGTGGCCGTGCTGACGTGGATTGTCCCGGCCGGGCAGTACCATATGGCAATGAACGAGGCGCTCGGCAAAGACGTCCCCGTTGCAGGCACCTACGCGCATGTCGCGGCGCATCCGCAGGGGCTGGTTTCGGTGCTGATGGCGCCGATTGCCGGGCTGTACGATCCGGAATCCGGCCAGGCCGGGGCGATCGACGTGGCGCTGTTTATTCTGATCATCGGGGGATTCCTCGGGATCGTCACCAAAACCGGGGCGATTGACGCCGGGATCGAGCGTGTGACCACCCGGCTGCGCGGACGCGAGGAGTGGATGCTCCCGATCCTGATGGCGCTGTTTGCCGCAGGCGGCACGATTTACGGTATGGCCGAAGAGTCGCTGCCCTTCTATACCTTACTGGTGCCGGTGATGCTGGCCGCGCGGTTCGATCCGGTTGTCGCTGCCTCTACCGTGCTGCTCGGGGCGGGGATCGGCACCCTCGGCTCCACCATTAACCCGTTTGCCACGGTGATCGCCGCCAATGCCGCCGGGATCCCCTTCACCAACGGCATCGCCCTGCGCGTGGCGCTGCTGGTCATCGGCTGGATCATCTGCGTGGCGTGGGTGATGCGCTACGCCCGCAAGGTGCGTAAGGATCCCTCGCAGTCCATCGTTGCAGACAAGCAGGAGGAGAACCTCGCCCATTTCCTCGGCAACAAGGGCGAACAGTCCCTGGAATTCACCCCGGTGCGCAAAATCATCCTGGTGATTTTCGCTCTGGCCTTCGCGGTGATGATTTACGGCGTGGCGGTGCTGGGCTGGTGGATGGCGGAGATTTCAGCGGTGTTTCTCGCCAGCGCGATCATCGTCGGCCTGATTGCCCGCATGAGCGAAGAGGAGCTGACGTCGACGTTTATCAACGGCGCGCGAGATTTGCTGGGCGTCGCGCTGATTATCGGCATCGCGCGCGGTATCGTAGTCATCATGGATAAGGGCATGATTACCCACACCATTTTGCACAGCGCGGAAGGGCTGGTCAGCGGGTTGTCCACGGTAGCGTTTATCAACGTGATGTACTGGCTGGAAGTCGTGCTGTCGTTTCTTGTGCCTTCTTCCTCCGGCCTGGCCGTTCTGACGATGCCGATCATGGCGCCGCTTGCTGATTTCGCTAACGTCAACCGCGACCTGGTGGTTACGGCTTACCAGTCGGCCTCCGGCATCGTTAACCTCGTCACGCCGACCTCAGCGGTGGTCATGGGCGGGCTGGCTATCGCCCGGGTACCTTACGTGCGCTACCTGAAATGGGTGGCGCCGCTGCTGGCGATCCTGACGGTGGTGATTATGGTGGCGTTAAGTCTGGGGGCGTTGTTGTAATTTGCCGGATGGCGCTGCGCTTATCCGGCCTACGGATCGGTGCGGTGTCACCGGTTATTTCGGGAACTGATATGGGAAACATGATGGATTACGAAGAGTACTCTCCCAAAGAACAGCTGCAGCTCACGGTGTGCCAGCGTTTGATCGCCGAAAAGAGTTACCTTTCGCAGGAAGAGATTCGCCGCGACCTGCAGGAGAGAGGGTTTGACAGCATCAGCCAGTCGACCGTTTCGCGATTGCTGAAGTTGCTCGGAGTCATAAAAATTCGAAATGCCAAAGGGCTAAAGATTTATTCGTTGAATCCTCAACTGCGCCCTGCCCCCGACGCCGCGCGTACCGTTTCGGAAATGGTGGTCAGCGTTGAGCATAATAGCGAGTTTATCCTTGTCCATACCGTCGCCGGATATGGCCGCGCGGTGGCGCGTATTCTGGATTATCACCAGCTTCCGGAAATTTTAGGCGTGGTGGCCGGCAGCAGTATTGTCTGGGTCGCCCCCCGGGTGGTGAAGCGCACCGCGCTGGTGCATAAACAAATTAATTATTTACTCAGAACGCATTAATATTCACAAAGAACCGTTTGCATTGAGTAAAGCGTGCATTAAATCGCTTGATCCGAAAAGCGAGCTGCGTATAATGCCCGACAATTTGCCGGGAGGAAGCATGGTCAAGCGTGTACGACACAACGTCTTACCGCGTCTGAAATCAGACGCTAGCCTGCCGTTTTTCTTCCCGTTGCTAAACCTATTCCCAGAGCCCCTCATTTGAGGGGCTTTTTTTTGCCCGGCGTCAGGAGATAAACATGAATCCGCTTTATCAAAAACACATCATTTCCATAAACGACCTCAGCCGCGAAGAGCTGGAACTGGTTCTGGAAACCGCGGCAAAACTGAAGGCCAATCCGCAACCGGAGCTGCTGAAGCACAAGGTGATTGCGAGCTGCTTCTTTGAAGCCTCGACCCGCACCCGCCTCTCCTTTGAGACCTCCATGCACCGCCTGGGCGCGAGCGTGGTGGGCTTCTCTGACAGCAGCAACACGTCGCTGGGTAAAAAAGGCGAGACCCTGGCGGATACCATTTCAGTGATCAGCACCTACGTCGACGCGATTGTGATGCGTCACCCGCAGGAGGGCGCGGCGCGCCTGGCAACCGAGTTTTCCGGCGGCATTCCGGTGCTGAACGCCGGTGACGGTGCCAACCAGCACCCAACGCAGACGCTGCTGGATCTGTTCACCATTCAGGAGACGCAGGGCAAGCTTGAGAACCTGAATATCGCCATGGTTGGCGACCTGAAGTATGGCCGCACCGTCCACTCCCTGACCCAGGCGCTGGCGAAATTTAACGGCAACCGCTTCTACTTCATCGCCCCGGAGGCGCTGGCGATGCCGCAGTACATTCTCGACATGCTGGATGAGAAAGGCATTGCGTGGAGCCTGCATGCCAGCATCGAAGAGGTGATGAGCCACGTGGATATTCTGTACATGACCCGCGTGCAGAAAGAGCGTCTTGACCCATCCGAATACGCCAACGTGAAGGCGCAGTTCGTGCTGCGCGCCAGCGACCTGGAAGGCGCGCGCGACAACATGAAGGTCCTGCATCCGCTGCCGCGCATCGATGAGATCACCACAGACGTGGATAAAACGCCGCACGCCTGGTACTTCCAGCAAGCCGGGAACGGCATCTTCGCTCGCCAGGCGTTACTGGCACTGGTTCTGAATCGCGAATTAGCTCTGTAAGGGGAGACGACCATGACACACGATAACAAACTCCAGGTTGAAGCCATCAAGCGTGGCACCGTGATTGACCACATCCCTGCGCAGGTGGGCTTTAAGCTGCTGACGCTGTTCAAACTGACCGAAACTGACCAGCGCATCACCATCGGCCTGAACCTGCCGTCGGGCGAGATGGGCCGCAAAGACCTGATCAAAATCGAGAACACCTTCCTGACCGACGAGCAGGTTAACCAGCTGTCGCTGTACGCGCCGGACGCCACCGTCAACCGCATCGACGAATACGAAGTGGTCGGCAAATCCCGCCCGAGCCTGCCAGAACGTATCGAAAGCGTGCTGGTCTGCCCGAACAGCAACTGCATCAGTCATGCTGAGCCGGTTTCCTCCAGTTTCGCAGTGAAAAAGCGCGCGAATGACATCGCACTCAAATGCAAATACTGCGAAAAAGAGTTTTCTCATTATGTGGTGCTGGCCAACTAATTGAGGTTGGTAATGAAATCCCGGCTGTTATAATGGCCGGGAACATTCTTAACGCTGTAATTCTGGAGAAAACATGAGCAAAGTACTCGCGACGGAAAATGCACCAGCCGCTATCGGCCCTTACGTTCAGGGCGTTGATCTGGGCAGCATGATCATCACTTCAGGTCAGATCCCCGTAAACCCAAAAACCGGCGCGGTGCCGGAAGATGTCGCGGCGCAGGCGCGTCAGTCGCTGGAAAACGTGCAGGCTATCGTGGAATCTGCCGGCCTGAAAGTGGGTGATATCGTGAAAACCACCGTGTTCGTGAAGGATCTGAACGATTTCGCGACCGTTAACGCCACCTACGAAGCGTTCTTCACCGAGCATAACGCCACCTTCCCGGCGCGCTCCTGCGTGGAAGTGGCGCGTCTGCCAAAAGACGTGAAAATTGAAATCGAAGCGATTGCCGTTCGTCGCTAATTCGCTTTGGCGATGAAAAAAGGCAGCCCAGGCTGCCTTTTTTGTTGCTTGCTACTGATTCCGCGTGGCGCGCAGCAGCGTCTCCAGCGGGTACACCGCCGCAATCACCACTTCGTCCTGCACCTTCGCCGCGTTATCCAGCTCGCTCTGAATCGAGGCGATCTCTTTGTCATCCAGCGTGCCCTGACGCGCCACCAGGTCGGTGAGCCGCAGGCCAATCGACGCCAGCTTATCCACCTCCTGGATCACCGGCTTCATCGCCTTCAGCTGATAGCTGTTTTCGCTTAAGGCCAGCGCGTCGCTGGTGTTGCTCTGCCAGCGGTTAAAGACGTGGCGCAGGGCGTCGGCGCTTTCCGTGTCTTCCGCATCGCTCACCAGACGGTCCGCCCACTTGTGCATCTGGCGCACGGTGGTGCTTTCGGCGTTCAGCGCATCCGCAAAGCGGTTGAGCGGCTCGAACTGATGGTAGTTTCCGGCCTGGAACTTCAGGTGCTGGCGGGTGTAATACTGCGCCGGTTCAATCGCCTGCGCGAGGACCTGCAGCGGCAGGGTGTCGGCATTACCGGCGAGGCGCGTGAACTGCACCTGCTGCTGGGTATGCTGCTGCAGCCCGACCGACACCGTCAACCAGCTGTCCATCGCCTGCAGGCGGGTGTACATGTTGTCGACGTCGTTGACGTCCTGCGCGGACCAGAGCCGCTCCGCCACCGCAAACGTACGTGGCCACAGGCGAATATCCAGCACCGGCGCCACCACGTTTTCCGCCCACAGCGCCGCTTCGCCGCCGAGCAGGTTGGACTGGTTCGCCACGTCCGGCACGACGGGCGGAACGCCTTTCGGCACGTCGTCCAGACGCGTGCCGCTAATCGGGTAGCGCGTATTCCCGACGAGGAAATAACCGGAGAGTTTGTCGTTATCAACGGTGACAACCGGGCGCGTTTCGCCCATCCAGGTATCGACGGTGAAGGTCACCTGATTGTCATCCCGCCATTCAATATCCTGCACCGCGCGGCGGGATTTCCCGGCAAAATCAATAAACCCGCGCCAGCCGGCATCCCCTTTCACCAGCGTGAAGCTCCCCTCCACCGGCTTGCCCTTCAGGCGCGGCATGGAGAAGGCCCAGCTCTGGGCGCTGTCGGTGTCCGCTATCACGTCCACGCCGTTTAACCCCTGCGGGACAATCTCGTTGCGGTAGTGATAGGCGGTGGACTGGGGCTGGTCGAGATAAAAGCCGGTCGACAGAATGCCCCTGTAGCCGTTCTGCGCCACCTGCCCCAGCGCGTCCTGGCCCTGCCAGGACTGGATCAGAATGCTTTTCGGCAGGTCAGGATGGTAAATCTCATCCCAGCCGACCATCTGGCGGTGATGCTTCTCAAGGATCGTTTCCAGCCTGCGGTTGAAGTACGCCTGCAGCGCGTGGCTGTCCGCCAGCCTGTTGTCGCGCATAAACTGCTGGATAGCCGGGTTCGCTTTCCACTGGCTGTCGTCCACTTCGTCGCCGCCGATGTGCAGATACGGATCGGGGAAGATCGCCGCCAGTTCGCTGACCATCGCATCGGCAAAAGCGTAGATTGCGTCTTTTTTGGGATCCAGCACCGGCTTCAGCACGCCCCAGTGGCGTTCCATGGCGTACGGCCCCGGCGCGCTCATTAGCTCCGGGTAAGCCACGGCAATCGCCGAGGCGTGGCCCGGCATGTCGATCTCCGGCACCACGCGAATACCGCGCTCGGCGGCGTAACGCACCACCTCGCGCATCTGCTCAGGCGTGTAGAACAGCCCGTCGCTGGCAAGCTGGGTTAATTTTGGATAACGCTTCGAGCTGAAGCGCCAGCCCTGGTCGTCGGTCAAATGCCAGTGCAGCACGTTGAGCTTCGCCGCGGCCATGCCGTCGATCTGGCGTTTGATATCCGGCAGCGGGAGAAAGTGGCGTGCCGAATCGAGCAGCAGCCCGCGCCACGGGAAGCGCGGTGAATCTTCAATGGTCACCCACGGGATCGAGGTGTTTTCCGCCCCGTTCTGCACCAGCTGGAGCAGGGTTTCCATGGCGCGCAAGGCACCGAAGCGGGTGTTGGCGGAGATATCGACGCCGTTGGCGTCTACCGTGAGCTTATAGCTTTCATCGCTGTCCGGCAGCGGCTGTGGCTTCACCTTTTTAGCGATGGCGATGCGGATAGTTGGTTTGTCTGGCTTTTCAGCCTGAGGCTGCAGCGTCCAGCCGGTTTGCAGGGCGATGCGCTGGCGCAGTCGGTTGACGGCGTCACCGAGATCGTCCCCGCTGACGCTTACAGAAACGTTGTTGCTAAGCACCAGTGCGCCCTGGGTCGTCGGGCGTTCGACCTTCGCAGGCCAGGGCATTAAGGGGAGATCCCCTGCCGGGGCGGCAAAGGCAGAGGCGCCGAGCATCAGCCCGGCGGTTAAGAGGCTGTACCGTAACATGAATGTTCCTTATCTGACGGGCCAAATAAAGGCAAAACATTCTGTTAACATGCGCTCAATTTGTCGTCAAGCGAATGCGCCGACGGAGATCACAGGTTGTTGAATTTGGGAGGAAAGCTATTGCCGGGTGGCGGCTTCGCCTTACCCGGCCTACGTTCGGATCGTAGGCCCGGTAAGCGCAGCGCCACCGGGCTTGCCGTTACTGCCACCCATACCGACGCGCATAAAACCCTTTCACCATCTGGGTCAGCACCATATAACCGGCGAGGATCGCCACCAGCCACGGGAAGTAGCTCAGCGGCAGCGCCTGCAGCTGCAGGTAGCTTGCCAGCGGTGAGAACGGCAGCGCGATGCCGAGCGCCATCACAATCCCCGTCATCATAATCAGCGGCCACGCGGCACGGCTCTGGATAAACGGAATGCGGCGCGTGCGGATCATATGCACAATCAGCGTCTGCGACAGCAGCCCGACCACGAACCAGCCGGACTGGAACAGCGTCTGATGTTCCGGGGTGTTGGCGTGGAACACAAACCACATCAGGCAGAAGGTCAGGATGTCGAAGATGGAGCTGATCGGGCCAAAGAACAGCATAAAGCGCCCAAGATCTGCCGGGTTCCAGTGCTGCGGCTTCTGGATCTGCTCGTCGTCCACGTTATCAAACGGGATCGCCACCTGAGACACGTCGTACATCAGGTTCTGGATCAGCAGGTGCAGCGGCAGCATCGGCAGGAACGGCAGAAACGCGCTCGCCACCAGCACGCTGAAGACGTTACCGAAGTTGGAGCTGGCGGTCATCTTGATGTACTTGAGCATATTGGCAAAGGTACGGCGCCCTTCGATCACGCCCTCCTCCAGCACCATCAGGCTCTTTTCCAGCAGAATGATATCCGCCGCTTCGCGGGCAATATCGACCGCCCCGTCTACGGAGATACCGATATCCGCCGCACGCAGGGCGGGCGCATCGTTGATGCCGTCGCCCATGAAGCCCACCACGTGCCCTTCTCGCTTAAGCAGGGTGACGATGCGCTCTTTGTGCATCGGCGTCAGGCGGGCAAACAGCGTGGTGCGCTGGGCAAGCTTCGCCAGCTCGTCATCGGAGAGATGTTCAATATCGCTCCCCACCACCACGTCGCCCGCGTCCAGCCCAACCTCGTGGCACACTTTGGCCGCCACCAGCTCGCTGTCGCCGGTGAGAATTTTGACGGTAATGCCGCTCGCCTTCAGCGCCTTCAGCGCCGGGGCGGTGGTCTCTTTCGGCGGATCGAGGAAGGCGATGTAGCCCTCGAGGATCAGATCGGATTCGTCGATACGCTGGTAATCCCCCTCCCGCGCGGGCAGGAACTTGCTCGCCACCGCCACCACGCGCAGCCCCTGACGGTTGAGGTTGTCGGTGACGCGCTTGATGCGGCGCAGCATGGTGTCGTCCAGCGGCACGATGTCGCCGTTATAGCGTACCTGCGTCGACACGTTGAGGATCTCCTGCAGCGCGCCTTTGCAGATCAACTGATGCACATCCGTCTGCTCGCTCACCACCACCGACATGCGGCGGCGCTCGAAGTCGAACGGGATCTCATCCACCTTCTGCCAGCGGCCGGAGAGCGTGCGGGCTGACTCTTCATCTACCCCTTCCAGCACCGCGACGTCGAGCAGGTTTTTCAGCCCGGTCTGGTAATGGCTGTTCAGCCACGCGCTGTGCAGCACGCGCTCGCTGGTTTTGCCGGAGATATCGGTGTGGTTCTCCAGCACGATTTTGTCCTGCGTCAGAGTGCCGGTTTTATCGGTGCAGAGAATGTCCATCGCGCCAAAGTTTTGAATGGCGTCGAGGTGTTTGACGATCACCTTCTGTTTAGAGAGCTTCACCGCCCCGCGCGCCAGCGTAGAGGTCACAATCATCGGCAGCATTTCCGGCGTTAAGCCGACGGCCACGGAGAGCGCAAACAGCGCCGCTTCCCACCAGTCGCCTTTGGTGTAGCCGTTGATCAGCAGCACGATTGGCGTCATCACCATCATAAAGCGGATCAGCAGCATGCTGACGCGGCCAATCCCTTTCTGGAAGGCATTCGGCTCGCTCTCCTGCTCGCTGACGCGCCCGGCAAGCTGACCAAACCAGGTGTTTCCCCCGGTGGCGGTGACAATCGCCTGCGCGGTGCCGCTGACCACCGTGGTGCCCATAAAGCACAGGGTGTCGCACTCGAGCGGGTTCATCTGCTGCGGGTCGCGGCTGCGCGCCACCTTTTCAACGGGCAGGGATTCGCCGGTCAGGGAAGCCTGCGCCACAAACAGATCGCGCGCCTGAATGATGCGTAAATCCGCCGGGATCATGTCCCCCGCGGCCAGCTTCACCAGATCGCCCGGCACCAGCTGGTCGATAGGCAATTCCACCCAGGCGTTTTCGCCGAGATCGTTGATCACGCGCGAGACGGTCGCGGTGTTGCTGACCATCGCCTTCAGGGCGTCCGCCGCTTTGGTGGAGCGGGCCTCCTGAATAAAGTTCAGCAGCGTGGAGATGCCCACCATCAGGGCAATCACCCCTGCGGCAAACAGATCTTCCGTCGCGTAGGAGATGAGGCCGAGCACGGTCAGCAGCAGGTTGAACGGGTTGCGGTAGCAGAGCCACAGATGCACCCACCACGGAGACGGCTTTTGCGCCGGAATGAGGTTATCGCCATGCACGGCGCGGATTTTTTCCACTTCTGCCGCGTTCAGCCCTTCCGGGTGTCCGCCAAAGGCGCGCCAGACTTCGTTTTCATCCATCGCCGCCACGTTCAGGCAGCGTTCGGTCAGGGACGCGGGGATCGCCGCCCCCGCCATGTTTTTGGCGTTTGGCAGCGGGTCGCGCTGAACAAGACGGTGTGGCAGGTGGCGGCTAAGCAGGGCCTGCAGCTGCCGGGTGATATTTTTAAACATCGTCATTCCTCCGCATCCGCAAAGGCGGACGCAGCATTTCCTTCAGGCGTGGCAAAGCCGTACCTGAGAGGCACTCAATTTTTCAAGCAGGAACGTTTGGAACGCTGCTGCCTCACATCACCGGTGAGTCAGCAACAGGCTGGCTTACCGGAAAGAACGCATTCTCCCGTTCAGGAGAGGTGTGGGATCGGGATCCATGAAGCCTCCGGTAAGTAAAAAGTAGGGTGTCGCCGCGCAGTATAAGGATTTAAGCGTACCCTTTTTGATGATTCGGGCGGTATTATACCCCCCTGCAAATAAACCGAACGTAAACCAGATTTAGCCCATAGCGAAATCGCGCTATAGCATTAGGCTCAATTCATTACATTGTCGTTGTTACAGGGAATACAGCATGCAGAACCGCCTTACGATTAAAGACATCGCGCGTTTAAGCGGCGTGGGGAAATCGACCGTCTCACGCGTGCTGAACAACGAAAGCGGCGTCAGCGAACGCACCCGCGAGTGCGTTGAGGCGGTCATGAATCAGCACGGCTTTTCCCCTTCCCGCTCCGCGCGCGCCATGCGCGGGCAGAGTGACAAAGTGGTCGCCATCATTGTCTCGCGTCTGGATTCTCTGTCTGAAAACCTCGCCGTGCAGACCATGCTGCCCGCCTTCTATGAGCAGGGATATGATCCGATCATGATGGAGAGCCAGTTCTCGCCCCAGCTGGTAGAAGAGCATCTGGGGATGCTCCAGCGGCGCAACATTGACGGCGTGGTGCTGTTCGGCTTTACCGGCATTAAAGACGAGATGCTGAAACCCTGGCAGCCGTCGCTGGTGCTGCTGGCGCGCGATGCCCACGGTTTTGCCTCCGTCTGCTATGACGACGAGGGCGCGATTATCACCCTGATGCAGCGCCTGTTTGACGAAGGCCATCGCCACATCAGCTTCCTCGGCGTACCGCACGCGGACGTTACCACCGGCAAGCGACGCCATGAGGCCTATCTGGCGTTTTGCAAAAAGCACAACCTCTCCGCCGTGGCCTCCCTGCCGGGGCTGGGCATGAAGCAGGGCTACGAGCAGGTCGCCAGCGTCCTGACGCCGCAGACCACCGCGCTGGTGTGCGCCACGGATACGCTGGCGCTGGGCGCGAGTAAATATCTGCAGGAGCAGCGTATCGACGGTCTGCAGGTGGCGAGCGTCGGCAGCACGCCGCTGATGAAGTTTTTGCACCCGGAGATCATCACCGTCGATCCGGGCTACGCTGAGTCCGGCAGACAGGCCGCCGCGCAGCTGATCGAGCAGATCAACGGGCGCGCAGAGCCGCGTCAGATCGTAATTCCTGCCCACCTTTCATAACCCCCACCAATCGGTTTATTGTGATCTTCGCCTGATTTCGGGAACGTTCCCATTTTCGCCGTCACGCTGAAGGAGTAGGCTTGCGCTCAGGTCATTACACCCCCTCACCATCTGTCATGAGGTTTCATGATGAGTAAAGTCAAACAAGCAGATATCGATCAGCTGATCGTCCTGGTCGGCGGCCGCGAAAACATCGCAACCGTCAGCCATTGCATTACCCGCCTGCGCTTCGTTCTGAACGATCCGGCCAAAGCGAACCCGAAGGCGATTGAAGAGCTTTCCATGGTAAAAGGCTGCTTCACCAACGCCGGTCAGTTCCAGGTGGTGATTGGTACCGAAGTGGGCGATTACTATCAGGCTCTGCTGGCGACCACCGGGCACAGCGCGGCGGATAAAGAGCAGGCCAAGAAGGCTGCGCGCCAGAATATGAAGTGGCACGAGCAGTTGATTTCCCACTTCGCGGAGATCTTCTTCCCGCTGCTGCCGGCGCTGATCAGCGGAGGCCTGATTTTAGGCTTCCGTAACGTCATCGGCGACGTGCCGATGAGTGACGGCAAAACCCTGGCGCAGATGTACCCGGCGCTGAAAACCGTGTACGACTTCCTGTGGCTGATTGGCGAAGCGATCTTCTTCTATCTGCCGGTCGGGATTTGCTGGTCCGCGGTGCGCAAGATGGGCGGTACGCCGATCCTCGGTATTGTACTCGGCGTCACGCTGGTCTCTCCGCAGTTAATGAACGCTTACTTACTTGGTCAACAGGTGCCGGAGGTGTGGAACTTTGGCCTGTTTACCATCGCCAAAGTGGGCTATCAGGCGCAGGTCATTCCGGCCCTGCTGGCGGGCCTGGCGCTGGGCTTTATTGAAACCCGACTGAAACGCATCGTGCCGGATTACCTTTATCTGGTGGTGGTGCCGGTGTGCTCGCTGATTCTGGCGGTCTTCCTGGCGCATGCCTTTATCGGTCCGTTTGGCCGCATGATTGGCGACGGCGTGGCCTTCGCGGTGCGTCACCTGATGACCGGCAGCTTCGCCCCGATTGGCGCCGCGCTGTTTGGCTTCCTGTACGCCCCGCTGGTGATCACCGGCGTGCACCAGACCACGCTGGCGATTGATATGCAGATGATCCAGAGCCTCGGCGGCACGCCGGTCTGGCCGATTATCGCCCTGTCGAACATTGCTCAGGCGTCCGCGGTGACCGGCATCATTATCGTCAGCCGCAAGCACAACGAACGCGAGATCTCCGTTCCGGCGGCCATCTCCGCCTACCTCGGCGTCACCGAACCGGCAATGTACGGTATCAACCTGAAATACCGCTTCCCGATGCTCTGCGCGATGATCGGTTCCGGTCTGGCAGGCCTGGTGTGTGGTCTGAACGGCGTGATGGCGAACGGGATTGGCGTCGGCGGCCTGCCGGGCATCCTCTCCATCCAGCCCGCTTATTGGCAGGTGTTTGCCCTGGCAATGGCCATCGCCATTATCGTCCCTATGGCGCTGACCACCGTGGTTTACCAGCGTAAGTTCCGTCAGGGCTCGCTGCAGATTGTTTAACTTCATCTTTCGGGGCGCAGTTGCGCCCCTTCGCATTTGCAGGAACGCATTATGAATACCCTTCCTCACTGGTGGCAGAACGGCGTCATCTACCAGATTTACCCAAAGAGTTTCCAGGACACCACCGGCAGCGGCACCGGCGATTTACGCGGCGTGACGCAGCGTCTGGACTATCTGAAAACCCTCGGCATTGACGCCATCTGGCTGACGCCGTTTTATATCTCTCCGCAGGTGGACAACGGCTACGACGTGGCGAACTACACCGCCATCGATCCGGCCTACGGCACGCTAGATGATTTCGACGAGCTGGTCGCTGAGGCGCACGCGCGCGGCATTCGCATCGTGCTGGATATGGTGTTTAACCACACCTCAACCCAGCACGCCTGGTTCCGCGAGTCGCTGAACAAAGCGAGCCCGTACCGCCAGTTCTACATCTGGCGAGACGGCACGCCGGAGCAGCTTCCCAACAACTGGCGCTCCAAGTTTGGCGGCAACGCCTGGCGCTGGCACGCGGAGAGCGAACAGTATTACCTGCACCTTTTCGCCCCGGAGCAGGCGGACCTCAACTGGGAAAACCCGGCGGTGCGCGCCGAGCTGAAAAAGGTGTGCGAGTTCTGGGCCGATCGCGGCGTGGACGGCCTGCGTCTGGACGTCATTAACCTGATTTCAAAAGATCAGGATTTCCCGAATGACGAGACGGGTGACGGTCGCCGCTTCTATACCGACGGGCCGCGCATTCATGAATATCTCCAGGAGATGAGCCGCGACGTCTTTACCCCGCGCAACCTGATGACGGTAGGCGAGATGTCCTCGACCTCGCTGGAGAACTGCCAGCAGTATGCGTCTCTCGATGGCCGCGAGCTGTCGATGACCTTTAACTTCCATCATCTGAAGGTGGATTACCCCGGCGGCGAAAAGTGGACGCTGGCGAAGCCGGACTTCGTGGCGCTGAAAACCCTCTTCCGCCACTGGCAGCAGGGGATGCACAACAAAGCCTGGAATGCGCTGTTCTGGTGTAACCACGACCAGCCGCGCATCGTGTCGCGCTTCGGTGACGAAGGAGAATACCGGGTTCACGCCGCGAAAATGCTCGGCATGGTGCTGCACGGGATGCAGGGCACGCCGTATATCTATCAGGGTGAAGAGCTTGGCATGACCAACCCGCACTTCAGCCGCATCACCGATTACCGCGACGTGGAAAGTCTGAACATGTTCGCCGAACTGCGCGCCAGCGGCCGCGAGCCGGAGGAATTACTGGCGATTCTGGCGAGCAAGTCCCGCGACAACGGGCGAACCCCAATGCAGTGGGACGCGTCGCACAACGCGGGCTTTACCGAGGGCGAGCCGTGGATTGGCGTCTGCGATAACTACGAAACCGTGAACGCCCGCGCGGCGCTGGACGATGCGGATTCGGTGTTCTACACCTATCAGTCGCTGATTCGCCTGCGCAAAACCCTCCCGGTGCTGACGTGGGGAGATTATGAGGATCTCCTGCCGGAACACCCTTCCCTGTGGTGCTATCGCCGCCAGTGGCAGGGGCAGACGCTGATGGTGGTGGCGAACCTGAGCCGGGAACGCCAGCAGTGGCAGCCGGACCTGGTAGAGGGCGCCTGGCGGGTCGCTCTCGGCAACTATGATGACGTTCCCTCCCGCCCCAATGCGCGGCTATTGCGCCCGTTTGAAGCCATCTGGTGGGTGCAGGAATAAATACCAGGAGATACAGCATGCTGTATCTCCTTTTTTATGTTTAGCGATACGCTAAATGTACGACGATAACTTTTACATCACGCTGTGCCCAAAATAAAAATAGCCCTGCCAATTAAATAACCTCGGCAGGATATGATGAAAAAGACAATTATTAAAGCAACGTGTATTAGCGCATTATTATTAAGCACGCAGGGATGGTGCGGAAATACATCCGTCGACCTTCGATTTGGCCATAATACGCGCTCAGACGTAAATGATTCACGTATTAAGGTCATGCATCAGGCAAATAACGGTTTTTACTTCTCCGTTGAAGCCGCACAAAACCACAACGATACCTTTTTTGGTGATACCGACCGATATAATCCCGATGACAAAGGGTTAACGGAAGCTGCACAGGAGATTGAAACGCGCTGGCGCTTCGATCTGGGTAATGGCTTCGCCGTTGCGCCTGGCATGGTGACGGTTTTCACCGCCAGCAATACCCATTACCGCCCTTTTATTCAGGGCTGGAAAGCGTTCGATAACGGTCTGAACCTCTCCGCCCGTTACCGTTATAACACCGTCAATGACGCACACAGCGACAAAGAAGTAGACGGCAGCGGCTACACCCGCCGCCAGTCACACCAGTTCGACATTTGGTTCGCGTATAACATTGGCAAATTCGGTATGTCCTACAACCCGCGCTTCCGCTGGCAGGATGATGTCGATCAGGGAACCGGGGATGACACCTACTGGGAGCATACCGTTGCGTTCAACTACAAGCTCGACGATGGCTGGACGCCTTACGTCGAGCTGGTTTCACTGGATAAAACCTACATCACGGCTGATGGCAGTCATGAAAATGATTATGCCGTACGTCTGGGGATAGTGAAGCAACTCTGACGGTCTGACTACACCGTATCGTGCTGCAGCAGCCTGCAGCCGATACGGTCCACGGCGCTTAACAGTTCAAGCTGCCCTTCCCGCTGATACAGCGATACCGCGTTAATGTCGATCGGTAACGGCCAGCATAGCGATGAGATCGCCGCCAGTGTCGATCCCTCGCGGGTAATCGCAATAATCTTTAACCCTTTGCGCAACGCGTTACGCGCCATTTCAATCAACGACTGCGTCTCCCCGGATTTACTGATCAGCACCAGCGTCCCCTTCGATACCCGTGTCAGCTGGTGCATGTCATTCAAAATAAGGTGCGGCAGGCTCGCCAGCGATAAAAAGCGCGACAGGTAATTGAGGCTGGTGAGCGAGGCTCCCCGTGCGTACAGATAGATATGGCTGGAATGGGTAAGCAACCCGGACACCTCCGCCACAATATTGTCCGCCTGCGGCCCTACGTCAGGCTCTACGGGTGCGGGTGTAAAATGATCGCGCAAAAAACGATACCGAAGCTCGGTATAACTTTTATAGCCCATTTTTTTACACACACGATTAACGGAAGTTGTCGTCGTAAAGGTATCACGGGCAATCTCTTTTGCCGATATATTAGAAATATTACATGCGTGATGCTGAATGTATTCAAATATCAAACGTTCACTTCCCTGGAATGAATTCATAAATTACGCCCTGTTTAATCCCGGCATGATACTAACACAACGGGAAAATAGTCTCTGGAAGACGCTTCACACATTGCATTTACGCGTATCACGATACGTAATTAGTATTAGCAAACATTAAAAACCGGTTTAGGTTCTCTTTATACTTTCCCTGTTTTCACATCCAGGGAATTATGACAATGACGAAACAAAAAGTTGTCGCGGTAACAGCCTGCCCGACGGGCATTGCGCACACCTTTATGGCGGCGAATAAAATTACTACATGGGCTAAAGAGCACAATATCGAGGTAAAGGTCGAAACGCAGGGCAGCGATGGCGTTAAAAACCGCTTAACGAAACAGGATATCGCCTCCGCCACAGCCATTATACTGGCAACCGACGTTCCCATTCAGGATGCCGAGCGCTTTGAAAAAGTTCCCCACCTTCAGACCCGCACGCAAGAGCTGATTAAGCATACCGATCGCTATCTGCGTCAGGCGCTGGCCATGGAAAAAAACGTCACCTCCACTACCGTCGAAGACGAAGACGATCTTCCGCGTTCGGCTTACCAGACTTTTATCGGCCATATCATGGCGGCCATCAGCTATATGCTGCCAGTGGTGGTCATGGGCGGGCTGATGATGGCAACGGCCAAAATCACCGGCCAGTTTATTAACATCGACCACTCGCCGTTCAGCGTGCTGGATAAAGTGGGCTTTATGACCATTAAGTTCATGTATCCTGTTTTCGCCATGTATCTGGCATTTTCCGTTGCGGGTAAACCGGCGCTGATCCCCGGGCTTATCGGCGGCATCATGTCAGACGAGGTCTACAAGCGCTTCTTCGATATCGAAGGCTTTATGCCGTCCGGCTTCTTTGGAGCGATTGGCATCGGCTTCTTTGTAGGCTATCTGGTGCGCTGGCTGAATGATTCCATTCACGTCCGCCAGCAGCTCACCACCATTAAGACCATGCTGATCGTCCCGCTGATCACCGGCATTACGCTGGTGATGGTCATGGAATACCTGATCAACCCGATTTTTGGCTCGCTTAACCAGCTGATGGTGGTCTTTTTTACCTCGGCAGGTGACACCGGGCGCGGATTCTATTCCGCGATGATCGCCGCGGGCACCGCGTTCGACCTGGGCGGTCCGGTCAACAAGGCGGCAGGCTCGGTCGCGCTCGGCCTGAATGGCATGAGCGAAACGTTTGATCTCACCGCCCGCGAACTCTCCATCGTGATCCCCTCTATTGGCGTCGGCTTTGCGGCGTTTCTCAACGGCCGCTTTGGACTACCGGATGTCTTCAGCCGGGAAGAGAAAACCGTCGGGAGTACCTCGTTGCTGCTGGGCGTGATTGGGATCTCCGAAGGCGCGATCCCGTTCATCCTGAAAAACCCACGTCTGATCCCGGTGTTCATGACCGGTGCCGTTGCCGGCGCGCTAATCGCCATTGCACTTGGCGTGAAGCAGACGCTGCCTCTGCCTGCCATCTGGGGCTGGCCGCTGGCAACCAATGTGGTGGGCTACCTGGCGAGCGTCTTTATTGGCGCACTGATTTGCGCCCTGGGCGTGCTCTATGTCAGCCCAAAGAACGCCAGGTAAGGGGAACGTCATGAATCAGATCCACGTCATTGCCCATACGCACTGGGATCAGGAGTGGTATTTCACCCGTCAGGACAGCATGGTGCTGGCATCCTATAACTTTGCGGATGTCATCGACACGCTGGAGCTGGACCCCGCTTACAGCTGCTATCACCTTGACGGACAGATGGCGGTAGTGGAGGACTTTCTCGCCATCAATCCCGATTATCGCGCCAGGCTGGAAACCCTCGTCAAAGAGAAAAGAATCTTTGTGGGGCCATGGTATACCCAGACGGACACCTACAACGTGCATGGCGAATCCATTATTCGCAATCTCAAGTACGGCATTTTCGCCGCCCGCGCGCTGGGGCATGCTATGCAGGTCGGGTACCTTCCGGACACCTTTGGCCACAATGCTCAGATGCCCACCATTTTGCAGGGCTGCAATATCGACAATATCGTCTTCTGGCGCGGCATCGATCACGACAGACAAGCGAAAAGCAGCCAGTTCCTCTGGCGCGCGCCGTCAGGTGCGACCGTTATCGCCTGCGCAATGGCATTCGGTTATGGCGCGGCTAAAAACATGCGTTCAGACGCGAGCCATCTGCAGGGAAAAATCTTCCCGATGGTCAATCTCCTGCGTTCACGGGCTGGGATAAACGACCTGCTCCTCCCCTGCGGCGGCGATCAGGTCTGCATCGACCCGGCGCTGCCGGAAATTCTGCAGGTCGCCAGCGCACGCTCTCCCGATGGGGATCGATACGTTATCAGTTCGCTGGAGCGCTACGTCGACATTCTGCGCGCGCAGCGTGAACAGTTTGAAGGCTGGGAAGGGGAGCTGAAATCGCCGCGCTACACCCGCATCCATAAAACGATCGGATCCGTGCGCTACGACATAAAAAAGAAAAATGATGAGGTGGAGCAGTTCATCCTGCGGCAGCTGGAGCCGACAATCGCTATGGCTCGCCATCAGGGGATTGCGGTCAACCTCTCTGTGGTCGATACGCTCTGGAAGAAGCTGTTGCGAAGCCATGCCCACGACTCTATCGGCGGCTGTAATAGCGATACCACCAACCGCGACATACTGCATCGGCTGGAGCAAACCGAACAGCTGTGCCACAGCCTGTGGAACCTGGTGGTAAAAACCCTGGCCGCCGCCTGCGCTCAGGAAAATGACCTGCTGATTTTCAACCCGCTGGGCACCCCAACGCAGCGCGTAGTGATAACCACCCTGTATAGCCGTGCTGATAATATCGCCCTGACATATCAGGGGCAGCCCATCTCTTTCGACGTCCTGAAAAGAGACATTCTGCCCGGCGGAACGGCGATCTCCCTTAGCGCTGAAGGCGAATGTGAAACGCCCCTTCCTCCCTATTATCGCTGGCACGTTGCTGTGAAGACACCGGTTCTGCCGCCGGTCGGCTATCTCAGCGTTAACGTTAACGATGACCCGGCGCCTTTCCAGCAGCAGGAACAGACAAAGGGCAGCGAGATAGAGAATGCGCATTATCGATTAACGCTGGACGCCGGAACGCTCACCCTGCACGACAAACGCAGCGGCAGATGCATTCCCTCTTTCTTTACTCTCGAAGACTGCGCGGATGCGGGCGACAGCTACGATTTCTCACCGCTTGCGGGCGACACGCCGACGCGGTGCGACCAGTTCACGCTCGTCGACTGCCTGAAAACGCCGCTTGTCGAAAAGCTGATCGTGGAAGCCACCCTGCTTCTTCCGCCGGATCTCGCAGACCGTCAAGAAAATGCCCGAACGCCGTTATCCCTTCGTCTGGCGTGTGAATTACGCGATCACGATCCGAACCTGTATGTGGACAGCTCGCTGGAAAACAGCCACTGCGATCACCGGCTACGTTTGCTGATTAACAGCGATATTCACACCCGCCACGCAATCGCCTCGCAGCCCTTCGCGATAATCGAGCGCGAAACGGGGTGTCACGCTGAAGAGTGGCAGGAACACTATCGCGAAATGCCCGTGGATATCGAAACCAGCGAGGGAATCATTGCAGTTGCGGAAGCGGGCAAAGCGCTGGTGGTGAATAGCCGCGGCATGAAGGAGTTTCAGATAATCGGCGACGCACCGGCTACGGTTGCCCTGACGCTGTTTAAATCAACGGGCGTGCTGGGACGCAGCGATCTCGACTGGCGACCGGGCCGGGCATCCGGCATCAATAATACGGTGGTCGAGACCCCCGATGCCCAGTTGCTGAAACCGTTGCGCTTCTCCTTCACCGTCGCGCTGGCCGATAGCGCCGATCATCTCACGCTTCGCCAGCTGGAAAATCAGACAGCGGGACAGCCCTTCACCTATCAACGGCAAACGCTGCACACGCTCGATCACCGTCTTGAGCGCTTTTCGTTGCGTCTGCCCGACCGCAGGCTTCCGGCAGAATTCTCATTATTGAACCTGCCGGAGTCGCTCATCCTCTCTGCCTTGCCCCATGCGCAGCAGTCGCAGGGTACGGTCGTTCGCGTGTTTAACGCCGGCACGGAGCCCGTTCCCGTCCCGGCAAGCCTGGAGGGGTTTCGTCAGATCAACTATCTGGAAGAGCCGGTGCAGCCGGTAACGGCTATTCCCCCTTTCGCGACCTGCGATTTTTTAATGGAGGCTTAATATGAACCTGCTTGCATTGACGCATCCCGATCTGGTTTTTATCAACCCGCCGCACCGTTCGCCTGAAGCGCTAATACGCTGGCTCGCCGAACCGCTCGCCAGGCAAAAAATCATCAGTGATGAAGAAACGTTCATCCAGAGCGTGTTACAACGCGAAAGTGAAGGTCCTACCGCGCTGGGTGAGGCGCTCGCCGTCCCGCACGGTAAAACCGAGGCGGTGCAGCAGGCGGCATTTTGTCTGGCGCTCTTTGACGACCCGATACGCTGGCCCGGGCTGGATGGTGACGAAGAGGTGAGAATGGTTTTCCTGCTCGCCATTCCGCCCGCGGAAGCAGGGAGTACCCATATGCAGCTGCTGACGACGCTGACCTGTTTATTGACGGAAGATCGGGTGCGTGAGCGACTGCTGGCGGCGCGCACCCGGGAAGAGGCGATGTCCGCGCTGAGTGCTGAAGAACCACAAAAACAGGACGATGCTCCTGAACGCTCCTTTCTCATCCCGGTGGTGCTGGGCAGTATCGCAACCGCAGCCTTTTTGCAGGCGGGACTGAGCTGGGTCTGCGGGGGGAGTTAAATGAACAGCGCTTAGCACACACCGTGCTGAGCGCTTGTTTTTGTTGAATAATCAATCAGATTTTTCTCGCCCGCCTTTACAATCGCTGAAGCGCCCGTCGTTTGTACTCTCGTCTTTTTACTTTGTTCTGCATCAAATAAATCGCAAACATGTTTGATGCAAATCACTATATGTAGCACTTAAAATGCACGCCGACCCAACATCTTGTATTTATCGTCTACTATTCCAACAACAAGACGGCGCTTACGCTGGCCGGAATTGTGGATAACACGAGCTGGGAACGCGGGAAGTCTTTGGCCTGGCGGGAAATGCGTCCGGTGAATACTTCTCCACCTCTGTGGATAACCTGTTTTTAAAAATGGAGTGATCATGACACCGCATGTGATGAAACGTGATGGCTGTAAAGTGCCGTTTAAATCAGAGCGCATCCAGGAAGCCATTCTGCGTGCAGCTAAAGCAGCGGGAGTCGATGACGCAGATTACTGCGCCACCGTCGCAGAAGTCGTTAGCAGCCAGATGAATGAACGCAGCCAGGTCGATATCAACGAGATCCAGACCGCGGTTGAGAACCAGCTCATGGCAGGACCTTACAAGCAGCTGGCGCGCGCCTACATTGAGTACCGCCACGATCGAGACGTGCAGCGCGAGAAGCGCGGCCGCCTGAACCAGGAGATCCGTGGCCTGGTGGAGCAGACCAACTCTGCGCTGCTCAATGAAAACGCCAATAAAGACAGTAAAGTGATCCCCACCCAGCGCGACCTGCTGGCCGGTATCGTCGCCAAACACTATGCCCGTCAGCATCTGCTGCCGCGCGACGTGGTCTCGGCGCACGAGCGCGGCGAGATCCACTACCACGATCTCGACTATTCGCCGTTCTTCCCGATGTTCAACTGCATGCTGATCGATCTGAAAGGCATGCTGACCCACGGCTTTAAAATGGGTAACGCGGAGATTGAACCGCCTAAGTCGATCTCCACGGCTACCGCGGTCACGGCGCAGATTATCGCCCAGGTCGCCAGCCATATTTACGGCGGCACCACCATTAACCGCATTGACGAAGTGCTGGCCCCGTTCGTGACGGCGAGCTTCAACAAGCACCGGAAAACCGCCGAAGAGTGGCAGATTCCGGACGCGGACGGCTATGCGCATTCCCGTACCGAGAAAGAGTGCTACGACGCCTTCCAGTCGCTGGAATATGAGGTGAACACGCTGCACACCGCCAACGGCCAGACGCCGTTTGTAACCTTCGGCTTTGGGCTGGGCACCAGCTGGGAATCACGCCTGATCCAGCAGTCGATCCTGCGCAACCGTATTTCCGGCCTCGGCAAAAACCGTAAAACCGCCGTGTTCCCGAAACTGGTGTTCGCGATTCGTGACGGCCTGAACCACAAGTTTGGTGACCCGAACTACGACATCAAACAGCTGGCGCTGGAGTGCGCGAGCAAGCGCATGTACCCGGACATCCTGAACTACGATCAGGTCGTCAAAGTCACCGGTTCGTTTAAAACGCCAATGGGCTGCCGCAGCTTCCTCGGCGTGTACGAGGATGAAAACGGCGAGCAGATCCACGACGGGCGTAACAACCTGGGCGTGATCAGCCTCAACCTGCCGCGCATCGCGCTGGAGGCAAAAGGTAGTGAAGCTGAATTCTGGAAACTGCTGGATGAGCGCCTGCAGCTGGCGCGTAAGGCGCTGATGACCCGCATTGCGCGCCTCGAAGGGGTCAAAGCCCGCGTGGCGCCGATCCTCTATATGGAAGGGGCCTGCGGCGTGCGCCTGAAGGCGGACGATGACGTATCCGAGATCTTCAAAAACGGCCGCGCGTCGATTTCGCTGGGCTACATCGGCATTCACGAGACCATCAACGCCCTGTTTGGCGACACGCACATGTACGACAGCGAAGCCCTGCGTGAGAAAGGCATCGCCATCGTTCAGCGCCTGCGCGACGCGGTAGACCAGTGGAAAGAGGAAACCGGCTACGGTTTCAGCCTGTACAGCACCCCAAGCGAGAACCTGTGCGACCGCTTCTGCCGCCTGGACACCGCCGAGTTCGGGATTGTGGAAGGCGTGACCGATAAAGGGTACTACACCAACAGCTTCCACCTCGACGTCGAGAAAAAGGTGAACCCGTACGACAAGATCGACTTCGAAGCGGCCTATCCGCCGATCGCCAGCGGCGGCTTCATCTGCTACGGCGAGTACCCGAACATTCAGCACAACCTCAAGGCGCTGGAGGACGTTTGGGACTATAGCTACCAGCACGTGCCGTATTACGGGACCAACACGCCAATTGATGAGTGTTACGAGTGCGGCTTCACCGGTGAGTTTGAATGTACCAGTAAAGGCTTCACCTGCCCGAAATGCGGCAACCACGATGCGGCTCGCGTCTCCGTGACCCGTCGCGTGTGCGGCTATCTCGGCAGCCCGGACGCCCGTCCGTTTAACGCCGGGAAGCAGGAAGAAGTGAAGCGCCGCGTGAAGCATCTGGGAAATGGGCAGATCGGTTAATCCGCTGCCACGTTAATGCCCGGTGGCGCTGCGCTTACCGGGCCTACGGACCGCTCTCTTTTGTAGGCCGGGTAAGCGCAGCGCCACCCGGCGTGGTTATTCGCTATGAACTATCACCAGTACTACCCTGTCGACATCGTCAACGGCCCCGGCACCCGCTGCACGCTGTTTGTTTCAGGCTGCGTCCACGAATGCCCCGGCTGCTACAACAAAAGCACCTGGCGACTCAATTCCGGCATGCCGTTCACCGCGGAGATGGAAGATAAAATCATCAACGACCTGAACGACACGCGCATCAAACGCCAGGGGATCTCGCTCTCCGGCGGCGATCCGCTGCACCCGCAAAACGTGCCGGATATGTTGAAGCTGGTGAAGCGCATTCGCGCAGAGTGTCCGGGAAAAGATATCTGGGTCTGGACGGGCTACAAGCTGGATGAACTGAATGCGCAGCAAATGGAAGTCGTGGATCTGATTAACGTGCTGGTCGACGGCAAGTTCATGCAGGATTTAAAAGACCCGGCGCTCATCTGGCGCGGCAGCAGCAACCAGGTTCTGCATCATTTGCGATGAACGCTAAAGCCGTTTATTTGCGTCGTGATAAGCGGCTGATTTCTCTCTTTTCCCAACGGCGATAACAAATACCGTTATAACGCTGTCCTGAACCTGATAAACCAGGCGATAGCCAGACGCCTTGAGTTTGATTTTGTAGCAATCAGGCAGATTATGCAGGCGGGCCGATTCGACCCGGGGATTTGCCAATACCCCGGCAAGTTTCTTCTTAAACTGGTTTTTGACCGTATCCCCCAGCTTGCTCCACTCCTTTAATGCCCTCGGGTCAAATTCCAGTTCATAAGTCATCCAGACTAACCTTTATTCCCTTTTGCGGATTAGCCAGTCGCTCCCGGACTGTCTGTATCAGCGCATCTTCGCTGTCGCTAATGGTGACCGTTTTCACCGGCATGCGCCCCGTTTCAGCAACGTACTGAAACAGCAATCGCACCGCTTCCGTTGGGGTAATATTGAGTTTTTCCAGCACGGCATAAGCCTCGTTTTTAAGTTTGTCATCCAGACGGACGTTTAGCGTGGCCATTATGCCTCCAGAAAAATCGAATATGTAATGCAGTTTAGCATTACATTCGCATTACATCGAATTCTGGATAATGCCTCTCAAAAACGACTCAAACTCTCCATTGCCACCGCCTTAAACCCGGCGAAATCCCCGCAGCTACAGAGCCGTGACATCGCCCGCTCGCGCAGGAAAGTGACGAAAATATCGTAAATCGCCATCGCCTCTTCGTACTCGCTTTTGCTGATGGCGAGCAGGAAGATAACGTGCGCGGTTTCGTCGCCCCACTGCACGCCGTGCGGGGCGAGTACGGTGTAGACCACCGTTTTCTGCGCCAGCAGGCCGAGGGAGTGCGGCAGCGCGATGCCGTCGCCGAGCATGGTGCTGACGATAGCTTCACGTTCAACAACCGAATCCAGAAACTCCGCGCCGACAAAGCCCTCTGCTTCAAGCTGTTCACACAGCTCGCGGAAGAGCGTCTGCTGATCGATAGGCTTGTCGATAATGCGGAAATGGGCCGCGTCGAAGTATTTATCCAGCATCCACGGGCGGGTGCGGTCCACCAGCACCAGCTTGCCAATCTGCTCTAACTGGTAGTCGGTCGGGAACGGGGCGATCATCACCACCGGTTTTGACTTTTCGCTGACGCGGGCGGTCGCGATCACAAAGTCTTCGCTAATGGTTTCTGCCAGCTCGTACTCGCGCAGGGTGAGCGTGCGCGTCACCTCAATCTGCGGGTATTTACGCTGCAGTACCGCCTCAATCATGCGCACCATGGCGTTACCGGCGTCGCATACCAGCAGCACGCGCGGCTGACGCTGGTAGCCGATGTTGTAGTGGCGCTCAAGCCCGACGCCAATATGCAGCACCAGAAAGCCAATCTCGTTTTCGCTGATCACATACGGCGTGTATTTGCCCCAGCTCGACACCGCGGCCAGCGTCATGTCCCACGCCATCGGGTAGTGCTGCTTGATGTTATCTAGCAGCGGATTGGGGATCATGATTTGATACCGCACGCGGGTGATCATGGTTTTGATGTGCGTGAGCAGGTCCGCGTGCAGCTGCGCGTCGCTGAGCAGGTTGTAGTTATAGTGATTGTTGATATAGCGCAGGATGTAGTTGACCAGCGCCTCGTCGTCGTCAGCGTTAATGGCGCTGGGCGCGATCTCCTGAATCTGCCGCGCCGCAATGTGCACGCACAGCCAGCTCTCCTCCGACGGCGAAAGCGCCTTGCCCGCCAGCTGCTGGATGGTCACCGCGATATCCTTCGCCGCCTCGCGCACGTTCTCTTCCACGTCTTCGGCATGGAATTCCGGCAGCGGGTAACCTTCGCTGATGCGACGTACCGACACCGCGCAGTACAGGCGAAGGAACAGCTCGCCTTCATCGGTCAGGCGAATGTGGTGACGCGTCAAGGCGTCGTGCAGCACCGGCACCATCTGCTCCGCCACGCCCGCATTCAGCGCCACGTCGGTTACCAGCGGGTTCAGGCTGTCCTGCTGCGCCAGCTCCCAGAGCAGATCGGTCAGGCAGGCGCGGGTCGACATCTCGCTGCCAAACAGCTTCATGCCGTGGCGCGGACGGGTTTCCAGCGTCAGGTTGTAGCGATGAAACCACTCGCGCACCTCCGCCATATCGCTTTGCAGCGTGGCGCGGCTGACGAACCATTCGTCCGCCAGATCCTCCAGCTTAAGAGAAAACGCAGAGGTCAGAAAACGCACCACCAGATAATGCACGCGCTCCGGCCCGGTCCGCGGGATACGCAGCGCGCGCGGGTGGGATGCCTGAAGCTGCTGATAGCGCTCGGCGTCCTCAATTTTGAGCTGGTAGCCGTTGCCCCGGCTCAGGATGAACTGCGCGCCGTGGCTGGCCAGCAGCGCGTTCAGGGCGGTGATGTCCGCACGGACGGTTCGCGTGGAGACCGACAGCCGCTGCGCCAGCTCGTCCTGCGGCAGCGTCTCGTTTTGCAACAGGTCGAAAAGTTGCGCCAAACGTTGGTTCGGAAATCGCACGTCGTTGTCCTCTTACGGCTTAAGGTGAAATGACCATCTGGGATGGGCTGCCGACCGGGGTATAGTCTGGCTCAAAGCTCAATTTCCCGTCCTGCGCCACGCGGAAGCGGGTAATGTTGTCGCTGCGCTGGTTCATGACGTACAGCCAGCGCCCCTGTTTATCGAGCGTCAGGGTGCGCGGGTAGTCACCGCGCGTCCACACATCGTCCTGATGCGTCAGCGTGCCCTCCGCCGTTACGGTAAAGTGCCCGATGCTGTTATGCAAACGGTTAGCCACATACAGCTGCTTACCGTCGGCGCTTAATGCGAGCCCGGCAGCAAAGCTGGTGCCTTTGTAACCTTCCGGCAGGGCAGAAACCGTTTTACCCTCTTTCAGGGTGCCGTTGGTATTCACGGTATACCGGGTGAGCGTAGACGCCTCTTCGTTAATCAGCCACAGGGCATCGCCCTTCGGCGTAAAGACAAAGTGGCGCGGCCCGGCGCCTTTCGAGGAGGCGCTGATAAACGGTGGATCGTTCGGCGTCAGCTTTCCTGTCCGATCGTCAAAACGGTACTGATAGATGCGATCCAGCCCAAGATCGGTGGAAAAAACGTATTTCCCGCTCGGATCGGCGGCAATCATGTGCGCATGGGGGCCGTTATGATCGCTGATCGCGAAGCTGCCCTCGACGGCAGCTTCCGGCTTCGCCGCGCCCGGTTCGCCTTGATCCTGATGTATGTCCGTGGCGTCACCCAGGCTGCCGTCTGCGTTAACGGGTAAAACGGCAATGGAGCCGCTGACATAGTTCGCCACCAGCAGATGCTGGCCGCTCGGCGTCAGGGAGAGATACACCGGCCCGGCACCGCCGGAAGCCACCTGACTGAGCTCGCTCAGCTCACCGTTATCGCCGACGCGCAGCGCCTGCACCACGCCCTGCTCCACTTCGCTTGCCAGATACAGCGTTTTGCCGTCCTGTGAAAGGGTCAGCTGCGCCGCATTCGGCAGTTTGCTTACCAACGTTTTATCGTTCAGCGCGCCGGTTTGCGGGTTAACAGTAAAACGGTACAGCCCTTCACCGTTTGGATTATAGGTACCCACCCAGGCGTATTGCGTCTGGGCGACAGCGGCGGTGGCGAACATTGAGAGTGAAGCGACAAGCAAGGTACGGGTGTGCATGGTGGCTCCTGTATAGGTGTGAGTTCTACTTCACCAGCTTCTTCGTCATCGCCAGCAGGGTACGCACATCTTCCGGACGCGTATCACCGCTGGCTTTGTCGATAATCGAGCTGTAGATATGCGGGATGATTTTGCTCACGCCCGCGTCGAGGGCGATCTGCAGGATCTCCTCATAGTTTTCCAGATCGATACCTCCGGTCGGCTCCAGCCAGAAGTCCTGACGGGCGCAGGCTTCCGCTACCGCTTTGTACTCGTCACGGCACTTCAGGCCGCCCATCGGGAAGTATTTGATAGAGCTGCCGCCGAAATCTTTCAGCAGAGCAATCGCCGTTTCCACCGGCACAATGCCGTCCATAGCTGCGCTGCTCAGCGGGCCGGTGGAGATTTTCACCATCCCGACGGTACCGGTCGGAGAGACCAGACCGTTGACCACGGAGTCATTTTGCCCCAGCAGCGCGCGACTGGTGGCCACGCCGGTAAAGACCTGGTTAACGTGCTGCGGCTGCACCTGGCGGGAGATCTCGCTCACCATCGCCGACTGGTTCGGATCGCCCGCGCCCAGGCCAACGGAGAGCGCGTTATCAATCAGCTTCGCGTATTCGCGCATATCGGCAACGGCGCTCGCCACGTCCGGGTAATTTTTGGAGAGCACGCCCACCAGCACGTGGCCTTCCGCCGCCTCGTAGATGGCGCTGGCGTTGGCCTTTGAGCCAGCCAGCACGTTCAGGCAGACGCGGTCACGGTAAAAGTTGGGGGTCAGTTTCATGCGTTTTTCTCCTGTCCTAGTACTTCACTAATGCGGCGGTACACAATGTTCAGCTGGTCAGCATTCACGCTGCGCACGTCCGCTTCGATAATCCCTTCGTTGGCCTTGTAGCCACGGAAGTAAATGGCGTACTCGCCCTGCTTGAGCTTCGCCACCAGGTCCCCCGTGCCGAGGCCGGTGGTGGCTTCGTCAAACTTAATCTCGGTGCGGGCGATGTCGCGTCCAGCGCTGTCCCAGACCACGCGCGCGGTCACACCGTTCAGGGTGTTGAGCGCCTCGATAAACGGCGTCATTTTCGCCACCATCTCGGCACCGCTCTCTTTGGTGGCCGTCAGATAGTGTTCGATGGCGCAGGTCAGGCCAAGAATGCCCTCTTTACCCACCTTCATGGCGCGGCCAATCCCCGCCGTCTGGCGCTTCACCCACTCAACGTACTGGGTCTTGCCGATCACCAGCCCGCTGGTGGGGCCTTCGATCGCCTTTGCACCGCTGTAGATCACCAGGTCCGCGCCGGCGCGGTAGTACACGTGCAGATCTTCTTCCGCCGCGGCATCGACGATGAGCGGCAAGTCGTGTTTACGTGCGACAACCGCCGCCTGCTCGACGCTGAGCATGCTTTTCTGCACGCAGTGGTGAGATTTGATGTACATGATCGCCGCCGTGCGCGGGGTAATCGCCGCCGCCAGCTGATCGGCGGAACATTCGTTGGCGTAGCCCGCTTCCACCAGCCTGCCGCCGCCCAGCGCCACCATGGTGCCCACCGGCGCGCCAAAATTCACGTTGTGGCCTTTCGGCAGGACGATCTCGTTGTTCTCAATCGGGGTGACGTGCAGGTTTTCCAGCAGCCAGTCGCTGTCTTTCACCAGCACCGAGGCCACGGACTGGGCAATGCCCGCCGACGCGCAGGAGACCACCGTCGCCCCTTCCACGTCCAGCAGCTTCGCGATGTATTCCCCGGTTTTATTGACCAGATCCTTCATCTCGAAATAGTGATTCATGCCGTCCATCGCCGCCTGTACCACCTCCGGACGCGGCGTGGAGACGCCCAGCGCCGTCATGCGGCCAGAGGTGTTGATAACCTGCTTTAAGCGGTACTTCTCATAAATCGAAGGCATATTCCGTGCTCCCTTGTTCAGTCATGTAGCCCTTGCCCGCGCGGATCGCGGCAAGCGGCACCAGTATGTGTTCAGCCTGTAGGCTGTCGTTTTCAGCGTCTGTCAGCACCGTCGGCTGACGTTTAAGGGTGAACAGCGTCAGGTTGGCGTCGAGACCCGGCTGAATGCGGCCTTTACGCGTCAGGCGCAGGCCGTCGGCGGCGTTCGCCGTGACGCAGTCAATCACCTGCGGCAATGACATGCCGATGGCGAGGAATTTCGACATCACGCTTGCCAGCGAGCCCACCGGGCCGTTGATGCGGTTGCGGCAGTAGATGTCCGAGCTGATGGTGTGCGGCAGAATGCCCATCGCGATGGCGCGTTTTGCCACCTCAAAGCTGAAGCTCGCCGTGCCGTGGCCGACGTCCAGACGCACGCCGCGCTTCAGCGCAGACGTAATGGAGGCGCGCAGCTCGCCGGAGGGCGTCAGAATGCGGTTAGGCTTGCCGTTGTAGCAGTGGGTGATGATGTCGCCAGAGCTCAGCAGCTCGGCAATTTCGTCGAGGTTCGGCGGGTTGTTGCCAATGTGCACCATCAGCGGCAGGTCGCCGTTCTCTTTCTGAATGGCTTTGGCGCGCGCCAGCGGCGTGATGCCGTTTTCACCGACTACGCTGCTGCTCATGCGCGCCTTCAGGCCGACGATAAAATCAGGATTGCGTTTCACCGCCTCTTTCACCGCGTCGGCGTCAATATTGGCCATGTTGGCCAGCTCGTTCTGGGCAATCAGCCCCACGCGGGAGATGTTCAGCAGGGCAAAGACCTCGGTGGAGGCCTTGCGGGTAATCGCGTAGAAATCGTCCACGTCGTCGGCCCCGGTGCTGCCCGCGTCCACCACGGTGGTCACGCCGGTGGCAATGCCCACGCTGTCCGGCTCGTCGTGGTAAATCGGGGAGTTCGGATAGCAGTGTACGTGGGAGTCAATCCAGCCTGCGCTGACGAACACGTCGCCGTTAAGCTCCACCGTCTTGCGGGCGGGAGCGTCTATGTCGCCCGTCGCGGCGATCTTCCCGTCCTGAATGGCGATATCGGTCAGGGTATCGTCGGCGAGGCGCGCACGGCGCAGGAGTAAATCAAACATGAGGATCTCCTGAAAAGGCAGGCGCCGGAGCGCCCGCGGGTATTAAAGGGCAACCGGGAACAGCCAGCCCAGAATCATTGCGCCGAGGATAGCGCCACCGGTAATGGGCTTCTGCCAGATGTAGAACAGCAGCGCGCCCAGCAGAGAACCCACGCCAATCGGAATGGAGGCGGTCATGGCGCTGAGGATAATCAACGGTCCGAGGAAACGACCGGAAGCGTTGCCCGCGCCCATCATCACGTCTGCGCCGTAGGTGGAGTTGCTCTGGTTGATGGTGAACTTACGCGCCAGGATGATGACGTAGCCAATCGCCAGGCCAATCACCAGGCCGGTGATCAGCGCGGCAATGAAGTTGGTCACCGGGAACATGATCCCCGCGCCCAGCAGCAGCGCCGGAACCCCGAGGCCCACGCCGGTCTGGATCGCCCCGCCGATGTCGAGAATACCGACCAGCGACCCTTCGATAATACGGGCGAACAGGAAGCTCGCGCCGAACGCCGCCACCGCGCCGTAAACGCCGGTGTCAATTCCCGCTTTCAGCATCGCCACGAAGGCCACTTCGTTAAACGCGCCGATGCCGTAGAGGTAGTACATGTGCGTCCCGGCAAACACGCCGGAGGAGAGCAGGCCAACGAAGATCGGGAACGACCAGTCGGCATACCAAAAACCTTTATTCTGTTCCATGTCGAGGCTCCTGTTATTTACCGCTGAGCGAGTTGTGGATCATGTCGAGCCAGTTCGGCACGGTCAGATGGAAGGATTCGATCATCTTCATGTCGAAACCGCGGAAGAAGCCGCTCAGCACGAAGAGCAGAACGATCGCCGCCATCATCACTTTGGTGACGTGGTTCCAGCCGCTCTCTTCCACGCCTTTACCGATCAGGATCCCCAGCACCAGGCCCGGTACGGCGTTGCCCATAATCAGCTGCGCCGCGCCGCCAAAGATGGTGGCCCAGAAGCCCGATTTTTTACCCGCGTCGATGGCCGCCAGCCAGAAGATCACCGGCATCACGGTGTTGACCAGCAGGTTCGCGGCAGGCACCAGCACCTTCACGGCGGTGACCTGAAGCGCAGCGGGCACGGAGGAGGCGGTCAGGTTAAGGAAGGTCACGACGATCATGCCGATCACGCCGCAGGCAATCGCCATTTTGCGGGGATCGTGCAGCGTTTCGCCGACGTTACGGTTTTTGATCATCAGCGCGGCAGCACCCCAGTTCGGGATGATGCGGTGGTCAACGTCCTGTGTGAAAGCCCCAGCGGCCACGGAAGAGGCCCAGGCGTTAAAGAAGAAGCCTAACCCAAAGGAGAAGTGGGACGCCGGATCCCCTTCGCAGGAGTTCAGTTCCCCCAACGTACGAAACGCGCCCATACCCTGAGTGGTAGGCGCATGAAACATGCGTGCAGCCCCGGCCCCGACACCGACGCCTACCAGGCCGCCGATGATGAGCGATTTTATTAATATAATTAAGAACATCAGTCTGCCCTTTTATGAATAATCAGCGTTGCGTGACGAAATCCACCTGGTCGAGATTGATGGCGGTCACGTTGACGGTCACATCCAGCTCCACGCTGTAGGTGCGTCTTTCCCGGCGCAGAAAGAAGAACAGAAACGCTTCTTTTCGCACCGCTTCTTGCGCCTGAACGACCTGCACATCCTGTGGCTCAATACGCAGTAAGATATGCGGTGAGGCTTTCATCACCGCGGCCTGAACGTGGTTGAGCGCGTCGGCAAAGGCGCGCGCTTTGGCGTCGCCCTTCCCCTTCACTCTCACCGTGGTTGTGAACTGTTCTTTCATGCTTATGCGCCGTATTTCTTCTGCCACGCCTGTACCAGACGCTCGCCCAGCTCTTCTTTATCCATAAAGCCAAAGCCCAGCACGTTGCAGCCTTCGTTGATGGCGGTCACGCCCTCTTCCACGGAACGCATGCCGTATTTGGCTTTGTAGCCATACTTGGTCTGGGCGGTGATGGCACCCGCGCCGCCGCTGCCGCAGAAGGAGATGCCGAAGGTGGCGTTTTCTGCTTTCATCACGTCGCCCAGCTTCATGTCTGCCGCCATGCCCGGTACGACAACCGCGCGTCCACCTGCTTTTTCCACACCGGCAGCCACCTTCTGACCTTTACCCAGGCGATCGCCAATCACGACTGTAATCTGTTCCATGTGTTGCTCCTTAAAGGTTGTCTTTCGCGACTTCAAAGTGAACGGAGAGCAGCCAGGCCTCTTCATCTGGAAGGTTGCCAAACTGCGCCACCACTTCACGGGCAAGCCGCATTGAATCCGGTGAAATTTCGTCAAACAGCTCTGCTTCAACCTCCGGCAGCGGCTCGCCGGTCACGGACCGGTGCGCCATGGCGCGCACGTGGGAAGTAAGCATCTGCTCCTGTACCGCATTGGGGATGATGTTGTTCCGGGCCAGCAGGGCATAAACCTGCTGCAGCATGGTGTTCGCGAGCTGTTCTGTTTGCTCTGCCTGTTCCCCAACGTCGTTCATTACCGCTCCGTTAATCACTGGTCTTACCCCGTTAATGGCTCTGGAATAAAACTAACGTTGGGGGGGAATTGTTTGTAGCGAGTTGTTTTCCACTTCGAAGTGGAAAGGGGAGCCGCAGCAGTGATCTGTGCCACATAAATACGGTGAATCTGGATTAATCACGGCATTTGCGTGATGAATGTCACGTATTCCAGCGGCAAAACGCGCGCCGGGGAAGCGAAAACGTTCAGGCGTGGTGACGCAAAAATGTGATGGCAATAGGGTTTACTTATTACCGCGCAAAAAAAACGGGGGCCACTGGCCCCCGCTGGTTGTTTGTCAGATGCGCGATCGGTTAACGGTATTTCTTGTGATACGTATTACGGGTCGTCACAAACTGCTCGGCCGCCGCCTGTGCTTCCTTCACTTTGCCTTCGTTAGCGAGCTTCAGCGCGCCGTCGATCTGGCCGACCAGCACGTCAAAGCCGTGGCGGTAGTCTTTCATCTCTGCACTGTCTGCCGCTTTGCTTTCCAGTTTAGGAGGCGTCGCTTTTTGTGCGTCCAGCGCCGCTTCACGCATTTTGGTCAGCGCGTCTTTCATTTCCGCCGCATTGTCGGTTTTCTGCACCACCTTCAGGTTTTGCCCGAGGATGCCCATGTCGTCTTCAAGATCGGCAGCAAACGCAGAAGAGCCAAGAACCAGCGTTGAAGCCGCGACGATCGCTAACAGATGTTTACGCATTGCTCACTTCCTTTTTTATTATTAACAAAACGCTATCTCTATTGTCCGGCGATTTTCATTTCCGGGAGTAATACAGAACCACACTGTATATTGCTGCGTGTTTCAATATCGTTACCGACCGTAACGATATTGCGCCACATATCCTTCAGATTGCCAGCGATGGTAATTTCGCTCACCGGATACTGGATTTCGCCGTTTTCAACCCAGAAGCCCGCCGCGCCGCGAGAGTAATCGCCGGTGATGCCGCTGACGCCCTGACCCATCAGCTCGGTCACCACCAGACCGGTGCCCATCTCTTTCAGCATCTGCTCAAAGTTGAGGCCCTGCCCGGCGATGCGCCAGTTGTGAATGCCGCCCGCGTGCCCGGTGCTTTTCAGCCCCAGCTTGCGCGCGGAGTAGTTGGTCAGAAGCCACTGGGTCAGAATGCCGTCTTTCACGATGTCACGACGCTCCGTGCGCACGCCTTCGCTGTCGAACGGCGTGGAGGCCAGGCCTTTCAGCAGGTGCGGATGCTCTTCGATGGTGAGCCATTCCGGCAGGATCTGCTTGCCCAGCGAGTCGAGCAGGAAGGTCGATTTACGGTAAACGGAGCCGCCCGCGATAGCGCCCACCAGATGGCCAAACAGACCGGTCGCCACTTCGTTGGCAAAAATCACCGGGGCTTTCATGGTGGAGAGCTTGCGCGGCGACAGGCGAGACAGCGTGCGTTCGGCGCACGCTTTACCCACCCACTCAGGAGACTGCAAATCCCCCAGCGCGCGGCCAATGGTATAGGCGTAGTCGCGCTCCATGTCACCGTTCTCTTCGGCGATGACGCAGCTGGAGAGCGAGTGGCGGGTAGAGCAGTAGCCCTGCAGCATGCCGTGACTGTTGCCGAAGACTTTGATGCCGTAGTGGCTGTTAAAGCTGCCGCCTTCGGTATTGGTGATGCGCTTGTCGGCCTGCAGGGACGCCTGCTCGGCGCGGGCAGCCAGCTCAATCGCTTCGTCCGGCGTCACTTCCGCCGGATGGAACAGGTCGAGATCCGGCGCGTCAAACGCCAGCAGATCTTTATCCGCCACGCCGGCGTAAGGATCCGGTGAGGTGTAACGGGCGATATCCAGCGCGGCCTGCACCGTACGGGCGATAGCATCCGGACTGAGATCGGTGGATGACGCACTGCCTTTGCGATTCTGGTGATATACCGTGATACCCAGCGCGCCGTCGCTGTTGAATTCGACATTCTCCACTTCGCCATAGCGGGTGCTCACGCTAATGCCGGTGGTTTTGCTGACCGCCACTTCGGCGCCATCTGATTTTTCTGAAGCAAGCATCAGCGCGGTGGAGACGGCTTCTTCCAGAATCTTACGCTGCGCTTCAACTTGTGAGGTTACTTTCATCGCAAATGCCATACTGTAAGAGAGAGTTAACTGAAGTCTAACAGAGAACCGTTTTTCAGTGCGCGTCTTAACTGGTAACATTAGCCTCTTTTTTTAAGGAGCCTGACATGACTAAGCAGCCCGAAGACTGGCTCGACGACGTTCCCGGTGATGACATCGAAGACGAAGATGATGAGATCATCTGGGTCAGTAAAAGTGAAATTAAACGTGACGCCGAAGAGTTAAAACAGCTTGGCGCGGAAATGGTAGAACTGGGTAAAAACGCGCTGGATAAGATCCCGCTCGACCAGGATCTGCGCGATGCCATTGAACTGGCACAGAAAATCAAAAAAGAAGGCCGTCGTCGCCAGCTTCAGCTTATCGGGAAAATGCTGCGTCAGCGCGATGTTGATCCGATCCGCCAGGCGCTGGACAAGCTGAAAAACCGCCACAACCAGCAGGTTGCGCTGTTCCACAAGCTGGAGCAGATCCGCGATCGTCTGATTGAACAGGGTGATGACGCCGTACCGGAAGTGCTGAACCTGTGGCCGGATGCCGACCGCCAGCAGCTGCGTTCCTTGATCCGCAACGCGAAGAAAGAGAAAGAAGGGAATAAGCCGCCGAAGTCTGCGCGCCTGATTTTCCAGTATCTGCGCGAGCTGTCTGAGAACGAAGAGTAATCCGTCCCCCTCACCCCGGAGGGGCGAGGGGGAAAAGAACGTAGGCCCGGTAAGCGCTAGCGCCACCGGGCTTTTTTTACGCCTCGGCGGCCGCTTCCGCTTTCTTCGCCAGCCCGTCCAGCAGCTTCTGATGGATCCCACCAAAACCGCCGTTGCTCATCACCAGAATATGGTCGCCGGGCTGAGCGGCTTTCACCACCATATCCGCGAGCGCATCCACATCCGCGCTCCAGTGCGCAGGCTGGATGCAGGCATCGGCCACTTCCGCCACCTGCCACGGAATATGCTGCGGCTGCAGCAGGAAGACTTCATCGGCACGTCCTAACGACGGCGCGAGATCGTCTTTGCAGATGCCCATCTTCATGGTGTTCGAGCGCGGTTCCAGCACCGCCAGAATGCGCGCGGTACCGCCAACTTTGCCACGCAGGGCGGCAAGCGTCGCCAGAATGGCCGTTGGGTGGTGCGCGAAATCGTCATACACGGTGACGCCGTGGGCTTCACCGCGCAGCTCCAGACGGCGGCGGGCATTGATAAATGAACCCAGCGCATTCGCCGCATCCGCAGGCTGAACGCCCACATGGCGTGCGGCAGCGATTGCCATCAGGCCGTTGTGCATGTTGTGTTCGCCCACCAGGCCCCACTTCACCTCGCCCACTTTTTCGCCGTCGAGCAGCACTTCCCACTCGGAGGCATCGGCGTTGAGTTTCTTCGCCTGCCAGTGGCCCTGCTCGCCCACCAGCTCCTGCTCGCTCCAGCAGCCCATTGCCAGGGTCTGCTTCAGGTTGATGTCGTTTTCCGGCAGGATGATGCGGCCCTGGCCCGGCACGATGCGCACCAGGTGGTGGAACTGTTTCTGTATGGCCTTCAGATCGTCAAAAATATCCGCGTGGTCAAACTCAAGGTTGTTGAGGATCAGCGTGCGCGGGCAGTAGTGCACGAACTTGGAGCGCTTGTCGAAGAACGCGCAGTCATACTCGTCGGCTTCGATCACAAAGAACGGGCTGTCACCCAGACGCGCAGACACGTCGAAATTACCCGGTACGCCGCCGATGACGAAGCCCGGCTTATAGCCGCAGGCTTCGAGGATCCAGGTCGCCATGCCCGCGGTGGTCGTTTTGCCGTGAGTACCGGCAACGGCAACCACCCAGCGGTCGCGCAGGACGAAGTCATGCAGCCACTGCGGGCCGGACATGAACGGAATATTGCGTTCCAGTACCGCCTCAACGCACGGATTGCCGCGGGTCATGGCGTTGCCAATGATCACCAGGTCCGGCTCGGGATCCAGCTGGCTGGCATCGTAGCCCTGAATAAGAGAGATGCCCTGTTTCTCCAGAAGTGTGCTCATTGGCGGATACACATTGGCGTCCGAACCTGTCACCTCATGGCCCAGCGAGCGCGCCAGCATTGCCAGTCCGCCCATGAAAGTGCCACAAATCCCCAATATATGAATGCGCATACGTCACTATCCTTCTTTAATGTGGCGCACATTTTACTCACATGTTTGCGGCTGTGAAACGCATTTCAGGTAAATCCGTATGTTGCTGGCGCGATTCACCTCTGCGCTACTATTTGAATATTTGTTAAGATTGTTGGGCTTTAGTCGTTTTAGTGAACATACAATCGCTCTACTCACAAAGATGCAGGGAAAGTGTTATGAAAACGTTAGGTGAATTTATTGTCGAAAAGCAGCACGAGTTCTCTCATGCTACCGGTGAACTCACTGCTTTGCTGTCGGCAATAAAGCTGGGCGCTAAGATCATCCACCGTGATATCAACAAGGCCGGTCTGGTCGATATCCTGGGTGCCAGCGGTGCCGAGAACGTTCAGGGCGAGGTTCAACAGAAACTCGATCTGTTCGCAAATGAAAAACTGAAAGCTGCACTGCGCGCGCGCGACATCGTTGCGGGTATCGCCTCCGAAGAAGAAGATGAAATTGTTGTTTTCGAAGGGTGTGAACACGCGAAATACGTTGTTCTGATGGATCCGCTCGACGGCTCCTCCAACATCGACGTTAACGTTTCTGTCGGTACCATTTTCTCCATCTACCGCCGCGTCACGCCTGTTGGCACGCCGGTGACCGAAGAAGATTTCCTGCAGCCGGGCATTAATCAGGTTGCTGCCGGTTACGTCGTCTATGGCTCCTCCACCATGCTGGTCTACACCACCGGTTGCGGCGTACATGCCTTTACGTACGATCCTTCCCTGGGCGTTTTCTGTCTGAGCCAGGAACGCATGCGCTTCCCGGAGAAGGGCAATACCTACTCCATTAACGAAGGTAACTACATCCGCTTCCCGAACGGCGTGAAGAAGTACATCAAATTCTGCCAGGAAGAAGATAAAGCGACGCAGCGCCCGTACACGTCCCGCTATATTGGCTCTCTGGTCGCGGATTTCCACCGTAACCTGCTGAAAGGCGGCATCTACCTCTACCCAAGCACCGCCAGCCACCCGGACGGGAAGCTGCGTCTGCTGTACGAATGCAACCCGATGGCGTTCCTGGCCGAACAGGCGGGCGGTAAGGCGAGCGACGGTAAAGAGCGTATTCTGGAGATCGTGCCGGAAAGCCTTCACCAGCGCCGTTCATTCTTCGTCGGCAACAACCACATGGTTGAAGACGTTGAACGCTTTATCCGCGAGTACCCGGACGCGTAATCCCTCTCTTCAGGGGAGCCGATCCGGCTCCCCTGTTCATTTATATATTTTACCGTATAAGTGTTTATAAAAAACACGCTTTAATATTCGCCACTGCTCCTGCATTATTTCCATAACAGTTTGACAGATATTTCGTGGAGCAGAAACGCAATGAAAAATTATTCCCGTGCTAATACCGGCATTGATTTAAATCTTATCCCTGTATTTATTGAAATCGTCCGCTGCGGCAGCATGGCAAAGGCCTCTTTGCGTCTGGAGATGTCACGCCCTGCGGTGAGTCTGGCATTAAAGCGTTTTAATCAACTCTTTGATGAGCCGTTATTTCTCCGCAAAGGCTTATATCTTGAGCCGACGGAAAAAGCATTAGCCTTAACCCGCTCGCTGGAAATATTAATGGGCGAAATTCACGATAATATTGGGGCGCTTAATTCCGGAAGGAATAAAACCCCGGCACAGAACGTACCGGGGCTGGGTAATATTATGCCGCGTTCTGAGTCGTCACTTTGAATGATGACATAGCTTCCATCAGCTGACGCGACTGCTCCTCAAGGGAGCGGGTCGCGGCGGAGGATTGCTGCACCAGCGCCGCATTCTGCTGCGCGGTTTCGTCCATCTGGTTTACCGCTATATTCACCTGCTCAATGCCGCGGCTCTGCTCCTGAGACGCGGTCGCAATCTCACGCATCAGTTTGGTCATGCGCAGCACTTCTGTTGCGATCTCATCCATCGTTTCGCCCGCCTGCTGGGCCAGCTCGCTGCCCTCGTTAACGTGGGTTTGCGAATCACTGATAAGAGAACGAATCTCCTTCGCCGCGTCGGCGCTGCGGCTGGCCAGGTTTCGCACCTCGCCCGCGACGACGGCAAACCCGCGCCCCTGCTCGCCCGCGCGCGCCGCCTCTACGGAGGCGTTAAGCGCCAGGATATTGGTCTGGAAGGCAATGCCGTCGATCACGCTCAGGATGTCGGCGATGCGCGCCGAGCTGCCCGAGATATCGCGCATTTTTTCAATCACGTAGCAGACCATTTCGCTGCCGTGATCGGCCGTGTCGGAGACCGACTTCGCCAGCTGGTGCGCCTGCTCGGCGTTATCGGCGTTGAGCTTCACCGTGGCGGTGATCTGTTCCATGCTGGCCGCCGTCTGCTCCAGCGACGTGGCGGTGGATTCCGTTCGCTCGGCGAGATCCCGGTTCCCCAGCGTCAGCTCGCGGCTGCCGGTGTCAATCTGCGCGCTGGCATCGCGTACCCGCAGAACCGAGTTCATCAGCGACTGACGCATCTCCTCAATGACCGCGTTAAGGCGGTTAAACTCCTGGCTCGCGGACGCGGCCAGCGTATGGGTTAAATCGCCCGCCGCCACGTTCTCCAGCTGAGCAATGGAGGCCGAGAGCGGCTTGAGCAGCATATGGCGCAGCGCCAGCCAGGCCAGCACGATAATGCCCGCCGTCAGCAGCGCGGCGACGATAATCAGGATCAGGACGCGGGTTTTGCTCGCCTGCACGGCACTCACTTCCGCCTGACCTCGCGCTTCGCTCCATTTCTGAAACGCCTGCATGTCGTTATCAAACGCTGACGCCAGCGGGATCAGCGTCTTCTCCAGCAGGTCGTAATACCCGTCCGCGCTCTGGTCATTGAGGGTTTTCAGCATCGGGTTGATCCCCTGCTGGTTATACGCCGCCAGGCTGGCTGCCACTTTATCGAGCAGCTTCTGCCCCTGCTCGTCAGCCACGCCGCCGTCGATCACGCCCTTCAGCGTTTTCTGGGCCAGGGCGACTTCCTGATTAATGTTTTTTACCGCGCTGGCCGCATCGTCCAGCATGCCGATTTCCATCATGCGGACGGCCTGACCCGCTTCATTGCGCGCGCGCAGGATCAGCGTATAGCCTGAATTAAGCTGCACCATCTGCTCACCCTGAAGGTGATTAATGCGCTGCAGCGAAGAAGAACTCTGTGTGAGGGCATAAATGCCAATGCCGCTGACAATCAGCAGCAGAAGGGTCATAACGGCCAGTAAAGAGAGCAAGCCGGTACGAATCGATAGCGTTTTCAGCATGATATTATTTCCGGTAGCGAGATATTTCTGGGCATAAAAAAAGAGTATCGGCCGCTACCGGAAAATGTTTAGACTTTCAGCATGTTATCGCTCTGTTACCGATGTGTTCACACGGGTAACAGGCGAGCTTTGGCGGTTCTCCCAGAGCACCGTCAGGCCGCGCTGCAGGGCAATAAAAATAAACAGCAGAATGCCGATGGCGATCTTCGTCCACCAGGAGCTGAGCGTGCCGTCAAAGTTGATATAGGTCTGGATCAGCCCCTGAATCGCCACGCCGAACAGCGTCCCTAGCACCGTACCCACGCCGCCGCTGAGCAGCGTGCCGCCGATGACCACAGAAGCAATCGCATCCAGTTCCACGCCAACGCCTGCAAGGGCATAGCCCGCCTGGGTATACACCGAGAAGACGATCCCCGCCAGCGTCGCCAGGCCGGTCGAGAGCATATAAATGCGGATGGTGGTGCTGCGGGTCGAGATCCCCATCAGGTTGGCCGACGTGGCGTTGCCGCCAATAGCGTAAACCTGATTGCCAAACCGGGTGCGGTGGGCGAGGAAGATGCCAATCACTACCACGCCCAGCATCAGCAGCCCCATCGCGCTCAGGCGGCCGCCGCCGGGGATTTTCCACGCCAGGCTGGAGAGCGTGTCGTACACCGGATGGTTAATGGGAATCGACTCTTCCGACACCAGGTAGCTCACCCCGCGCAGGAAGAACATCCCCGCGAGGGTAATGATAAATGCCGGAATTTTTAACGCGTCGATCAGCAGCCCCATAAAGGCGCCAAACGCGCAGCCCATCACCAGCACCAGCGGGAACGCCAGCAGCGGTGAGATGCCCCAGAAGCCGATCGCTTTCGCGAGGAACACGCCCGTAAACGCGATCACCGAGCCGACGGAGAGGTCGATCCCGCCGGAGAGGATCACAAAGGTCATGCCGACGGCGATGATGCCTAAAAAGGCGTTATCGGTCAGGATATTGCAGATCACGCGCGTCGAGGCAAACCCCGGGAACTGGGTCAGGCAGTAGAGATAGCCCAGCACAAACACGCCCAGCGTGATCATTAGCGGCAAATTACGTTTTATCATGGCCACGGATCCCCTTAATGATGCTGACAAAGCGCGGCGACTGGACGATCAGCACGCAGAGCACGACCACCGCTTTCACCACCTGGTTGAGTTCCGGCTGGAATCCCGAAAGCAGGATCCCGGTGTTCATGCCCTGAATGATCAGCGCGCCGATCGCCGAGAGCAGCAGGTTAAAGCGCCCGCCCATCAGCGAGCCGCCGCCGATCACCACCGCCAGGATCGCATCCAGCTCCAGCCAGAGCCCGGCGTTGTTGGCATCGGCTCCGCGAATATCCGCCGCGACGATCACGCCGGCGATGGCGGCGCAAATACCGCTCAGCACGTAGGTCAGCATCACCATCAGCCGCGTGTTGACCCCGGCGTTGCGCGCGGCGCGAATGTTGATCCCGACGGCCTCAATGAACATGCCCAGCGCCGTTTTGCGGGTGAAAAGCCAGAACACCACTAGCGTCACCAGGGCAATCATCACCGGCGTCGGGAAGAACAGAAGGTTGCCGCTGCCGAGCCACGCCAGGCTCGGCGAGTTAAAGGTGACAATCTGTCCGGAGGTAATTAGCTGCGCGACGCCGCGCCCGGCCACCATTAAAATGAGCGTGGCGACAAAGGGCTGGATTTTCAGCACCGCCACCAGAATGCCGTTCCATAATCCGGCCAGCACGCCAGTGCCCAAGGCTGCAAGCAGGACCACCGGCAGGCTATGCCCGGCCACGGTCATGGAGGCTGCCGTGGCCCCGGCGATAGCCATCACCGCGCCGACGGAGAGATCAATCCCGCCGGTGGCGATGACCAGCGTCATCCCGATGGCCAGCAGCGCCACGGGCGCGGCGCGGTTTAAAATGTCTATCGGGCTGCCAAACAGGCGGCCATCCTGCACGATAATCTGGAAGAAATGCGGCGCGACCAGGCTATCCACCAGTAAAACCACCAGCAGCGCCGCGATTTGCGGCGTGCCGGTCGGCCAGCTGAAGCGGCGCTTTGACTCACCGGTTTGCGAAAGCGAACGGGACATCACGATTCACTCCTTATGCCGCGATGGCATTCATGATCGCCGGAACGGACAGCTTATCCAGCGGGATCTCTGCCACCTGTTTACGATCGCGCATGATGATGACGCGATCGGCATAGCCCACCAGCTCTTCCAGCTCGGACGAAATGACCAGCAGGGCCAGACCGTCTGCGCACAGGGTTTCGATAAGCCGGATAATTTCGGCGTGCGCCCCTACGTCAATGCCGCGGGTCGGTTCGTCGAGGATCAGGAACTGGGGTTTGGTCAGCAACCAGCGGGAGAGCAGCACTTTCTGCTGGTTACCACCGGAGAGGAACTCGATGGGCTGTTCCGCGCTCGGGGTGCGGATGCCGAGCTGGCGGATAAAGCGCTCAGCAATGGCGTTCTGCTCTTTGCGTGGGATCGGCCGCAGCCAGCCGCGCTGCGCCTGAAGCGCCAGAATGATATTTTCCCGCACCGAGGCGGCGGCAATAATGCCGTCCGTTTTCCTGTCTTCCGGGCAGAAACCCACACCCAGACAGGAGGCCTGATGCGGCGATCGCAGGGTTTGCGGTTTGCCCTTGATCAGCGCGCTGCCGCTGTCGGCGGGCTTGATCCCGAAGATCACCTCGGCTGTCTCGGTACGCCCCGAGCCCAGCAGGCCCGCCAGCCCGACAATTTCGCCCGGCCGCACCTCAAGGTTAAACGGCGAGATGACCCCTTTTTTGCCGTAATCGCTGAACGCGGCGACCGGCTTCTCGCTCAGCAGCGTGCGGCCCGCGCGCTGAAGGGCGTTGGTCTCCAGCACGCGGCCCAGCATCATTTTGACCAGCTCGATCTGCGGCAGCTCGCGGGTTTCACGGCAGCCGACAAAGCTGCCGTTGCGCAGCACCGTAATGCGGTCGCTCACCTCATACACCTGATCGAGGAAGTGGGTGACGAAGATCAGGCTGACGCCCTGATCGCGCAGCTGGCGCATCAGGGTAAAGAGCATTTCCACCTCCTGGGTATCGAGGCTGGCGGTGGGTTCGTCGAGGATCAGCACCTTTGCCGAGAGATCGATCGCGCGGCAAATGGCGACGATCTGCTGCATCGCCACGGAAAAGCGGTTCAGCGGCTCGCGGACGTCGAGAGAGAAGCCGTAGGATTCCATCAGCTTTGTCGCCCGCGCCTCCATCTCTTTACGGCGCAGCAGGCCAAAGCGTCGTGGCTCACGGCCAATAAACAGGTTATCCGCCACCGACATATTCGGCAGCAGGTTCACTTCCTGGTATACCGTCCCGATCCCCAACTGCTGGGCATGGGCGGTGTTTTTTGGCGAAATGGCGTTACCTTCCAGCCAGATGGTGCCACGGTCGGCGTGATAAACGCCGGTCAGAGATTTAATCAGCGTCGATTTTCCCGCGCCGTTTTCCCCCAGCAGCGCCATGATCTCCCCGCGCCGCAGGCTGAAATCAACGTTATCCAGCGCCTTTACGCCGGGGAAGAATTTACTCAAGCCCTCTGTGCGGAGGATTTCCTGGTGTTGTTCAGTGGTCATGGTTTCCCCCTGCATCAAGCCGGATGGCGCTACGCTTATCCGGCCTACAAAAGAGCGTATCGTAGGCCGGGTAAGCGCAGCGTCACCCGGCATGTTCAGACAGGCTTAGTAGCCCATATTTTTCTTCTTCTCTAACTCTTCTTTCGCCGTGTCAGGCAGGTAGAGCGTGGATTTGGTGACCGTCACTTTCTCCGGCATCGTGCCGTCTTTCTTGAATTTCTCCAGCGCGTCGAATGCCGGGCCGGCCATGTTTGGCGTCAGCTCCACGCTGGCGTTGGCTTCGCCGTCGATCATCGCTTTGTAGATATCAGGCACGCCGTCGATAGAGCCGGTGAGGATATCTTTGCCCGGCTTCAGGCCCGCTTCTTTAATTGCCTGAATCGCACCGATCGCCATGTCATCGTTGTGGGCGTAAACCATGCAGATGTTCTTGCCGTTGTTTTCAGCCTTAATGAAGCTCTCCATCACCTCTTTGCCTTTACTGCGGGTAAAGTCGCCGGACTGAGAGCGGATAATCTTGATGTTTGGCGCTTTCGCGATGGCTTCAGCAAAGCCTTTTTTACGGTCGATGGCCACGCTCGCCCCGACGGTGCCCTGCAGTTCAACAACGTTACACGGCTTGCCGTCGACCTGTTTTATCAGCCAGTCGCCAATTAACTGCCCTTCCAGCACGTTGTTGGCCGTCACGGTGGTCATATAGAGAGATTTGTCTTTGACGTCGATGGAACGATCGAGCAGGAAGACCGGGATTTCAGCGTCTTTCGCTTCCTTCAGGACGGGTTCCCAGCCGGTCGCCACGACGGGTGCAATAAAGATGGCATCCACGCCCTGGGCGATAAAGGAGCGCACGGCTTTGATCTGATTCTCTTGTTTTTGCTGACCATCGGCGATTTTCAGGGTAATGCCGCGTTTCTGAGCTTCGCTTTTCGCCACGTTGGTTTCTGCCGCTCGCCAGCCAGATTCAGAGCCGACCTGCGAAAAACCTACGGTTAAGGGAGCGGCCATCGCCATAGACGACATGGCTGCCGAAACTGCTGTGACAAGGAGTAAGCGCTTCCACATATGAACGTCCTCGTAGGGTGAGTTATTGTTGGTTAAAAGATGTTCTGCGGAATGACTATAGCCCATGAAATATGTAACGAATTGCGTTACATCACACTTCAGAAAAGTGAATAAAACGTTAATCACAAGTTTGTAATCGCTTTCATTTCTCCATGAAAAATGCGGCTGAGTTTATGGATTTTTCTGTCATGGAATCGGTCTGAAAAGTGGGAAGAACGTGGAGAGAAGGCGAAAACAGGCGGAGACATTCAGCGCGAGTTGGCTATAATACCTGCCACTTGTTTACCATCCATTTTAAAGGACACCGACATGAGCTTACTCAACGTCCCAGCGGGTAAAGAACTGCCAGAAGACATCTACGTAGTTATCGAAATCCCGGCTAACGCAGATCCGATCAAATACGAAGTGGACAAAGAGAGCGGCGCCCTGTTCGTAGACCGCTTCATGTCTACCGCGATGTTCTATCCGTGCAACTACGGTTACATCAACCACACCCTGTCTCTGGACGGTGACCCGGTTGACGTGCTGGTCCCAACGCCATACCCACTGCAGCCAGGCGCAGTGATTCGCTGCCGTCCAGTTGGCGTGCTGAAAATGACCGACGAATCCGGTGAAGATGCGAAGCTGGTTGCGGTACCGCACACCAAGCTGAGCAAAGAATACGATCACATCAAAGATGTGAACGACCTGCCAGAGCTGCTGAAAGCGCAGATCACTCACTTCTTCGAGCACTACAAAGACCTCGAAAAAGGCAAGTGGGTTAAAGTTGACGGCTGGGACAACGCAGAAGCAGCGAAAGCGGAAATCATCGCCTCTTTCGAACGCGCAGCTAAGAAGTAATTCTTACTGCCAGACACAAAAAACAACGCCACCTTACGGTGGCGTTGTCGTTTTTCAGTACTGGTCTCTGTCTAACCAGTTACCGCTTACGATCCGCGTTAACCCGTCGACTGGACGCTGGTAGACATACATCCACGCGCTTCCGTACGGCGTCTGGATCAACTGGCGTGCGTATTCACCGCCCCTGGTGCGCAAGGCATCAAGTTCGGCAAGCGTCGCGTTATCAATACGATAAACTTCACCCTGTACTGTTCCTTCGCCCGGAACCGCGCCTGGATAGTGGCCCAGGCTGTACAACTGGTAGTTCTCGATATTGTAATTCCCCAGTAGCTGGGCATTGGTCATCCAGTGACTGTTGCCTTGCCTGGTTCGTAAACTGCCGTAGACAAATATTCGCATTGCTAAAACTCAAACTGATAGAGCAGATCAAGTGCCTGGTCTACGCCGGACACTGCTTCCAGATATAGCTTAGGCATCAGGCGATAGCGTAACGTGAGTGTTGCCAGTGAGTCAAAGATCCCCACACCATATTTTACCTGCAGACCCGGCAGTACATAGCCGCTGACCACCACCTGCGAGGAGTCACCCACGCCCTGGGTGTCCAGCGCCAGATTGCTTACGCCGAACGTCTCGCCGATTTTACCCACAACCTGCCCACTTTGTGCAACCCCCAGCCCCACTAACATCGAAGTCATCGCCGCGCTGTCGCTCTGACCGCTGTCGAGACCTTGACCACGCAGCAGGTAAGAGAGGGCTTCCTGCTGGGACATCGCCGGGTCAGAGAAGATCTCCGCCTTCGGTTCGTCGGCGGAACCGGTGACGCGTACCCCGGCAATGACGTCGTTTTCCGTCGCTTCCGGGTTACGAATCGCTTCGATGTTCAGCAGCGGTTGATCCGGTGGACCGGAGAACAGCAGCTCGCCTTTACGGACAATCAGATCCTGACCATAGGCGTGGAATCGCCCTTCAGGGATATTGATCTGCCCGTTCAGGCCAAGCCCTTGTTTATCCTGCGCCACCTTCAGGTCGCCCGTAAGCCTCGCCTTCAGCCCAAACGCATCCAACCGCACGTTATTCCCCACGTGCACGATAAGGTTACTATTAATCGGGATGCCCGCGCTCTTCTGTTCGACCGGTTTCAGATTTTCATTGAGCATAACTTCATCACTTGAGACGCCGACCGCACTTTCCGGCACGTCGTGAACCACGATGCGCGCCCACGGCACGTCGACGCGACCGTCAAGCGTGAAGAGGCTTGGCGTGGCTTCAAAGACCACATCAGGCGAGACGTCCAGTCGCACCATCGGCGGTACGGTGATGCGCACCTTACTGCCCTTCGCGGCAATACGGGCGCGCCAGTTGTCGAGCTGGCTCCAGTCCGCGTCGCCGCTCAGATTGATTTGCCCCTGCTGCGTCAGTACCGATCCGCTCAGCGTCGAGCTCATGCCGTTGAAGTTCATCGCGATCTGGCTGGGCTGCATGTCAAACGGCATAAAGTTGCCGTCAATATCCACGCCGCTGAGGCGCAGCTGGCCGAACAGCTGTGGGCTTTGCGCATTGCCCGCCAGGCGCAGGTTGGCGTTCACCATGCCCTCGGCTTTTTCCCCGCGCGCGAAAATCGGGTTCACCATCGCCAGGTTGAAGTTGCGGATAGTGACGTTGCCGCCCAGATTTCGCCGTCCCTGTGGGTCGGTAATTTGAACCTTGCCGTCAAACTGACCGTTGTTGGTGAGACGAATCAGCCAGCCCAGCTCCGCACGGTTGTTATGCAGGTCCGCGCTCAGGTTCAGGGTGTCGAAGGCCACCGGCAGCGGCGCGTCATTCACCTCCTGCGTCACCTTCACGTTACGCCCGGACAGCGTGACGCTGCCCTGCGGCAGCCCCTCTTTGGTGGTGTCCCAGGCGACATCGGCTTTTCCGCTGAAGACGCCGCTGGCCTGGGTAGTATCCGGCATAAACGGTTTCAGCATCGCCAGATCGAAGCGGTTGAGGTTGATCTGCGCGCGTCCTTCCGCGCCCGCGTCGATGGTCTGCGGCACGCACAGTTCCGCATTCGGGTTGGTCCAGCAGTGCGGCCCAATGCTGATCTTCTGCTCGGCGTTGCGGTAGTCCAGCGCGATGGCGCGCGACAGCGCCAGCGGCCCGACCGGCGTGTTGAAGCGGGTGTTATCCAGCGTCCCTTTCCAGCGCTCCTCTTTGCGGTCGAAGCTGCCGGTCAGGTGAAGCTGGCCGGAGACCGGCTCGCCCTGCACGCGCAGCTGCAGGTCGTGCTGCTTCTCGTTCCCTTTCGCGTCCAGGGTGACCAGGCTGATGTTGACGTCCGGCTGAGAAATGCGCTCCACGCGCAGGTTCAGGTTTCCGCCGATCTGGTCAGTGGATTTCACATCCCCTTCCACGCGAACGCGGGCAACGCTCAGCGCCTGCCAGCGCAGGTTATTGGCGGTAATGTCAGCCAGCAGCTGCGGCGCGTCTACCGTGCCGCGCACCTTCAGGAGCCCCTTCGCCGTACCGCCCAGGCCCGGCAGGGCGTTATCCAGATTCGGCGCGTCGATGGTGGCGTCCAGATTGAGATCTTTCACCCCCAGCTCGCCTTTGATATCCGCCGTGTTGCGGCCCAGCGCCACGTGCAGACCCGGGATAACCCACTGCAGGTAGCTGTTGCCTTTCACCGAGCCTTCAACGTTTACCTTGTTCTGCTTCACGTTCCCGGTGAGCTTGATCTCCGGCACGTCCATCTGCCACGTGCCGCCGTACAGGCTGCCGCGGGTTTTGATCAGGCCATCCAGCTTCGACGGCCAGTCCGGCACCTCTTTGGCGGTGTTAATGCCCGTCAGCTTCAGCTCGCCGCGCCAGCTGATCGCCTGCTGCCAGTCGAGCAGCGCGGTCAACTCGGTTTTGCCTTCCAGCGCCGCGACGGTCAGCTTGTCGAGGTTAACCTGCTGTTCGTTGCCCTTCGCATCCAGGGTGATGTTCGCGGGCGGCACGCCCTGCCCCTTCACTGCGGTGCGGAACGAGAGCGTATAGTCGGTCATCTTGCCGCTCAGCTTCAGCTTCAGGTCATCGGCCTGGTACTGTTTTTCGCCGGTGAATGGCCAGTAAAGCTGCTTGCTGACCACCTCAAGATTGAGCGGCAGCCCGGCTTCCGCCAGCTGGGTTTGCGCACGCAGGACCATGTCCACCGGGCCGGAGAGATTGACCCCGACGTCCAGCTTCTCGCGCAGCGCCCCGCCTACTTTGACCTTCACCTTCTCGCCTTTGAGCGGGTCGATGTTCAGGGCGCTATTCAGCGTGATATCCACCGGCCAGTTGTCGCGCAGCAGGGCGTTGCCTGACGCGTTCACCGAGCCCTGATTGGTGTCGATATCCAGCGCGTCGAGCTTCATGTTGCCGTCAATGCTGCTGACTTTCAGCAGCATGTTATAGACCGTCAGGTCGGTATCGCCGGTCAGGCGCAGCTGCTCGCCTTTGAACTCTTCAATATTGAGGTTCAGCGGCAGATGCACATCGGTCATTTCCGGCAGGACAGGCTTCGAGAAGAGGTCTTTCAGCGTTTCGCCCAGCGGCTTCTCTTCCGGCTGCGGGTTCTGGATCTTCGGCTCGACGATCTCTTCCTGCGCCACGTCGGCCACTTTCGGCAGCGCGATCAGCAAGCCCTGCAGGGAGGTTGGCGTCAGGGTGAGGTTTTTCTCCTGCCAGCGCAGGCCGGAGCTGAAATCCATCACGGACACGGTGGTGTCGTCGATTTTGATATTGACGTTATCAAGCGCCACCCGATAAAGCGCGATAGGGTACGGCGTGGAGAGATTCAGCGGACCGCTGTCCTCTTCCTCTACCGGCGCAGACTTCGGCATTTTCTTCGAATCTATCGCCACGTTGACGTCTTTTAGCGACAAGTCGTTGACGCAGAGCTTGCTGTCACGAAGACAGCCCAGCTTCACCGCCAGGTGAAACTCCCCGGCGTTCACCGCCACGCCCGGCTGCTCATAGCGGATGTTCTTCAGGCGCAGGTCGCGCCAGCCGCCCGTCACCTGGCCAATCTCCAGCCCCGGCACCCAGCGGTTCGCGGCATTAAACAGCAGATGCAGCCCGGTCGTCGTTCCCACCAGAAACGCCACCGTACCGAGCAGCAGCACGATAAAAATCAGCACCCCGAGGCTTATCTTCTTCCATAAACTCATAATTCAGGCCCCAGACCGATGTAAAACTGTAATCCGTGTTCTTCTTTGTCGCCCACCGGCACGGCGAAATCGAGCTTGATGGGCCCGACGGGTGACTGCCAGCGTACGCCGACGCCCGCGCCGGTTTTAAAATCGCTGCGGCGGATATCGCTCACCGCTTCGCCGCCGTCGACGAACATGGCGCCCCACCATTTTCCGCTGACGTTGTACTGGTACTCCAGCGAGCCGGTAGCCAGCTTAGAGGCACCGATCAGCTTGCCGTCATCGTCCTTAGGCGCGATGGATTTGTATTTATAGCCGCGGATGCTGCGATCGCCCCCGGCGAAGAAGCGCAGGTCCGGCGGGACCTTGTCGAAGTCGCCGGTTTCAATCCAGCCGAGGTTGCCGCGCACCACAAAGCGGTGTTTGTCATACAGCGTGCGGATCCAGACGTTCTGCGCCTGAATCACCGAGAAATCCACGTCGGAACCCCACATGGTGTTGGAGTAATCGATAGAGTAACGCTGGGAATCGCCCCAGGTCGGCATCAGGCCGCCGCGCGAACGGGTGCGGCTGATCATCACCCCAGGATAGAGCAGCATGGTGGTGTTGGTGACGTTGGCCTGGGTAAAGTGATCCAGGCTCCAGCGCAGGTTGATGGCGCGCTGCCAGCCGCTGGAGAGATCCCAGTAACGCGACACGGCAAGCGTGGTGGAATCGGACTCGGTATCGTTCAGGTCGGTGCGCTTAAAGCCCCCCTGAACCAGGTAATATTGCTCAAGCGGATTTTTCAGCAGCGGCATTTTATAGCTGAAATCGAGCTGCTGTTCCGGGGCGGAAATGCTGGCGCTGGTGGTCAGGCTATGGCCGTAGGAGTTCATCCACGGCTTTTTCCAGGTGGCCTTCACGCGCGGGCCAACGTCCGTCGAATAGCCCACACCGGTTTCAATGGTGTTCTCGGTGCGCGGCGAAACAACGCCGTGCAGCGGCAACACCTTGGTTTTGCGAGACTTATCAAATTCCGGTGCGACAACCACGGAGTTAAACCAGCCGGTAGCAGAAAGACGACGGTTCAGCTCCGCCAGGTCGCTCGACTGGTAGTAATCGCCTTTTTTGAACGGCACGAGGTTTTGCAGGTACTCTTCACGAATTTGCGACCCTTCGAACGTCACGTCGCCAAAGCGGTAGCGTTCTCCGCTGTCGTAGTCGATATCCCAGAAGGCCTGACGTCGCGCCAGCGCAATGCCCAGCTGGCTTTTATTGAACTGGCTGTCAAAGTAGCCCTTACGCAGGGAAACGCTGGTCAGCTCTTTTTTGAAGTGGTCGTAGTCACCGTGGTTGAGCACGGTGCCGATTTTCGGCCGCGTGCTGAGCAGGTCCAGGTAATCCCGGTCGGTACGCGCCCCGCCGCGCAGGATGACGTTGGTGCCGCCAATCAGCACCGGCTCGCCCGGCGAAACGCGGGCAATAAGCACCTGGCGCCCCTTCTTTGGGGGCGGGCGGAGATCGAAATCAATGGTGGGTTCGTAATACCCTAGCGCTTTTAGTCCTTCACGGATGGCATCATCGACGCGCGCGCGGAAACGCCGGTCCGGCGTCACCTCATCACTCTGGATGGTCGATAGCTGCGCACGCACGTTTTTTTGTAGCGCCCCGGATAACCCCTCAACCTGCAAACGGACATTCGCCGCGCTGGCAATCCCGCTTGTCAGCAACAGACTGACTAAACATAACTGGCGGATTTTTGTCACGTTTTCTCCTGAATATCCCTGTTTCCACCCTGGAAGCAAATGAAGTGCCGCTCCGCGGCAAAATACGGCCTGTTGGCCAAAAACCCGAATCTCGGGTTGAAAATGGGTGTAACACCCAAATATTTCTTATGATTAAATCTAGACTCATTCAGCGCATTTATTGTGTTCAATTAAACGCGCCGTGACAACCTTAACCGAAACATCGCACCCCGGGAGGCCCCACCGTGAGTTTATTCGACAAAAAGCATCTGGTTTCACAAGCTGATGCATTACCGGGACGCAACACCCCTATGCCTGTGGCAACTTTACACGCCGTCAATGGCCATTCCATGACTAACGTTCCTGATGGCATGGAAATCGCCCTGTTCGCTATGGGCTGCTTCTGGGGCGTTGAGCGCCTCTTCTGGCAGCTGCCTGGCGTTTACAGCACGGCAGCCGGCTACACGGGCGGTTACACGCCGAATCCAACCTACCGCGAAGTCTGCTCCGGCGAAACCGGCCATGCGGAAGCGGTACGCGTAGTGTACGACCCGACGGTAATCAGCTACGAACAGCTCCTGCAGGTCTTCTGGGAAAACCACGACCCGGCGCAGGGCATGCGTCAGGGCAACGACCACGGCACGCAGTACCGCTCGGCTATCTATCCGCTCACCCCTGAGCAGGATGCCGCCGCGCGCGCCAGCCTTGAGCGTTTCCAGCAGGCCATGCGTGAAGCGGGCGATACGCGCGAGGTGACCACGGAAATCACCACCGCGAAACCGTTCTACTACGCCGAGGACGATCACCAGCAGTATCTGCATAAAAACCCGTACGGCTACTGCGGAATCGGAGGTATCGGCGTCTGCCTGCCGCCACAGCTGGCCTGATTATCAGCCGTTAGATCGTCGCCCGTACCGGGCAGCACCCGCTGTCCGGTCTGTTTTATGTAAAAATGTGACCTCTGGCAGATTTACATCTCTTTACGCTATACTACCCGCTGAAATAATCGGCTCAACGCTACGAGCTGATGTTCAATGTGTTTCCACACAAATGGTATCAACTCCCCTTCTGAGGATCTGGCGAGAAGCCGGATAAACTATGTTAAACAGTATTTTAGTAATACTTTGTCTGATTGCCGTCAGTGCATTTTTCTCGATATCCGAGATCTCGCTGGCCGCGTCCCGTAAAATCAAACTGAAGCTGCTCGCCGACGAGGGCAACATCAACGCCTCACGCATTCTCAAAATGCAGGAAAACCCCGGTACGTTCTTTACCGTGGTGCAAATTGGTCTGAACGCGGTGGCTATTCTGGGCGGTATCGTGGGCGATGCGGCGTTTTCCCCGGCGTTTTATAGCCTCTTTGCGCAGTACATGTCCGCCGAACTGGCCGAACAGCTGAGCTTTATCCTCTCCTTCTCGCTAGTGACCGGGCTGTTCATCCTCTTCGCCGACCTGACCCCGAAACGCATCGGTATGATTGCGCCAGAAGCCGTGGCTTTGCGTATCATCAACCCGATGCGCTTCTGCCTGTTTGTGTTCCGCCCGCTGGTGTGGTTCTTCAACGGCCTGGCAAACGTCATTTTCCGCATCTTTAAGCTGCCGATGGTGCGTAAAGACGACATCACCTCTGACGACATTTATGCGGTCGTGGAAGCCGGTGCCCTGGCCGGGGTACTGCGTAAGCAGGAACACGAGCTGATTGAGAACGTATTCGAACTGGAATCCCGTACCGTGCCCTCTTCCATGACGGGCCGTGAAAGCATTATCTGGTTCGATTTACACGAAGATGAGCAGAGCCTGAAGAACAAAGTGGCGCAGCATCCGCACTCTAAGTTCCTGGTCTGTAATGAAGATATCGACCACATCATCGGTTACGTCGACTCCAAAGACCTGCTGAACCGCGTGCTGGCAAACCAGAGCCTCGCGCTTAACAGCGGCGTACAGATCCGCAATACCCTGATTGTGCCGGACACCCTGACGCTCTCAGAAGCGCTGGAAAGTTTCAAAACCGCCGGGGAAGACTTCGCGGTGATCATGAACGAATACGCGCTGGTGGTGGGCATTATCACCCTGAACGACGTGATGACCACGCTGATGGGCGACCTGGTAGGCCAGGGTCTGGAAGAGCAGATTGTCCAGCGTGACGATAATTCATGGCTGATTGATGGCGGCACGCCAATTGAAGACGTGATGCGCGTGCTGGATATCGACGAGTTCCCGCAGTCCGGAAACTACGAGACCATCGGCGGTTTTATGATGTTTATGCTGCGTAAGATCCCGAAACGTACCGACTCGGTGAAGTTCTCCGGCTACAAGTTTGAAGTGGTGGATATTGATAACTACCGCATCGACCAGCTGCTGGTGACGCGCATCGACAACAAACCGACCGTACTGGTGCCGAAGCTGCCGGATGCGGAAGAGAAGGTGTCGGCGTAAGGTTCCCGCCCCCACAAACATCAACGGCTCCCATCGGGAGCCGTTTTTTTAACTACTGCATAGCACGTTGGTTAAGCCATCTCAGTTTGCAGACGCATAACCTGACGGTTGACTTCGGACATCACAGACAGGTGCTGTTTGTCCTTCACTTTTGGGACAAGGATTTTGCCCTTATCAAACTCAAAAGCGCCAACATCCTTGATATACAACCGTCCACGGAACAGGATCTTCACGTACTTCGCCACCTGAAGCGGGTTGTAGCGTTGGAAAATTTTCATTCTTGTATCTCCTGCGAATCATACGCTCTTGCGGTGCCACAATCGGCCCGACTGTCCTGAGCGCAAATTTTAATGCCCAATGACTATAGACCAGAACTACGGTGTTACCCAGTGTGCATAAGTTTATTTACCGTTTGATTACAATTATTCAGAATAATCTTTGCAAAGCGTGACTGAGCGCAGTATAAGCCGTCGTTTTTTCATGGATATGTGCGTTCACCCGCAAAGTGGCATCGGGATTGCGGGAAAACCACATTGATCGCACTTATCATTAAAAGTGCATGACCAAGTGGTCGGATCACCTGCAAACAATAAGGAAACGCCATGACCCTACGTACTATCCTTGCAGCAGCCTGCCTGCTGCTGCCCCTGTGGGCGAGTGCTCACAACATTGAAAAAGGACAACGTGTACCGCCAGTCGGCATTGCTGACCGGGGAGAATTGATTCTCGACAATGATAAGTTTAGCTATAAAGCCTGGAATAGCGCGCAGCTCGCGGGCAAAGTGAGAGTTGTACAACATATTGCCGGTCGTACATCTGCAAAAGAGAAAAATGCCAACCTGGTGGAGGCGATCAAGGCGGCAAAATTCCCACACGATCGTTACCAGACCACCACGATCGTGAATACCGATGACGCCATTCCGGGCTCCGGGATGTTTGTGCGTTCAAGCCTTGAGAGCAATAAAAAGCTCTACCCATGGTCGCAGTTTATCGTCGACAGCAACGGCGTCACCCGTAAGGCCTGGCAGCTGGAGGAAGAGAGCTCTGCGATTGTCGTGCTGGATAAGAACGGCCGCGTACAGTGGGTGAAAGACGGGGCGCTGACCCAGGAAGAGGTGCAGCAGGTTGTCGACCTGCTGCATAAGCTGCTGGCTCAATAAAGAGAGACGCGGAAGCCGGGATTGAGGAAGGATTCGCGCGGGGTGTAGTCCAGCGGCTTACCCTGCCAGTCATGAACATGCGCCCCGGCGGCCGCAGCCACGGCGTGACCAGCCGCAGTATCCCAGACGTTCGTCGGCCCAAAGCGCGGATAGAGCTGCGCCTGTCCTTCCGCCACCAGGCAGAATTTCAGCGATGAGCCAATCGAGGTGGTCTGGTGTTCACCCAGCTGCTGCAGATACTCCTGCAGCTCGCTGTCGCTGTGCGAGCGGCTAATCACCACCAGCGGCGGACGCGCGTCGCGCACCTGGATCTGCTTGCGCACGCCGCACTCTTCTTTCCACGCCTTTCCTTCCGCAGCGCTGTACATCACCTTCATGACCGGCGCGTAGACCACGCCCAGCACCGCTTTACCCTTCTCAATCAGGGCGATATTGACGGTGAATTCACCGTTGCGCTTAATGAACTCTTTTGTCCCGTCCAGGGGGTCCACCAGCCAGTAGCGCTGCCAGTGCTGGCGCTCTTCCCAGCTTTGCGGCGCTTCTTCTGACAGGACGGGGATGTCCGGCGTTAAGGCCTGTAATCCTTTCAGGATCACCTTATGCGCCGCGATATCTGCCGCCGTGACCGGAGAGTCGTCCGCTTTGCTGACAACCTCCATGGGTTTACTACCGTCATACACCTGCATGATGGCATCCCCCGCATCCCGTGCGAGCTGACAAATTTTATCTAGCATTTTCCACCTCTTTGTTAACGCAGTGAGGTTAACTCTTTGTTTTAGTTATATCGTAATGTGAACAATTCCGCTATCTGTGAAGCAATTCCGGTTTCAGGTTGCTTTTTTCTGTCAGGATTCACATTTATGTAAGCAACACGTTATAGATACATACTCTTTTGTGGCCTGGATCGAAAAAAGGACTCTTCTGATGATTAAGTTTAGCGCAACGCTCCTGGCGACGCTGATTGCGGCGAGCGTGCAGGCAGCGACGGTCGATTTACGTATTCTGGAAACGACCGATCTGCACAGCAACATGATGGATTTCGATTACTACAAAGATACCCCGACGGAAAAATTCGGGCTGGTACGCACGGCGAGTTTGATCAATGCGGCGCGTGGCGAAGTGAAAAATAGCGTGCTGGTCGATAACGGCGATCTCATTCAGGGCAGTCCGCTCGGGGATTACATGGCGACCAGGGGGCTGAAAAAAGGCGAGATCCATCCTGTTTATAAAGCGATGAACACCCTGGACTATACCGTCGGTAACCTCGGCAACCATGAATTCAACTACGGTCTGACATACCTGCATGATGCCCTGGCAGGCGCAAAATTCCCGTACGTTAACGCCAATATCATCGACGTTAAGACCCAAAAGCCGCTTTTTACGCCTTACCTGATTAAAGAGACTGAGGTTGTCGATCAGGACGGGAAAAAACAGACGCTGAAAATCGGCTACATCGGTTTTGTCCCGCCGCAGATCATGACGTGGGATAAGGCCAACCTCGATGGTAAGGTGACCGTTAACGACATCACCGAAACCGCGCGTAAATACGTGCCGGAAATGCGCGAAAAAGGCGCCGATCTGGTGGTGGTGGTTGCCCATTCCGGCCTCTCCGCCGATCCATACCAGGCCATGGCAGAAAACTCCGTTTACTACCTGAGTGAAGTCCCGGGCGTTGATGCAATCCTGTTCGGCCACGCCCACGCGGTCTTCCCGGGCAAAGACTTTGCCAGCATTAAAGGGGCGGATATTGAGAAAGGGATGCTTAACGGCGTGCCGTCGGTGATGCCGGGCATGTGGGGCGACCATCTTGGCGTGGTGGATCTGGTGCTGAATAACGACGGCGGCCGCTGGAAGGTCACGCAGTCAAAAGCCGAAGCGCGCCCAATTTACGACGCGGCGGCGAAAAAATCGCTGGCGGCGGAAGATAAAAAACTGGTCGACGTGCTGAAGCACGATCACGACGCCACGCGCGAATTCGTCAGCAAGCCGATCGGCAAATCCGCCGACAACATGTACAGCTTCCTGGCGCTGGTGCAGGACGATCCGACCGTCCAGGTGGTTAACATGGCGCAGAAAGCCTATGCCGAACACTTTGTGCAGGGCGATCCGGATCTGGCGAAACTGCCGGTACTCTCCGCCGCAGCGCCATTCAAAGTGGGCGGACGTAAGAATGACCCGGCAAGCTATGTGGAGGTCGAAAAGGGCCAGCTCACCTTCCGTAATGCCGCCGATCTCTATCTCTACCCGAATACGCTGGTGGTGGTTAAAGCCACCGGGAAAGAGGTAAAAGAGTGGCTGGAGTGTTCTGCCGGACAGTTTAACCAGATTGACCCACACAGCAGCAAGCCGCAGTCGCTGATTAACTGGGACGGCTTCCGCACCTACAACTTCGACGTGATCGACGGCGTGAACTACCAGATTGACGTCACCCAGCCGGCGAAATATGACGGCGAGTGTCAGGCGATCAACCTGCAGGCGGAGCGCATTAAAAACCTGACCTTCAACGGCAAGGCGATCGATCCGAATGCCACTTTCCTGGTGGTGACCAATAACTACCGTGCCTACGGCGGTAAGTTTGCCGGTACGGGAGATGGGCACATCGCCTTTGCCTCGCCGGACGAGAACCGCTCTGTGCTGGCGGCGTGGATCAGCGCCGAGTCGAAAAAGGCCGGCGAAATTCATCCGGCGGTGGATAACAACTGGCGTCTGGCGCCGATCCACAGCGATACGCCGCTGGATATCCGCTTTGAAACATCACCGTCCGAGAAGGCAGCCGCGTTTATTAAGGAGAAGGCGCAGTATCCGATGAAACAGGTCGCGACGGATGATATTGGGTTCGCGATTTATCACCTGGATTTAAGTAAGTAGCGGCGATTGTGCCGGGTGGCGCTTCTGTATGACCGGATACATAGGTGACAGATCAGACCGGGAACATAGGTAACACTTT
>ERZ835762.197-NODE-197-length-81893-cov-14.354029_pt1 | contig 81893 bp, 75 predicted proteins | sample MGYA00519687_ERZ835762 | MGnify/ENA primary metagenome ERZ835762 (study PRJEB31850, sample SAMEA3708783) | human gut metagenome | biome: human gut; feature: human-associated habitat; material: faeces | place: China | collected 2014 ... | reverse complement strand
CTTTCGATTCCATAGAGATTTATAAATATCTGCTTCAGGAAACATCCTTTGAAAAAGCATATATCCCTCTGAAAAACAAACTTAAAATCGAAGGGATTGATTACACCGTAAATGATGATGGTATTCCCTGTTGTCCGCATGATGCTTCCCTTCCAATGAAAAGGGAAGGAAGTAAATCGCATTTGCGCTGTGGTCTTCCAACCATGAAATTTGTCTGCCCCAAAATGAAATGGGAACGGGACAGCATCACAAAGAAAACAAAACGTGTATGCCATTGCGATGCTCCGTGTACCGCATCTTCCTGCGGAAGGATGATCTACATTTATCCAGAGCAGAACCTTCGCGCTTATCCAGGAACAATCCGCGGCACTCAGGAATGGGATTCTACTTATAAAATCCGAGTGAACGTAGAAAAAGCCATAAACCATTTCAAGGACAGCTTTTGTGTTGCCGGGCGGAAAACTCAGAATGAGAAAACGCTTCATGCCGACCTGCTTCTCGCCGGAATTACCCAGTTAATTACCGTTATGGTTGCCGATAAAATCCATAAACATCAATATATCCGTAGTTTAAAACCATTGATTGCCTGATAAGTTTGGAGCTTACCGGCTTTCCTGTTACCAGTGCGCCCTTTTTTCGTTTTACATCCTGGCTATGGCTGGGATCGTTAGCTTTTTCGGTAGAATTTCATCTCACTTCATATAGAGCCTGATCTCTCTTCCTGTGTCTCCTTTTTATTTTCAAGGCAATGAACATCCTGAAAGAAGTAATTCATCAACCTTTTCATGCTCTCAAAATCTTCTGAGTCCGGCATACAGATGCTGATAATCATCGCATCCAGTATCTTTCCTTGGGTACCGGTACGGAAAATTTCTGTGTACTGTCCCCAATATCCATCACCGCCTGTCAGGATCTCATCATATCTTCCATCCACATCCAGCAGATATCGGGCTGTATCAACACCAATCTCTTTTTCGAATGTCTGCTGTCCCTGATACATATATCCCTCTGCATATGTGGAAAGATATTTTTCCGGAGCCATAAACAGTGTCATGACCCGGTTCATCATCTCAGGAAACTCCTCAAAGAGGTCCTCCTGCAAAACCACTTGAGCACAGAAGTGCTTTGGTGGACTGCAGTCGGCTACCAGCTTCGACAGTCTTTCTTTTTCAAATGTTTCAAAATACATGGGATCACCAAACTGAACTCTCTTTGGGCATTGAACAGAAAAGCATTCTTTTCGCATCTTTCCTCCTTCCTACTTATACCTTGCTATAATTCTCTTAAAACTAAAAAAGACATGATTCGTTTCCAAATCATGCCTCATTCAAAAAATACTTATTCAATTTCTTATTGGCTGCTGGCGAAAAATCTCATTCCAGTTCATGTCAGTTCTTTCATCATCTGTTCAATTAGTCTCCAATAAAAATTCCCTTGATTCATTCTCTAAAGAATCTTCTTCCTTTGCCAAATATGACAAACAAATCTGATCGCCTACCTGTAACCCCATACATTTCAGCTCGGCCTCTGGTATCCGAATCACACCGCCTTCTTCCATAGTCGTCATCACTTCAACAAATCTCATTCTCATCCTCCTTCTCATTAATCTTGGTAAACTGCTCTCTATATAAAAAGCCTGCGAACTTCGCCTGCCGGAATTGGTAAAAAACTTTTACCAACTTTCGTACCAGATTTTTACCAACTTTTCCGCAAAAACAGTTATTTTTATTTTTCCCATTTCAACACCCCAAAGACGCAAAAAACGCTGGAACCATGCGGTTTCCAGCGTTCTTAATATCTTTATGAAATTCAGATTACTTGCCCATCTGAGCAGCAACCTCAGCTGCGAAGTCCTCGTTCTTCTTCTCCATACCTTCACCGGTCTCGAAACGAACGAATTTCTTAACAGCAACCTTAGCGCCGTTTGCCTTAGCAACCTCAGCAACATACTGAGCAACGGACTGCTTGCCGTCCTCTGCCTTTACATAAACCTGATCCAGCAGGCAGATTTCTTTCATCTCTTTGTTGATACGGCCCTGAATCATGCCCTGAATAACCTTCTCCGGCTTGGAAGCTTCCTTCGGATCGTTCTGGATCTGAGCCAGCAGGATGCTCTTCTCATGCTCGATGAAATCAGCGCTTACTTCATCACGGCTGGTGTACATGGGCTTTAATGCTGCAGCCTGCATAGCTACGTTCTTAGCCATCTCTTTAATTGCATCGTTTACAACGTCAGTCTCAACGTCTACCAGAACGCCGATCTTGCCGCCTGCATGGATGTAGGAAGCAACGAAACCGTTCTGCTCCTCAACCTGCTCAAAACGACGAATGTTCATGTTCTCACCGATAATGGAAATCTGAGAAGACAGAGCCTCTTTTACAGTCAGAGTCTCGTCCTTTGCCCACTTCTCAGCGAAGAACTCGTCCATATCTTTTGCAGAGGTGGTCAGAGCCTGTGCTGCTACATCTGCTACGTAAGCCTGGAATTTTGCATTCTTAGCTACGAAGTCAGTCTCTGCGTTTACTTCAACGACAACAGCCTTCTTACCGTCCTCGGTAATAGCGGTATCAACGATACCCTCAGCAGCGATACGGCCAGCCTTCTTTGCTGCACCAGCCAGTCCCTTTTCTCTCAGGAACTCTACGGCCTTGTCCATATCACCATCGGTAGCTGCAAGAGCCTTTTTGCAATCCATCATGCCGGCTCCGGTCATTTCTCTTAATTCTTTTACCATTGCTGCAGTAACTGCCATTGTTTTTTCCTCCATGATTGTTATTCAGCCTGCGCAATGATACGCAGGCTGAAATTTTTTTCTAATTAAGCCTCTTCGGTTTCCTCTTCAGCACCAAACTCTTCAGCGAAGTCAGCACCAGCCTCACCCTGATTTGCCTCAATAACAGCGTCTGCCATCTTAGCAACGATCAGTTTTACAGCTCTGATAGCATCATCGTTACCCGGGATAACGTAATCAAGCTCTTCCGGATCACAGTTGGTATCTGCAATACCGATTAACGGAATACCCAGAGTATGAGCTTCCTGTACACAGATTCTTTCCTTCTTCGGATCTACGATGAAAATAGCATCCGGAAGTTTCTTCATCTCTTTGATACCGCCCAGGTTCTTCTCCAGCTTCTCCCACTCTTTCTTCAGTGCGATAACTTCCTTCTTCGGCAGAACATCAAAAGTTCCGTCCTCGGACATGGCCTCGATCTCTTTCAGTCTGTTGATACGGCTCTGAATGGTCTTGAAGTTGGTCAGCATACCGCCTAACCATCTCTCGTTTACATAGTACATACCGCAGCGCTCTGCCTCAGTCTTGATAGCATCCTGAGCCTGCTTCTTGGTACCTACAAACAGAATGGTGCCGCCGTTGGCAGCGATCTCGGATACTGCATTGTAAGCCTCATCTACCTTGCCAACAGATTTCTGCAGGTCAATGATGTAGATGCCGTTTCTCTCGGTGTAGATATACGGAGCCATCTTGGGGTTCCATCTTCTGGTCTGGTGTCCGAAATGAACACCTGCTTCTAACAGCTGCTTCATAGAAATAACGCTCATGTTTCTTACCTCCAATTGGTTTTTACTTCCGCCTGCCTCTTGTGCTTCCTTCGGGACCTGATTTCAGGCACCGCCGTCAGAATCAGCAGACGTGATTTTTATCAGCCTTTTTATCCTACCATATCTTCCATGGTTTGACAAGAGGGGATTTTGATTTTTTCTGAACTCACATGAATTTCCTGTGATAAAGAAGCCCCCGAGCTTCTCCGCCTGCGGCGGGGGCTTCTGGAATAAAATTCTCTTCCGCCTCATGGCGATCCTTGCGGAGCGTTTTGGTTTCACAGGACGTAATTTCCTGTGGAACAAAAAACTGCGCCCGGAATCAGAAAGCGAACAGAGACGTTCTGATCCCGGGCGCAGATGTTTAAGCATTATTTATCTGCCTTGATATTTTTCAGTTCATCAAATACCACGTCATTCAGTACTTTAATGTAGGTTCCCTTCATACCGGAGGAACGTGATTCAATAACGCCGGCGCTTTCAAATTTTCTGAGAGCGTTTACAATCACGGAACGGGTGATTCCTACCCGGTCTGCAATCTTGGAAGCAACAAGAATACCCTCATTGCCGTCTAGCTCCTCAAAAATATGGGTAATGGCCTCTAACTCAGAGAAGGACAGGGTGCTGATTGCGGACTTGACAATCTGAACCTTTCGAATCTCTTCGGCATTTTCCTCATTGACGGAACGCATCATTTCCAGTCCTACGACTGTAGTTCCGTATTCGCTTAAGATAATATCATCAATATCATACTGTTCGTCGCACTTGTAGATAAACAGGGTGCCAAGTCTCTCTCCTGCAATATCAATCGGGGTGATGATAGCCTGGTACTTTTTCACATATTCCTCTGCAAAGCCCAGAGTCGCCAGATTGACGTTTTCCTTTGTAGAAAGGATGCTTAAAAGACGCTCGTTAAACATCGGATCCACAAATCCGCCCACCTGGTCCTCGATAAGCTCCTCAATTTCATCAACTCCGGGGCACAGACCTACGCCAAGTACCTTTCCCTTCCGGCTGATAACCAGAATATTTGAGCAGAGAATATCACTCAATACTTTACAAATGTCATTGAATACAACTTTGTGTGAATTATTATTGTGTAATAATTTGTTTATTTTTCTAGTTTTGTCCAAAAGCTGTACACTCATATCGAAAAACCTCCTCAATTATTTGACAGTCCTCGTCCAATCGTACTACACTAAGTAAATATTAACACGATTCGCCAATAATAACAATAGTTTTTCGATTTATTTTGACTATTTTAATTATTAGATTATTTATCTTTTAAATTCATACTATATCCGCACTGTTCTTCGGAACAAAGAAGGCGATTTCCCTTTTCCACCATATAGCTTCCGCACTTGGGACACTTTTCGGATGACGGCTTCTGCCAGGACATAAAGTCACAGTCCGGATTATTTTCACAGCCATAATACCGGCGTCCCTTTTTCGTCTTTTTGATTACAACATCCTTGCCGCACTTGGGACAGGCTACGCCGATTTTTTCCAGATAGGGTTTTGTATTCTTGCAGTCGGGAAATCCCGGGCAGGCCAGGAATTTTCCGTGGGGACCGTATTTTACCACCATGTTCCGACCGCAGACATCACAGATGACATCGGTTACTTCATCAGCAATTTTAATGGATTCCAATGTTTTTTCCGCAGTTTTTACAGCCTCATCCAGATCCGGATAGAAGTTGCGGACAATGGTTTTCCATTTTACAGTTCCGTCTGCCACCTTATCCAGCAAAAGTTCCATATTGGCAGTAAAGCTGATATCTACAATACTCGGGAAACAGTGCTTCATAATTCCGTTGACTGCCTCGCCCAGTTCTGTTACATAAATATTTTTATTTTCCTTTGTAACATAACGTCTTGCCAGAATCGTTGTGATTGTCGGTGCATAGGTACTGGGACGTCCGATTCCCTGCTCTTCCAGAGCTTTTACAAGAGAAGCTTCTGTATAGTGAGCCGGAGGCTGTGTAAAATGCTGGCTTGGATCCAGGTCCTGAAGCTCCAGTACATCTCCCTGCTCCAGCTTGCCAAGCAAAGTATTGCTCTCCTCTTTTTCGTCGTCCTGAACGTAAACGGACATAAAGCCGTCAAAGGACAGCCGTGAAGCAGAAAGAGTAAACAGGTAATCTCCTGCGCCCACCTTTACAGAGGTAGTATCGTAAACAGCCGGCTGCATTCTGCTGGCAGTAAACCGTTTCCAGATCAACTGGTAAAGACGGAACTGATCCCTCTGCAGAGATTCTTTTACAAGAGTCGGGGGCAGAGAAATATCGGTAGGACGGATTGCCTCGTGGGCATCCTGAATCTTTCCGCTGTTTTTTCTGCTCTGCTCTGTCTGAAGCACATACTGCTGGCCATACTGCTCGCCAATATACTGTCTGGCTGCCTGATCGGCCTCTTCTGCAATTCTGGTAGAGTCTGTACGCAGGTAAGTGATCAGACCAATGGTACCGTGTCCCTTTACATCTACGCCCTCATAAAGCTGCTGGGCCAGACGCATGGTTTTCTGAGTGGAAAAATTCAGAACCTTAGATGCTTCCTGCTGCAGGGTACTGGTGGTAAAAGGAATCGGCGGCCTCTTTGTTCTTTGACCGTTCTTTACGTCTTCTACAACATACTGACAGTTTTCCAGCCCCTTTAAAATTTCGTCCAGCTCCTGTTTGCTGTGAATCGCTGTTTTCTCCGTTCTGGTTCCGTAAAACTTTGCGTGAAGCGCCTTCCTTCCGCCCTTCTGAAGCAGCCGGGCTTCCAGATTCCAGTATTCCTCCGGAATAAAGGCGCTGATTTCATCCTCACGGTCACAAATCATACGCAGAGCCACAGACTGAACACGTCCGGCACTTAATCCCCGCTTTACCTTGGCCCACAAAAGCGGGCTGATGCTGTAGCCTACCATCCGGTCCAGAATTCTCCGTGTCTGCTGGGCATCCACCAGATTCATATCCAGTTCTCTTGGATTCTTCAGAGATGCTTTTACTGCATTTTTTGTAATCTCGTTAAAGCTGATGCGGTAAACCTTTTTATCCTTGGCCTCATCCAGCTTCAGCGCTTTTGTCAGATGCCAGGAAATTGCTTCTCCCTCCCGGTCAGGGTCCGTTGCAAGATAGATTTTATCAGCCTTCTTTACTTCTTTCCGAAGCTTTGCCAGAATGTCCCCTTTTCCGCGGATTGTTATATATTTGGGTTCGTAATCATTTTCCGCATCAATTCCCATTGTACTTTTCGGAAGATCGCGGACATGACCGTTTGAGGCATCCACCACATAGGTAGATCCCAGAAACTTACGAATTGTCTTTACTTTTGCAGGTGATTCCACAATAACTAAATTGTTTGCCATAGCCACTCCTAAATGTGAAACATTATAATTGTTTTCCATAATAGTGATTTGCAGACCGATAGGCATAACCGCCCAGCTCCAGCTCCATTAAAACAGCCATACATTCGCTGAGTGGGAGTCCGGTTTCGGACAATATCTCATCTATATGCTTCGGTTTGAAATCCAAGCAACTATACACCATTTTTTCTTTCTTGGCAAGTCCATTTACATCTTTTTCATACATAATTAATGTTTTTTGATGTTTTAATCCTAAATATTCCAAAATATCATTGGGCAATATTGCCATATGAGCCCCCTGCTGAATCAGTTTATTGCATCCTGCGCTCAGCAGATCTGTCACCCGTCCCGGAACAGCGAAAATCTCCCGTCCCTGATTCAGTCCCAGCTCTGCGGTAATAAGGGAACCGCTTTTTTCTCTGGCTTCCACCACTAAAACTGCATCAGCCAGTCCACTGATCAGCCTGTTTCTCATGGGGAAGTTTCGCGGGCGCGGCGGCTCACCCATGGGAAACTCGGAAAGGATTCCGCCCTGCTCTTTCATTTTTTCAAAAAGCCGGTAGTGCTCCGGCGGATAACACTGGCTGAGCCCGCACCCCAGTATTCCAAAAGTAGGCTGTCCTGCTTTCAGGGCGCCTTTGTGTGCCGCCCCGTCAATTCCCGCAGCCAGCCCGCTGATAATCTGAACACCCTCTGCAGCCAGAGCTTTGGCAAAAGCACCTGCGATCTGCTCCCCGTAAGAAGAACAGCCTCTTGCCCCGACAACAGCCACAGACGGCTTTTCATCTGACGGCAATGCTCCGTACAGAAAAAGTCCCATGGGATAATCGCTGATTTCCAAAAGACGCTGCGGGTATTCTAAATCCAGAGGAGTCACAAACCGTATTTTTTTATCCTTCAATGCATCATATGCGCTGCTGCACCTGTAAAACTCTTTTTTCCACTGCAAAAGTCCGTTTTTCTGGGTCGGAGTCAGAATCCGTGCCTCGTCTAACGCAGTTTCTTCTATATTAATAAGCTCCTGATAACCTCCAAAATGACTTCCCAGTTTCCGAATCGACACAGCGCCCAGGCAGGGACAGCAGCACATCCAATATAAAGCCCGTTTTTCTTCCGCATTTTTTTCTTTCATGATTCTTCCCGCCCCCAATACCGTTCCTCCAGATCCCGATATCCCACTGCCTCAACAAGATGAAGCTTCTGAATCTTATCCTGACCATCCAGATCTGCTATGGTGCGGGCTACCCGAAGCAGCTTTTGACAGCCTCTGGCACTCAGGCCAAGTCGTTGAAAGACCATCTGTAAAAATGCTTCTTCCTGATCTCCCAGACGGCAGAAGCTGCGGATTTCCCGATTCCCCATCTCACTGTTAAAAATAATTCCTGTTCCTGAAAACCGTTTTTCCTGAATCATTCTTGCCCGTTCTACTCTTTCCCGTATGGATGAAGAGGATTCGTTTACTTCCTGTCTGCGAATGTCATGATAGGAAACCGGCGCCGCCTCCACGCACAGATCAATCCGGTCCAAAAGCGGCCGTGATATTTTCCCAAGATATTTTCGTACCTGAAGGTCTGAGCAGGTACATTTCTGCCGATCCGGATAGTAGCCGCAAGGGCATGGATTCAGCGCGGCTGCCAGCATAAAATGCGCCGGAAACTCGCAGGTTCCCTGTACTCTCGCTACAGTAACCTTTCTGTCCTCCATGGGCTGGCGAAGAATTTCCAGTGTTTTTTTCTCAAATTCCGGAAGCTCGTCAAGAAATAAAACACCTCGGGAGGCCAGAGAAATTTCACCCGGGCGGGGAATCATCCCTCCTCCTGTCAAAGCCTGTGCGCTGATCGTATGATGAGGCGCACGAAACGGCCGTTCCCGCATCAGCGCCCTTCCCTGAGGAAGCAGTCCGCAGATGCTGTATACCTGAGATACCTCCAGCTGCTCTGCCTGCGTAAGCTCCGGCATAATCGTAGGAATTCTGCGGGCGATCATGCTCTTTCCGCTGCCGGGAGGACCAATGTACAAAATGTTGTGAAATCCAGCCACAGCAACCTCCGTCGCCCGTCTCACCATCTTCTGACCATTAACCTCCGAAAAATCAACAGCATAAACGCTCTCTTCGCCGCCGTCTGTACTGCGGACAGACGGCTTTATCTGATCCGGACGGTTCAGAAGATCCACAAGCTCTCCGATACTGCGGACTTTTATAATTTCAATCTGTTCTACTGCCAGACCCTCCGCAATGTTTTCTTCTGCCAGAAAGCACCTGCTCATTCCTGCCCGGCGCATGGCCAGAACCATCGACAGAACGCCCCTCACCGGTTTGATTCTCCCGTCAAGCCCCAGTTCCCCCAGGAATGCGGAATCCTTCAAAAGTGTTGGTTCTATCATCCCGTAAGAGGCCAGAACGGCCACAGCAACCGGCAAATCACAGCCGGTTCCGTCTTTCCGCACATTGGCCGGTGAAAGGTTCACAGTTACTCTCATAGAAGGAAGGCGAAAGCCGGAATTGCGGATCCCTGTCCTGACTCTCTCCTCTGCCTCCCTGACCTCGGAAGCCAGATATCCTACCATATGAAAAGAAGGCAGTCCCGGACTGACATCTGCCTCTACCTGTACGACATAGCCCTCCATCCCGGTAAGGCCGCCGCTGTAAACTCTGCTGAACAATAAAACCCTCCTTGTATCCACTCTTTTATGCGGTGCTGGAGCACCTGTAATAAACGATAGTTCTATTCTTTCCATGGAAAAAGTACGAATTGTACGAAACATCAGATTGATAAAGATAGGATTACTATAACCCGGACAGGGAAAATATGCAAGGGAAATCGTTCGACAAAAAACGCAGGGCCGTACACGCGTTTTGCGTATACAGCCCTGCTGCATCTTATTTGTTCTGTTATTGTATCCCGGTCAATTATTTCAGGAATGCGCCAAACAGAATACTTGCGATAATCAGTACAATACCTCCGCCCAGACGGGAAGAAAGCTGTGCGTATGCAATCAGACCCATACGATCACAGGCACCCAGTACTGCCAGGTCTCCGGAACCACCGCGGTTTGCCATACACAGACCGGCAGTAATAGCAGAGTCGATCGGGAAGAATCCAACCAGGTATCCGACAAGAGCAGAACCGATGATTGCGCCAACTACAATAGCAAGTGCAATCACTACGTTGCCCGGGGTAATTGCCTTGGCCAGCTCAATAATGTTGGTATCAACACCTACGCCTACCATAATGATCAGAATCAGGTTTGCAGTAAAGAAGGACTGCAGTTTTTTTGCTGCTGCACGGACATTTTCCGGCACAATTCCTAATGCTGCCACCAGTGCGACAAAAATAATCATGTAGGCAAACTGATGAATGGCAACACCGAAAATAGTCGGAAGCAGAGTCTTGGCAAACAGACGTCCCAGAGCATAAAAGCCAATCGCCAGGAAGAAAGCACCGCCCAGATCCTTCATGCCTACTGCTACTTTTTTATCTTCTGTAGCAAAATCTCCACCTTTACGGATCAGCTGTGTTCCGTCGCCGGTCCAGCTTGTTTTCTTCTCACCAATCTTTTTCAGGATTGCTGCAGTCAGAATTGCAAAAATATTGGCAATTGTTAAAATGGTAATTGCAAAGGAATAGTAGTTAGCGGCCGGATCGCCGGTAACTGTTTCATAAATCTGGCTTAAAGGAACTGCGCCTGCACCGTTTCCGCCGCCCATAATCGGACACACATATTTCAGCAGAATGTCAACCGGGCTGATTCCAAACAGAAAACCTGCTGCAATGCCCAGAATGCCTGCGCCTAAAAGACCTCCGAAAATAGCCGGAATATAACCTGCAAAGGAACGAATCAGCAGCTTTCTGTCCAGAGCCAGAATGGAGCCGGTGATCAGGAAGATAATGAAGAAAGAAAGGAAATCTGCATCATCCATAATCATAATCATTCCATCTGCATACTTCTGCGGAATCAGTTTATAGGTAAACAGAAATGCAGATACCAGGAAGGTCAGAACAAGGCCGCCTCCAATGTAGCTGTTCCAGAAAGGAATCCGTTCACCAATCTCGTTGCAGATAAGACCAATTGCAAGCATCAGTGCAAAACAGCCTGCCAGATCGGCAGAAAGAGCACCTGTTGCCGCTGCTGCAATAACAATTACTGCAATTGCTCCGGCCAGCCACCAGGGCATACCGAATGTTTTCAGAGTGAATCCTTTGTTTTCAGCCATAAATATCATACCTCCATATATTGGTTTATCTTTGCTCTGCCTGCAGAGCATGTTCTATAATCACCCGGCGGTCCCCAATCCGCCGGGATAATTATTTTTTTCGTGAACCTGAGAATTAATCCTCAAATTCATACTCCTTAATCTCCCGCACAACATCAATAATGCTTCCGTCACGGGCCTCGATAACACCTACAACTCTGTTACCAAACTGAACCGGATCCGGCTCGCCGACAATCGAATATGCAATATCGCGCAGCTCTTCGATGGTCTTTAAGGGCAGACTGGTGTCCTTCAGACAGTCAATCAGATCCTGTCTTCTCGGATTGATAGCCACACCATAGTCAGTAACTACCACATCAACCGTCTCGCCCGGTGTGGTTACTGTTGTCACGTTGGTACAGATTGCCGGAATTCTTCCCTGAAGAAGAGGCGCAATTACAATTGTGCATTTTGCACCTGCTGCCGTATCCGGATGTCCTCCCTGGGCACCGGTAATCATGCCGTCAGATCCTACTACTACGTTGCAGTTAAAGTTTACATCTACTTCCAGAGAAGCCAGAATGACGAAATCCAGCTGATTTACATAGGCGCCCTTATTAAAGGGATTTGCGTATTCAGAACCGGAAATCTCAATATGGTTCGGATTCTTTTTAATAGATTCAATAGCGCCAAGATCAAAGTCCTGGGTATCAACTACCTTGCGGATCAGACCCTTTTCCAGCAGATTGCAGATAGGAGTAGTAATTCCGCCAAGAGCCAGTCCCATGGTAATGCCTCTCTCCTCCATGATCTTTCCAAGAGAAATGGTAGAAGCAATGGAAGCTCCGCCAACGCCGGTCTGATAGGAAAAGCCATCCTTAAAATAAGGGGTGTTGACTACAACCTGGGTACAGTAATCTGCCATTTTCAGCTTTCTCAAATCTGTAGTCGGCTTTGCTGCACCGGAAGCAATCTTGGCCGGATTTCCGATTTCATCTACAACAACCACATAGTCCACATCAATCATGGAAATGCTGGCCGGAATATTCGGGAAAGGAACCAGGCAGTCTGTAATTGCCACAACCTTATCTGCATACTGGGCATCCACCATCGCATAGGAAAGAACGCCGCAGTCGCTTTTGCCTCCGTTTGCTCTCATATTGCCGCACTTGTCACAGGTAGGTGCTCCGATAAAGGAAATATCCAGATGAACCTCGCCGGATTCAATCGCACGGACACGTCCGCCGTGAGAACGCATAATAGCAATATCACGAAGCTTTCCTGTAGAAATCGCTTCACCGATTTTGCCGCGGACACCGGAGGACTGAATTCCTACAATGGTGCCGTCCTCAATCATGGGCAGCAGAGCATCGTGGGCTTTTCCCAGAGAGCTGGCACAGATGGTCAGTCCCTTAATTCCCATTTTGTGAATTTCTTCCATTACCATAGTAACGACATAGTCACCCTCGCGGAAATGATGATGGAAGCCCAGGGTCATACCGTCCCGGATTCCACACAGCTTCAGAACCTCGGCAATAGAAGCAACCTGCTTGTCCCTGGCAGGATCTCCGTTGGCTCTTACCTTCGGGGCGCCCTTCTGATATTCTACGCCTGCATTGGCGTATGCGCCTTTAAAAATATCCTTTCCGGTGGCCTTTAAGACCTCTTCCGGGATTTCTCTACCTACTGCATTTATCATTTTACAGTTCCCCCTCATATACGCCTGATGCTTTGGCCAGAGCAATGGTTCTCTTTGCTCCGTCATAGAAAGCGATATCAATCATCTTGCCGTCTACGGTAAATACACCGATACCCATAGCTTTCTTTTCTTCGATTTCCTTTACTACCTTTTCCGCAAAAATGATTTCCTTCTGAGTTGGAGTAAATACTTTATGTACTACATCAATCTGACGGGGATTAACCAGAGACTTTCCGTCAAAGCCCATCATCTTAATCATTTTTACTTCTTCCTCAAATACATCCATTGCATCCAGATTGGTAAATACGGTATCCCAGCACTGTACTCCGGCTGCTCTTGCTGCCATAATCATGTGCTGTCTTGCTCCCTGCAACTCCACTCCGGTTCCAGTAATTACGGTCTGCAGATCCTTGGTGTAATCTCCTCCGGAAAGTGCAATACCAATCAGACGATCGGAGGACTCACATACCTCCAGGGCATTCAGCACACCGCGGCAGGATTCCAGGGCGGCCATCAGAAGCATGGAACCTTCCGGTCTTCCGAATTCTCTTTCTGCAGCCAGCACATGCTCTTCTACTGTGCGCACATCCTGAGCGGATTCCGTCTTTGCAATACGGATGACGTCGGCTCCGCCTGCCACGCAGACGCGAATATCCTCTTTCCAGTGAGGAGTGTCCAGACCATTGATACGGACAACACGTTCTACGCCTCTGTAATCAATCTCCTGTAACGCATGATACAGAGAATAGCGGGCAGCGTCTTTCTGATTTTCTGCTACCGCATCCTCCAGATCCAGCATAATGGAATCAGGACGATAAATATAAGGGTCTTTAATCAGGCCCGGCTTCTGACAGTTTAAAAACATCATGGAGCGTCTTAATCTTTTTTTATTGGGATGACTCATCTGATTACACCTCCCCACGGAAGATTTTCAGTAATATCATTGGAACGGTATACTGCGCATTCCACACGCGCTTTTAAGGTACAGTCCAGTGCACCCTTATCTACCACAGTCACCTTTGCATTTTTAACATCCAGACGATCTAACGTCTCGAGAATTGTTGCTTTAATCTGTTTTCCGAACTGATGAATCACACTGCTTTCGATGGAAAGCTCAATGCCATTGCCCGGTTCTACGGTTACCTGAGCATCACTGGATTCCAGCGTGCCTGCCATAGCAGCTTTCTTAACTTCCATTTTCTTCCTCCTTTTGTCCAAAGACAAGTTATGCCTGAATCAGCGGAGAAGAACGCTCTCCGTCATTTCAACTGAATTCAGTGTATCATTTCAAATTCAATTGTGCAAATACATATATCATTATGCTGATTATAGTTTTTTTATTATGTCTTTCTGATTTTTTTATGATTTTCCGTTTCTTTTATCACTTTATTCAAATTGATACGGCTTTATTTTCCTCACCACATCAAGAATGGTTCCGTCACGGCTTTCGATAATTCCCACGACCTGATCCTCAAACTGAATCTCCTCCGGATGGCCTGCAATGGAATAGGCAGTATCCCTCAATTCCTCTATGGTTTTTATGGGCAGACCGGAATTTTTATAGGCTTCTATCAGATCCGTTCTCCTGGGATTGATGGCAATTCCGTAATCTGTTACAACCACGTCCACCACTTCCCCCGGCGTTACAACCGTCACCACACGGTCACAGATTGTGGGAATCCTGCCCCGTACCAGAGGCGCTACAATGATAGAACAGTTGGCTCCGGCAGAAGTATCGGGATGACCTCCGGGCGCTCCCCGGACAATACCATCTGAGCCGGTTACCACATTTACATTGAAATCCACATCTACCTCCAGCGCACCCAGGATGACAAAATCCAGCTGGTTGACAAAGGCCCCTTTATTCATGGGATTGGCATATTCTGAAGTGGAAATTTCATAATGATTGGGGTTCTTTTTTATGGATTCAATGGCTCCCTGATCAAAATCCTGGGCATCTACAATCGTGCGCACCAGACCTGCTTCAAGAAGATCACAGATAGGCTTTGTGATTCCTCCAATGGCAAAGCCCATCCGGATTCCCCTTTCTTCCATAATCGGCCGGAGCATGGTATTTACTGCCAGAGAGGCTCCTCCCGCCCCGGTCTGAAAGGAAAATCCGTCTTTAAAATAAGGGGAGCCGGCAATGATTCTGGTGCAGTAATCTGCCATCATCAGTTCCCTCACATCCTTTGTCATCCGCACTGCATTGCTGACAATTTTAGCCGGATTTCCAATGGCATCAACCACGCAGACGCAGTCTACATCAACCATGGAAATGCTGGGTGGGAAGTTTGGCGCAGAAACAAGGCAGTCCGTAATAACCACCACTTTGTCTGCATATTTCGCATCTGCCATAGAGTAGGACAAAACACCGCAGTCGCTTTTTCCGCCTGTACCCCGGGCATTGCCGTACTCGTCTGAAGTAGGCGCTCCGATAAAGGCAATATCAATATGCACATTCCCCTCTTCAATGGCTCTTACACGCCCTCCGTGGGAACGGATAATGGCCGGATTTTTCAGCTTTCCGTGGGAAATTGCTTCTCCAATTCTGCCCCGGACGCCGGAGGACTGGATCCCTGTTACAATGCCCTGTTCAATCATATCTGCCACAGGATTGTGGGCCGCGCCCAGGGAGCTGGCACAGATGGTAATGTCACGGATTCCCATGGCAGCAACCTCTTCCATGACCATGTTTACCACATAATCTCCGTCCCGGAAATGGTGATGGAAAGACAGCACCATTCCATCCCGGATGCCGCACCGCTCCAGGGCCTCGCGGATCGAGCCGGTCAGCTTACTCTGGCCTGGTCTGACAAAGCCTCTGACTGCAGGCGCCGCTTTTTGATAGGTCTGCTGATCTCTGGCATAGGCTCCGGCGTATCCTGTTTTTTTGTACCTTTCCAGAATTGCGTCGGGAATTTCCCGGCCTGCTGCATTTTTCATAAAATCTGCCTCCTTTTCTTCTTTATATTTTCTTTTCATCTTGTTTTTACCCGGATTTTTCTGCAAAATATACAAACGATTCCCCATTTTCTGCATTGAATTCATACTATTTTTATGGTATCATACGTTTAGTCACATAGCTAATACGATTCTTTCTATACTAGCTATAACTTTTTAATTATGGGGGATTTTCAATGAATATCAAACATGCACAATATATGCTCACTGTGCTGAAGGAAGGGAGCATTACAGCAGCTGCCAAAAAGCTTTACATTTCCCAGCCGTCTTTAAGCCAGATGATTAAGCTGGTGGAAAATACACTGGGAACACCGATTTTTAACCGCTCAACGGATCCCATTACTCTGACTTATGCGGGAGAAAAATACATAGAAGCTGCCAAAAAAATCCTCACCATCAATGACAACCTGATTAAAGAAATTGAAGAAATCAACCACGAAGAGCATGGCACCATCAAGCTGGGAATTCCGGTACAGCGGGCCATGCAGGTCATGCCCTATGTCCTTCCCCGATTTTATGCCAAATACCCACATGTAAAGGTAGATGTGCGGGAAAGCGGTTCTGCAAACACAGAGGCGGCTGTTCTGGACGGCAATGTCGATCTGGCCTGCCTGACTACCTATCCCAAGCACGAGGAGCTGAATTATATTCTGATTGAAGAAGAAGAGCTGGTTCTTCTGACCAGCCGCAATTCTCAGCTTGCGAAACGGATTCCTTCCGGAACGCCGATCTCTATTACAGAGGCAAAAAATGAAAAATTCATCAGCAGCAAGGTCGGACACAGTGTCCGGGATACCCAGGATCGCCTTTTTGTTACCTATGATATTCAGCCGGAGATCCTGATGGAAACCTCCAGTATTGAGGTGGGAAAACGTACCGCGATTGCCTGTGATGCCGTGATGATTTGTCCGATTAACTATATAGAAATGACGCCTGAGCTGCATCCCGGCTGCTGTGTTTACCCCATTCAGGGCATTGAGCAGCGGCGCAGTTTTTATGTCTGTCACAGAAAAGAACTGTATCTGACAAAATATATGAGAGATTTTATCGAAATTCTTTCCGGTCTGGAAAAGGCATTTCTTCACTAAAAAAAGGAGCAGATTCTGCTCCTTTTCTAACTGTTTTTCGTCTGATACCCTTCTCCCCATATCCACATGGCATCTAAAATCGGTTTCAGACTTCTCCCCGGTTCTGTCAAACTGTATTCTACCCGGGGAGGAACTTCTGCATATCCCTTCCGACTAATTTAAAACACGGCGGATTGTTTTTGGACTCCGGTAATTCCAGGTGGAAATCTTGATTCCGCTCTTTCTGCTGGCGGCATGAACAATCTGACCGTTTCCAATATACATGGCAACATGGTTGACGGTGCCGCTGCTGTTGGCATAGAAAATCAGATCTCCGGGCAGCATTTCACTGGATTTGATGGCCCGTCCCACCTTCGCCTGTTCTCTGGAGGTACGGGGCAGACTTACACCCGCCGCATTGCGCATTACATACTGAACAAATCCGGAACAGTCTGCACCGGTGTTGGGATTGGTTCCTCCCCATACATATCTTCCGCCTACAAACTGTAAGCCATAATTTACCACCTTGTTTCTCAGAGAAGCCTGCTGATTGGCCTTTTCTTCCAGGGGAGAGAACTTGATTGCCTCCGGAAGGGCATACCGTACCTCAACATTGTTGTCCCGGGTGGAAATATATGCCTTGTCAATCTCATCCTCACCGTCTCCTGCGTCCAGTTCAATCTGAACCCAGCCATCCAGCTGATCCAGCACATGGTAACGCTCCTCCTTGGAAATCTGTGTCCAGATACTGGCCTCGGTGCTTGGCTCTGTACGGACATTGAGCATATCCGTATTAACAATCGCTGTCAGCTGTGCCGTGCGCAAAGCCAGATCTCTTGCTTCCGGACCGGTTGCCACATGATCCGCGCTGACATATCCGGTGATAGGACCGGATTTGATCTTATACCAGCCGTCCAGAGTTTCCAGGATTTCTCCTGCCGCATCACTGGGCAGCTTTCCGATTACATTTTCGTCGTAGGCATCAACCTTTGGCTCACTTCGAATATTCAGGTAGTTGTCTACCCGGGAAATCAGAAGATTGTCATACTGATTTAATGCCATGGTCTTTAAATCCAGCTTTTCTCCTTCTGAAAGCCCCATTTCCATGGTGACAAACTCACTGGAAATATAGCCTTCCCGAATCTGTACCCATCCATCCTGCTCTCCTAAAACAGGATAGCGGGAGCCGTTTGCAGCCTGTCCCACTACATTATCCAGAGAAGAGGAATCCGGTGTCTGGCGGATCCGAAGCGTCTCATTTTCCTCTCCCATTGTGATCACAGCCATCTTTGATGCATATTCCAGGGCCTTCTGGCGGGCCTCCTCTCCAGTCAGTACATACTGACTGCTGATATAGCCATCCACGCCTCCGGTCTGAATATGATACCAGCCGTTTTCTTCTTCTCCCAGTACCTCGCAGGCGCCTTTGTCCGGTATTTTACCAATAATATTTGCCATGCTTTCATCTGTTGGAGTTTCACGGATGTTTAGATAACCGCCGTCCTGAAGCTGGACAATTCCAAGATTCGTATAAGAATCTACAACTGCCTGCTTTTCCTCTGCTTCCTTTTGAGCCTCCAGCTCCTCTAAGGAAATCGCAGCTTCGCTTGCCTGAGTATTCCCATCTGTTCCCTCAGCGCGTACAGCCGCCGGCTTGTCTCCGTTTCCTGTGGAATCTCCGCTAAAATGTCCGACAGCTGCAGCAATTCCTGCGGCTGCAGCCACAGCGGCCACACCAAAAATTACATATTTTTTATATTGATCCCGCTTTCTTCTTCGTCTTGCATTGTTTAAGATATCAATATAATTCTTTTCCTCTGCCATATTGGGCTCCTTCTCTCAATTCGTAACAGTACAGCCATGCATTTTTGCATGGCTGTACTATTGCCTAAATTCCGTTCCAGTATATCATAAATCACCGTACTTGACGAGGCAGGTATGTGAAAAAAATATGAATTTTTATGAATTTTCTATTACAAAACAAAAACATAACTCTCAAAAATTCAAAACCATGCACCAGCAGGGCACAGTTGCCATAGAAAGAAGGGTGGAAAGCACCACGCACCGTACAGCAAAAACCTCATCCTTGTGATATTTGGAAGCCATAACAGCAGTAACACTGGCCGCCGGCATTCCGGAAAGCACCACCGACACTCCTGTCACCAGTCCGTCAATTCTCCCGATCCGGCAGCCGGCAAATACCAGCAGGGGTACCAGTACAAGACGCACAAAGGAATAGTAAAGCGTTGCCCTGTCTGCCAGAGAAGAAAAAGGCACCTCAGCCAGAATAGTTCCCACCAGCAGCATAGCAAGAAAGGTATTTGCCCCTGCCACCTGCCTGATCGTCAGATTTACAAATCCGGGAAGCGGAATCTGGAAGATCATCAAAAGAAATCCCAGAACCACGGCCACAATACAGGGATGGGATGCTACTTTTTTGATCAGAGTCTTCTTATCCGGCGCTTCTGTAAAATAGGTAAGGCCGACAGACCACATGAATATCCGCTGGGGAATCACATAAATGGAGGCATATAAAAGTCCCAGACCGCCGAAAATTCCTTCCGCTATGGGATTGCCGAGAACCCCTGCATTGGAGCAGATGGTTGCATACTGGAGAACCCGTTTCCGATCATCATCAAACCCGGGATAGAGAACCATCCCCAGCGCATAGCTTCCCACCTGAATAAGCAGAGCCACTGCTCCAATAACCATACAGCTTTTTAAAATTTCTCCGTTAAATTCAATCTGAAAGGATTTCAATATGCTGGCAGGAAGTGTCACATCAATCACAAGATCTGTCAGAAGTTTTTTCCCCTCTGCGCCCACGATATTCTTTTTTCTGAGGAAAAGCCCCAGAATCATAACAGAAAAAAGCATTCCCTGCATTTCAAATAAGCCCGTAAAATCCATACCCTTTCTGTCCCCCTCTCTTCTGCTGTTCTGCCGAAATATGTATATTGTAATACGATTCACAGGCTCCGTCAAATGCCTGTTTTCGATTTTGTTCCGATTCTTTAGAAAATTTTTCGTTTTTCACGAAAAAATAGTTCAAAAACTTAATAAAAAATCAATGGTATTTTTCACAGCTTTGTAGTACACTTCTGTTATTAATCAAAAACATCCGGAGAAGCTTCCTTTTCGGGATAAGCAGCTTTGGATTCAAAAAGAGGAGTGATTCAATTATGAAGAAAACATTATTACTGGTTACTATTGCAGCCCTTTCTATCAGTGCAGCAGCCTGCTCTAAGAAGGAAGAACCCGCTGCTTCCACTGCTGAGGCTACCTCTGAGGCGGCAGCTGAAACCACTGCAGAGGAAGAGACCGAAGAAGATGTGGAAGAAGATTACATCAGCGGACTGATCACAAAGATTGACGGCAATACCATCACAGTAAAGAACGACAGTGATGAGACAGAAAAGAATTACGATATTACCAATGCAGAGGTCAACAAGGAGTTCCCCCTTTCCGAGGGAGACTGGGTTGATATTACTTTCCCGGCAGGAAGCACGGAGGATCCGGTTCCTGTTATGATCTTTGATGTTATGGAGTCTGTTATCGGACAGAACACCGATCCTTCTGCAGAAGGCAAGGTTGTTGATGCATCAGAAGGTACCCTGACCCTGGAGGTAGACGGCGAGCAGTATACTCTGGAAACCGCCAATGCCTATGTAGTTGCTAAAAACGGCATTGAAGTCAACAAGAATGCGACCGTTACCTATCTTGGCGCTTTAAATGATGCACCTTTGGCTCTTAAGATTGTTATGGAAGATTCCTATGATACTCCGGAAGCTGAGATCAATGCCTTTATCGGAACCGTTGCTCAGGTGAATGAAGACGGAACCGGAATTGTTCTGGAATCTCAGGACGGTGATTTCTTTACTTTTGTATCTGACAGCATTGACTTTACTGAATTTGAAGAAGATCAGACTCTGCAGATTACCTACACCGGCTCCATCAGCGCCAAGGAAATTCCTGCTGTTGAAGTCACAGAATCATAACGGAACTCAAAAAAGAAGTCCGGGACTTTCTCCTCTCGGGCTTCTTTTCTTTTCCGGTTCATTTGCGAACCCGTTCTTTTTTACTCTTCTGTCCGCAAATCAGCTTCTTTTTTATTTCATCAAATCATAGACAATCACGCAGAAGGTTTCAATCCCATCTACGAGTACCTTTTCATCGAAATCAAAGGCGGTTGTATGCTGGGCAGAGGCCATGTCTGTCATCGAACGCATATAGGTTGCCTTTCCTCCGTGTGCCTGCACCCGGTTCATCATCAGGGAAATATCTTCGCTTCCCCAGTTCTGGGCATTTTCACAGCTGCTGACCTTCAGTCGGGGAAGGTGTTCTCTGACCATATTGCCAATGTCATGAAGGAAATCCTCGTCACTGTGCTGGGATTCCGAGGAACCCTGGGATACCATGCGGCAGGTACATCCGGTCATCTCTGCGGAGGCCTGACAGATGCGTCTGGCCTGCTCATCCATATATCCGTTAATCTCCGTGGTTTCCCCGCGAACCTCGATCTGAATCATGGCAGAGTCAGGAATCACATTTCTTCCGGTTCCGCCCTGAATCATGCCCACATTTACCCTTGTGATTCCGCCGGAATGGCGGGGAATTGCTGTCAGATTCAATACAGCATTGGCTGCTGCAACAATGGCGCTGTGTCCGTTTTCCGGAAATCCGCCTGCATGAGCGGCCTGCCCGTCAAAATAAACATCGTATTTGCTGGTTGCAAGAGAACCCCAGGTTCCCGGCGTTACATCTCCGTCATCCGGTCCTCCCGTCGGAGCAATATGAGTTCCGGCAAAATAATCAACATCATCCAGATGACCGTGGGCCACAATGGCGCAGGCCCCCTTTGCTCCCTCCTCTCCCGGCTGGAAAATCAGCTTCACTGTTCCGTGAAGCCCGTCCTTAATTTTCATCAGAACCTCTGCTACACCCAGGCCGATGGCTGCATGTCCATCATGTCCGCAGCCGTGCATCATTCCCGGATTTCTGGAGGAAAATCCCTCTGCAAAAGGTCTGTGTTCTGCATTTTCATCTTCAGTCAGACCAAGGGCATCAATATCAAAACGCAGGGCCGTCAAAGGGCCGTCACCGCACCGGAGAATACCAATCACACCGGTAAATCCCTCTCTCATTTCTTCTGTCAGGTATTCTTCAGGCGCCCCCTGTAAAAGAGCTCTTTTTGCATGCTCGTTCAGTTCCTCCGGAGAGGGAACTCCTACCCGGCTGGACTCCAGACAAACATCCTTTCCTGTGAGAACTTCATATCCCAGCTCCGTTAAAGTCTTTGCAATCACTGCGGAGGTCCGCATTTCAAGCCAGGCTGTTTCCGGATACCGGTGAAAATCTCTCCGGCGCTCTCTGCTGATTCCGTCCAGGGCTTCTGCATATTCGATTATTTTCTGGTACATCGTATTTCCTCCCATGCTCTGTCAGTTTCCGTTAGGTCAATCGCAACTGTTTCGGGCAAAAATTTTGCTGTCCCGAATAGTTACAGTCAATTTTACCATATCCCCCGAAAAAAAACAAAAAGAAATTGAACAAGCCGGGAAAAGATCGTATAATGATAAAATACTATCGAATAAGGAGATTATTACCTGCTATGAAACCAGCTTTAATTATCGGCTCCACCTGTCTGGACGTCATTCTTCATATTGATCATCTTCCGAAAACCGAGGAAAATATCCGCCCGACCTCTCAAACCATGGCTCTCGGCGGCTGTGCCTACAATGTCTCCCATATGATGCGGCTTCTTCACGCCCCCCACACCTTTATCAGCCCGGTAGGCGGGGGAACCTACGGCGACTATGTGGCAAAGCAGATGAGACTTCAGGGAATCCCTGTCTCCGTCCATATTCCTGAGGAGGAAAACGGATGCTGCTACTGTCTGGTCGAGGCATCCGGAGAACGCACCTTTATGTCTTACCACGGTGTGGAGTATACCTTCCAGAAATCCTGGATGGAGCCTTATCAGCCGGACTCCTATGGACTGACCTATGTGTGCGGTCTGGAAATCGAAGAATCTACAGGAATCAATCTGATTGAATATCTGGAGAGCCATCCCCAGCTTTCGGTGTGTTATGCGCCCGGTCCCCGGGGCGTACTCATTGAGCCGGATAAAACAAACCGCATGATGGCCCTTCATCCTATGCTTCATGTGAATGAAGGTGAGGCTGCTGCTTTAAGCGGCTGCAGTGATTACAGGGAAGCCGCAGCTGCTCTTCAGGCTGTCACCGGGAATACGGTGATTCTTACCCTGGGAAGCAAAGGCGCCTACTGCCTGGAGCCTGGAAAAGAGGGATATCTGGTGCCTTCTGTGCCGGTTACTGAGGTAAAAGATACCATTGGCGCAGGAGATGCCCATATCGGAACCATTCTTGCCTGTCTGACCAACGGCATGCCGCTGGCTGATGCTGTGGCCTATGCAAACCGTGTTTCCGCTGCAGTTGTAGGAATCACAGGCTCCTCTCTTCCACCTGAGCTGCTTCCGCCCCTTCCGGAAAAGGAAGCATAAATCTGAAATGCCAAAAGCCGCTGCCATCGAAGGCAGCGGCTTATTTTCTATGACCAGGTCACAGGAACTTCTATTCAAACCTATACAACACTCTTGAGTCCCAGGGTTTTCTCAATCACCAGCATAACTCCCAGAGTAATTACCATCAGAAGCGTTGCCAGAGCGGCAATCGTCGGATCAAAATGGTATTCCACATAGGCCATCATCTCAATCGGCAGAACCGTAACTCCGGCGCTTGTAAGAAAGGCGGACAGAGATACGTTGTTGAAGGAGTTGATAATTGCCATAATGCATGCGGATACAATACCTGATTTGATGTTGGGCAGCAAAATATGGAAAAATGTATAAACATTTCCAGCTCCCAGAATCCTTGCAGCCTCCTCCATGGAAAAATCAAAGTTAGCCAGACTGGAGGTAACTACCCGCATAACATAAGGAATGGACAGAATCGTATGTCCAATCAGAAGGCTGGGCAGAGCCGGCAGCTTAAACCGGTTCGTCACATAGCGGAGCATAACAAAACCAAGTACAATCACCGGAATCAGCACCGGAGAAAGGAAAAGTCCTTTGATAAACTCTTTTCCCCTGAAGCGGTAGCGGTTCAGAGCATAGGCCGCAGGAAGTCCCAGAATCAGAGCAAGGAAGGTAGCGGCAAATGCAATAATGATACTGTATTTTGCTGCGCTTCCGAAGGTTTTCACCTTCAGAATCTGCGCATACCACTTGAGGGTAAAGCCCTCGCCCGGGAATTTCAGGTATGTGGTATCACTGAAGGAAGCCGCCGCAATAACAAGAAGAGGCCCGATCAGGAAAATATATACCAGCACAGTAACAAGAAACAGTGATTTACTCTTTTTCATGAATGACTCCTTTTATTGGTTCAGATTCGGAATGCCGGATTACTGTACAGAGAACAGCTCATTCCATCTGGTGGTCCAATCAGCCTTGTTGGCATTGATAACAGACCAGTCAGGAAGCAGCAGACCGTCGATCATTTCTTTTCCGTAAGTAAAGTTGGCTGCCTGCTCCTCTGTCAGCTCGATATCGGTGCGGACAGGAGAATCAACGCCGTCTAATGCTTCAGCCAGCTGAACTTCCTTGGAAATATAGAAATCGATAAATGCCATAGCCAGATCCTTGTTCTCACAGCCCTTAACAATATTCAGAGTATTGTATCCGCTGTAGTTTCCTTCCACAGGATCTACCCACACATAATCCTCGGAAGCAGCCTTTGCTGCAGTGTAGGAGAAGTCCAAAAGAACTGCAACAGAAATCTCACCCTGGTTCAGCATGGTGATTGTATCATTGGCGCTGGTGTAGGTCTTCATAACATTGGGCTTTAACTCTTCCATCTTTGCAAAGATCGCATCATCATCCGTTCCGGGAGTAAGACCTGCCATCTCTGCCACCGCATAGTAAAACAGCGGACCGGAGGTTGTGGTAATATCCGGGATTGCAATAGAATCCTCCAGCTCCGGATTCCACAGATCTGCCCAGGAAGTAATCTCGATGGGGCAGGTTGCCTTGTCATATACAATACCAAGACGGTTAAAGGTATAAGCCGGACCATACTCCTCGCCGAAAGGTGCTTTTGCATTGTCATACAGAGCATCTCTGTTGGTTAAAGCACTGTAATCTGTCTTTTCCAGAAGATCTGCATCAATCAGGTCTGCCACAAAAGCATCACCGATGATAACAACATCGTAGTTCTCCGGAGTCTCTTTGATCTTGGTTACACGCTCTGCGTTTTTTCCGCCCTCTACGATCAGCTTGCAGCCGGTTGCTTCCATAAAGGGATCGTATACGTTCTTCTGAAGCAGTTCTGCATTAAAGGAAAAGGTAGAAACGCTCAGCTCCTGTCCCTCAAAATTGCCAAGAGAAGCAGCCTCGCTCTCAGAGCCTTCTGCAGCAGCTGTAGTCTCAGCCTTTGCAGCTGTGGTTTCTGCAGCCTTTGTCTCTTCAGAGGAGCCTCCGCACCCGGTCAGTGCAGCAGCCATAGATGCAGCCAGTACGATACTCAATACTTTCTTCTTCATAATATCTCTCTCCTTTACCATTACAGTAAAATAATTTTATTGGGAGTCAGAGACAGGGTAACCTGATCTCCAACGCCGTAAACACATTCCTGATCGGTGCTGACCTCCAGCTCGCCGATAGCCGTCCGTACATTGTACTGATGACGCTTGCCGAGGAAGGTGCTTACCACAATCTCACCGGACAGAGGATTCACAGCGTTCTCTCCTTCCGGAACAATCTGAATGTCCTCCGGGCGGATACATGCCTTAAACTGCTCTCCGTCTTTTTTCTCTGTAACCTGAATCCGGGAACCGTCTTCAGCCAGATAGTTTTCTCCGTCCTTTTTCAGGTTCAGGAAGTTTTCAAATCCTACAAAACGGGCAATGAATTCCGTCTTCGGATGGTTGTAAATGGCAGACGGCGTATCCATCTGTTCAATCACGCCATGGTTCATAATTGCAACCTTATCGGAAATAGCAAAGCATTCCTCCTGATCATGGGTTACATAGATTGCCGTAAATCCGAATTTCTGCTGCAGACGACGAATCTCAACTCTCATTTTTACACGGAGCTTGGCATCCAGATTGGAAAGAGGCTCGTCAAGAAGAAGCAGATCCGGCTTAATCACCAGCGCTCTCGCCAGAGCCACCCTCTGTCTCTGTCCGCCGGACATTTCCTTGGGGAATCTGTTTTCAAAGCCCTTCAGATCCACTGTCTCCAGCATCTCCAGAACCTCCTTGCGGATCTGATCCTGGGGGAGCTTGCGCATCTTCAGGCCAAAAGCCACATTATCAAAAACCGTCATGTGCGGGAACAGAGCATAGCTCTGAAATACAAAACCAAAATTCCGCTTATTCAGAGGAACCTGGGTGTAATCCTTGCCGTCAAAGATAAATTTTCCGTCCATGGGAGTGGAAAAACCTGCAATCAGACGCAGAGTGGTGGTTTTTCCGCATCCGCTGGAACCAAGCAAAGAAACCAGTTCTCCTTTTTCTACCTGAAAGTTCAAATCCTTCAGAATTACATTTTTGTCATAACCTGCAGTAATGTTCTGCAATTCCAACAGTGCCATACTTTTCTCCTTTATCCTCTCTATAAACGGTCAGACCGTCGGGTTCAGTTTTTTACTGATTGCTGTGATGCCGCTGGAAACCACCATGGTCACCACAATCATGACTACAGCCACTACGGAAGCCTGAGTCCAGTCACCCAGAGACATGGCCTGCTGATAAATCATGGTGGCAAGCACACGGGTGTCGGTTCCTCCCAGAAGCTGCGGGGTGGTGTAGGCTGTCAGACAGCCGGTAAATACCAGAACGCTTCCCGTTACCAGTCCGGGAATACTTAACGGAAGAATCACATGGCGGAATGTGCTGGCTCTGGATGCGCCCAGACTTCCGGCTGCCAGATTCAGATCCTCGGAAATATTGTCCATAATTCCAATCAGTGAAAGGATCATCAGAGGCAGGAAGAGCTGGATAAAGCCCACCACCATGGAAAACTCATTGTACAGAAGACTGACCGGTTTGTCTACAATTCCGCTGCTGACCAGAAGATTGTTGACAAAGCCCTTCTTTCCAAGAATAACCATCCAGCTGAAGGAACGAATAACCGGACTGGTAAACATGGGGAACACGGCCAGTGCCATCAGCATTCCCTTGTTCTTGGAATATTTGGAAATATAATACGCTGTAGGGAAGCCCAGCAGTGCGCATGCCACTGTACTGATCAGACTCAGACGGATACTTCTCCAGAAAACCTGTTTAAAATAGGTACTTTCCAGAAGGCTGAAATATCCTTCCAGGGAAAATCCCCCCGCCTCATCGAAAAACGTCGTCAGAATCAGCGAAAACAGCGGAATCAGCATAAATACAGCCAGAAACAGGCAGCCGGGAAGAATAAACAGCCAGTAAATCTTTGTTTTTTTCTCAAGCACGGTTCTACCAACCTTTCTTTCTCAATCTTTTGCTGTTGCAAGAGGCGATATCCCGGCAAAAACACTTCTTTCTGCACAAAAAATCTGTGACAGAAAAAGGGACTTGCATTTATAAGTCGAATACCCACTCATTAATCAGTCCCTCTAATAAATAGCCGAGTTGTTATCAATTCCTCTAATAACGATATTAACATAACATTGAAAAGAACAAATGTCAACCCGATTCGTCAAATTATGCGCTTATTTTTACCGCAGTTCTGCATAGTTTTAACACAAATCATACATTTGTCTGTTTTTTATCAAAGACTGGAAAACAATCAAAGCACATCCGGATATTTTTCCGCTCTGCTGACAAATTCTCCCATGGCCTCTGACAGCTTCTTTCTCTCCGCTGTCAAATCTGCGCAGAGCAGTCTGTGATTTTTTACCAGACGTTTTCCGTCCACCCAGACACTGTCTACATTTGATGCGTTTGCAGAATATACGATGGCAGAATATACATTGTAAATCGGGAACATATTAACAGACTCTGTTTCCAGAAGAACAAGATCTGCCTTTTTTCCCGGCTCAATGGAGCCAATCTCCTTTTCTGCTCCCAGAACTCTGGCGCCTCCCATGGTTCCCATCTCAACAATATCCACTGCCGGGAAAACACCGCGGCTGTGATACTTTGTCTTCTGGGCAGAGGCAATCATCTTAAACTGGGTAAACAGATCAAGGGTATTGCCGGAAGACGGTCCGTCTGTTCCCACGCCTACACAGACGCCCTGGTTTCTCATATCCAGAACGGGGCAGACACCCTTTCCGCCTTTTGTATTGGCGCCTACGCAGTGAGCCACCTTTGTCCCCGTTTCTGCAAACAGTGCAATGTCATGCTCCGTTGCGTGGATGCAGTGGGCAGCGATGGTTCTCGGACCAAGAATGCCTAAATCAGCCAGGAATTCGATAGGTGTTTTCTGATACTTTTCCCGGAAAAGCTCCATCTCGTAGTCCATTTCACTTACATGAAGCGTATAGGGAGCCTCATATCGGCAGGCCAGATCATAGGCTGCCTTCAGCATTTCCGGAGAATTGGTGTTGGTGGCATGGGGTGCAGCCATTGGATGAATCCTGTCATGGCCCGACCATTTTTTCAGAAGCTCCTCGCAGATGGCAAGCCCTCCATAAGGCTCTTTGCTGTCACAGGTAGCCATATTGATAACGGTCTCTCCCACCCATGCGCGGATTCCCATTTTTTCACATGCCCGGGCAACCTGATCCTCAAAATAATACATGTCAAGAACCGAGGTTACGCCGGACAGCAAAAGCTCGCATATCGCATACCGGGCGCTTAAATAAATAAGCTCCGGCGTCATGGCCTCCAACTCCAGAGGAAACAGAAATCTCCTGAGACGATCCGGACAGTCATCCCCCATGGAACGGAAGGGAATCATGGAAATATGACTGTGCACATTGACCATTCCCGGCATCAGGATTCCGCCTTTGCCGTCTACCACACAGTCCGCATTCTCCGGTCCCTTTCCTTCTCCTGTTTCCAGGATCTTATTATCCTCCATTACCACATATCCGTCTTTATAAATGTGCTTCTCCGGATCCATGGTAAGAACAGTTGCATGATTGATTACAGTTTGCATACAGGTCCTCCGTATCTTTGTTTTTAATGAGATTTTCTGTTAATATATTCTGCCCGTGTTTTGGAATAAATAAATTTCTGACTGCTGTAAAGTCCGTAGTATCCGGAAAGAGTAAAGCACACGCCAACAGCCAGGGCATAATAAGGCATTGCTTCAAATCCAAACATTTCAAAGGCCAGAAACATAGTGCTTACAGGGCAGTTGGTGACACTGACAAAAAGGCAGGCCATGCCCATTGCCGTACAAAGCCCGGCGGGCGCATGGAGAAGAGTGCCGGCTGTACAGCCGAATACGGCTCCTACGCAGAGTGTGGGAACAATTTCTCCGCCCTTAAACCCGGCGCCCAGCGCCACTGCCGTAAATAAGATTTTCAGAAGAAACGCATACATGGGAACGGCTTCCCCCTCAAAGCACCGCTCAATCAGAGCCATTCCGCTTCCGTTATAGGTTCTGTCTGAAAATATCAGTGTCAGAAGAATAAACAATCCGCTTCCGGCCAGAATCCGCAGGAACGGATTGGGCAGATATTTCCGGTACAGCTGGCCGCTTTTATGAAGGCTGATGCAAAGAACAATGCCCACACAGGCGCAGAGAATGCCTAACAGTACGGACAGACCTGCTCCGTACAGGCCGAATTCCGGGATCTGCCCCACAGAAAAAGCTTCTGCCTTCAGTCCGAACCGGGAGGAAAGAGCCGCCCCGAGAAAAGCGGAAAATACACAGGGAACCAGAGCCGCGTAGTACATGACGCCAATGCTGATTACCTCCATGGCAAAGACAGCAGCTGCCAGAGGCGTTCCGAAAAGAGCCGCAAAGCCTGCGCTCATTCCGCACATCACCGCCACTTTTTTATCCTTCTCGTCCAGCTTCATCACCTTTCCGATCAGGTTTCCCAGGCTTCCCCCCAGCTGAAGAGCCGCCCCTTCCCGTCCCAGAGAAGCGCTGACACAGTGGCTTAATATCGTAGAAATGAAGATCAGCGGCGCAGTTGCAAAGGTCACCTCTTCATTGGCAGAAACAGCCTCGATTACCATGTCCGTTCCACGGTTTTTTTCCTCATGGCAGACACGGTACAGCCAGACGATCAGAACGCCGGCCGCCGGCATGAGAAATACTGTCCAGGGATATCGGTTCCACATCCTGGTTGCCCAGGCCACTCCGTGCCCGAACACCGTTCCCACTGCTCCGACAGCAAGGCCAATCACAACCGAAATCAGGGTCCATTTCACAAAATAATGTATATTCACCGCCAGCGGCGCGGTCCTCGTATCCTCGCTCATCTCAGATAACCCCCATTTTCCTTTCAGCAGAATCAGTCACTGTATACGCCTTTTGATTTTACAAGCTTGGGACGGTAGCCCTCATCATTTAAGGCCTGGACAATTCTGTTTTTGTGCTCTGTGCCCTCTGCCTCAAGGGTAATCCTAAGCTCCACCGCTGCATTTCTGTTAATGCTGATAAACTGATTGTGCTCCAGCTTGATTACATTTCCCTTTTCCTCTGCCAGGAGAGAAGAAACCTTGGCCAGCTCACCGGGTTTATCCGGAAGCAGCACAGATACGGTAAAGATTCGATCTCTCTGAATGAGTCCGTGCTGAACAACAGAGGACATGGTAATCACATCCATATTTCCGCCGCTTAAAATAGATACAATCTTTTTCTTTTTTACATTCAGATGCTTCAGTGCAGCCACGGTAAGCAGTCCGGAATTCTCCACGATCATTTTGTGGTTCTCCACCATATCCAGGAATGCTACAATCAGCTCAGAATCCTCTACGGTAATGATCTCGTCCACATTCTGCCGGATGTAGGGGAAGAGCTTTTCTCCGGGGCGTTTTACAGCCGTACCGTCTGCAATGGTGTTTACATCAGAAAGAGCGACTACATGACCGGCTTTTAAGGATTCCTGCATACAGTTTGCGCCTGCAGGCTCTACGCCGATCACGCAGATCTTGGGATTCAGAAGCTTGGCAAGGGTGGAAACGCCTGTGCAGAGTCCGCCGCCACCGATGGGAACCAGAATGTAGTCTACTGTCGGCAGCTCCTTGATAATTTCCATGGCAATGGTTCCCTGACCGGTTGCCACATCCAGGTCATCAAAGGGATGGACAAAGGTATATCCATTTTCACTTGCCAGCTGGTAGGCATAGGCGCAGGCCTCATCAAAAACGTTGCCGTACAGAACCACCTCAGCGCCATAGCTTCTGGTGCGGTTTACTTTAATTAACGGTGTGGTTGTGGGCATTACGATTACAGCGCGGATTCCGGCCAGCTTGGCGGCATAGGCCACGCCCTGGGCATGGTTTCCTGCAGAAGCAGTAATCAGTCCTCTCTTCTTTTCCTCCTCAGAAAGGGTGCTGATTTTGTAATAAGCTCCCCGCACCTTGTAGGCGCCGGTATACTGCATATTTTCCGGTTTGAAATACACCTTGTTTCCTGTAATGGAGGAATAATATTCACTGAAGACCAGCTTTGTTTCCTGGGTAACCTTTTTTACCTCTTCTGTGGCGTCTTCAAATTTCTCCAGAGTCATTTTTTCGTCATCCTGTCCGTTTTCTAATAACTCCATGTTCTCTGTGTTTTCCATGTCTTTTGTCCTCTCTCCCTCTGTCCTTCTCTTTCTATCAGTCCTGTTTCACATCAAACAGGGCATTGACAAAATCTGTAGAATTGAATTTCTGCAGATCATCAATCTTTTCGCCTACGCCGACATATTTAACCGGCAGTCCCAGCTCTGCCTGAATTGCCACTGCAATTCCGCCCTTTGCCGTTCCATCCAGCTTTGTCAGAATAATGCCTGTAATATCAGCTACCTCCATAAACTGCTTTGCCTGAACAAGAGCATTCTGTCCTGTTGTTCCGTCCAGCACAACCAGGGTTTCCCGGTAGGCATCCGGATACTCTTTTTCAATAATCCGGTTGATTTTGCGCAGCTCCTCCATCAGGTTTTTCTTATTGTGGAGACGTCCGGCTGTATCGCAGATCAGAACGTCGGCTCTGCGTGATTTGGCTGCTGCCACTGCATCATAGATCACTGCCGCCGGATCAGATCCCTCCTGCTGGGCAATAATCTCCACACCGGCCCGGTTTGCCCACTCCGTCAGCTGCTCAATTGCTGCTGCACGGAAGGTATCGGCCGCTGCCAGAACCACCTTTTTGCCCTCGTCCTTCAGCTGTCCGGCAAGTTTTCCCACAGAAGTGGTTTTTCCTACTCCGTTTACGCCGATTACCAAAACAACAGACTGGCGGTTTTCAAACTCATAGGCATTTTCTCCCAGATCCATCTGGCTTCGGATAGAATCAATCAGAAGCTGCTTGCACTGGGACGGCTCCTTGATATGCTGCTCCTTCACCTTTTTTCTCAGATCCTCCATAATCGTCATGGTAGTCTGAATTCCGATATCTCCCATAATCAGAGTTTCTTCCAGCTCCTCATAAAAATCATCGTCAATGGCTGAAAACCCGCTGAAAATAGAATCAATGCCTGATACAATATTTTCTCTTGTTTTATTCAGGCCCTCTACCAGCCGGCTGAAAAAACCTTTCTTCTTCTCTTCCATGTCGTTCTCCTTCCTATTCCCTTCCGGCATGCTGACCGGTGTATTTTCTTTGCTGTCCCCGGTCTTCCTTATCCGGCTTTTTCCTTTTCCTCACACAGCCCTACTCATCCAACTGATCCTCAATCAAATTAACAGATACCAGGGTGGATACTCCCTTTTCCTGCATGGTAATTCCGTAAAGCCGATCCGAAGCCACCATGGTTCCTCTCCGGTGGGTGATAACAATAAACTGCGTGTGTTTTGTCAGTTTATGAAGATATCCGGCGTACCGGTCCACATTCGAGTCATCCAGGGCCGCCTCAATCTCATCCAGAAGACAAAACGGGGACGGCTTCAGATTCTGAATGGCAAAGAGCAGAGAAATCGCTGTCAGAGCCTTTTCTCCTCCGGAAAGCTGCATCATATTCTGCAGCTTTTTGCCCGGCGGCTGGGCTATAATCTGGATTCCCGCTTCCAGAATATCTTCATCCTCCTGTAAATCCAGGGTTCCATGGCCTCCTCCGAACAGTTCCCGGAATACCCGGTCAAATTCCTGGCGGATTTCCCGGAATTTCTCCTGGAACTGACGGCGCATTCCCGTATCCAGCTCCTCGATAATCTGCAGCAGAGCCGCCTCCGCCTGAACCAGATCCTCATGCTGATTTTTCATAAACTCATACCGCTCAGAAATCTCGCGATAATCCTCAATGGCATTCACATTTACATTGCCCAGCGCACGAATGGATGTTTTTAACTGCTCAATGCCCTTTTTGACATCAGCCAGAACCGTAAGATCCGGATTTTTCAAGGGAAGCGCCGTACTGTAAGTCAGCTCATACTCATTCCACATATAATTGATCTGGTTTTCCTGCTTTTCCTCCAGCTTTTCCTTCTGCCCCTGAAGCCGGTACAGCTCCTTGTCCAGCTGTCCTGTTCTTTCAGACAGCTCTTCTCTTCGGCTGAAAAATGCTTTCTGGCGACTGGCCTTTTCTTCTTTTAAGGAGCTGCGGCTTTCCACATTTTTTTCCAGCTGTTCCTTTTCTTCCTCTGCGTGAACGATTTCTTCTTTTAAACGTTCGATCTCCTTCTGTCTTGCAGATACCGCCTCTCCGGAGGCAGAGCTTCCGGCTTCCAGTTCTTCCTTCTCCTCCCTGAGCTTCTTCAGCTCCGTCTCGACACGGCGGATATTCTCCTTTACAAAATCGACCTTTTGTTTCAGGGCCGCAGCCTCCAGACGGATTTCCTCCAGCCCCTTTGCAGCCTCTTCCCTGTTTTTCCGATCCTCGTCCATCCAGACCGCCATCTGCTCAATCTGGCTGTTTGTTTCCTCGTTCTGTGAGGTCAGCTGTGCAGCAGCCTCCTCCAGCTTCTTCTTTGTTTCCTCAATTTCCCGCAGCTGAGTCTCCAGCTGACGGTTTTCCAGATTCAGATCCTGATAGGATTCCCGGATTTCTTCTTTTTTATCCTCCAGCCGGCTGACGTTCATCTGATGGGTATTCTGTACCAGAGAAACCTGATGGCGCCGGTTCTTCAAATCCTCCAGCTCCTCCTGCTTCTCTGTCATCAGTCCCTCATTGAGCTTTCGCTCTTTTTCAATACTGTCTGCTGCAGCCATTGCCTGCCGGCAGGCTTCCTCCAGCTCTTCAATCTCCCTTTTTCTTCCCAGAAGATTGCTGGAGTTTTTAAATGCACCGCCGGTCATGGAACCGCCTGCACTTAAAAGTTCTCCTTCCAGTGTAACAATCCGCAGCGTATATTTATACTTTTTTGCCAGAGCAATGGCATGGTCAATGGTATCAGCCACCACAACTCTGCCCAACAGGTATTTTGCAAGAACCTGGTATTCCGGTTTTACATGAACCAGCTCACTGGCCAGTCCGATAACCCCCGGCTCCTTCAGCGCCTCCGGTCTGGAAAAACCGCTTCCGCCTCCGATACTGGTCAGCGGAAGAAAGGTAACTCTGCCGTAACGGTTTTTCTTCAGATATTCAATCAGCTGTTTGGCCGTCTGCTCGGAATCTGTTACCACATTCTGAATGCTTCCGCCCAGAGCCGTCTCAATCGCTGTCTCATATTCCTTCTCTGTTGTCACAAGATCAGCCACAACACCGCGGATTCCGCGAACCCGATCCCGGACCTCCATCACCCGCCGGATGCTGTTTCCGTAGCCTTCATACCGTTCTGCCAGATTCCGCAGAGATTCCAGCCTTGTGGAAGCGGTGTGGTATTCATGCTGACGGTCATTTAAATTCTTGTTCAGACGCCGCACTTCCTTTTCATAGAAAGCCAGCTGCTCCTCACATTCTGTCTGGGCGGCTGCCAGAGCTTCCTGCTCCTCCCGGGCCTTTTCCAGTTTTTTCAAGGCTTCCTGAAGCTGCTCATCCTGAACAGACTCGTCACTTTTGAACTTGAGAATTTTCTGGGCAACCTCGGAACGCCGCACCTGAACCTGCTCCAGCATAGTCTCATACCGCTGCTGCTTTGCAGTGAGAGACGCTTTTTCATTCAGCCCGGCAATAATACTGCTTTTTGCCTCCTCCAGCTTCTGATCCAGAAGCATCAGCTGCTCATCCCTGTGCATCAGTCCGGCTTCCGCTTCCTCCTGACGTTTCCGGCTTGTCTCCTCCTCTGAAGCAATTCCGGCGTGTTCCTCCCGGTACAGGGCAATCTGGCTGTTTTTTTCTTCCGTATCCCGGGCAATCGCCTGAATCCGGGAGCGGATATGCTCCGCATGCATCCGTTCGCTGTTGATCTGTTCCAGGATAACATTAATCTGTCCTTCCAGGCTTCCTTTGCGCATCTCCGCCTGGTTTAATTTCCCTCTTTCCTCAAGAATCTCCGCATCCAGTCCGGCGATTTCCTGCTCCAGCTGCTGGTATTCATTTTTTAATGTATCTGACTGAGCCATGGTTTCCTTCAGATCCCCGGAAACAATCGCCTCTTTTTTCTCCAGCTCTCCCAATTGGCTGCGAAGGACTTCGGACTCCATGAGAAACAAATTTACGTCATAAGTCTTCAGTTCCTCTTTCAGACTTAAATATTTTCTTGCCGTCTCCGACTGGCGGGCAAGAGGTCCTACCTGTTTTTCCAGTTCTGTAAGAATATCCGTCACACGGACCAGATTCTGTTTTTCATCCTCCAGCTTTTTCTGGGCAATCGCCTTTCGCCGTTTGAATTTTACAATTCCGGCCGCCTCGTCAAACAGCTCCCGCCGCTCCTCCGGCTTACCGCTTAAAATCTTGTCAATCTGGCCCTGTCCGATAATGGAATAGCCTTCTTTTCCGATTCCGGTATCATAGAACAGCTCATTAATATCCTTCAGCCTGCAGGCACTGCCGTTAATCCGGTATTCACTTTCGCCGGAGCGGTAAAGACGCCGGGAAACCGTAACCTCATCATAGTCAATAGAAAGCTGATGATCGGAATTATCCAGGGTAATGGCTACATAGGCAAAGCCCTGTGGTTTTCGCATTTCCGTACCGGCAAAAATAACATCCTGCATGGAGCCGCCCCTCAGCTGCTTTACCCTCTGCTCTCCCAGCACCCACCGGACAGCATCAGCAACATTGCTTTTTCCGCTTCCGTTTGGTCCTACAATTCCTGTAATTCCATTGTGAAACTCAAAAAGAATCTTGTTTGCAAAGGACTTAAACCCCTGTATTTCAATACTTTTTAGATACATACCTCTTCCCTCAGCTTCAGAATTCCCCGGTAGGCAGCAACAGCCTCTGCAGACTTTTTCGTCCGGCCGCTGCCCCGTCCGATTTCCTTTGTGCCGAGAAGCGCACGAACCTCAAAGGTCTTATTGTGATCCGGCCCTTCCTCCTTTAAAATCTCATACTCCAGAGGTTCCTCGTAGGAAGCCTGCACGATTTCCTGCAGGATAGTCTTGCTATCATAAAAGAGCTGTTTGTGCTCAATATCATTTAAAATAAAACGGTGAATAAACTCTTTTGCACTAGCAAAACCACCATCCAGATAGATTGCGCCGATCAGCGCCTCCATGGCATCAGAAACAACAGAATTCCGTTCTCTTCCTCCGGTTGCCTCTTCTCCTTTTCCCAAAAGCAGATAAGAGCCCAGATGAATATCAGCAGCACAGTAAGCCAGCGTCGGCTCGCACACAATGCTTGCACGGATTTTCGTCAGTTCTCCCTCCGGCTTGTCCGGATACTTGTGGTATAAAAAATCGCTGGATACCAGCTCCAGCACAGCATCTCCCAGAAACTCCAGTCTTTCGTTGCACTGTTTTTTTGCCATTCTGTGTTCATTGGCATAAGAGCTGTGAGTCAGTGCACAGCAAAACAGTTCTTTATCCCGGAATTCATAACCGGTAATTTCCTGCAGTTCATTTAAATCACGATTCATAATTTCCTGCATTCTCCTTCCTAATAACAGACAGTACGCCGCTTTTTTCCACGCATCTGCCTTTTTTTCTTTTCAGGTATTCATAAAAAGGGGCGCGCAGATATCTGCGTCAGCCCCTTCGCTTTCCCCTGGCAACCTTTAGTTCATTGCACTTTTAATCTGCTCTACAGCATCTCCTACTGTAGCGATCTGCTCGGAAGCCTCAGACGGAATCTCAATGTCAAAAGCCTCCTCGATGCCCATAACAATCTGGGCAATGTCCAGAGAATCTGCTCCCAGATCCTCCACAAAGGAGGTATCCAGAGTAATATCATCTGTCTCCACATTCATAACCTCTGCAATGATTTCCTGTAACTTTTCAAATTCCATAAGTCCCTCTCCTGTCCTTATTATTTTTCCGCCTGTTCTTTGGCATCCAGGCTTTCCTTGATTTTTTCATTGATCCCCTGTTCTTTAAAGGTCACACACTGAATAATGGAATTGCAGACCTCACCGGCCTTTGCATTTCCATGGGTTTTCACCACAAGACCCTTCAGTCCCAGAAGGGGCGCTCCGCCATACTGGGAAGCGTCAAAACGTTTCAGAGTTTCCTTTAAAGCAGGCTTCACAAGCAGCGCGCCCAGCTTGCTCCTGAAGGAGCTCATCATTCCCTTTTTCACCATGCTGATCAGTGTGGCTCCGGTGCCTTCATACAGCTTTAAAATAACATTTCCGGTAAAAGCCTCACATACAATCACGTCTGCTCCTCCATGAGGGATCTCTCTGGCCTCAATGCTTCCGGTAAAGTTCAGATCCTCACATGCCTTTAACAAAGGAAAGGTCTCCTTCACCAGGGCATTGCCCTTTTCCTCTTCCGCGCCGACATTCACGATTCCCACTCTGGGTCTGGTAATACCTATTACATGTTCCATGTAAATAGAACCCATCCGTGCAAACTGGACCAGATGAGATGGTCTGGCATCCACATTGGCACCGCTGTCAAGAAGAAGGGATACCCCCTTTTCTGTCGGAATCAGCGCGCCGAAGGGAGCCCGCTCCACACCCTTGATCCTGCCGACAATCATCTGTCCGCCAACTAAAACCGCTCCGGAATTTCCTGCAGAAACGAAAGCATCTGCCTCACCCTTTTTTACCAGGTTCATTCCTACAACAATAGAAGAATCCTTTTTGCGGCGAATGGCGTTCACCGGAGGCTCGTCCGTAGCTATGATCTCTGAGGCAGGGATTATTGTAATCCGGTCCTGGGAGACGCTGTACTTCTCCAGCTCCTTTCTCACCACTTCCTCCTGTCCTGTGAGAAGCACCTGAATATCGCTTCTTTGGGACACTGCATCCACTGCACCCTTTACAATCTCGCCCGGGGCATTGTCGCCGCCCATGGCGTCCACAGCTATCCTAATCATTTACGTATCTCCTTTCCGGTGTCTGCCGGTAACTCTATTCCTTAACTAATATACTAAATTATGGTATATAAATCAATATATATTTTTACAGCTCCATACGGAACTCATAAAACAGAAAAGCTTATATCAGGACAGATTCTCGAAGAATATTTAATTTCACGAAACAAACTTTTCTGTGAAATTAAACAACCCCGCTCCCACAATCAGGGAGCAGGGCTGTTCGGTCTTTTATTTCATTTTCTTGTAACGTTCTGCCATCTCATCCAGGCTTACCTGCTCAACCAGAGGAGCCTTTCCGAAGGAGCCAAACTGAACAATCAAAGTACCAACAACTTCCCGAACTCCGCGTTCCACGCAATCTACAATTGCTGCAACATCATCATCCGGAATGTTTCCATACATTACGGTATCCATAATCGGAGGAAGGAACACACGAGGATCAAACTGATTCTTCTTGCTTTCCAGCAATTCATAAATAGCACCGATGGAGCTGCTGCTCCGTTTCTCCGGATATTTGGCAAAAAGTTCCTTCATATTGCGGGTAACTGCCAAACGAATATCGGTATCTACGTTGATTTTGCTGATGCCGCAGGGAATAGCACTCTTGAGCTCTTCAATAGAAATACCATAAGTATTCGTCAGTTCGCCGCCCAGACCATTAATCTCGTCTACAATATATTTCGGAACGGTAGAAGAGCCATGGGAAACAAGGGCACCGAATATTCCAAGATGATTCATGCATTCCCGGATTGCAATTGCAATCTCTTTTCTCAGTTTAACATCTTTTCCTTTTGATGCACCATGCATGGTTCCATAAGAAATTGCAAGAGCATCTACACCTGTTTTCTGGAAAAATTCTACTGCATCCAGGGGATTGGTGTAAGTGGAAGACGCAGAAAAAACATGATCCTCTACTCCTGCCAGAACGCCCAGTTCTCCTTCTACACTAACGCCTCTGGCATGCGCATACTTAACAACTTCCCGGGTCAGCTCAATATTTTCCTTAAACGGAAGGGAAGAACCATCAATCATAACAGAGGTATATCCTCCCTCAATCGCCGCCACACAGGAATCAAAGTCTCTTCCATGATCCAGGTGGAGTACAATTGGAATCTCTGAATCAGCACCGTACTTTTTCACTGCATTCGCAATATTTCTAGCACCGATTTTTTTATCTTCCAGTGTTGCATTCATAAAATCTGTTCTTCCGCCCATGAATCCGTTAGCCAGATCCGCGCCCTGAAGAATCGCTGCGGAACGGAACATCTCATGAACCTCGATCGCTGCCTTAGCCTGAGCAACAGCATTTACATTAAATGCGCCCTGACCAAAACCGTATTTCACTGTTGCCTCCAGAAGAGGCCGTAATGGAATTAATGGCATGTTGCTTCTCCTTTCACGACTGCATGCATCAAAAATACGCATAAGCAATTCCCTGTGTCTTAGCCCTGATATACATCATCCTTCATCATCAGATGAACTGCGCCCAGCTTAAAGGTCTGAGGCAGAGCCAGAATGTTGGGGTTCGGGCCTACGAATTTCTTCTTCGCATCCTCAAGAGCCTCTTCAATGGTTGCTCTTGTCTTAAGACCCATTCCTCTTGCGTAGCCCGGCTCCTGAGCTCCGCACAGGTAAATAGCGGAGGTGTTCATTTCCGCAATGTGTGCGCAGCTAATCATAGAAAAGCCGTGGAACGGATGGAAGGCATTGCAGAAGCGGTACTTGCGGATGTATTCCTCATTGGTTGCAAAATACTCACCATACCGGTTCATATCCGGAAGAGTATTCATGTAGTCCTTCTGGAACATATCGTACATTTCTCTTAAGTACGGCCACAGTTCATCATGGAAATAGCCGTTGCACAGAGAAGCACAGATGATAACGCAGTTGTCGCTCATTATTCTCTTATGACGGATTACCTGAGCGGAAATCGCCTGCATCAGCATAATGGGGTTGGTTCCCATACCCTCGCCGTAGTGGAAAAACTGAGGCATACCGAAAATCATAACATCATACTTTTTCTCTGCCCACGGAACATAGGTACGCTTGTCAGCCATAATCCAGGAATGAGGCTGCATAACCTTGGCATATCCGCTGTTGATCTCAATCTGACGGGATTTTGTATCCAGTACAGCATCACAGCAGAAGAATTTCTTGCCCATGCATTTCTCCATGTGCTGTCCGATTTCATCAAATTTTGTACGCATCAGAGACTTGCCGCTTACCGGTGTAAAGTCTTTCCGGTGCATAACCTGCGGAACATGATGAGATGCGATGGATCTCCAGTGAGTAATACCGGTTGCACAGTGCTTGTAGCCGCCGGAATAACCGCCGTAGGGGTTGCCCTGGGTATGGCCAATCAGGATTGCCACATCACTGTCATATACATATTTGTTCATCAGAACAGGGTCACCGCGATCGGTGGTTCCCAGATCAACCAGGTGATCATAATCCTCACTGTCATGGTTGATAATCTGATGGGTATACCAGAATTCGTTAAACAGCTCATCACCCAGAACGCCGCGGATTTCCTGCTCGGTATTTTTTCTGTGAAGACCATTGGAGCAGATCAGAAGAATATCCTTCTTTTCAACGCCTGCTGCATACAGCTCCTGAAGAATCAGGCGGATAGACACCTTTCTGTGAGAGGTCGGCTGCTCGCCGCCCTTTACACGGTCCGGGAAAATGATGGTTACCTTGGAGCCTTTATGAGCCAGCTTGGAAAGAGGCTCCATTCCCATTGGGTTGCGGATGGATTCCAGGGTCTTTGCCTCAATCTGATCCTCCGGAATATAAGGCGGATCCGGAACGGTCTCTCCCGGGATAAAAATGTCTGTGGAATCCGGAAGATCTGCTGTCATCAGTCCATGTCCGTACTCAAATGATACTTTCATATATTACCTCCTTGATTTTGATTGCACTTTTATTTTCTGTGCCGCCTGCCGCGGCACAAACAGATGAATTTATTATTTGCCCATATAGGTGCGGATAATTTCCAGGTATTCCTCCGGATAATATCCAATTTCACCGGAGAAGCGGGTCAGAGCAATGAGTCCTCCGTCCATAACCGGAATTGATGCCAGCATTTTTGCATTGTCTGTTTTCAGACCGCCGCCGTAAACAACATCCATTCCTCCGGTCACTTCTTTTACAAAGGTACCAATCATGGTTATGTACTCCTGATCCGGCGGAGTTTTTCCAGGTCCGATAGCCCAGATAGGCTCATAGGCGATCGTAACCATAGACTTGTCCACACCCTCAAGACCGGTTTCCAGCTGCTCTCTCAGCACCTCCTGCCATCTGGACTGCTCCTCAGAGGATTCTCCGATGCAGTAAAGCACCTTCAGACCGGCTTTCACAGCGGCCTTAATCTCCTGATTCAGCAGACGGTTTACTGCTGCTGTATCGGCAACACCTGCCTCTGCCAGAACCCCGGCCTTGTCGCGGCGCTCCTCACAGTGGCCGATAATGGTTGTTACGCATCCCATTGCCTTTGCTGCATTGGCAGTTCTGTTTGAAGTAAAGGCACCGAAATTTCCGCCAACAGCCGTATCGTCCCGGTATACACTCTGACAGCCCACCTGTACGGGACTGTTTTCACAGAGAGCATTGACTGCCGGAATCAGATGAGCCTCCGGAAAATACATGGCAAACTCCACGTCATCTCCCTCATAGGCCTTCAGGGCTTCCTGGGTATTCTCTACAATATAGCTGCCCCACTGGTGAATGGGGGCAATGGCATTGACTCCGCCAAACTCCTTGGGGATGTCAAACCGTTTCAGATTTAAAAAAATGTGCTTCATGCCTGTTCTCCCTTTTCTTCTCTGTAAAGCTCCTGGAAATCAATAAAATCACGGATTTTACTTCCAATCAGCGGTTTGCACCAGTCTGTAAATGCCTGGGTTACATCGTTGCCCCGCTCATTGATATATTCACCCGGAAGAGTTCGCTCATACAGCATAACCTCTTCAATCGGGATCATGCGGGTATGCATTTTGTAGGAGCCGTCCGGTGTTTCTTCCCGGATAAAGCCTACCATTGTGCCGCCTTCTCCCCGCATCGCTGCTTTTAAGGCTTCCCGGCCAGCCAGAACAGCCTCGTCCCGATCCAGGCTGGACTGAAGCGCGATAGATGCCCGGCCGCAGAGCCCCGGTTTTTCACTTCTGGCCTTGATGCCCAGATTCTTAATTACCAGCTCTGCCAGATAAGCGCTGACATCACCATAGTATACAGACCGTCCGCTCTTGAAAATCGGAGGAACAATCGGCTCCCCGTTTTCTTTTTTCAGTCCCTCACTGGCAACCACCACAACACCGCCCAGCTGATCATACAGCCGTTTTACATCCTCCAGAAACTCCTCTTCGTTAAATGGACGCTCCGGAAGATAAATCAGATGAGGCGCATCCCCCGGTTTTTTTCTTGCCAGAGCGGAGGCTGCAGTAATCCATCCGGCATTCCGGCCCATTGCCTCAATAATGCAGACATGAATCGGCAGTGCCTTTACGTCTACGCCAACCTCTGCAGTTGTCTCTGCAATATAGCGGGCAGCGCTTCCATATCCCGGGGTATGATCCGTAATAGCAATATCGTTGTCAATGGTTTTGGGAATTCCTACTACACAGACACCGGCATCCTTGCATGCCCGGTAAATCTTTCCGCAGGTATCCATAGTTCCGTTTCCGCCGTTTAACAGCACATACCGGATATCATGCTTTTTAAAAATCGCCCCCATGGCCTGATAATCCTCTTCCTCCAGCGCATAGCGGGAAGAGCCGATAGCCGTAGCCGGTGTAGTTAAAAGAAGCTCCAGTTTTTCCTGGGGATACTTCATCAAATCCAGGAACTGCTCCTTTAAGACCGCCTCGCTTCCTCCGATGGCTCCGTACACATGATCGATGACACCGCTTTCCTTTGCTTCCATAATAACGCCATATAAGGAAGCGTTAATCACTGCTGTAGGGCCGCCGCCGTGTACTACCAGTACATTTCCTGCCATCCCGTTTCCCTCTCCTTTCATTTCAGAAATTCTTCTGTTTTTATTTTTCGTATACCAGCATTCCCTTTACATAGGTTCTGCAGACATTGCATTCTTCATCCAGAGCAACCAGGTTGGCCTCCCTGCCTGGTTCAATGTATCCTACCCGATCGGAAACACGAATCAGCTTTGCCGGATTCTCTGTCAGCATGGGAATAATCTCCTCCAGAGGACGACCGGTAAATTTCAGCAGATTCTTCAGCGCCTGACCGGTGGTCAGAGTGCTTCCTGCACGGCTTCCTCCGTTTGCCAGCTGTGCATCCCCGTCCACAACGACAACATCATTGACACCCAGCTTATACTTTCCATCCGGAAGTCCCGCTGCCATAATGGAGTCTGTAATGGCAACCACCCGATCCAGTCCCTTGGTCTTGATAATCAGGCGCACGGTTCCGGGATGAAGGTGACGTCCGTCACAGATGATTTCACAGAAAACCCTGTCATTCTCCAAAACAGCTCCCCAGATAGCCGGAAAATGCTGATGAAGAAGCTTCATGGCGTTTCCTGTGTGAGTTGCTCCCTCTGCTCCATTGGCAATGGCCGCCTGAGCCGTTTCATAATCTGCTCCGGAATGTCCGATTGCAGTGACAATTCCCAGCTTTCCAATCTCTGCAATGAAATCAACCATTCCATCCAGTTCCGGAGAAACCGTAATATAACGGATTCTTCCCTCAGCAGCTTTCTGATACTCCTTCAGAAGTTCCAGATTCGGTTTCTGCAGCAGATGCTCCGGCATTGCACCCTTGTAATCCGGACTTAAAAACGGTCCTTCCAGATGAATGCCCAGAAGCTCAGCTCCCTGATGCTCCAGCTTTTCCCACTGTTTAAACTGTTCGATGCACCATAAGGTCTGCTCTCTGGTATCTGTCAGTACAGATCCCAGCCATCCGGTTGTACCCTGACTCGCCTGAAAACGGCATACCTTTTCAATATCTTCCGGTTCTGCCGCATTCACGTCTACACCGACTGCCCCGTGGGTGTGAACATCAAGAAAGCCCGGTACAATCCGATAGCCAGAAACATCAAAAACCTCAGCACCGTCTGCTTCAAGATTACTGCCAATCTGCCGAATCATACCATCTTCTGTCAGGATGTCAGCAGCCACGAATCTATGATCTCTGTAAACAGTGCCGCCTTTCAGCAACGTTTTCATGCAAAACCTCCCCTTTCTTTCTATCCGTGTTTAGCCTTCCAATGCTGCCACGAAATCTGTAAACGTCAGTGTAAGATCCGGATGACTCTGAAGCAAGGTTACCGGAAATTCAGCAGTAGGTTCACCATAAGCTGCTCTGCGGACAACTGCTCTGTGCCAGTTACGGAAACAGCCCAGGCGAATTTTCCTTGCATGAGCAATCTCATAAATACCAATGGTTACACAATAGTGTGGCATATCTTCCAGGGCACCATTAAAATCACCAATCGCATTCGCTGCTCTCGTTTCCGGACTGATTTCCAGCACTCTCGTTTTCTGTGCAAGGAATTCATTTCCTGTCAGGGAAGTATCTGCTTCATTAAATGCTACATGACCATTGATTCCAATGCCTCCAAATGCAATATCAACTCCTCCAAGACGTTCAATCAGCTCCGGAATATAGGAAATGTTATTGGGATCCGGGAATACTCTCTGTTCTGGCGGCATTACCAACTCCGGTTTCACCTTCGAATACACCGTTCTTTCCATAAAACCGCGGAAGCTCAGAGGATGATCCATAGGAACCCATTGCTTTTCGTCGTCAAGATATTCATCCATGTTAATAAACCATGTGTTTTTTAAACTGATATTTCTTTCATTTACCATTTCAACGAAAAATGGATACTGGCCAACCGGGCCGACAGGGCAGATAAATACCGTTGTTTTTCCCTCTGCGTTGTGGGCTTCAATTGTTTCAGCCATTTCCCCTGCCATATGACGAAATACCTGCTCATTATCCGCCATACATACAAGGGAAATCTTTGGATTTGCAAGAAGTTCCTCTTTGCTGTATTCGTAGTATTCGTGTCTCATTGTGACATACCTCCTTTTCTTATTTTCATTGTAACATAAACCAGTCTTTTTTGTTCAAATTTTTACTCAATCGTTTGCCTTATTTTTACACAAAGAGATGGGATAAATTTAAATCCCGGATCATAGACACAATTTCCTTTGTTCTGCTGCATCCGAATTTCCGCAGCAAGCTTTTAATCTGAGTTTTGACGGTGATCATTTCCACACAGCGAACCTGCGCAATCTCTTTTACTTTCATTCCTTCCAGCAAAAGCTTTACCAGTTCTCGCTCTGCTGCTGTTAGCTGAGAAACATTATGAATGAAAAATAAAAGGCTCCGTTCTGAACGCTGCAAGCGGGAGTATTCACGCATAATCGTTTCCTGAATGCGAGAATTCATTGTCGCCCGCCCAGCAAAAGCATTTCTGATATGAGACAGGATCTCTTCACTATCCTCTCCTTTTACTAAATAATCAACAGCCCCTGTTCCCATGGCAGTAATGATCATCTCATTCGTTTCATGAGCTGTCATAAAAATAATCTTCTGTTCCGAATTCTTATCCCTGATTTTTTCTGCCGCAAGAATCCCTGCGTTGATGGTTTCCATTTCAATATCCATCAAAATAATATCTGTCGCTTCTTTTTCTGCCAGCTCTACTGCCTGGACACCTGTTTCTGCTGCCCACACAACCTGCATATCTTCTTGGCTGTCAATCAGCTCCTTTAGATCTTCCCGAATCAGTTCAAAATCCTCTACAATTGCTACTTTTATCATACTTCCCCTCTCTTCCACTTCAAGTTTAGTCTCTTTCTGGATTCATATCGAGGTATCATCATACAAAAACTGGTTCCTTCTCCAGGAACGCTTTCCATCTTCATCATACCAAAATGCCCCTTTACAATTTCTCGTACATAATAAAGTCCCATTCCCCAGTTATTATTGGTATTTTTACTCGTATAAAATGGATAAAAAATTTTCTGCCGTTCCTTTTCTGCGATCCCATTTCCATTATCCCGAATTTCAAATCCAATATAAAAACGTTCACTGTGAAGAATAATTTGAAGAATTTCTTTTTCTGTTTTTCCAGAAACTAAAAATGCCTCATGAGCATTGGTCAGCAGATTATACACAGCTTCTCCCAAATGCTGCACATCCGCCAGAATAACCTCATCCTGATCTCCGAGAACATCTACGGACACTCCTCGATATTTCTGCTGAAACTGCCGGATTGCCTGGGTAACCACCTGTCCTGCCGGAATTGGTGATAAAATCAAAGCATTGGATTTAATGCTTTTATATAGTTCTTCCATTCTTCCCAGCATATTTTCATTAAACTGCTCCAACATACAGGCATATTCTCTCAGTTTTTCCATATCCGGCTGCTCTGCAGCTAATTCCCGACGTATTTTTTTACACAGAACACGGTTTGAAAGCAGCTGATTTTTTATGCTGTGGACAAACACAGTCACTCCCATACTTGCCGTTTCAAATTTACGCTGAATGCGGATCTCATCTCTGTTTTCTTTTCTGTCGATCTCTGTATAGGTGCGCAGACTCCAGAATCCAAGAACGACAAACAAAAGTGTTATTACAGCAAACAGATACCAGCCTGCGACACTCATCGTCGAATCTGTATATAAACGCCCATTAAACCGCATATATTCCTGAGAATAAATCTGATATACCTGAATCGGATCCTGGACACAATAAATAGCATACTGTACCGTTACACTAAGGATAAACACTAAGATATACCGGAACTGGCGTTTACAATGAGGAATTGTAATGCAGTAATACTCATAACACAGAAGAAACACAGAAACCGCTAAATAAATATGAATCCAGCAGAAGGTACCTCTCATCAAGAGCTTCTGAAGTTCAAACCTTCCCTTTACCAGTTCGAAAAAGAAATTGGGATAATAAATCAGAAGGCTGACTGCAGGCAGAAGCAAAAACAACCAAAACTTATGTTTGAGCCTCTGGATAGAAGGAATCATACTTTTATTTGCTGCAAACATCAGCAAAAAGAAAGGGAACAAATATCTTCCTACCGCTATGGTATATCCCAGATTTCTCAAAGGGAAAATGAGATAAGACAGCCATCTCTGAATTCTGGTATCAAAAAAAAGGAACATTTTCTGTTCAGGGGAAAGACCTCCTGTTTTTGCCAGGTAAATAGTAATACCTATAAACATAACAATAAAGCTGAAGCACATTCCCAGCAAAAAAAAGGTTTCCCTGTCACGTTTCAAGAAAAACAGGATTATGGATGAAACAGCAAGAAACAGTAGAATAATAAACAGCATTTTTAACTCCATAAACAGGTGCAGGGAAAAGGCTGAAACATTACATTTCTGCCTTTTCCCTTTTTCCTGCCTGATTTTTATTTGTTATTTGCCTCGTTAGCTTCTTTCATAACATCAAACAGAACATATTTATTTACATCTACCTTCTCGGTAAGACGTCCACCATCAATAAATACCTGTTGCTGGTTCTCGTAATACTTCTGGATGGTTCCATCTTCCAGAGCTTTTTTCTGGAAATCACTGGTAATAGTCCAGTTTCCTTCGCCAACACAAGCCAGCATAGTAGATGCATCAACCTCACACTGTTTTGCAACCATTTCTGCAACTTCTTCGATATGCTCATTTCTGTAATCTGCAGCCTTCTGAAGTGCGCGGCTGAAGCGAACCAGAATATCATGATGCTCATCTGCATATTTCTGAGTTGTAATAAAGCTGGACGGGAAGGTTGCTTCATTGATATAATCCTGGTTTGTAGCAAGCCATACGGTCTTATCTCCCAGAGCTTCGCTGATGGTTACAGTTCCCGGAGACCAGGTTGCGCAGGCATCTACATTGCCGCTTACCATAGCACTTACCATACCGTTAGCATCCATTTCTACAATCTCAAGATCATCAGAAGTCAGTCCAGCAGACTTCAAAGCCAGATTCAAAATAATTTCTGCAGAAGTACCACTGGTTGCAGCCACCTTCTTTCCTTTTAAATCTGCGATAGAGCTGATTCCTTTGTCTGCATTTCCGATAACTGCATCCGCAAGGCTGGTACAGTCAATCTGGAAAATAACAGCCTCACCCTCAGCACAAAGAGCATGTGCTCCATGACCGATCTGAGAAATTGCGATATCACCTGCCGCCATAGCTGCTATTTCAGCCGGTCCGCCCTGGAACTCAACTAATTCAACAGTCAGCCCCATCTCTTCAAAATATCCCTTTTCTCTTGCCGTTACAGCCAGGGAAGCACTTCCCATATTAGGCATATAGGCAACTCGAACTGTTTCCGGTTCAAAGCTTTCTGCCTCTGTTTCTGGCTCTGCCTCAGCAGATGTCGCAGCTTCTGTTGCTGCTTCTGTTTTGGGAGCCTCTGTTGCTGCTGCCTGTGTTTCTTCCTTCTTAGCTCCACCGCAGCCTGCAAGAGACGCTGCCGCCAATGCTGCTGCAAGAATCACGCTTACCTGTTTTTTCATAGTTTATCCTCCTTCTTCCCCGCAGGGTATGTTTCTACTTAATTTTGTGTTATCTGCCATCTTGATTTCTGTCTGTATCGTTCCCACTTTCAGCAAATCTCTTTGTTTCTATTTGCGAACCTCCAGATACTCCTGATATACCTCGCCCCAAATGTAGGTCTTCAAATCCAGGAACGGAAGCTCCATCTTCATTTCCTGTGTTCGTGGATACGGAAGATTGACATCAACAATCTTTTTAATTCGTCCTGGTCTTGCACTCATAATAATTACTTTCGTTGCCAGAATCACTGCCTCTTCCACATCGTGAGTAATAAAGAAGCACGTTTTTTTCTGCTCCTGCCAGGTTTTAATCAGCTCTGACTGAAGCTGCGTTCTTGTCTGAGCATCCAGAGCTCCAAAGGGTTCATCCATCAGAAGAACGGAAGGATCCACGGCATAGGCTCTTGCGATCGCTACTCTCTGCTTCATACCACCAGACAACTCTTTCGGATAAGAATCGGCAAACTGTTCCAAATCTACCATTTTCAAATATTTCATGGCAATTTCCCTGGACTCTGCCTCACCCATTCCCTTCAGCTTCAGGCCAAACTGTACGTTTTTCAGTACAGTCAACCAAGGGAACAATGCATACTGCTGAAATACTACACCACGCTCCGGACCAGGTCCATGTACTTCTTTTCCATCTACATAAACTGCACCTGAGGTAGGTTCCAAAAGACCTGCAATAATATTTAGCAGTGTCGATTTTCCACATCCAGACGGCCCTACTACACAGACAAATTCATTTTCCATGATATCAAGGCTGACACCATTTAAGGCAACCATATCGCCATTTCGCCCACTATATATTTTCTCAACCTTGTCAATTTTTACTTTTACTGTACCGTTTCCTGCCATCCCGTTAGCTTCCTTTCTAAGAATTTAACCAGCTGTTCCATCAGCATACCAATCACACCGATAATAAGAATTCCGAGAAGCACGGTTGCCATATCATAATATCCCTGTGCTTTCTGAATCATCATGCCCAAGCCCTTTGAAGCACCAGTAAGCTCCGCCGCAACCAGTGTTGTCAAGGAAGCGGAAAGTCCTAATCTGGCACCTACCAGAATAAATGGAGTAGAGGCCGGAATAATTACTTTAAAGAAAATATCTTTATCAGAAGCACCCAACACTCTTGCTGCCTTAATCAGTGTCACATCTACATTACATACCCCCTGGTAAATTGTTACTACCAGAACCAAAAACGATGCAATAAAGATAACTATTACCTTTGCCTCTTCGCCTACTCCTGCTCCTGTAATAATCAACGGAATATATGCCAAAGGCGGAATGTTACGAACAAACTGCACCCAAGGCGCTACCAAGTTTCTAAAAGGAGCATACCATCCCATCAGAAATGCAATCGGAATAGAAACAATAAAGCCCAGAGAAAATCCTACAATTACACGAAACAGGCTGGAATAAATATGAGGCCACAGAGTTCCATCCTGAATCTTTGCAGTCAGCTTGGAAAAAACCTCCCAAGGTTCTGCAAATACTACTCCGCCGGATTCTGTAGATGCAATCAAAATCCAGAGAAGAATTGCCAGAAGAAGCGATAATGCCATCCAGGCGCTGTTAGGAATTCGCGTCCAAAAGGCTTTTTTGTCTTTCACGTTATCCATAAAAAACCTCCCATTTTTCGGTCATGCCGTATATTTTCTTCACTGACCTAAGTGTACCGTGTTTTGGGAAGAAAAAACAGTATGAAATATTATCATACCCTTTTGAAGGCTGCCTGAAAATCCTGCTCTGCTTCTTTATTATACATGATTTCTATTATAAGGGATCAAGGTCATTTGCGAAAAGAAAAATCCGTGCAATTTTCACAATTTTTACGCAAACGTTTGTGGATATTGCCATAGCTTTTTTGCCTGTGTTTTTATAGAATAAAAGTAACATTCCAGAAAGGAGGGCTTTTATGACACTGAAGGAAATTGCAGCAGAGGCCGGCGTATCGATTTCTACTGTGTCCCGCGTCATTAACAAAAGCAGCAAATGCCCGGCCAGTCAGGAGGTTCAGGACCGGATCTGGGAAATTGTTCGCCGTACAGGCTATGTGCCTAACAGTTCTGCCCGAGAGCTGAAAATGGGAATTCAGGAAAATACCGGCACCCGTTCCCGCTCCATTGCCTGCATTTTTGCCCGGGTTTCGGAAAAAGAAACCGACAGCTTTTTTGCAGCCCTTGCAAGAAGCATCGAAAAAGAAGCCTTCCGGTACAATTATATTTTAAAATATACCTTTACCGCCTTTGACATCAACCATCCGGGCACCTATCGTCTGATTACAGACAACCATGTAGACGGAGTCGCCGTTTTAGGCCGCTGCGATAAGCAGCTTCTTAAATTCCTCAAACGATATTTTAAGTGTGTGGCCTATACGGGACTTAACAGCCTGGATGCCAAATATGACCAGATTATCTGCAGCGGCTACGACACTGCCGTAACTGCTGTCAACCATCTGCTCTCTCTCGGTCACAGGCAGATTGCCTATATTGGAGAAACAGAACATGAAGATCGGTACCGGGGCTACTGCGACGCTCTTGCCGCCGCAAAAATTCCCTTCCGCAGAGAACTGACTGCCAACGTCGCCCTGTCCTCTGAGGGAGGATACCGGGGAGCCGGCAGCCTTCTTGACAAAAACTGCGGCGCTACCGCCTACTTCTGTCCCAACGATATTACTGCCATCGGGGTAATGCGGGCCTTAAAGGAACACGGTCTTTCTATTCCGGAGGATGTTTCCCTCATCAGCATTGATGATATTGAAACAGCTCAGTATCTGACACCAATGCTGACAACGATTCACATTCCTGTTGATGAAATGGGACAGATGACTGCTAAAATTCTCATCGACCGGATTGAGGGAGGACACTCACTTCCCATGAAAATCAGCCTTCCCTATTATATTGCCAACCGGGAAAGCTGCGGTCCCTGCCGTCATCTGTAATCAGGTTCCGGATATCCGGCTTCCCGCCGGCAGACACAAATGAAAATACAAAAAAGGAGAATAAATATGATTATTACCATCCACGATTCCAAAACAACCGCTTCCATCGACACCCTCGGCGCTCAGCTGATTTCCATGAAGGATGCCGGTGGAAAGGAACATATCTGGCAGAGAGATCCTGCTGTCTGGTCCCGCTGCTCTCCCCTTCTGTTTCCCGCTGTAGGAAACTGCCGTAACGGAAAAACGCTTTTTGATGGTGTGTGGTATGAGATGCCAAAACATGGTTTTTGCGCAACTTCTGAATTTTCTGTTTCCGATCAGTCCGAAACTCATGCCACATTCCAGCTTACAGCCAACAAAAATACACTACGGTTCTATCCATATTACTTCATCCTTACCCTGTCCTACCGCCTGAATAACGGAGTACTTTCCATGGATTATTCCGTAAAAAATATCGGTGACAGCCGCATGGTATACTGTATCGGCGCTCATCCAGGCTTTGTATGCCCGCTTGAGGAAGGAGAATCCTTTGAAGATTATCGGTTAGAGTTTGAACAGACAGAAAATACCGCTTCCATGCCTTACAACCCAGAACGAATGGAATTTAATGCAGAGAGCACTCGCTTTCATCTGGAAAACACCCGTTTTCTGCCCTTAGACTACGAGTTATTCCATAATGACGCTGTTTATTTTGACGAAATCCGTTCCAGAAAGGTTTCCGTAGTAAATCCATCTACTGGAAAAGGAATCGAAGTTGATTATGCCGGCTTTGAAACTGTGGCATTCTGGACTCCTTACGAGTCTCAGGCTCCTTTCGTCTGCGTAGAGCCCTGGAACGGTTCTGCCATCCGTTCTGACGAGGACGATGAGTTTGCACACCGCCACCACGTTCAGTCTCTGAATCCACAGGAGGAAAAAAGCTACCATCTGGGCATCCGGATCTTGTAATTCTAAAAAGAGGAAATGCAGCCCCAACCGCATTTCCTCTTTTTCAATTTAGTTCATGGCTGCGTAGACAGCAGCCATTGTGCCGTCAGCCACTGCCGTAGATACCTGGCGCACACCCTTTACTCGAATATCACCGGCTGCATACACCCCGGGAATCTCCGTTTCCATTCGTTCATTTACTGGAATAAATCCATTTTCCAGCTTCAGCTGCCTGTATAATTCTGTATTGGGAACTGTTCCCGCGTATACAAAAATTCCACAGCCCGGATCTTCTATGGTTTCAATTGCTCCAGTTCTCTCATCGGCAATTTCCAAAGCTTCCACCCGTTCTGTACCATAAACTCCATGAAGTCTTGAATTCAATCTTACAATTATGTTCGGACACTTTTCTGCCTTTTCTCGAAATTCTGCAATGCATCCCAGCCCGTCTTCAAAATGAATAATCGTCACCTGGCTGGCTGATTTTGACAGATACAGCGCCTCCTTTACAGCACCATCAGATCCTCCCACTACATATACATGCTTTCCTGCGTAGGCATCGCGATCCTTTGCTGCATTCATGGTCATTCCTTTTCCACGGAGTTCCTTTTCTCCAGGGATTCCCAGCATTCTGGGAGATGTGCCTGCAGCAATAATCACCTTTTCCGCCTGATATACGCCTCGTTCCGTAGTAACCGTCTTTGTTTTCCCTTTCAGCTCCACCTCAATGACTGTTTCTAGTTTAAACTCCACGCCTGCATCCATGGCCTGCTTTTTCATTCTTTCTGCAAAGGTTTTTCCTGTTTCTCCTTCTGTAATTCCGGCATAATGGGTTACTGTCGAAACCTTTCCAATCAGCCCTCCAATGGCCTGCTTTTCCAGTATCAAAGTTTTCTTTCCTCTGCTTACAGAATAAATTCCAGCACTGATACCTGCGGGACCTGCTCCGATAATGATTACATCATACATAGCCTTGCTCCTCCTAACCTTCTTGTTCTCTTCCCCAGCCGTCTCCGGCCTGTCTCTTGTTTCCTTCCTCTATAATATAGATCTGTTTTGTCATTTTGTAAAATTATGTATATTGATTATATAATAAATTTATATTATGATATAAATATCCTGTTCTTGGAGGTGTCAAACTATGATTGATTTTCGTATGAAAACATTTTTAGCTGTGTGTGAATGTATGAACTTTACTCGGGCGGCTCAGATGTTGAATCTGACACAGCCTGCTGTTTCCCAGCATATCCGCTATCTGGAGGAGCAATATGATACACCTTTATTTATCCGTGAGAAAAAGAAACTCTATCTGACAGACGCCGGGCAGATTCTGAAGGACTCTCTAGAAACTCTGCAAAGCGATGATCATCGGATGAAAATCAGGATGCAGCAAAGTATGGCAGGAAAAAAGGGACTGACCTTTGGCGTTACTATGACAATAGGAGAATACGCTGTCATTCCCTCCCTTGCCCGCTTTTTAAAAGCCCATCCACAATGGGAGATCCATATCTGCTACGGCAATACTCAGACACTTCTTTCTCGCCTTCGGGAAGGAACTCTTGATTTTGCTATTGTTGAGGGGTATTTTAGGGAAGATCTTTACACTACACGAATTCTCCAAAAGGAACCCTTTATCGGCGTTGCCTCCAGCAAACATATTTTTCAAAAACCTGTTTCCTGCCTGCGGGATCTGACAGGCGAGCGTCTTCTTCTGAGAGAACACGGTTCCGGAACGCGAGCCATTCTTACGAAAATCCTGGCACTCAACAACCTGTCTGCAGAAGATTTTTCCCATATTATCGAAATAGAAAATATTCATGCCATCGTTTCTCTGCTACGGGAGGACTGCGGAATTTCATTTTTGTACCAGTCTGCTGTCAAAAAAGAACTGGAAGACAAAACCCTTATAGAAATTCCTTTATCTGATTTTAAAATCGCACACGATTTTTCATTTATCTGGAATAAAGACAGTATTTTTTCTGCTCAGTACGAAGCAATTTTCCAGGAATTACAGAAATAAAAAAAGACATGCGCCAGAAAGGAGCAGAAAGGAATCGTTATGACACTAAGAACTATCCGAATATTTGTGACAATTGCCGAAGAGAAGACCATGCATGCAGCGGCAAAAAAACTGTATATCTCCCAGCCATCTGTCAGTCAGGCAATTTCCGAGCTGGAAAAAGAATACCATGTACAGCTGTTTGAGCGGCTTTCTCAGAGGCTTTACATTACTGCGGCCGGGGAAAAGCTTTTAGCCTATGCCTATCGTTTGCTCAGAACCTACGAAGATATGGAACAGCTTCTGATTTCCCAGGGAACCTACCAATGTCTGCGGCTGGGAGCCAGCGTATCGGTAGGTACCTGCCTGATTCCGGAACTCGCCGGTCAGCTGAAAATCAGACACCCTGACATAGATCTTCAGGTTACAGTCAACAATACCAGCCGAATCGAGCAAATGCTTCTGGAAAGCCAGCTGGATGCAGGTATTGTAGAAGGCACCATTGTAAATCCAGACCTGCTCTGCACAAGGGTATGCGAAGATGAACTTTTAATTGTTGCTCCGCCAAATCATCCTCTGGCCAGCCAGCTCTGTATTCCCATAGAGCGACTGGCCGGAGAAACCTTTATTTCCCGGGAATCCGGAAGCAACGATCGCAATCAGTTTGAGCAGTTTCTTCAAAGCCACCATATTCCTTTGACAAAAAGCTGGACCTGCACCAACACCCAGGCAATTATCAATGCTGTTTTAGCCGGACATGGGCTTGCTATTCTCTCCAGAATGCTGGTTGAACCGTATCTGAAGGAGAAGAAACTGACTGCCCTTTCTCTGGAGCAGGTTCATATCCGCCGGGATATCCGGCTGGTCTATCACAAAGACAAGCTGCTTTCTCCGGAAATGGAAGGTTTGGCCAAGCTGTGCCGCCTCTCACTCTGCTCTGTTATCGGAGAGCCTGTCTCCTGACAGCTGTACTCTCTTTACAGGAAAAGGCCTCCTATCAGATAGGCCGCCGTTCCCACAACTCCGGAACCGAAGATAATCTGAATGGCTCCCACCTTTTCCCGGAACCGGCGAAGCAAAAACAGACCTCCTGCAAAAAGAACCAGCTCCACGATTTTCAGATTTTCTGCCTGAAGACCAGATAGCCCAGAGTCAAACAAAGCCAGTAAAAGAATGGAAAAACCTGCAGAGCCAATCAGGGCCACTACAGCCGGCCGCATAGCGGCCAGAACCGTCTGTACGCCAGAAAAGGAACGATATTTGTAATAAAAATATGCCAGCGTCAGGCAAATGAAAAAGGATGGAAGGATACATCCCAGAGTACATAAAATTGCTCCGCCCAGTCCGCCCAGTCTTGTTCCCACAAAGGTGGAAGAATTAATGGACACTGGCCCGGGAGTCATTTCTGCAATGGTAATCAAATCCGTAAACTCTTCCATAGACATCAACCTGTGAATATTTACAATCTGAGCCTGAATCAGAGGAATCGCAGCATATCCTCCTCCAACGGAAAACAGACCTACCTGAATAAAGGCAAAAAACAGTTTAACAAGCATATTCACGTTTTTTTCCTCCCTTCACTGACGCTGCATTCCACCATGCTTGAAATATGCCCACACCCAGACAAATGAGAATCACTGTCATAGCGCTGATATTCAGAAAGCAGGTTGCCACAAAAGCTGCGCTCATAAGACCCGTATAAAAAACAGAACCCATATCCCACACATTATTTGCCAGATTCCAGGCAACATCTGCAATCACCGCCGCCACACCGGCCCGCATCACCTGAAGGGCCAAAGCAAGGTAGGCATTGGTGCGAAATTCTGTGTAAAATACACAGATCAGGGAAATAATTGCCATCGGCGGAATAATTGTTCCAAGAACTGCAGCCAAAGCACCTGTCACTCCACAGATCCGGTATCCAATAATCACTGAGGCATTTACCGGAAGCGGACCTGGCGCGGATTGAGTAATGGCTGTAATATCCAGCATTTCTGCTTCATCCAGCCACCCCAGTTCCTCAACAAACTTCCTTTTCATCAGAGATACAATCACAAACCCGCCTCCAAAAGTACAGGCGCTTAACACAAACAAAGCCCGGAACAGTGTCCACAGCTTTCCGGGCTTTGTTTCTTTCCATACTTGCTTATTCATTGGTATTTTCCTCCTTAAGCTTCACTTTTTCTGTGTTTCTTTCGAAGAAAATCATACCCCAGTTTAAGCAATATGTAAAATACCTGTATTTGATTAAACTGATAACAAAATAATTATTATCTTTATGAGAGCTTTTTCATATCACGAACCTTTTCCAGTTCCTTTAAAATATCGTCGAAACTCATTCCTCCTGCTGCATTAACAGCTGCCACAACAGCCCCCTCTACCAGAGGGCAGTCTGCCATTGCCAGTTTCTGCCCTTCCAGAGATTCGAGAACCATCTCGGCAGTCATTACTGCGCTTCCCAGATCCATCAGCAGGATCACTCCGTCCTCGGAATATACCTCATTGACAGCCTCCAGAATCCGCTCAAAGCTGGTTCCAAAGCTCCCGTCCTCCAGGCCGCCTGCGGCGGCCATGGGAACATCCGGAGCCATCATTTTTGCCAGGTCAACGACGCCCTCAGCCAGCTTTCCGCTGTGAGAAACGATTACAAATCCAACCATCCTGTCCTCTCCTTCCTATCCCAGAGTGTCTTTTACTGTTTCCAGCATAAAGGAAAAGGATGTGGCTCCCGGATCCTGATGACCAAGTCCACGCTCTCCCACATAGCTGGCGCGGCCCTTGGTTGCCACCAGATCTTTTGTATGTTCTGCTCCGGCCCAGGATGCTTTGCAGCCTGCCTCCAGAACGCCATGGCTGTCCATTCCGTCTGCAGCCGCCTGCTTCATGGCATCAAGAGCAGGAACCATGGCATCCAGCATGGTTGCTTCCTCCACTGTTGCCTTTCCTCTCTGCTTTACTGCCTCCACAGCAGCCTCCACAGCAACGAGAAAATCATTCATATCCATCTCCGTTTTCCCGTTTAAAGCCATACCCATTTTCATAAAAGCAGAACCGTAAAGAGGACCGGATGCACCGCCAACCTTAGAAACCAGAGCCATTCCTGCTGTTTTCAGAATCGTTCCAATATCCTTATCTTCCATAGATGGCAGCTTATTCTCTACTTCCTGAAAACCTCTGGCCAGATTGATCCCGTGATCACTGTCACCGATGGGCTGATCCAGCTCTGTGAGATATTCCTTTTCTGCTTCGATTTTTTCTCCGATTTTCTTTAAAACCAAAAGCACCATTTTGTTATCTGCCATTGTTCTTTCCTCCTGCTTCCTATTCTTTCCAGGCCGGTGTATCTGCCTCTGCATCCAGAAGCTGTTTCATCTCCTCATCCAGCTTCAGCAGAGAAATGGAAAAGCCCTGCATCTCGATGGAGGTCATGTACTCACCTACCAGCGTGCGATATACGCGGATTCCTTTTTCTGCAAGAACATCTGCCACATGATTGTTGATAATAAACAGTTCCATTAAAGGAGTCGCTCCGGAGCCATTGATCATCACAGCCACCTCGCTGCCGGAATAATCCAGATCCCCGAAAATCTTCTCCAGAAGCAGATCCACAATCTCATCTGCCGGTCTCATTTCCTCCTTGTGTGTACCCGGTTCCCCGTGAATGCCGATTCCAACCTCCATCTCATTTTCAGACAGCTCGAATCCGGGTTTTCCTGCTGCCGGAACCGTACACGGAGCAATCGCTGCACCCATGGTCCGCACATTATCAATAACCTTCTGGGCTACGGCCTGCACCTGATCCAGATCAGCGCCTGTCTCAGCCAGAGCGCCTGCGATCTTGTGAACAAAAACAGTTCCTGCAACGCCTCTTCTTCCAACCGTATAAAGGCTTCCGTCTACAGCAACATCATCATTGGTTACTACGTGCTTGACAGAAATTCCTTCCATCTCTGCCATTTCCGCTGCCATCTCAAAGTTCATAACGTCGCCGGTATAGTTTTTTACTACCATCAGCACGCCCTTGTCCGTCGCAATGGCCTTAATGCCTTCCAGAATCTGATCCGGGGTCGGAGAAGTAAATACTGCACCTGCAACTGCCGCATCCAGCATACCGCGTCCCACAAATCCGCCGTGTGCCGGTTCATGGCCGCTTCCGCCTCCGCTGATCAGCGCAACCTTTCCTTCTTTTTTCTCAGCACGAACGACTACATTTCCACACTCCAGCTTTCTAAGATGTTTTGGATAAGCCTTTACCATACCCTGAATCATCTGATCCTCTACCTGGTCAACGCCATTGATAAATTTCTTCATCCTGAAATCTCCTTTCGCTCCGCTTATTGTGCCTGCCCGTTCTCCAGGCTTTTTCTTTTGATTTTTCCTTCCCCGCAGTTTCTCTTTTCTTTCTATTTGTCTTCTCCCAGACAATTCATATCATTCAGCCCGCAGGTGCTGTCATCCTCTCCGCTTAAACAGTTCATATCATTTAATCCGCAGCTGGTTTCTTTTTCGTCCTCCAGACAGTTCATATCATTCAGTCCGCAGGTCTTGTCATCATCACTGATTCCGTTTAAGTTGCTCCATCCTGCATTCTTTTTCTGTTCTTCCATTCCGCATTCCTCTCTTTCTATGTCTGTTTATCATCATGCAGTTTTTTCCTGCACGCTTTTAGAAACAGGCTTCCTCAATAAACGGGCAGTATCCCGCCATGGTCTTTTTGCCATGCCGGGATGTTCTGCCTTATTTTGCTTCTACATTACTGGTGGCAATAATGTCCACACCCGTATCCGCCGTATTTGCCAGAATTACATCTCCAATATGAACAGGAGCCTGAACCGTCACGCCCTTTAAGGATTTTACACATTCAAAGATCTTTTCCTTTGGAATATCTGTCTTTGTCTTTACAGAAACCGTTACATCCCTGCCGCCGTCCACCATAACGGTGCTGGTTACAATTCTGGTGGGATTGGTCACTTCTTTTCTGGCGTAATCATCTCCCCGCTTACAGGTATTTCCTTCCACCTTGATTACTTCGCCGGCTTCCATGGTTACCGTTACCGGGCAGCCCAGAGGACAGCCTATGCAGATCAGTTCTCTTTTTTCCATTGCCTATGCCTCCTCAATTTTTACGGTTATGGTCTTCAAATCCGGATAAGCCAGAAGCTTCTCCTTCTCCAGCTTAATCTCTTCCATTTCTCCGGGAGCTACCACCGGACGTTTGCGGTGAATTACCCGCTCATCATCAAAGTATACGCTGATATAGCAGTTTTTATAAACTCCGCCGACACGGAAACGAACCGTCAGCTTATCGTCCATCCGCTCCGGATGAATTACAGAAGGCACAGTATAACGAACGCCCTCCACAGGATTTAATTTAATGGCCTTTCCTGCTTCAGACTGCCGTTTGCCCTGTACATACAGAGCAGCATTTCTTCCTGCCGCTGCCGCTTCCTCGGAAACAAAGTCAACCAGATCATGAACGTGAAGCACATTGCCGCAGGCAAATACGCCTTCAATATTGGTTTCCAGACTTTCATTTACAATCGGGCCTGAGGTTACCGGACTCATATCCACACCGGCACCTCTGGAAAGCTCGTTCTCCGGAATCAGTCCGACAGAAAGAAGAAGGGTATCACAGTCATAATCCTCCTCTGTTCCCGGAATCGGTTTTCCTTTCTCATCTACCTTTGCAATGGTCACGCCGGTCAGACGCTCCTTGCCGCGGATTTCTACAACCGTATGGCTCAGCTTTAAGGGGATGCCGTAGTCATCCAGACACTGAACAATATTTCTCTTTAAACCGCCGGAATACGGCATCAGCTCTGCAACAACCTTAACCTTGGCACCTTCAAAGGTCATACGTCTTGCCATAATCAGTCCGATATCTCCGGAACCCAGAATCACTACCTCGCGGCCCGGAAGAAAGCCCTCTCTGTTTACCAGACGCTGAGCTGTTCCTGCAGAATAAATTCCAGCCGGACGATATCCCGGAATATTCAATGCTCCTCTGGAACGCTCTCTGCAGCCCATAGCCAGAATCACAGCACCCGCCTGAATCTGGAACATCCCCTCCTCGCGATTCATGGCAGTCACTACCTTATCCGGGCTGATGTCCATAACCATGGTATGCAGTTTATATTCGATTTCCAGTTCCTTTACCTGATCAATAAACCGGGCAGCATATTCCGGTCCCGTCAGCTCCTCCTTAAATGTGTGAAGTCCGAAACCATTGTGAATACACTGGTTTAAAATTCCGCCCAGCTCCTTGTCACGTTCCAGAATCAGGATTTTATCCACTCCGCTTTTTCTTGCTGCTGCGGCAGCTGCAAGCCCTGCAGGGCCGCCGCCAATGATTACGATATCATATGCTTTCATGTTTCGACGCCCCTCCTTTTATATCCGATCCTTGTTTGTTCCGACAACGATTTTTGAATCGCCGCCGCACTTGGTAATCTCTTCCATATCCATGGAAAGCTCTCTGGAAAGAATTTCCATGGTTCTCGGTGAACAAAAGCCTGCCTGGCAGCGTCCCATTCCGGCTCTGGTTCTGCGCTTTACACCATCCAGAGAACGGGCGCCCAGGGGACGGTGAATAGCATCCAGGATTTCTCCCTCTGTTACCATTTCACAGCGGCATATAATATTTCCGTAAGCCGGCTGCTTTTTAATCAGTTCATTGCGCTCCTCCATGGAAAGCTTCTCTGGATTCAGAATGCCTTTTCTTGTTCCCACAAAGTCCGGATTTTCCTTCAGATCCAGGATTCCCTTTACGATATCTGCCACCATGCATCCAATAGCCGGGCTGCTGGTCAGACCGGGAGATTCAATTCCTGCGCAGTCAACAAAGCCCGGAGCCTCTTTAAGCTCTTCAATAATAAACTCATGTCCGTCTTCGTGAGCACGAAGTCCTGCAAAGGAGGTAATAACCTGACGAAGGGGTACATTTTTAACGGTCTTTGCACATTTGGTAATTACTTCATCAAGTCCTGCTCTTGTAGTATTGGTGCCTTCCTTATCCTCAATATCAATCGCTGTCGGTCCCACAATCAGGTTTCCGTGGACAGTGGGAGATACCAGGACGCCTTTTCCGTATTTTCCGGGCAGAGCAAAAATAGTATGATTTACATGCTTTCCTGCCGTCTTATCCAACAGACAGTAATCGCCCCGTCTCGGTGTAATGGTAATCTTTCTGTCGCTGACCATATTATGAATCTGATCCGCATAGACACCTGCTGCATTTACCACACATTTTGCTTCAAAATCACCTTTGTCCGTATGAATCAGGAATCCGCCCTCTTTCTTTTCGATTCCTTCTACCCGGGTGTTAAACTTAAACTCCACTCCGTTGGTGCAGGCATTTTCTGCCATGGCAATATTCAGATTAAAAGGACATACAATACCGCCGGTAGGCGCATACAGAGCCGCTACTGCTTCATCAGAAATATTGGGTTCCATTTTTACAAGCTCATCCCGCTCAATAATCCGAAGACCTTCTACTCCGTTTTTGATGCCCCGCTCCAGAAGTGTCTGCAGTCCCGGACGGTTTTCCTCCTCTGTGCACACAACCAGAGAACCTGTCTGAATAAACTCAAAATCCAGATCCTCTGCCAGCTGAGCCATCATTTTATTTCCCTGGACATTCAGCTTTGCCATCAGAGAACCGCTTGCGGCATCATAGCCTGCATGGACAATCGCACTGTTTGCCTTTGAGGTTCCGCAGCACACGTCCTCTTCCTTCTCCAAAACGCAGGCCTTCACCTGATAACGGGACAGCTCCCTTGCAGCAGCCGCTCCGGAAACACCTGCGCCAATAATGATTACATCATACATGTTTCTTATTCCTCCTTAAAAACAGAGCCCGGCATTTTCATATCTTTCGATATCCATTTGCCAGGCTCCGCTCTCAAAATTCGCTATTTAATTTGAGTCAGGTACTCTGGCTGTCTTGTCTCTACAGAAACCTGCTAATCCTTTTTTGCTCCTGTGTCCGGCTTCCTACCACGGAATTGCTCCATACAGAAGTACGGCTGCCAGTGCGCCCAGCAGAGGACCTACCAGCACAACCGGTGCATAACCCCAGTTGGAATCGCCTTTTCCTTTAATCGGAAGAATTGTATGCGCCAGACGGGGACCAAGGTCACGAGCCGGGTTGATTGCATATCCGGTCAGTCCGCCCAGGGACATACCGATGGAAACAATAATTCCGAATACCATAAACTTCTCAACGCCTGCAGCTGCGGTTGCCGGGATACCCTTGATTGCAAATACCAGAACGAAGGTTCCGATTGCTTCACTTAAAATATTCAGAGGCATATTGGGAACGGACGGGCCGGTAGAGAAAACGCCAAGCTTTGTTCCTGGGTTGTCGGTTGCATCAAACTGATCCTTAAACAGGATGTATACAAGGCATGCACCTACAAATGCGCCTGCAAACTGTGCAACAATGTATCCGGGAACCATGGACCAGGCAAAGCTGCCGTCCACTGCCAGAGCAATGGTCAGAGCCGGGTTAAAGTGTGCGCCGGATGCTGCGCCGAAAATAAACGCCGGAACCATAACAGCAAGGCCCCATGCAAAGGTAATCTGGATTGAGCCTGCGCCCTTCATTCCTGATTTATTCAAAGTTACGTTCGCTACTACACCATCACCTAAAAGAATCAGAAGCATGGTTCCAAGAAATTCCGAAATATATGGCAACATAGTCATTTTCCCCTTTCATACAGTATGAATTTTTGCTGTTACCCTTTTTTCTTTAGTTCTCTTTTGCCCAACCGTAAGAGTATTTCACTGCCTTATTCCAGCCGGCAACCTTCTTTGCCCGATCTTCTTCGGAAATCTCCGGCATAAATACCTTATCAATTGCCCAGTTGTTAATAACGTCTTCCTTGCTGGACCAGTATCCAACTGCAAGACCTGCCAGGTAAGCTGCACCCATAGCGGTTGTCTCTACACATCTGGGGCGCTCAACCGGAGCATTGATAATATCAGCCTGGGTCTGCATCAGGAAATTATTGGCGCTTGCGCCGCCGTCTACCTTCAGAGCAGCCAGTTCGATTCCGGAATCTGCCTTCATTGCCTGCAGAACATCATTGGTCTGGTAAGCCAGGGATTCCAGGGTTGCACGGATAATGTGATATTTATTTACACCACGGGTAATTCCTACAATGGTTCCTCTTGCATACTGATCCCAGTGAGGAGCGCCCAGTCCGGTAAATGCAGGAACAACGTAGCAGCCGTTGGTATCCTTTACCTTACTTGCCATATATTCGGAATCCGGTGAGGAGTCAATCAGACGCATCTCATCACGGAGCCACTGTACAGCTGCACCGGCTACGAAAATGGAACCCTCAAGAGCATATTTTACTTTTCCGTCCAGGCCCCATGCAATTGTGGTAACCAGACCGTTTTTGGAGAATACCGGCTTATCGCCTGTGTTCATCAGCATGAAGCATCCTGTTCCGTAGGTGTTCTTTGCTTCACCGGGACGGAAACAGGTCTGTCCGAACAGAGCTGCCTGCTGATCTCCTGCTGCTCCGCCGATGGGAATCGGTCCGCCTAAGAAGGAAGGATCTGCCTCGCCGTATACGCAGCTGGACGGCTTTGCCTCCGGAAGCATGCATTTCGGAATATTTAATTCTGCCAGAATCTCATCATCCCACTCCAGGGTGTTGATGTTGAACATCAGGGTTCTGGAAGCATTACTGTAATCTGTTACATGAACTTTTCCCTTTGTCAGACGCCAAATCAGCCAGGTCTCTACCGTACCGAAAAGGAGCTCGCCGTTCTCTGCACGTTCCCGTGCGCCTTCTACATTGTCCAGGATCCATTTTAATTTGGTTCCGGAGAAGTAAGCATCAATAACCAGACCTGTTTTCTGACGGAAGGTTTCAGTCAGACCTTTTTCTTTTAAGGTATCGCAGTATTCGGAAGTCCGGCGGCACTGCCATACGATTGCGTGATATACCGGCTCTCCGGTATTCTTATCCCACACAATGGTAGTCTCACGCTGGTTGGTAATACCGATTGCCGCAATATCCTCTGCGGTTGCCCCGATCTTGGACATAGCCTCAACTGCAACACCAAGCTGAGTTGACCAGATCTCGTTGGCATCATGCTCTACCCAGCCGGGATGCGGGAAATACTGGGTAAATTCTTTCTGTGCCACACTGCACATCTCGCCCTTTTCATTGAAAAGGATACACCGGTTGCTGGTGGTGCCCGCATCGAGAGCCATTACATACTTTGCCATAAAATACCTCCTCTGAATAAATAAAATTTAGAATGAAACTATACGTACTGCCGAACCCCCTTCGGCAGAAAGTATCTACATCAGCCACACCTTCTGATTGGTGGACGAAACAGCAATGGCGCCTGCATCCAGCGCTGCCATCACATCTTCCTTGTCTGAAATCAGGCCCCCTGCAATTACCTGCGTCCTGACTCTTTTACAGACTTTCCGGATAATCTTCGGCATTACGCCGGGAAGAACCTCTATAAAGTCCGGTTTCACAGAAACCAGCTGTTTTTCAATGTTTTCAAAAGACAGGGAATCAAGCACAAAGAAGCGCATAACGGTATAAAGCCCCAGTTCCTTAGCCCTTCGTATCATGGAAGGCTTTGTGGAAATAATTCCGTCTGCCCCTGAATGCTGCCGGATAAAATCAACAGTGACCTCCTTGCAGCTGAGTCCTGCAATCAAATCCACATGAACAATCGCAAGCTTTCCTGCTTTTTTAATTGTTCCGACAATATCGGAAATATTGCAGATATCGCCGTACAGAATAAATACCACTTTAATATCCGGTACCCGGCAGCACTGCTCCAGACCTTCTGTGTCCTTAATTGCTGCAATCACCGGATTTGCCTCTACCATGTCATAAAATCTCTGTTCCATTTATCAGAACCCTCTACTTTCTGCTGCTTTTTCTCTGTGGCATTCATCTGCTGCCTCCTGCAGAACCCTGTATCATTTTCTGCAAATGATGACAAAAAGAGCATAGCTTCAAACAACATTTCTGTTGTAACGCTATGCTCTCACTCTCTCAGCATGTTATTTGTTTTCCTGTCTCTAATATAGCATACTGTACATATTGTTTTCAATAGTAATTTACTTTTTCAGCATTATTAAAGAATTATCCTGAAGCGCTTCTTATCTGAATTGTGTATATTGCACAAATAATTCGTTATTTTTTTATCACAGTGCACACAATCTGCTTTTTTGTTGAATTACTCGTTTTTTACCTGGCATCCAGCAAAAGCTGGGTCAGATCCTCAATGCTTCTGGGGCCTGCATATACCTGGCTGTTATTAATAATCACCAGAGGAACCCGTTCAATCTGATACTTCTCCACCAGATCCGGATACAGATTAGCATCGTACATCTGAGCCTGAACAAGAGGACTTAACATGGCAATCCGCTGGCTGGCAATCACCACACCGGGACAGTGATGGCAGGCCAGAGAGACACAGATTTTCACATCCGCAGGACGTTTCAGCCTTCCAATCTTTTTTATGGCAGCTTTGGAAATCTCCTGCCCCGGTCCGGCCGCATTGTAGATTCCAATAACAAAGGAATTGATTTCCTTTCCTCCCGGCACCCCGTGAAAGGCTGCTCTCTGATAGACCCCTTCCACAAAAATACCGGTTACAGGCAAATGAGAAATATCGATCTGCGCCCCCTGCTCTCTTGTCTCCTGTGCAAGAATATCAGCTTCCTTTCTGCTGTAAAGCTCCAGAGAAATCATGGGAGAAAGTCCGGCGATCCCTTTGAGAAACGAAGCCATCTCCGCAGATTTCTCCTCCTCCGGATCCACTGCTGCCTTCAGAACCACAGCCTTGTCCAGCTTCTGAAAAATCCCTCTCATGGTTTCTGCTGTCTTCTCATCCAGAAGAGGACTTTCTCCGGAAATCAGAGAAATGTCTATCATCCCCGTCACCTCCCTATAAAAGTCCAACCAGATCAAGACTTGGCATCAGTGTTTCCTCCCCCGGCTTCCATTTGGCCGGGCACACCTGATCTCCGTGCTCCTCTACGTATTTTGCCGCCTGTACCTTCCTCAAAAGCTCCTGGGCATTCCGGCCGATTCCCATATCATGAACCTCGTAGGCCCGGATCTTTCCCTCCGGATTCAGAATAAAGGTTGCCCTGAGAGCCTGTCCTGCCTCTTCCTCCAAAACACCGAACTGTCTTGCAAGAACACCGGCCGGATCCCCCAGCATGGGATACTGGATTTTCCGGATTGTCTCAGAAGCATCTGCCCATGCCTTGTGTACAAAATGGGTATCCTCTGAAACAGAATAAATTTCACATCCCTCATCCTGGAAATCCTCATAATAATCCTGCAGATCTCCCAGCTCTGTGGGACACACAAATGTAAAATCCGCCGGATAAAAAAACAGCACAGACCAGTGCCCCAGAAGGCTTTCCTTCGTCACTTCTTCAAATTTTCCTCTGCAGAAGGCCTGAACCTTAAACGCCTCTGCTTCTTTTCCAATCAAATGCATTCCTACTCCTTTCTCCGCCTTCCCTGCCATTCTGCAGGAGCTTCCACGGACAAAATACACGCTCTCAGGCTGCCTGATTTCATACGCGAACCTCCCCTCACCGGGGATTTCGTTTTCATTATACGAAAAAAAAGAGGACAATGTCAACGGATTTCTCCGGCAGTTTTACAGGAAATTTCCCCGATGCTTGCACCGCCCTGTCTCCTGTGCTACAATGAATAAAAATACAGAAAATCAAGGATTTTGACTATGAAAATATCTCAGACAAAAGACATTCGTTCCGCCAACCGGCTGACTATCATCAAATATATCCAGGATCACCGCCAGACCTCCAGAGCCCGTATTTCCGAAGAAACCGGCCTTAACAAAGCTACGGTTTCCACGATTGTGAAAGAATGGTATTCCCAAGCTGAAATGGCATAACATTGATCTCAAATCACTTTTGGAGCAGCGTTATCAGGTGCCTGTATTTATCGATAACGACGGAAATCTGGCCGCTTCCATGGAGTACCGTCTTCACCCTCAGTACCGGGAGCTGACGGTTCTTTCCATTACCGACGTAATCTCCTGCGGCATGATTACCAACGGCCAGCTGATTCGCGGATATCTGGGATTTGCCAACGCCGTAGGCCATCATACCATCAACATGGAGGAAACGAGACAGTGCAGCTGTGGAAAAAACGGGTGCTGGGAGCAATACTGCTCCGAGCAGTGTCTGATTGACGAAATGAATCTCCGGCTGGAGACTCCTATTTCCGATATTGACAGCTTTATCCGCCTGGTAAAAGAGCAGAATTCCGATGCCCTGGAAATTCTGGATCGATACATTGAAAACCTTGCCATCGGACTTTCCAATATCATTTTCTTCATCAACTGCGAAATGATTATTCTCAATTCCCGGCTCATCCAGTCTCTTCCCTACCTGCTGCCGGAAATAATCAAACGAACCATTCTTCCCATTACCCACGGACAGGAAATTCTGATTTCCACCCTTGGCAAGGAAGCTCCCATTCTGGGCGCCTCCAGAAAAGCCATCGAAGAATTTTTCGAAACCCTCTCCACCAGGCTCTGATAAATCAAGAGATGAAAAAGAAGCTCGCGAGCGGACTTCTTCGCCTGCGGCGGGTCGCTTCTGAGACAAAATGTTCTGCCGCCGCATGGCGATCCTCGCGGATCGTTTTTGTTTCACAGGGCGTAATTTCCTGTGAAACAAAAAACAGACGCAGCAACCGTCCCCCGACGTTTGCTGCGTCCTTATATCTAAAACACTACCCCCTGTGCAGGTGCCTGTCAGTCAAGCACCATGCGCGCTGCCCCGTATATACCTGCATCGTTCCCCAACGATGCCAGGACAATGCCTGCTTTTTTCTTGGAGACAGGCGTAAACTCCTCGTAATGCTTCATTGTCAGATCCGTCAAAATCTTTCCTGCCCGGCTTACCCCACCGCCGATTACAAAGATTTCCGGATCTACAATATGGGTTACATAGGCCATAGCCAGCCCCAGATAACGGCAGGCTGTGTCCAGTGTTTCCATTGCCATAGCATCTCCGTCCTTCGCGCAGTCACAGACATTCTTTGCTGTTACTCTGTCGCCGAATTTCCGGAGAGCCGACGGCTGTGTGCCTGCGGCCATATTCCGTCTGGCTTCTCTTGCAATTCCCGTTGCGCTTGCAACCTGCTCAAGACAGCCTCTTCCGCCGCAGTTACAAAATTCCTTCTCCTCGTCACGCACATGAATATGCCCCAATTCACCGCCGAGACCGTGTACGCCTGCAATCACATGGCCATTGATAACCACGCCGCCGCCTACACCGGTTCCCAGAGTCACTGCTACTACGTTAGAACAGCCTTTACCGCCGCCCTGCCACATTTCTCCCAAAGCGGCAACGTTGGCATCATTTGCTGCTTCACAGCGAATCTCTGCTCCCATCAGCTTCTGCATTTCTCTGGCGGGCCAGCAGTCATGCCATCCCAGATTTACACAGACCTCTACACGCCCGTCAGGCATAACCGGTCCCGGAACCCCCATTCCGATACCTTTAAGCCCGTCTGCTGTCAATCCGTGAACCGCCAGTTTTTCCTTTAATTTTTTTGCTACATCCGGCAGGATATGCTGACCGCTGTCATCCTTTCTGGTAGGAACCTCCCATTTATCGAGAAGTTCCCCCTCCAGGGTAAAGAGTCCGCATTTTACCGTTGTTCCACCAATGTCAATTCCCACACAGCACTGTTTCATTTTCACATCTGCTCCTTTTATTTGGAAGCCTCTTCCACGATGCGCTTCATCTCATCCCACTTTTTCTCCATATCTGCAACCAGCGCAAACTGAGTCCGTGCACGATCCAGATTGTGGTTCGGTCTGTGAATCCGGAAGTAATGATCTCCGTCCAGATAGTCGGTCAGGAAACGGGTACCGCACTCCAGAGTCATCAGCTTCGCACCCCAGGGAAGCATTTCCAGCTCTGTCTTTGTCAGACTTCCTGCGCATCCCTCCAGGAAACCTCTGGTGTAGGCTGCAAACAGGGGAAGGGACAGAGAAACCTTGGTTAAATCAGTCTCATCCTCTTCTGCTGTATTTGCACCAAAACGGATAGAATCGCCGTAGTCAAATACAGAAGCGCCAGGCATGATGGTATCCAGATCAATAACGCACAGAGCCTGTCTTGTCTCATTATCGATCATAATGTTGTTCAGCTTGGTATCATTGTGGGTAACACGGTACGGCATTTCTCCGCTTTTCAGCTTATCCATAACAACAGACATATCTGCTGCGTGAGCCATTACAAAATCAATCTCAGCCTGAACATCCTTAGCACGTCCGCATACGTCTGCTGCCAGAACCTGCTTGAAGGTCTCAAAACGCTTTGGTGTGTTGTGGAAGTCCGGAATGGTCTCTGTCAGATTCTCAACCGGATACTTCTCCAGAAGACGCTGGAAGTGACCGAAAGCCTTTGCGCTCTGATAGAAATCCTCTTCAGTCTCAACAACATCGTAGGTGGTTGCACCGTCAATAAACAGATACATTCTCCACCAGGAACCAATGCTGTCCTCGTAGGCATCCTGACCGTCCAGAGTCTTTACCAGAGTCAGAGTCTCTCTGTCCGGATCTCCGCCATTGGCAATAATCTGCTCTCTAAGGAATCCGGTTACTCCGGAAACGTTCTGGATCAGACCCTTCGGATCCTTAAATACGTTTGTATTCATGCGCTGCCAGATATAGCGGTACTCCTCTTCTCCGTCTTTTGTTACCAGAAGGAAGGTATCATTGATATGTCCGTTTCCATAACGTCTGCACTCCACCGGAGTTCCCTTGAAAGCAAATTTGGACACTGCCTCTTCAATTTTAGCACAGGCGCCTTCTGCGATTTTCTGATAGTCCATTATTTCTCCTCCCACAAACGCTCCGGATACAGACCGGCTTCCTTAAATCCACGGATTGCGTTCATTACTTTTTCTTTGTCTTCTTTGTAGGTTACGCCGTACCAGCTGTCAGCGGAGCTTAACACCTTAACGTCAGCCATTCCTTCTTTTAACATCTCATCTACAACAAAAGGAAGGAAGTACTCGCACTTCAGCGGGTTTACCGGCAGGTTCTTATCCAGGAATGCAGAGAAACGGCCATTTAATTCGCGGAAAATGCTGGGAGTAAAGCCCCACAGGTTCATGGAAACCTCAGTTCCCTGAGGAAGCGGATTCCAGGTTGCTCCATCGTCCTCTGTAAATTCAGCCTGCTCTCCATGTTTTTCAATCTTGGTTCTCTCAACAATATCAGTCAGCATTCTGTTCTCATCAACAGAGCATACGCCTCTGGCAACGTGGCCATTGTCAGTCAGAGTCTTGTACAGATCATAGCTTACCATGGTGTAATGGCAGATATCATCATCTTCCATGCTGCAGAGCTGATCGTAAATGGTCTTGAATGCAGACTTGCCGTAGTAGTCGTCAGCGTTGATTACTGCAAACGGAGCATCGCCGATTTCCTCTGCGCAGCAGAGAATTGCATGACCGGTTCCCCACGGTTTTACACGCTCTTCCGGACAGGTATAGCCTTCCGGCAGCTTGTCCAGCTCCTGATAAACATAGGCAACCTCTGCGTGCTGCTCCATACGTTTTCCAATGTGCTCCTTAAAGTCCTCTTCGATTGCCTTTTTGATAATAAATACAATCTTCTCAAATCCAGCTGCCACTGCATCATAAATGGAAAAATCGATAATCAGATTTCCATACTCATCTACAGGATCAATCTGCTTGAGTCCGCCGTAACGGCTTCCCATTCCTGCTGCCATAATTACCAGAACCGGTTTCTTTTTCATGATAACACCCTTCCTTTATTCTTAAAATTAAACTGCATGTTGCAGTTTTTTTCCAGTTATCCGGCGCAATTGCCGCCTATCGTTCCCATTCCCATAAAAACGGGTCGTTTAATTTCGCCAGATATTCCTTCAGCAGACTGCGGAATTTCAGAATTCTCGGGTCACTGCTGTCCCGGTCAATGATTTCCGGGTTAAGCTGGAAGGGATCCTTCTGATCATCGTAGAGATACTCCTTCTGCTTTTCATCCGGCATATAGCCATTGTAAATTACATATGTATATTCCGGCGTTTTGATTCCACGCCATCCATGAGCCTTATGGGTCAGTCCCAGGGCTGCATAGGCAGAGACACTTTCCGGCATTCCCGGATAGGAACATAAGAACATGTAATCCGGAGCATCTGCACATTCCTCTCCCAGAACCGCATCCTTATGGCTCATTCCTTCACAGGTATCAGGAACGGACAGATCCAGAAGCTCTAACAGGGTAGGCATGTGGTCCGGGCTTGCAAACATTCTGTCGCAGGTGCCGGGATGAATCCGTCCCTTCTGACGGAACAGAAGCGGAATATGGATAGACTCCTCATACCATACGTTTTTACTCATTCTTCCGTGAGAACCAAGCATCTCGCCGTGATCGGCGGAAAGAACCACCAGAGTATTTTCTTCCATTCCGTGTTCCTTCAGATACTGGGTAATCCGTCCAAACTGCTCGTCAATTCCGTATACTGCTGCAAAATACTGACGGGCAATTACCTCCATCTCCGGAGTTCTCTTTTCTGCAGGCACGTTGGGCCTCCAGTTTACAGGCATATCCTTGAATTTCTCATAATAGCGGTCAGGAACCAGCTCATAGGGAAGATGAGGCGGATTGTAGGATACAAACAGTGCAAAAGGCTCATCCTTGTCCTTATGGCTGTCCATATACTCCAGGGCCTTATCTGTCTCATATTCTGCTGACCATTTGCCCGGGCGGATCTGCTCCGGCGTATCCTGCCAGTAATGAGGATTCAGATGATCATCGCAGGCGCCGTAAGACAGCCAGTAATCAAATCCCTGTCTGCGCTCTCCCGGCGGAGTATAAGCATCCCAGTGCTCTGCACCAGATTCCGGATGCTCACAGAAGTTCTGTTCCGATGCGTCCAGATGCCATTTTCCAATATAGGCAGTCTGATATCCGCTGTCTTTTAATACATTGCCAATGCAGGTTTCCTGAGGCTTTAACATCAGTTTTTCTTCCAGGCCGATTTTACAGTTTGTCCACAGTCCGATGGAAAGCGGATATTTTCCCGTCATCAGGCAGCCGCGGTGAGGCGTACAGAGGGGAAATGTACTGTAGGCACGATCAAACTGCAGGCTTTCCTGAGCAAACTGATCCATATGAGGAGTCTGCACCTGATCCTGATTGACGCAGCCCATGGCATGATACCGCCACTGATCTGCAAACACATAAATTAAATTCGTTTTCATAAGCAACCCTTTCTTTTTCCGATTCAAAACAAGAAAGAAAAAGGTACCCTGACACGGAAGGACTCCATCTCAGGGTACCACAGTTTTCTGGCGTTTGCCGCTTTGCCGGATTACCAGTAAAGCTTCCAGTCAGTAATCATCCTGGTCAGTGCTTCCATATAGAAATAATCTCCCCATGTGTTACACTCATCTACGCCCCTGTTCTTGCAGGTGTTTTCTTTTGAATCTCTTGCATAGGTTCCGTGAAGCAGAATGCCGTTTGACTTGGTAATATCCTTGTTGCCGCACTTCTCATCCAGAGCATACATCATGCGATATGCTGCATCCAGATATTTCTTTGCTTTATCCGGCTCAAGATATTTAGCCATCTCAAAGATACCGCAGCAGGCAATTGCAGCTGCTGAAGAATCTCTCGGCTCATCACTTCCGGTATCAAAATCAAAATCCCAGTAAGGAATCAGATCCTCCGGCAGATGCTCTACAAAGAAATCAGTTACTCTGCAGAACAAATCGATATAGGAGGGATCCTTCAGATAACGATAGCTCAGCGCGATTCCATAAACTCCCCAAGCCTGTCCGCGCGCCCAAGCGGAACCGTTTCGATTACCCTGGTGGGTTACGCCGTAAGTCGGCTCTCCGGTTTCCATATCAATAAAGTGAGTATGATAAGTGGAGTTATCCGGACGGAGAATGCATTTCATAGCTGTCTTAATATGGTTTTCAGCCATTTGTGCATAATGTCCATCACCGGTTACCTCGCTTGCCCAGTACAGAATCGGAAGATTCAGCAGGCAGTCGATAATCATACGGTACTCTTTGGCTTCTCCTACATTTCCCCAGGCCTGTAAGAACTGACCTTTCTCTCTGTAGCGGGATGCCAGATGGTCTGCTGCCATCAGAGCAGCTTCCTTTGCACGCTCATTTCCTGTAAGCTTGTAAGCTGCTACGCAGGAAAGGCTGAACAGAAAGCCCATGTCATGATGGTTTACATCAATCTTGTTGAGAATTCTGTCATGGAAGCTTTCTACCTGTACCTCTGCAGCCTTCCGGAAAGCCTCGTCTCCGGTAAACTCATAGGCCAGCCAGATAACGCCTGTCCAGAAGCCTGTTGTCCATTCTACGTTCTCCGTTGCTTCGTAAAATCCGTCGAAGCTGTTGGAGGACTGGAAATGATCGGTATACTTCGGCAGATTTGCCTTTACGATCTTTACCGCTTCCTCCAGAGCCTTTTTCGCTCCCTCTGCATCCATAACAGGATAGTTCATGATTGACTCAAATGTCTGTGCCATAATAATTCCTTCTCCTTATATTAACCTAAAACTATTGCTGTAAAGCCTTAGCCCTTGATACCGCTGGCAGCAACACCCTCAACGAAGAAGCGCTGGCAGCTTAAGAATACGATTACAACCGGAATCAGGGAGCAAACAGATGCTGCCATGATCCATGCATAGTCGGCGCCGTACTGAGAAATAAACATACGGATACCAAGCTGAACAGTCTTTAACTCCTGAGTCTTTAAATAAATCAACGGACCCATGAAGTCGTTCCACACGTTGGTGAATGTGAAGATGGTCAGGGTAGCCATACCCGGCTTACCTAACGGGAAAATGATTTTGGAGAAAATACCAAACTCATTCAGTCCGTCAATTCTTGCTGCTTCGCACAGCTCGTCCGGAATACTGATGTAGAACTGTCTCATCAGGAATACGCCGAATGCGGAGAAAGCCTGCATCAGCATCAGTCCAATATGAGTATCGTTCAGACCCATTTTAGAAACCAGGATGAACTGAGGAACCATGTATACCTGCCACGGAACGGCAATGGTAGTAACGTACATCAGGAACAGGGTGTCTCTTCCCTTGAAGTGACATTTTGTAAAACCGTATGCTGCGAAGCAGCTGGTGCACAGCTGGATTACTGTGGTACACAGAGTCAGCTTTGCAGTATTCTTAAAGAACGTAATCAGCGGAAGCTTTTCCCAGATGATTCTGTAGTTTTCCGGATGCATTGTCTCCGGCCACCAGGTCATAGGAATGGAGAATACGTCTTTATTTAACTTTAATGAAGAAATTACCATCCAATAGAACGGAACCAGCATGAAAAGGGCCAGACTGATCAGAAGGATGTAAAGTATTGTCTTTGTTATTTTTTTCTTGGCTTCCATACCTTTCCCCCCTTATAAATCTTTAGACCACTTCTTCTCACCGCTGAACTGAATCAGAGTGATTACCAGAACAATTGCAAACAGTACAATTGCGCCTGCACTAGCCGGACCAAACTCCCAGCTGGTAAATGCTTTTTCATAGATGAAGTTAACCAGTGTCTTGGTTGCGTTACCAGGACCGCCGCCGGTCATAACGTATACCAGGTCGAATACCTTGAAACACTGAATGGTCAGCATGATTAATACGAAGAAGGTTGTAGGTGTCAGCATGGGAACGGTGATGTATAAAAGCTTCTGGAAACCGTTTGCGCCGTCGATACTTGCAGCCTCATACAGAGAGCTGGAAATACCCTGCAGAGCAGCCAGATATACAATCATGTAATAACCCATGTATTTCCACACACTAACGATGGAAACCGCTACCATAGCCCAGTCTTTATCAACTACCCATCTGGGCGGATTGCTGATGCCGATAAATTTCAGGAACTCGTTAACCGGTCCGAAATCAGGCTGGAACAGCATATTCCATACAGCACCTACCGCTACGATAGAAGCAATATATGGGAAGTAAAATGCAGTTCTGAAAAATGACACGCCTTTGATTTTGTTGTTCAGAAGAACTGCCAGCAAAAGCGCCAGAACCAGCGTGGGAAGAACTGTCATCAGCGCATAGGACAGGGTATGCACCAGTGCACCGCGGAAAACTCTGTCGCCGAAAATTTCAGTAAAGTTCTGCAGTCCTACAAACTGCATCGGTCTCTGTGAACCATCCCAACTCATTACACTCAGAACAAAAGAGAAAATAACCGGAACAAAAACGAAAATGGAATATCCGATCAGGTTCGGCAAAATAAATGCATAACCGGTCATATTGCTCCGCAGAGCTCTCTTCTGTTTGGATGTCAGCTTACTCATATCCATCCTCCTCAGATTTTATCTGTTTAAAAGGCGGGGCTGGTATTTCACCAGCCCGCTCATTTGGTTTATCACCAGCCTTTGATTTCTGCTACTCTTTCCTGAAGCTCTGCAAGACCATCATCTACAGAGTAGGATTCAATCATAATCAGTTCATGTACTTCGTTTAATACAGTACGGATTTCCTCGATCTTCGGATCCAGCGGACGGTCAAAGGAATAATGAGTATATTCCAGAGCCTCTACGTTGCTTTCACCCTCCGGGAAATTCTCAGCTGCTGCAATTGTCTGCAGAGCTTCATCAGACGGAATACCGGTAAATACGCCCTGTTTTGCCAGGATGGTTGCAGCTTCCTCAGAAGAAGCAAACTTTACGAAATCCCATGCCAGATCCTTCTGGTCGGTAAATGCGCTGATAGCGATAGGAGTCAGAGCACCAACGGTGTAACCAGCCTCTGTGTTCTCCGGATGCGGAATAGCTGCGATTCCCCAGTTGAAATCAGTCTCGCCTGCTGCGTGGGACTGCATCATGGTTGCGATGAACCAGGTACCCATCGGCATCATAGCACACTGCTGATTCTTAAATACGGAACTGTAGTGGATGTTTGCAGTCTTTAAGGTTGCATAGTCCTGAATGTAGCCGCCCTTCTGAAGTACCAGAGCCTCTTCATACCAGTGCTTCATAAAGCTGTAATCCTGCTCAACTACGGTGTGCTCGCCGTCCTGTACTGCCCAGTTGGTAACCAGAGCCTGCCAGGTGTGGTTGTGAGAACCGTATACCTTGCTGCTGCCCTCGCCGCTGGTCATCTTTGCTGCCAGGTCGTAATACTCCTGCCAGGTCATATCGTTGGACGGATACTCAACGCCTGCTGCATCGAACAGATCCTTGTTGTAGTACAGAACGTACCAGTCATTTCTGTAAGGCAGAGCGTAGGAAACGCCGTTGTACTGCAGCTGCTCAGCAGCTCCCTTGTAAACAGACAGGTCCAGGTTGTCCTTCTGAATGAACTCATCAATCGGAAGAAGCTGCTCTTTGTCTGCCATCTGAAGCATGGAACCCATATCCTTTACCCAGATAACGTCGGGATCCGGCTGTGCTGCGGAAAGGCTGATACCCAGAGAGTTGTTGTACTCGTCTGCAGAGGTATCAATAATCTTAATCTCTACATCCGGGTTCTTTTCCTCATAAGCATCGATAACTGCCTGGAACTGAGGAGTAGACTCGTTGTCCCATGTGGTAACAGAAAGAACCTGCTTTCCTTCTGCTGCCTTGTTGTCTCCGGAAGCCTGGCTTCCAGCTGCTGCATTGTTGCCGGCGTCAGATTTGCCGCCGCCGCAGGCTGTCATAGCACCGCATGCCATGACTGCTGCCATTGTCATTACGACTACCTGTTTCTTTTTCATGATAACCCTCCATTTTTTCGGCGGATGCGCTCCGCCGTTGTTAAGATAAGTGTAACAGGAACAGGTCCTTTTCTGAATCAACAATTTTCGGATTTTGATTTCTTTTTTTTAGACATGTTTTTTCTTTCTTTTCAAAAAACATATACAATTTTCCTATTCTGTTACTTTTATTATATTTTATGTACATTTTGCATTGAAATGGTTATTTTTTTTGTGTATAATAACATAGGAATTGCAAAAGAAAGGATGATTATGAACAAAAAAACACCTCGAACTTTTCAAAAAAAACTGATTTTTTTTAATTTTCTGACCATTATCTGTATCGCCTCTGCCATCAGCTTTTACACCTATTTTTCTTATAAAAATGATGTCATTGCCAACGAAACAGAAAACTCCGTCAGCAGACTTCATTCTCTTTCCGCCCGTCTGGACATTGCATGTACAGAGATGATCAATATCGTTCAGAACTGTGCCGGCAGAAAAACACTGTTTCTCAATTCAACCCGAAGTACCTATGCACATTCCGACGAGATTCAGTTATATTCAGCCAATGTCTTAAAAGATCTCTGCGCGGTTTCCGGATACAACCAGTATATAAATAAGATCATTGTATATGAAAAAGACGCTGTCTGTCTTCAGGCCGGAACCTCTTACGGAAGTCTTCAGGATCCGGAAGCTCTGATGAAAACCCCATGGTTTGATGATCTCCTTACCAGAGATCTTCAGGCCTATGAGCTGACTCTTCAGGATAATATTTTCTTTTCCTTTACAGGACGGGATCCGAAGATTTTTCCCCTCCTGCGTCCCTGGGAGCATGTTTCCGCAGAGGATCCCAGAGATGCCTGGGTTTACCTGGCCATCTCCCCCATGCTGTTTGAGCAGTCTCTGTCATTTATGCCTCAGGATAAAAGCATTGCGATTCTGACAGCAGACTATACGCCAATCAGCTCCATGAATATAGAAGAAGGTCTTCTCGACTCCGCCAAACTGATTCTGGCAGAACATCCGGCGCTTTCCGGAACTGCTATTGCCCATATCAATGGAAAAGACAGTGTCATTGCCTGGGAGAGACAGCCTATCAGCGGACTCGTTTTCTGCGAAGTCCTTCCGATTCGCGATATGCCTCTGGACAAGCAGGTGCTTTACACCACGATTTTCCTGATTTTTATGTCAGCTATGGCAATCGGACTTGCCCTTTCTCTGCTGTTTTCCAAAAACCTGACACGCCCCATTGATCGGCTCACCAGACATATCAAGGTGATTTCCACCGGTGAATTCACCAGAAATCCGGAAATCGAGACAAACGATGAATTCGGTCTGATCGGAAAACAGATCAACGAAATGTCCTCCAGGATTTCCGAACTGATGGACAGCAGAATTCAGGACGAAAAAGAAAAGATGAACATGGAAATCAAGATCCTCCAGGCTCAGATTAACCCTCATTTCCTGTACAACACTCTGGATTCCATCAAATGGATTGCCACCATGCAGCACAATACAGGCATTGTAAAGGTCGTTTCCGCCCTCTCCTCTCTTCTGAAAAACATGGCAAAGGGCTTTAATGAAAAAGTAACCATCCGTCAGGAGCTTGATTTTTTGGAAAATTATATTACAATTGAGAAGATCCGTTACATTGAATTATTTGATGTGGAGATTAACGTAGAGGATCCGGAGCTTTACAACGCACGCATTGTCAAGCTGACTTTGCAGCCTCTTGTAGAGAACAGCATCTTCTCCGGAATCGAGCCCAGCGGAAAGCAGGGTCTGATTCAGATTCACATCTATGCAGAGGATCAGGTGCTGTATATCAGCATCCGCGACAACGGAATCGGTATTTCCGAAGAAAACATCCGCCGTCTTCTGACAGACACAGGCAGAGTCACAAAACATTACATGAGCGGAATCGGACTTCCCAACGTTGACCGGAGAATCAAACTGGTTTACGGCGAAGAATACGGACTGAAAATGGAAAGTGAAGTCGGACGTTATACCTGTGTCACCGTCTCTCTGCCTCTGGAATTCAGTGACGAAATGCAGGAAATATAATAGAAAATTAACGGGGAGCTATTTATGTATAGAATTGTATTGATTGATGATGAACCTTTAGTTTTAGCAGGAATTGCTTCTCTGATCCCATGGGAGGAATACGACTGTACCATTGTGGGAAAGGCAACCAACGGCAACAGAGCCATGGAGCTGATTCTGGATCTGAATCCCGATATTGTGATTACAGACATCCGGATGCCTGTGATGAACGGTCTGGAGCTGATTGAAGCCTGCCAGAAGCAGGGCTGCGAATTTGCCTTTCTCCTTCTGACCAACCTGGAGGATTTCCAGCTGGCCCAGCAGGCAGTACGCCTGGGCGCTACGGATTACCTGGTCAAGCTGGATCTTCAGCCTCAGGCTCTGATTGATGCCCTGGAGCGTGCAAAGGCCAGCTGTGACCTGATTAAAAGCCACCACAAAAAGGAGCTGTACTCTTTCCTGTTAAAGGACAGCCAGGCCCAGGTGGAGCGTTCCTATTTTACTCAGCTTCTGAATCCTCAGAAAGAAGAGTTTCCTGTCAACAGTGAAATCGAGAAGAATTATCCCGTTGTCTATATGATTCTGTTCCAGATGATGCCGGAGCAGATCCAGTTTGGACAGACAGACGCTTATGATTTCCAGTTTATCCGCAGTCAGCTTCTGGATATTATTTCCGGGATCTCCTCCCGGTATTTTGCCCGCTGCACCACACTTCCCCAGGAAAAGGACACTCTTGCTCTTGCCGTGTGTCCCAAGCCGGAAAATGACAGCGAAAAGGCCCTTTCTGATTTCTGCAGCAAGATCAACGTGGCGCTCAGCACCTATTTTGCTCTGACTGCCCAGTTTGGCATCAGCAGAAGAAAGGAACAGCTCTCTGAGCTTGCAGAGGCCTTTCTGGAGTCGAAAAAGGCCCTTGACGACTGCTATTACGAGTCGGATCGCTCCATCTCCTTCTACCGGCCGCAGACAGGAGAGCGCCATCGCTCCGGCAATCGGGAATTCAATATCAACTTCCTGAAAAAAGCCATGTCCGATGCTGTGCTTCACAACGAAAGCAGCGAGCTTCAGCAGATTTTTGATGAGCTTTCTGCCCTGTTCCGTCAGTATAAGCCCGGAAAAACCCAGGCTGTCAGCGCCTGCATCAATATCTACAGCTACTTTCACGATCTGTTCCAGGAGGAAAGCACGGACACAGAGGACTTCCCCTATATCAGTGATATTACGGAACAGCTGGCTCAGCTGGGCAGTCTTGACGATATTCTCCTGTGGCTGTACAGCTTCTGCGAGAAAATGTGCAGCCTTCTGGTGGAGCGAAAAGAAAACCGTTCCGACAAGCTTGTTTATCTGGCAAAACGGTATATCAACGAACATTATACCGAGAAGCTGACCCTGTCTGACATTGCCGATCACCTGCGGATCAGTTCCGGCCACCTGAGCACCACCTTCAGCCGGTATATGAATCTGACCATCTCTGATTATATTGCCCAGGTGAAAATCGAGCATGCCAAGGAGCTGATTGATTCCGGACAGTATCTGATTTATGAGATCGCCGGACAGCTGGGCTTTGATAATGCCTATTACTTCAGCAAGGTTTTCAAAAAAGTAACCGGCATGTCTCCCAGAGACTATGACAGTCTTCACAAATAACGCAGATAACAAAAATGCAGGATCTCCGGCAAAAAACCGGTTTCCTGCATTTTTTATATTTTAAATATCGCATTTCCTGCTGCTTTTCCATGGACTGCATAAGGATCTACTGCTCTGTATAAATGGAATATCCATTGCGTCCGCGTTTTTTCACATCATAAAGCGCCTTATCCGCTCTCTCATACAGTTCCCGGAAGGTCGCCCCTTCCTCTGCCACTGCAATACCGATGGATGCACTTACCTTAACACGTTTGCTGTTCTTTTCGTAAGGTTTTCTCAGAATCCTGTTCAGCTTCTCTGCACATGTAATAATTGCATTGATGTCTGCCGCATCCTGGATGAAAACCATAAATTCATCTCCGCCCACTCTTCCGGACAAATCGCCGCTCCGGATTGCAGATTTTAAATTCTGAGCCGTTTCCTGAAGAACCTGATCTCCCGTAATATGTCCGAGAATATCATTTACATCTTTAAAATAATCCAGATCCAGCAAAAACAGAGCTGACATCATCTCTCTCGGCTTTTGCAGTTCTTCCTCTACGGATTTGATAAAGGTTTCCCGGTTATAAAGTCCGGTCAGAACATCATATTTTGTTTTCTGACTCACAGCCTCCAGCTCCTGGCTTTTCTTTATCTGCTCCGTATAATCTTCCAGATATCCAATGACGCTGTCAGAATTGACTGTAACCAGGTGGATTCTTGTCCAGGCCATTCCCATTCCTATATCCATGTGAACTACCCATTGTCTAAAGCCAATGGGCTTCCTGCTTCATCGACCTCGTAA
>ERZ835762.190-NODE-190-length-83240-cov-18.107255_pt1 | contig 83240 bp, 98 predicted proteins | sample MGYA00519687_ERZ835762 | MGnify/ENA primary metagenome ERZ835762 (study PRJEB31850, sample SAMEA3708783) | human gut metagenome | biome: human gut; feature: human-associated habitat; material: faeces | place: China | collected 2014 ... | reverse complement strand
AAAAAGCAGAGGGGAGCAGTTTCTTGAAAGGGCAGAACAACCGGAACTGGTCCGCTACATTCGACTGGCTGATCATGGACGGTAACATGGCAAAGGTGCTGGATGGAAATTATGACGACAAGGCGCATGCAAACGGAATAGTTCAGACGAGGATTCGCGACCGAGTAAGCGAGGTGGATAACTGGTGACAAGGGAAGAGTTTAAGAACATTGTAAAAGCCATAAGGGCAGCATATACAAATACTCCGATTGACAGCCAAACAGTATTCGATTTGTGGTATGAGATGTTAAAGGATGCAAGCTACACGGACGTGACAAAGGCACTTGCGAAGCATATTAAGACAAATAAATTTGCACCAACGATTGCGGAATTGCGATCTTGTGCAGAAAGCAGGAACAGGTTCAATAATTTTCTCCCAAGAGGGTACGATTTTGACAAGTTGGAAGCTGCTTTGCTGGAAGCTGACAACAAAGCGATTGAAGAAAAGTGAAATTTGAGTTTTAGGAGGATGAATCATGGAGAGATTAACAGAATACCACGGCGGAAAAGCTGTGATTAAGGATAAAAACGAACTCGGACAGGCTATGGAGAAATTAGCCAAGTATGAAGATATCGAAGAACAGAAAGAAAAAGCGGAAAAATTGAGACCGGATTTTCCGGTATTGAGAAACAACGAACAGCGCAAAGAGTTTTTAAAAGGATTCCACGACTGGGCGGTGTGGTTTACAGTACCGGAGGCGGATGAGACGTACTATAGATACAATCTGCCGGATGGTAGCAGTATTGTAATATGCGAATACAAAGTATGGAAAGAGTGGATGAATAAATACAAAGCAGGGAATCCAGAATCACAAGACACAAAAATATTTTTGCTGGAAGAGGGCTATAGATACCTGAATGATTGCAGAGTGAGTGAGAGTGTCATCGTAGATCATCTCAAGAACGTACAGAAACAAATACGGGAAAGACAGGTATAGAGATGGACGAAAAGAAAGTTAAAGAAGCGATAGAAACAATTAAAATCCTAGAGCTGTTCGGTGGCATAGGAAGTCCTCGATGCGCTCTTAGAAATTTAGGAATTCCGACAAAAGCAATTGATTACGTCGAGATAGATGAAAAGGCGGTCCGCTCGTATAACGCAATGTTTGCGGATGAGCTTTCGTACAAAACACAAGATGTAGTTGGTTGGAACCTCAAGCCGGATATTTTGATACATGGTAGTCCTTGCCAGGACTTTAGTATTGCCGGACATCAAAAGGGTGCTGATGAAGGCAGTGAGACACGAAGTAGCTTGATGTGGGAAACGATTAATATCATCAAAAACATGGGAGAATGGAAACCACGGTATGTTATTTGGGAAAACGTAAAAAATGTTCGCAGTAAATATATGATACATAATCACGAAAAGTATATGAATGAATTATCCAAAATGGGATATACAAATAGCTTTGAATTATTGGATGCGAGAGATTTTGGATTACCTCAAGCAAGACAACGTTACTTTACGATCAGCCACTTAGGAGAAGAAAAGATAGATTTCTCGGAGTTTGAAAAGCAAGATATGAAGCCGATAGCAGATTTTTTAGAATCGAATGTTGATAGTAAATACATTGTAACACAACCAAGCATGTTAAAAAGGATTGGCGTAAAAGGCACTCCATTTAGTAGAGAGTGCGACATTATAAAAGATTATGCGATGGCGATAACTTGTAAGCAGATGAGATATCCTAACAGCGGTGTTGTTGACTTAGGAAACGGTAAATATAGATATCTAACAGAACGCGAATGTTGGAGATTGCAAGGCTATACAGATGAAGACTTTGAAGCTGCATTAAAAGCAAATCCAGGGAAGAAAGGATGTTTGAATGGAGCGTTGTACAAGCAGGCTGGTAATTCAATACCTGTGCCGATATTTGAAAGTATATTCAAAAAGATTTTAGAGGGTGGGAAAATAAGCGTGGAATAGGAGAGTGGAAGAATGAGAGAAATACTTTTTAAAGCAAAGAGAAAAGATAATGGAAAATGGGTGGAAGGAGATGCTATACACGAGCCTATAGGGATGTCAATTAGACACGAAAAAAATGGTATGAGTGTTAGAGTTCCAGTTGACCCTGATACCCTCTGCCAGTACACCGGACTTACCGATAAGAACGGTCAGAAGATTTGGGAGAATGATATTGTAAGAAACGAAGAAGGTGATATAGGTGTAGTACAATGGTTTGAAGAACATGCTGCATTTATGATTTGGAATAAGACTAAAAATTGTGTTTGCTATTTAGCGGAAAATGATTTTTCAAAAATTGAGATTGTCGGAAACGAGTTCGATAATCCAGAGCTGTTGGAGGTGGAGTGATAAATGAAAGTACCTAAAGAAATAGCAAGTAAGGCAGAAAGATATGAGGAATTAAAAAAAGAAATAGATACACTTTATGAAGAATTGGAAGAGTTTGCTAATGAAAATGGTTTTGAGGATTTTTGGATAAACGGTTTTGGGGTATCTCAAGAACCTGAAGGCGATGAGCAGTCTGATGGGGAGTATTGCGACCAATGGATGCGCGGGGAAGATTCCGGCGATGGAACATATTACTATCCGATTGAAGGAAGTACGCAATATTTTTGGGTAGCATATTCATTTTGATTGGAGGTGGAGTGATATGGATTTAGAAATGGGATATTTGGGAATGGATGTTATGACATACAATTATTTTTTACGTGCTGGTGCGAGAACAATATCAGATGTATGCAGCATTTTGGAAGGAAAGAAAACAAAACAGAGAGAGATTCCTGAAAGTGTAATGAGAAAGGCAAAAGAATATGTTAAGGCACAAGAAAGTATTTTAAATATTCAATTGTTGGAGGTGATTCAATGAACGTACTAGAGAAGATTTTGGAAGAGATAGAGGAAAGAATTAAGAGATTAAAAGAGGCAGATAATATGTGCAGAGTGAATGCCGAGCGCAATAGAAATTTTGAAAGCATGAAATATTTTCAAAGCCTAATGTTTGCGACGGAAAGAGCTGAGAGCATTATTGGAGATATTATCCGTTCTCACATGGATGAAGTAGCCGATGATTGGATTCCGGCAGCAGAACATATTATGAGCAGATTTATGAAAGTGGAGTAGGGTTATGGAAGAATTAACGCTGAATGAGGTGGCGACACAAATAGATGTGGAATATTACAACCTAAAGGGTGAAGAGTTGCATATGTTGTTGCCGCCTGGAGATTTGATTAAAATTTGCAATGTACTACATGATTATACGGACTTGTTGGGAACGTGCATTGAAGAATATAAAGACGATATCGATAAAGCTGTTACGGTTGCGAATTATGCGATTTATGCTGATAGATTAAAAAGGATACAAACAAAAATTGAGGATGTATTGGGATATAGTACAGCGAAAGCAATCGAAAAATGCAGAAAGAAAGCGTTTAAAAACAAAGATAATGGAGATATTGGAGAAGATGCTTTGATATTGGCGTCGAAATCAAGAGCAACAAAGAAAAATGATAAAGGGGAGAAGACAGAAGAAAAATCAATAAAAAAAGAATCGGAACAAATCAGTTTATTTGATTTTATGAAATAGAAAATGTAAAGAGGACAGCGGAGCACGGTCTTAAGTGCCGTTGCCCCAACCTCAATATTATAAGTTCCTCTACTATATATACACATAAGTCGAGGAAATCTAACGCGATTTTTACAAAAAATAAAATTTTTAAAAGGAGAAAGAATTATGAATAAACATGCTAATAAGGTTTTACAGTTTTTGACAGCGATACAGGATTGTTACAAAGAAGAGGACGACAGAGAAAGTTACGATTTCGGAAAATTAGAGCTTTCGAATGATGAACTGACAGATGACTTTATTGCAATGCTGCAGGCTCAGAAAATATTGTATGAGAATATAACAGGGGATAAGGTTGATCTGATAGGATTTACACATATACAGAATCGACTTGTGTTTCAACACATCATTGAAAATGAGAAAAAGAGCGAGAGTAGGTGAAAATTTGAAACGCAAACGTACAAGCGATGAACAGAAAATTGAGCAAAACAGTCATTATGCTGAGATGGAGACGAGTAAGCCTCCCGACGAGGCAAGTGCAGCATTTCATCGTCAGGCATATCAAAGCATCGAGGTAATGGATTACATCCGAAAAATACATAAGGGAGGTGGTACCGGTGGAGATGACAAAAGAGCGGTTAGCATCGTACAGGAGCAACCGACAAGAAATCGCAGAGTTGGACTGGATGCTGAATAATCGTTGGAAGAGTGACAGTATGATAGGGAATGATGTTGTATTTGATTACAGCAAAGGTTATCCAATGCCACAATCAGTCGTAGGGTTTGATCAGAAGAAGTATGAGAGACTGCAGAACCGGGATTTGAAAAGAAAGACATATTTGGAAAAGGAAAATGAGGAGATTGAGGATTTTGTAGGGAAGATTCAAAATAGTTTGATAAGAAGAATATTCAATCATTACTTCATAAATGGGGAAAAACCGGTGAAGCAGAGCGAGGTGGCAAAAAAAGTACATTTGGATCAAAGCTGTGTGAGTAGAAAAATTGATGAATATTTGAAAAACGCATAGCATGCATACGAAACATATTTATAATAACAATAGAGCCAATAGGCGAACAGCAATCGGCTCGGGGAATCGGTTGATTTCTCCTGACAAAATTCTTCTTATACGTATCTGGAAAAGCACCATATAGAAATATAGGGTGCTTTTTGTTGAAAAATGTAAAAAGTTGACGTATACTTCCCATGTAAATAATTTAGAAAATGGAAGTAAAGGAGAATAAAATGAAAAGCAAGAAGAAAAAATGTAACAACTCATTAAAAGAGCAAGAAAAAAATGAAGTTCCTAAATATGATAAGGCAAAGTGGAAAAACATAATTGATACGACACAAAGTAATTATGCAAATATGATAAAGCGATTAGATAAAAGCCAAAAGATGTCAAATTTTGTATTAATTTATTATAGTATTTTTTTGATTGTAAATACGTTAACGGGAAAATATTTTCCAGAGTATTTTAATCTAAAAGTTTCTGAGTATTTTGGGGTTATATTGTCTATCATTGTTTTAGCGTATTCTATAATAAATAATAGTGCTAATTATTCAATAAGAATATCTCGCATTGAAGAATCGCTAAATAAATTAAAAACAATTAAGCGTAATTTGGAAACTAGCGAATTAGAGAAATGTGTAGATGAATATAATAAAATAACTGATAATACAGAAAGAAGATCAGACGTTGATTTTTTTATTACAGTAAAACATTTATGCAATGAATTTGGAATAAGTTGGATAACAAAGAAAAAAAAGAAAGAAAAGAAAGAAAAGCAAGAAAAGCAAATGGAAACTAATACAAATATTTCAGGGGAAGAAGATAAAAAACAAAAACAAATTGTTAATAATTATATCAGCGAGATTAATGTTTGGTTAGAAGAGGGGAAGATAATATGCCAAAATATATGGTATGTAGTATTAGTTTTAGTTCCAATTGTTATTTTTACGATGTGTGTTGTAGCACAAGGAAGTGGAAATTTTTAAACGTACCCGCTGTGATTCCTTCCAATACATAAAACATCTCATTCCTCACATACTATATCCGAGGTGAGGAAATGGATAAGAAGGATCAAGAGAAGTTAAACAGAAAGAAAAGCAATGAAGAATTCAACAGCATTACCGAGAAGGTAAAGCCGGAGAATCAGAACCAGCATCACAATGTCAGGAAAGAGGCAGTTGATGTGAAGATGAGACAAATGTAAGGCGTCCATTAGGGCGTCTTTTCTAATACCCAAATACGGATACATAGCTCAGTGGTAGAGTACTTCACTCGTAATGAAGGGGTCGCAGGTTCAAGTCCTGCTGTATCCAGATAGAAAATTAAAAAAACAAACACGAATGAGAGGTGGTGAGCCGGATGGCAAAAGGAAAATATCAAGAATGGATAGAGCCGGAAGGCTTGCTAAAGCTGGAAGGATGGGCGAGAGATGGTTTGACAGATGAGCAGATCTCTTCGAATATGGGAATAACAACATCTACGTTGTATGTTTGGAAAAATAAGTATTCGGAGATTTCGGAGGCCTTAAAAAGAGGGAAAGAAGTAATTGATCGCCAGGTGGAGAATGCTCTGCTTAAGAGAGCACTTGGATACAAGTATTACGAAGTGACGATTGAGGGCGGTGTTGAAACTAAGAGAGTTACGAAAGAGGTAGTGCCGGATACAACCGCACAGATATTTTGGTTGAAGAATAGAAAGCCGGATGTATGGAGGGACAAGAAAGATGTTGGTCTTGCTGGGGAACTTAACACGAACAACCCTTTTGCAGATTTAACAACAGAAGAGCTAAAGAGGCTGGTACGTGATGGATAGAAAGCAGCAGATCATACAAGGTGCTAAGATAGAGCTTGCAAGGCGCGAGTTCTTTTTTTATTGTCAATTAAAAGCACCGGATTTTTATAAAAGCGATAGAACGTTTTTAGTAAATCTCTGTAATGAATTACAAGAATTTGTGGAGTCTGACGAAGAAGTGTGTGTTGTGAATATTCCTCCAAGACATGGAAAAAGCCGAACTGCAGGAAATCTTGTGGAATGGTGTCTAGGGAACGACCCAACATACAAGATTATGACTGGTTCCTACAACGAAACACTGTCTACTATGTTTTCGAAAAATGTGAGAAATAGCATACAAGAGAAAAAAGCTGATGAAAGTAAATCGGTGTTTTCGGACGTATTCCCGGGAGTTGAAATAAAGTATGGAGACGGTGCCATGAATCTGTGGAGCCTCGAAGGTGGTTATAACAACTATCTTGCGACATCGCCTACCGGAACGGCTACAGGATTTGGATGTAATTTGATGATTATAGATGATCTTATCAAGTCAGCGCTGGAAGCAAATAATGCAACGGTATTGGAAAACCATTGGTCGTGGTTTACAGATACGATGTTGTCACGTTTGGAAGAGGACGGGAAAATTATCATAATCATGACGAGATGGCACAGCGAAGACTTGGCAGGGAAGGTGTTGGAATGGTGTCAAAGTAGCAACAAAAAATACCGGCATATAAAGGACAAGGCCCTACTGGATCCTGTTAAACATAAAATGCTCTGCCCGGAGATCCTCAGCTACGAGTCTTACAAAGATAAAACGAGCGCGATGGGAGAAGATATTGCCAGCGCTAACTATAATCAGGAGCCAATTGATCTAAAAGGGCGACTATACACAAAATTTAAGACTTACGAAGATATACCGCGGGATTTCAACGGGAATCAACTTTTTACGGAGATTAAAAATTACACTGATACAGCCGATGAAGGAAGCGACTACTTATGCAGCATTACTTATGGGGTGTACAACATGGAAGCTTATGTGCTCGATATAATCTATACTCAGGAGGCTATGGAGCACACAGAAGGAAAAGTAGCAAAAATGTTATTTGATTATAGAGTAAACATTGCCGATATCGAATCTAATAACGGAGGAAAAGGATTTGCAAGAGCGGTAGAAAGCATATTGCAGCAGCAATTCCAAACGAATAAAACGTCAGTTAACTGGTTCCATCAGTCGCAGAACAAGAAAGCAAGGATTTTGTCTAACTGCACCTGGGTGATGGAGCATATTTATTTTCCGAAGAACTGGAGAGATAGATGGCCGGAGTACTACAAAGATATGAACAAGTATCAAAGAGAAGGTAAAAACGCACATGATGATGCACAAGATGCGACTACTGGAATTGCTGAGAAGATAAGTAAAGGCAAAGTGAAACTAAAGACCTTTAGAGGAGGAATATAGAATGAATGGAAAAAGACCATATAAATTGCCGGAACCGCTTTTATGGTCCGCTGATAAAGAAATCAATCTGACATTGGTGAATGAATACATTCGCAAGCATGAGGAAAGGATGCCGAGATATAACTACCTTGAAAATCTATACAAAGGATTTCACGATGTATTCCATCTTCCGGAAAAGGAATCCTGGAAGCCAGATAACCGACTGGCCGTAAATTTTCCACGGTATATCACAGAGACCTTTTTGGGATATGCTTATGGAATCCCGGTTAAAAAATCACATCCGGATACAAAGATTAAAGATGCGATTATTGAGTTTGACAGAGATAATGATATCTCAGATCAGGAATACGAGCTTGCGAAGAAATGTTGCATCTATGGACATGCATTTGAGTATTTTTACCAGGATGAAGAGGCGAAGACAAAGACCGTGATCTGCAATCCAAAAGAACTGTTTGTCGTCTATGATGATACCGTAAAGAACCGTGCACTATTTGCTATCAGATATGGATATAGAGATGATAAAGTCACAAGGCACGGAGAAATACTGACAAGAGAGAAAATCATCCAATTCGAGGGGGGAATCATGCAGGAGAGCATACCGAATCCCTATGGTCGTATTAATTGTGTAGAATACATGCTGAACGATGAAAGGATCGGGCTTTATGAAGAAGTTGCCGGTATGGTAGAAACATATAATAGGGTGATCGGAGAAAAGGCAAATGACGTAGACTCTTTTGCAGAAGCATATCTTGCAGTGCTTGGCGCCGAGCTGGATGAGGATGGTGTTTATAAGATCCGGGACAATCGAATTATAAATCTTTATGGTACGGAAAATGCAAAAGATATTATCGTGCAGTTTCTTGGCAAACCAACTGCAGACGGAACGCAGGAAAATCTTTTGAATCGGCTTGAGGATTTGATTTATCAGACAAGTATGGTAGCAAACATCTCCGATGAATCTTTCGGAAATGCTTCCGGAACCTCTCTTGCGTATAAATTGCAGTCTATGAGCAATCTTGCCCTAACATTCGACCGTAAAATTGAAAAGTCTATGAGAAAGAGATATAAATTGTTTTGTTCTCTTGCAACGAATGTGCCAGATCGGGACACATGGAAAGATATTGATTTTACAATGAGCAGAAATATTCCGAAAAATCTCCTCGAAGAAGCACAGACAGCACAGGCACTGGAAGATGTTGTGTCAAAGGAGACCCAGCTTTCTGTTCTGTCTATTGTAAGAGATGTTTCCGAGGAAATAGATCGAATGGAGAAGGATGAAGAAAAGAGACAGAAAACAATTGTAGAAAAACGGATGTTCGGAGGTGCGGCAGATGAGCAGCAGGACGTACTGGAAGAATAGGGAAGAAGAGCAGCGAAAGAAGAATATTAGGGATGAAGCCGAATATGTAAAAGAGATCGGGAAGATCTATGTGAACATGATGGATGAGATCCAAAAAGAAATAAATGGATTCTATACAAAATACGCAAAAGCAGAGGGGATCTCGATTACAGAAGCGAAAAAGCGGGTATCCAAAATGGACATTGATGCGTACAGCCGGAAAGCAGCACAGTATGTAAAGGATAAAAATTTTTCGAAGGAAGCCAATGAGGAAATGAGGCTTTACAATGCAGCCATGAAAATCAACCGGCTTGAAATGCTGAAAGCAAATATCGGAATGCATCTTATTGGTGGATTTGATGAGCTTCAGAAGTATTTTGACCAGATCCTGACGGAGAAAACGCTGGAAGAATTTGAAAGGCAGGCAGGAATCCTCGGAAAATCCATTCAGAACAATGCGAAGATGGCACATTCGATCGTAAATGCTTCATTCCATAATGCAAAATATTCGGATCGTATATGGATGTACCAGGATATGATGAAAGCAGAACTGGCGAAACTCTTACAAACAGGTCTGATACAGGGAAAGAATCCAAGAGTATTGGCAAAACATCTTACCAAACTGTTTGGAGTAAGCCGGGAAAATGCAGAGCGACTGATGATAACGGAACTGTCAAGGGTGCAGGCAGAAGCGCAGAAACAGTCTTATATCCGCAATGGATTTGATGAGTATGAGTTTATCGCGGAGCCGACTGCCTGCCCGATCTGTAGGGCTTTAGACGGAAAACATTTTAAAGTATCAAAAATGATGCCAGGAGAAAATGCACATCCAATGCATCCACGTTGCCGGTGCAGTACAGCAGCATATATGGACGATAAAGAGTATCGAGAGTGGTTGGATGGGTATTCTAAACATGGGATGAATTTTGAGGAATGGAAAAATAGGAGAGAGAAAGAAGAAAGCAAGACGAAGTATAAGTACAAAAATACAGTTGTTGATTCAAAGCTCATTAATTCTCCAGAATACAGAAGACGAATTGATAAGATTTCCAATATAACAAAGGTCAACAGAAATATATGGAAGCTTTCGAAAGATATGTTACTCCACAGATCAGGAACAAAGTTTGAAGATTTAGCATATATTGATGAAAAAACGGGAAAATATGAAATCAATAAGGATTATAATGCTGAAAGTCGTGCAAAGCCGAATAAGAAAATGGACGCAATGCTGAAAGATGCAGAGCCGTATACCATCATTGGAATACATAATCATCCAGGAAGCAGCGTTCCAAGTATGGGAGACTTGCTCGCATGCTTATACAGGCAATATAAGTGTGGAGTAGTAGTGTGTCATGATGGAAAAATATATAAATATTTCGTTGATGAGGAAAAGTTTAATCAAGTATTAGCACATTTTGCACTTGATAACTTAGAAAGAACAGGATATACTGATGAAGTAAAGAAGCAGTTTGTAGATGCGGGGGTCTGTTTGGAGGTGTTATGATGGAGAAGGAAAAAGAATATAAAAGAATTTGTGAAAAACTTGGATTTGTTCCATCGGAATATAAATATGATGGACCAGTAGAAGAAGATGATAGCATACCTAATCCCTTTTCGGTATTAACTATTGAAGAAGGAAGATTTTTATATGAAAACGGTTATTTAAATCCAAGATAGATACCATCGGTCGAGCGGGCTGGTGGTATTTTTATACCTATTTTTAAGGAAGGAAGCGTGAATGATATGAGCATACCAGAGAAAGTAAAAGTTTTATATAAAGAATATACAGTAGAAGAACAACAGAATCTACATGATGAAGAAGGCGATTTGTATGGGCTGATACAGTATCTCCCAGAGAAAATCGTCCTGAATGCAGATGCGTCAGAAGAACAGAAAAAATCGACTTTAGTACATGAATTGTTGCATGCACTTGATGAAATGTACAGTATTGAACTGGAAGAGAAGCAGGTTGAGAAACTTGGAAATGCGTTGTATATGCTACATTGCGATAATCCACAATTGTTTCACGCCGAAGGGGGGCGATAACGATTGATTGAGGTAAGAATCCGTCCAGAGCGAATTAAAATCTCTGGACACGCCAGGTATGCAGAACCTGGAAAAGATATTGTTTGTGCGGCTGTTACAGCACTCACACAGACGTTGATCAAGTCGATTGAAGAATTGACGGATGACGAAATAGAATACAGCATATCCCCCGGAAGGGTTGATATAAATCATAGGAATCTATCGGAGAAATCAAAAACTTTGGTAGATTCCTTTTTCATTGGCGTTTGTTTGATTGCCGATGAGTTCCCGGAGTATGTCCGGGTATTGTAACTGGAAGTGAGCGAAACCTCGTAAAACTATGATTCGATGCAATAGTCTGGACAATGGATGGACTGGGGCGAAAGGAGAAGTTAACATGAAACTTAGAGAATTTATGGCATTACAATTATTTGCCGAGAACGAAGGAATTGGGGCGGAAGGCGATGGATCCGGCGCGAACGGCGAAGAAACACATGGCAACGAGGAAAGTCAAGGGACTTCCGGCAACACGTTTGAGGACTTTTTAAAAGACGGAAAGAATCAAGCGGAATTTGACAGAAGAGTCAATAAAGCAATCGAAACTGCACTAGGCAATGCGAAAGTGAAGTGGCAGGAGGATGCTGACCAGAAAGCAGAAGAAGCGGCAAAAGTCGCAAAGATGAATGCAGAACAGAAACAGCAGTACGAACTGGACAAGTTAAAGAAAGAAAATGAGAGATTGCAGGCAGAGTCTGTAAGAAATCAGCTTGGCAGAAATGCGGCAGGGGTGCTTGCAGAGAAAGGCATCGAAGCAACACAAGACGTTCTTGATTTTGTCGTAGGAGCCGATGAGGCAGATACCAATGCAAGAATTGACACTCTCATGAAAATCGTAGAATCCCAGCTTAAGAAAGCCGAGATTGCCAGGGCAACCGGAACTACGCCAAAAACTATGGCAAACTCAGGAAGCCAGTTATCTGAATTTGACAAGCGAATTGCAAAGTATAAGTAAAGGAGAATGTGAAGATGAAGAACAAAGAATTTATGATGTTACAGTTATTTGCGGCAGGAGACAACAATGATATGCCGGTAAGAAGCTACCAGCTTGAGTTTAAAAGACTTTTGAAGGCAGTATTTAAAAAGATGTCTTATTTCGCGGATTTTTTCGGCGGCGAACTTGAGGCACTTGATGGAGTCAGAGAAAATGAAACAGCCTTTTATGTAAAAACATCAGACATTCCGGTTGTGGTTGGAACTGGGTACGATAAAACAGCTACGAAAGCGTTTGGAACGGGAACAGGGAACTCTAGTCGTTTCGGGGAGAGAAAAGAGATTATCTACGCGAACACGCCGGTTAATTACTCTTGGGAATGGAATTACCACGAGGGAATTGACCGACACACCGTAAATAATGATTTTGACGTTGCGGTAGCAGATCGCTTGGAACTGCAGGCGAGGGCTAAGACAAAGCAGTTTAACAAGCAGCACGGAAAATTTATTTCCACATCTGCAGGAAAAACTTTAAGTGTTACTGATTATACGGCAGACAATGTATTAAAGCTGTTTAATGAGCTGTCTAAGTATTTTAACAACATCGAAGCAGTTGGAACGAGGAAGATTAAGGTTTGTTCCGATTTATACAATGCTATTGTAGATCATCCTCTTAATACAACTGCGAAGAATTCCAATGTAAATATCGAAGGAAACGAAGTTGTGAAATTCAAAGGTTTCATTGTAGAAGAGATTCCAGATGAGCTCTTCCAGTCAAAAGAGTGCGCTTATGCATATATTGCAGGAGTGGGGAAAGCATTTACCGGAATCAACACGGCGAGAACGATTGAATCGGAAGATTTCGATGGTGTAGCATTACAAGGAGCTGGAAGAGCCGGAGAATTTATCTTAAATGACAATAAGAAAGCGGTAGTAAAAGTAACAAAATCGGGGGAATAGAACCCGCTCCTGATATAGCCTTGGTAGGCAGCGGGAAAATCGGCAAGGCGAAAATTGGAAAAGGATAGGAGGAATATATTATGGCATATACACCAACAACATGGAGCGATGGAGATGTTATCACTGCGGAGAAGATGAATAAATTGGAGCAGGGCGTGAAGAATGAGCAGGTTGGACCAGCAGGACCAGCAGGAGCAAAAGGCGAAAAAGGCGATCCAGGACCAGCAGGAGCAAAAGGCGAAAAAGGCGATCCAGGGCAGAGTTACGTTCTTCCAGCGGCGAATAAAACAACGATTGGCGGTGTGAAACAGATGGCTTTAATTGCAGATTTGTCTACAGAAACAGCATCTGACCTGAAAAGCAAAATCAATGCAATTCTTGCGGAGATGAAAAAACAGGGTATCATGGCAAATTCGTAAGGAGTTGAAATTCAATGCTGAATGATTTAAAAAAACTTCTTGGAATCGAGGATGATTCTCTTGATCAGAAACTGGAGTTGATACTCAGATCTGTGCAGGGGCGCCTAAAGCTCCTGCTCGGAGGAATTGAAGTACCGGAGGAAATGAATCATATCGTTGTGGAAGTGGCGGTGATCCGGTTCAACCGGCTAGGTTCCGAGGGGATGTCTTCCCACAATGTCGAGGGCGAGAACATGTCCTACAATGACAACGATTTTGATGGATTTATGAATGAGATACAAGCTTTTTTAGATTCGCAGAAGGAATCAAAACGAGGAAGGGTGCGGTTTATTTGAGATGTGATACAGAGGTATTCTTCCAGTCGATCACGCCCGGAGAATATGATGAGTCTACCGGAGATTATGAAGAAGATAAGATCACGGAAGAAAAAAAGCATGCCAGTGTTACAGATACTGGCACGGATATGATGAATCTTGTGTACGGTGCTATAAAGCAGGGAAGTAAGACAGTGCGCTTGCAGATGCACTATAAAAAGCCGTTCGACCTTATCCGGATAGGCAATGTCCTATACAGAGTGGATTTTGAACGGAAACTTCGAACAAAGCACGTGTTTGTGGTATCGGAGGTGCAGTGATGGCAGGCATTAAATTTGAAGGAATCGCAAAGCTGGATAAAGGTTTGAAAAAAAGAATGGATCTGAATGCAGTCAAGACAGTTGTCCGAAAAAACGGAGCTGATATGCAAGTAAAATCACAGAGAAATGCGCCGGTTGATACCGGGACTTTGAAGCGGAGCATAGGTCTTGATATGTCAGACAATGGAATGACTGCCACAGTAGAGCCGACAGCTGAGTATGCTCCATACGTGGAACTCGGAACCCGGTTCATGGAAGCACAGCCGTATTTAAAACCCGCATTTGAGGAGCAGAAGAAACAGTTTGAAAAAGATTTACAAAAGCTTGTGAGGTGAGGCATGGATCCACAACAAGAATTATTTACAAAATTATTAACAGAGATCAAATCATTAGGGTATGACGTATATGACGGTTTTCTTCCGCCGGATGGTACGTCGTATCCTTTTGTTTATCTCGCAGATAGCCAACAGACAGACGATGCCAATAAAACGGCTGTGTTTGGCAATGTGTATCAGACAATTCACGTATGGCACAACAATCCAAGGCAGAGAGGAACGGTGTCAAAAATGTTGCTGGCGACTAAAAATGTGTGCAGAAGACTGGATCATACCGAAAATTTTGCATGGAATGTCCGGAATGTAAACCAGAGGATACTTCCGGATACAACAACAAAGCAGCCTCTTTTACACGGGTTGCTGGAAATAGAATTTAGTTTTAGTTAGAGAGGAGAAAAAGCATGTTTAAGACAGGTTTACAGTTATTTGCCGAAGCCGTATCCGGAAAGAAAATCGTATATTTATACAGGTTGGCGAAGAATGCTTCGAAAGAGGCGGGAAAAAATTTGGCGTTCACAACGGAAAATGGGAGAACGAAAAGTAAGGATGCGGATTCTACTGCGACAAAGGATGGTTCTATCAGGACACCAGGGACAACGGAAGTAGAGATTACGGCTACAAGTATTTTATCAAAGGGAGACAAGACAGTTCAGGAACTTGAGGATGCAATGGATTCTGATGAATTGATTGAAATCTGGGAAGCGAATCTCGCTGATCCGGCAGAGGAAGGACAGAATAAATTTAAAGGAATGTATTTTCAAGGGTATCTTACAGAGTTTGAAATCACTTCGGCAGCAGAAGATAATGTGGAAGTGTCTCTCACATTTGGAATCAACGGTTCTGGAAAGCGTGGGGATGTCACTGTGACAACCCAGCAACAGGAAATCGCAAATTATGTGTTCAAGGATTCTGTGAAAGAGGGGGAATAATACCCTCTGAGGATGTAGCCTTAATCGGCAGAGGGAAAATTGGAAAGGCAAAAGTAGGAAAGGAATAAATATATACATAGAGGGCGGGAAACTGCTCTCTTTTGTTTTGCTGAAAAGCAAGGAGGAGTTAAAGATGATGGAATTAACAATTAACGGACAGGTGTATCAGTTCAAGTTTGGGATGGGTTTTTTAAGAGAACTGAATAAACAGATGGTCATTCCAGTGGACGGAATACCAGGGGCAAAGAAAGACATCGGATTCCGATATACATTAGGGTCTTTTTTGGATAATGACCCAGAAGCACTTGTAACTATTCTTAATACTGCAAATAGAGGACAGGATCCTCGTGCGACAAGGGAAATACTTGATGATTACGTAGACGATGAAGACACAGATATTGACCAGCTTTTCGAGGATGTTTTGGGTTTCTTAAAGAGTTCGAATGCTACCAAGAAAAACACAGTGGAATTATTGGAAGCTGTGGAGAAGGAGAAGAAGAAACAGGCAGAGATGGAAGCGAAAAAACAGGAGATGATGGCATAAGTTTTGAGGAATTCTATCAAGAGGTTGCCTTGAATTGTTTCCGGTATCTCGGGTTTCGTAGTTTTGCTGAGGTCGATAATCTAACGATTCCGGAATACAACCTTCTGATGGAGGCTGTGCGGTTGAAAGAGGTAGATAAAGACTACCGAAACCACCTGCAGGCGTTTCTGAACTTTGCTGTGAGAGCGGAGAAGAAGATTGGAAAAGGGAAAACGAGACCGGTATATCAGCGGTTTCGGAAATTCTACGATTATGAAAAAGAGGTTGACAAAGTAAAAAACAGAAAAAAGAAGCAGGAGAGATTATCGGTTATCGGCAAAATGATGAGAAAGGGGGAGTGATGGCATGGCAGAAAGTTATTCAGTAAAGGCAATATTATCTGCGCAGGATAAAGGATTTAAGTCTGCTTTTGGTGCAGCAATGAAATCGGCTAATAATCTGAAAAACACGATTACAAGCGGACTAGGATTTGGAGTGATGATGGCAGCAGGTCAGAAAGCATTTTCTGTAGTGGCAGGAAGTATGTCAAGCCTGACAAAAGAGACAATCAATACATCGGATTCTATGCAGAAATTGCAGCAGGCGATGCGGTTTTCTGGAGAAAGTGAAGCCGAGATTCAGAGGATTGCGGGTGCAACGGGGACACTGAAAACATATGCGGATAAGACGGTATTTTCGTTAGAAGATGTAATGTCTACATTTGGTGCTTTGTCTGCGAACGGAATTAAAGATGCAGATAAGATGACCGAGGCAGTCGGAAATGCGGTTGCTGTCTTTGGCGGTGGAGCCCAGGAGTTTAGTAGTGTTGGATTGGCGTTTTCGCAGGCTATGGCATCAGGTGCACTCCACGCTCAGGATTGGAACCAGATATTGAATGCGAGTCCACAGCTTGCTGGAGGATTGCGAAAAGAATTAGTAAAGCTGAATCCGGTGCTTGAGAAAGATTTCAAAGGTGCAATGGAGGAAGGTGCTATCACAGCCGATCTTCTTGGTCAAGCAATGAATAATATCGGGATGACTGATATGGCGAAAGAAGCAGCAACATCAGTTACGACGTTCGAGGGTGCAATGGGAAACCTGGAGGCAACGGTCACAAGCGGTATGATGAATTTGTATGACAGCTTTGCAAAGTCAGGTGTAGTGGACGCAATTAACAGCTTTAACGAAAAAGTGGGAAAAGGCTTTGAGTGGCTTGCTGCTACAATCCCGAAGGCAATCGACAAGATTTCCCCGTATTGGGAAGTATTTAAGAAAAATGCAGCAGAGGTTAAGGATGCATTTGGCAGTGCATTTCGAGCAGTTACAAGCGAACTGCAAAAACTCACAGGAGCGTTCGGCTCAACGGAGAGCATAAACGGTTTTTCTGACGTGATGGATTCGGCATCAGGTGCATTGAAATCTTTTGCTGGCTTCATGGAGGAACATGCGGATGTTATTGCAAAGGTACTGAAGGAGCTTCCCAAATTGCTTGTAGCATATAAGGGTTTTAAGATTGTAAAATCAGTAGCTCCGTTTGTAGGCGCATTCACCAGTGCGATCGCAGGACTTGCTGGGAAAGGAATTTCAAAATTAGGCTCAAAATTATTTGGAATTTCAAAAGGACAGGAAGCTTTAGGGAAAAGCAGTGCCGGGAGTTCTAAAAAGATATTGGCATCAGCAAAATCTTTTATGGTACTAGGTGCCGGAGTAGCTTTAATCAGTGGTGGATTCTTTCTCCTTGCAAAAGGGGCAAAGGCGGTAGCAGATTCGGGGCCATTGGCTGCGGGAGTTTTGGCAGGAATGGCAGGTGCAGTGTTGGCTTTAAGTTTTGGTTTTATGAGTTTCTTGAAGAATATTAAGACATCGCCCCAAAAGATGAATGCTGCCTCCAAATCATTCGTAAAGATGGCAGGTGCGGTGGCTCTTGTATTAGCTGCACTTGCCGGTGTGGCATTGGCACTTGTCCCACTTGGAAAATTAGGAGATACTGCAGTTCCGGCACTTGCAGCGTTTGGAATAGTAATCGGTGGATTAACGGCGATATTTGGAGTGTTTGGGAAGAAGTTGCAGGAAAGTGCTATGGGAATTGGGGTGTTTGCAGTATCTGTCGCAGCAATGGCTTTAGCGATGGCTCCTATCGCTAAAACAGGGACAGATGGTGCAATCGCAATGGCTGCGTTTGGTGTGGTGGTTGCTGCTTTAGTGGCAGTGTTTGCAATTTTTGGAACGGCTTTAACGGCTGCAATACCAGCTATGCTTTCGTTCGGAGCTACAATACTTATGGTTGGTGCCGGAATGAATCTAGCATCTTCTCTCATTAGCGCCTTGATTCCGTTTGTAAGGCAGTTAGGCGATACGGTTTCACAGGTCGCCACATCAATTGCGTTTTCAATCTCGATGATATTATCGGCATTTGGAGATTTGGTTTCCACTGTAGCAGATGCAGTAGGGACAATTGTGGCAACAGTCGGGAATACGCTTGTGAATGTGGTAAAAACAGCAGGGGATGTCATAAGTGATGTGGTGGAATCGATCAGTGACGGATTCCGCACGATTACGGATGGTATATCAGGTGTGATTGATGCAATAGGAGGTGCTTTTAGCAGTGTATTGGAATCAGTGGCAGATGTCATAAATTCCATTGGAAATTCGGCGAAAAATGCTGGAAAAGGATTTAAAAGTGTTGCAGAGGGAATTCAGATCATCTCGGAACTATCCATTATTGATATTGCGAAGTCTCTCGGAGCAGTTGCAATAGGTTTGGGAGAAATTTCGTCAAAAGGAAAGGGACTGAAAGAAGCGGCAGCCGGTGTTGAGGTTATGGTTGTCTCTATCACATCGGCATCTACACAGCTAGCCTTATTCAATGTGTCTTTACAGAAGATGGGTTCGTTGTCGGTATCAGTCGCTTCTGGTATTACGGCAATCAAAAAAGCATTTGCCGGGTTTTCAGTTCCACCAGTTGATACAAGTAGGATTACAGCGTCATTTCGTTCCATTGTTTCGAGTGCCAATATGGTAGCGGTTCAGGTGTCAGCAACAGGTAAAAACACTGCAAACAATTATGCAAGTGCGATGGCTTTTGGTTTCAGGAAGGCTGCTACGGAAACGATGAGCGGGGTAAGCAAGATAAAAGATGCTGCAGGTAAACTGGCTACCTTGTTGCCGAAAACAGCTGTACAGGCTATGAATGGATTTAATAATGCATTTTCTTCTGGAAAGACGAAAGCGATATCCATTGCGAAAGCAATGGCAACTTCCGTTGTATCTGCTATGAAGTCGGCACAGGAAGGAGCGTATAACAGTGGATATTATATTGGTGTAGGTCTTGCGAACGGCATGGAGGCTTCTTTGGGGCGAGTACGGAGTATTGCAGCACAGCTGGCCGAGGCGGCAGAAAAGGCAATCCGTGCAAAAGCGAAAATTCATAGTCCTTCAAGAGTTTCGGAGGAGCTTGGGGAATACTATGGCGATGGCTGGATTGGCGGAATTCAGCGGAGAATGAAGGAAGCATATCATGTTGTGAAGGAATTGGTGTCAATTCCAGCAGTGGATGAGCCAAGGCTCGCTGTTGCTGGATATGGAACTGTTAAAGACTTGGATGAGGGGTACAGTTATAACAGGAATGCGACATATACAATTGTTGTTCCAGTTGAGGTGGATGGTCGGGAAATCGCAAAAGTGACAGCACCATACACACAGGAAGAACTGAATAAATTGGAAAAGAGAAATAACAGAAAAAGGGGATTTAGATAAGGAGGGCAAATGTACAATTTTATAGACACGACAGAAAGTCAGAGTGGCGGTACACTGCCCTCTGAGGCCCTGAATTTTGATGGGGAATATATAGAGAATCTGATTCCTGGCTACCGGACATTGTATGTATCTGGCAGGGAAGTGATTGATACAGAACTTTTGACGGATGAAGTAGGTGTGAGGGACGGAACAAGGTACCGGAGAAAAAGATACCCGGAAAGGATTATCACAGTAGGCTATCAGTTGATTGCAAAAGATGTATTATCGTTCCGAGCAGCTTACAATAAGTTGAATGCAATCTTAGATACAGATGAAGCAAAACTGATATTTGCGGATGAACCCGACAAGTATTTTATAGGGACCAAGGAAGGGACTGATGATGTTCCGACTGGAGTCAATGCAGTAAAAAGTGAACTGACATTTCATTGTGCTGATCCATTTAAGTATTCTGTGAAAGAAAAAGAAGTCATTCCGACAATGGATGAAGATACGACCTTTGTGGTTGATTACAGAGGAACACATAAATGTTTTCCAGTGCTGGAAGCGGAAGCAAATGGCGATATTGGATTTGTTGGATTTATAAAGCAGAATGGGAAAGTTATACAGATCGGGAATGCAGATGAGCTTGACGGAGAAAATTATGAGATGTCACAGACTTTGGTGGACGAAGAATTTGTATCCATTTCACCAGAATGGAAATTAAATTCCGCAAAAATTATAGAATTTACGAATAGTTCAGGTGGAACAGTGAGCACGATACAGACTGGAACGGTAACAGTTGGAAAAGATAGGAGTGGAAAAACTATTTTAGGTCCATCTAGTTACGGGAATATTGTTGCGTATGGTGGTCCAAGCGTAACCCGGCAGATACCCGCTGATCAAAGTGGTCATGTCGGTGCAAAGAATTGGACGTTTTCGTGGCATCATAACTTCACGCTTACCCATGCAAAGCAGTTGGGAGCGGTGGAATTCCTTGTGACCGGTCTTAAAAATGGGAAAAAGGTCACAATTGCATCTGTGACATACTCACGAAATGCGATGAATACGAAAGCGTGGGGATGGTTTTATGTAAATAATAAATGTGTAAAATCGTATATCACAATCGATGATGTGACTGCGGAAAACAAAGTGACTGGATACAGCGGAGGGCGTTCCGGCATCCGGAAATTTGGTACGAAAGTTGCGTTTGATTTTGCGGGTCAGGTATTTGAGTTTACAGACCCGGAAATTGTGGATGTAGAAGCAACTGAAATAAGTGTTTTTTTCCTGGCAACAAAGGGGTATGACAGTATGAACTTAAATGGTGTTTATTCTGTAAAATTTGTTTCGCATTCCGTAGAGTCTTGGCGAAATGTACCGAATAAATTCGGGGAAGGCGATGTAATATTAGCGAACTGTAAAGCAGGAACTATTTTAGTAAACGGTGTGGAGATGCAGGGGCTTGGGGCTCTTGGAAATGATTGGGAACAGTTTTTTCTTCATCCAGGTACAAATCAGATCAACTGTGTATATTCCAATTGGGCAGAAAAACCGCATTTCAAGTTGAAATATAGAGAGGTATGGCTATGATCTTTTATTTCGCAGACAGACATATGAATATATTAGGACAAGCAAGTACAAATCTTCCTGATGGAATCCTAGTTCGGGATGACAAGAAGGTAGAAGAGATTGATACCGGTGTGGCGACGTTGGAATGTTATATTTCTGCTACTGGAAAAGACAAAAAAGGGGCGGAAATATATACAACAGTAGGAAACTATATATTAAAGAAAGATCGAGATGAGACAAGAGCATATACCATTATCGAGCGTGAAAAGGATACAAAAAACGAAGAAATTTGTATTTACGCAGAGGATGCAGGGCTGGATCTTCTGAATGAGGTTGTTGGAGAGTATGAAGCAGATCGGGATTATCCAGTCGTGTATTATACTGAAAAATTTGTTGGAAATAGTGGATTTGAAATCGGTCTGAATGAGATTAGTGATCGCTCCAGGAAACTGAAATGGGAAGGTGAAGCGACTGCGACAGAAAGACTTGCAAGTGTAGCAACACAGTTTGATGCGGAAATCTCATATAGTTTTGAAATAACTGGACTTCAAATTTCGAAAAAATATATCAACTTTTATAAAAAACGTGGAAAGGATATTGGTACAGAATTACGCTTGAATCGAGATATAGACAGGATTCGTACGAAAGAGTCTATTGCGAATATTGCGACAGCCCTTGAAGTGACTGGGGGAACACCGGAAGATTCCGAAGAGCCTATTACGTTACAAGGATATCAATATGATGATGGTGATATTTATATTGACGGAACAAAGGTGAAATCACGAGAAGCATTGAAGCTTTGGGGACGTTATATGATGAAAGATAGCGATATTGTAGGGCATATCACAAAAACGTATAGTTATGATACGATGAGTCAATCGGAGCTTTGTACTAGATCTGTAAATGAATTGAAAAAAGCTTGCAAAATGGAAGTGAATTATGAAATTGATATCAGCAGACTGCCAGAATGTGCACGGGTAGGAGATTATATTAACATCGTAGATGATGAAGGTGGATTGTATTTAAAGGCAAGAATTTTGAAACTGGAAAGTTCTGAGACAAACGATGAACATGTGGCAACTTTGGGAGAATATCTGATAAAGGATAACGGGATATCACAACTTCTTGAGGATTTGGCAGAGCAGTTTAAACAGTTGGCGGCAAATAGAACATTTTATACTTGGATTGCTTATGCGGACGATAATAAGGGAAATGGAATTTCTTTGAACCCGGATGGCAAGAAATATATTGGAACAGCAGCAAACAGAACAACGAAAACACCGGATTTGAGTGACGCAACAATATATTTATGGATGCTGGCAAAAGGAGATGATGCTGTTACGCTCCACATTGATTCGAGCAATGGAAGCATCTTTAAAAATAGCGGGGTGGCAACAACTCTGACAGTAACAATTCTTGTTGCAGATGAGAGAATTGATACATCTAAAAAAATGAAAGATTATTTCGGACAAGCAGCTTATTTAGAGTGGGAATGTAAGCGATTAGGAGAGACGGAATTTAAACCGATTTCACATACTGACAAGAGATTATCAGATGAAGGTTTTATTTTCACATTGACGCCCGAAGACGTGGATGTCAAATCAACATTTAATTGTAGTTTGAATTATTAGGAGGATTTAAAATGGCAAAAAAAGCAAGTAATCAGGTAGACTTACTCGATCTTACAGATGGGTATTCAATCATAATGACAAATGACTCATATACATTTTTGGGAACAGAAACAAGCGTAAATGGGACACAGACAACATCGACACAGATTATGGCTCTTTGTGGTGCAGAACAAGTGGCTTGTAAAATAGGTGCGATAGAGTGTCCAGAAGGGTTAAGTGCAGTTTCTGATGGAAAGACACCAACTCCAACGGTTACGATTACAGCAACATCAGCACTAAAAAAGACAGGATCCATTACAATACCGGTTGTTATCGGGGAGATTACGGTTAATAAGGTGTTTAGTTTTTCCATTGCATTTAAGGGGCAAAACGGTCAGGATGGTACAAGTGTTACAGTAAAAAGTACATCGGTCACTTATCAGATTTCAGCTTCGGGGACGACGACGCCAACAGGAGAGTGGCTGACTTCTGTACCTAATGTGCCGGCGGGGCAATACTTATGGACTAAAACAGTTGTAACTTATAGTGATGGAAAATCTACGACAGCATATAGTGTATCGCGTAGCGGAACGAATGGTTCAAATGGATCAAGTATTACTGTTACGAGTCAGGAAGTAACTTATCAAAAAGGAAACTCAGGAACAACACCGCCTACTGGAGAGTGGTTATCTACCATTCCAGCAACAAATCCGGGAGAATTTCTGTGGACTAAAACGGTTGTAACTTATAGTGATGGAAAATCTACAATTTCCTATAGTGTTTCGCGGAACGGAACGAATGGCACGGATGGACAGGATGCGCTTAATCTTGTTATAGAGTCCTCAGCTGGAACAATTTTTAAAAATACAGCAATTGCAACTACATTGACAGCACATGTCTATAAAGGAGGTACTGAGGTGATTGGCGGTGCACTTTCGGCACTTGGAACAATTAAATGGTATAAAGATGGTGGATCTGTGCCAATTGCTACAGGCTCTACATTTACAGTGTCAGCGGGAGATGTATCAAATAAAGCCACTTATACAGCGATACTGGAGGGATAGGTATGGCTATAAAGTCAATAGCTGAAATTACTTTAATCCGTGTGAATGATGGCTCTGACGGAAAAGGGATTAAGAGCATAATGGAATATTATATGGTATCTACCGTTAATTCTGGAATCACAACTGGAAACAGTGGGTGGAGTACGGAAATTCCTACTATGACAACTATAAATAAATATTTATGGAATTATGAAAAAATGATATATACAGATAATACCTCTGTGGACACTACACCAAAAGTAATTGGGATATATGGGGACAAAGGTCCGCCGGGACAGACTGGAAACGGAATAAAATCAATTGCAAATTATTATCTTGCCACTACCGCGAAGAGTGGCGTGACAATATCCACAGAGGGTTGGACAACAACGATACAAACTATGACTTCATCTAAAAAATATCTTTGGAATTATGAGATTGTTGTATATACAGATGGGAGCAAATACACATCTGCTCCATGCATCATAGGGGTATACGGTGACAAAGGAGCCGCAGGAGAAAATGGAATGAGTGGAATTATTGTATCAGATACAGCACCATCAAATCCAGAAGTAGGTCAATTATGGCAGAAAGCATCCGGTCAACCAATACAACGCTGGGATGGAAAGAAGTGGACTATTCATTATATTTCGGTAGATAATTTGGATGTGGATACATTGAGTGCCATTTCAGCAAATCTAGGAGATGTTTCGTTCGGAACAATTACAAATTATGTGGAAGGAAAAAGGGCACTTGCAGTAGGAAATAATAGTGTTGATTTTTATAATTCAAATGCTGAAAGAGAGCATATTGGATATATAAGACCGTACACGGATGGAGGTTATGACAAATATGGAATTGAGATTGTAGGAGACAACAGATTTCTATTTGGAGTAGCTGGCAATATCGTACATATGGATAATCAGACATTGAACTATGATGGATTGTTTAATTTAGGTGGCAAGCCAATGAATTATGAAATTATAACATTATCAAATACAATCGCCATAAAGTATGCGAACGGATTGTTGATATGTGCTGGACACACTTCTTTTGCAGCTACAACAGCTATTACAGCAAAAGCGGATGTGGTATTCCCGGTTCCGTTTAAAGATACAGGCTATTATTTTGTGTCAAACGTGCAAAGAAATGGAAGTATTGTTACGTCTTACTGGGAGGGAGATGTTGGTGGAAACAATATACGTACAACAGCAAAAACCAGTATTTCTCACTCGAAAACAAATGGAAATTATGGAATTGCCTACAACTGGTTTGCAATAGGATTTTGGAAATAGTGAAGGAAAATTTATAAATGAAGAATGAAGAAATCAGAGTGAGACCGTAAGGGTCTTTTTATTTTTGTTGCATAAAAATAGTAAAGGAGATGAAGAATTGGAGACGATTATTTCAGCGTGCATATCAGCATGCGTGACGTTATTGGTGTGTATCATAAGCAATCGTGCACAACAGGAGAAAACAAGAGCGTTAATGCAGTACAAGCTCGATGAGCTTACGAAAAAAGTCGAAAAGCATAATTCAGTTGTGGAAAGGACTTTTTTATTGGAAGAAAAAATTAAGGTAGCAAATCATAGAATTGAAGATTTAGAGGGAAAGGTAGGATAAGACTATGGAACAACTTATTATGAATACAACATTGATTATTGGAATTATTGGAGTACTTGCGTTTGCGGTATCCGTCATTACACAGGTATTTAAAGGAGTATCGGGGCTTAAGAAGATTCCTACAGACATCTTAGTATTTGTACTGTCTATCGGAATCACGGTGATGGCGTTTATTGCATATATGCAGTACATACAACAAGCGATTTTGTGGTACATGATCATTGCTGCTATTATGGCAGGATTCTTGGTGGCATTTGTGGCTATGTACGGATGGGAAAAAGCAGCAGAGCTTTGGAAGAGATTTTACAAGGGTAGCGTAGACAGATAATTCAGAGGGCGAGTAATCGTCCTCTTTTGTGAAAGGAGATTTAATATGGAAAGAAAGATTATTGATGTAAGCTATCATAACGGTACAATTGACTGGAATGCAGTAAAAGTCAGTGGAATTGAAGGAGCAATTCTCCGATGTGGATATGGAGATGATATTGTCGGACAAGACGATAGTCAGTGGTTTCGTAATGCAGACGAATGTACAAGGCTTGGAATTCCATTTGGGGTGTATATTTACTCTTATGCAAAATCAGAAGCGCAGAGTAGGAGTGAAGCAGCACATGTGTTACGTCTGATCAGCGGATACAAGTTAAGCTATCCAGTCTATTTGGACTTGGAGGAATCAGGCACTGAAAGCCATGCAGTTGCTGGTGCGAAAATTTTCTGTGATATTATTGAAAAAGCTGGATACGTGGTCGGTATCTACGCGAATCAAAATTGGTTTCAGAATATCATCGGAAATCAGCTTGATAGATACACAAAATGGATTGCAAGATACTCATCAAATAAACCGACCGTAGCGTGTGATATTTGGCAGCACACAAGTGATGGAACAGTAAGTGGAATTAACGGAAGAGTGGACATGAATATCTGCTACAGAGATTTTCCGGCAGAAATCAAAGGAGGTACAAACAATATGAGCAAGAGACAATTTTATCCAGGAGAAGCCTACACTGCAAATCAAGCAAATGTATATACTACAGGCGATTGTAATGCAGTAAGACAGACATTGGCGCAGGGAAGTAAGGTGAAAGTGTTAGACACCGGAACAGAAGTGGTAACTGTAGAAATCACACAGAAGGGATACATGAAATGCAATGATTTATTGCCATTGTTCAAAAAAGGGGATAAAGCGAAACTGGTGGAAGATGTAACAGTTACAATTCCAAAAGGAACGGTAATCACATCGGACGACAGCGGATATGGAGGAATTAAAGCAACAGTACAGGGTGTTGTTGATTGTAGGAAAATCGAGCATGTAAAACATTAAATTAACAGCCCCACCTCTTCGGAGATGGGGCGAAAATATTGTATCATCTTACAAAACTTAATAGAATATAATAAAACCGTTTACAACACGTTTACAACAAAATTGTAGCAAAACGTAGCAAATACGTAACATTTTTTTAAGGGGTTCTTAAGGGCAGAAACATTGCAATACAAACAGAAGTGGACTATAATAAATTTTGCAAACAAAAGTAGGAGTACGAGTGATATGTTTAGGGTGAGAAAAGGAATAAGGTACAGAAGAAGAAAAAAGATTGCAGTTGGGATTGTATTGGTTACAATATTGCTTATCTTGTTAGGGGGACTGATTTTTAGAATCGCAAAGAGAACGATTCCGGAAGTGATTTTAAAAGTGAAAAATGTGTCAATTCTTCAAGATGAGGAGATTCCGCAGATTCAGGCTGCCGCTTCTTGTAAGGACGAAAAATACAGTGAGAAAGAACTGGAAAAAGGATATACTGTGAAAGATTTTGTGAAGGATTTGAATGCGGGGAAAGGATATCGGCTAACATATGAGATTGATCAGACAAAAGAAGGAGAGTATCCAATTACCATTTCTTTTGAAAAAGATTTGAAGAAAAAAATAGATAAGAAATGGAGAAAAAAGCTAAAGGTTCAGGTGAAAAACGGCACTTGCCAAGTTAAGAATAAATACGGGACTTGGGAAGATAAAAAATTTAAAAAGTGGGACGGTACCTATGCGGCATCAGAATTTGTTCTTTCAAAAGAGAAGACATATTACATAGATGAGAATGGAGAGATGGTAACAGGATGGAAAGATATCGATAATTTCCGCTATTTTTTCGATGAGAATGGAGAGATGAGTATTGGTTGGAAAGAGACAAAGGAAGGTACTTACTATTTTCAGGAAGATGGGAAGATGAGTGTTGGCTGGCAAAAGATAGGGGAAGATACTTATTACTTTGACAAAGAGGGAAAGATGCTGACAGGAAAGCAGAGAGTATTTCAGTTGGACTGCGTATTTGGCAAAGATGGGAAATTACAGTCAAAGGCGAGCAAGGTGGATCCGGAGAAACCGATGGTTGCGTTGACATTTGATGATGGACCGGGAAAATACACGGATTCTCTTTTGGATAAATTGGAGGAGTATGGTGCAAGGGCTACCTTCTTTATGGTTGGAACGAATGCGGCGAAGTATCCGGATACCATTAAGCGAATGGAAGAGATTGGATGCGAAATTGGTAATCATACGACGAATCATAAAAATCTCGTCAAACTAGATGATGCAAGTGTCAAAGAAGAGATTCAGTCTACAGATGCAGCGATTGCGGCAGCAGTGGGACATGGAGCAAGTCTGTTGCGTCCGCCGTTTGGCTCTTATAACGACAAGGTGAAGAGTTTGGCAGGAAAGCCGGTCATCATGTGGTCTTTAGATACGCTTGACTGGAAGAAAAAGGATGCGGCATTGATTAGAGATTACGTCCTTGAGACGGTCAGTGATGGAGATGTGATTTTGCTTCATGATATACATGACTTTTCCGTAAATGCGGCATTTGAGTTAATCCCAAAACTGATTGAACAAGGATATCAGCTGGTGACAGTGAGTGAGCTTGCAGAAGCAAGAGGAATCTCGCTGGAAAATGGAGTGCGTTATTCACAGTTTTATAAACAATAGAAAAAGCTTGTAAGTATGTTTGAGGTACTTACAAGCTTTTGCTTAATTATTGTTGATCTTTCTGATGTTTTTCAAGCAATTTATGAATCTTATCGGTTGGATTCATGACAGAACCGATGGTAATGTCATGATTCAAAGAATCAATGATAAGTGCAAGGAATTTGCTCATATCTGCCATAACAAAATATGGTTTTTCATATAATTCGGATGGAAGGTATGTCAAGTTCGTTGTAATGACACGATCGATGTAGCCTTTTTCGTAATAATCGTCAAATTTTGCAAAGCCATCTGTAAATAATCCAAAGGTTGTGCAGACAAATACACGGTTAGCGCCGCGTTCTTTAATCTGTTTTGCAACATCTAACATACTTTCTCCGGAAGAAATCATATCATCGATAATGATTGCATTCTTTCCGGCAAGATCATCACCTAAAAATTCATGTGCCACGATTGGATTTTTTCCATTTACAATTGTAGAGTAGTCGCGACGTTTGTAGAACATACCCATATCTACGCCTAAAACGTTTGAAAAATAAACGGCACGGTGCATAGCGCCTTCATCCGGACTGATGATCATCAGGTGATCCTTGTCCACTTTCAAATCCGGCTCTGCGCGGAGCAAAGCTTTCATAAACTGATATGGCGGTGTAAAGTTATCGAATCCTTTGAGCGGAATTGCATTTTGTACACGTGGGTCGTGCGCATCAAATGTGATGATATTCGATACACCCATTGCTGTAAGTTCTTCTAATGCAAATGCACAGTCAAGAGACTCTCTCTTTGTCCGTTTGTGTTGACGACTTTCATACAAGAATGGCATAATAACGTTGATGCGGCGTGCTTTTCCGGTAGCAGCCGAGATAATACGTTTTAAATCCTGATAATGGTCATCTGGTGACATGTGGTTTTTATGTCCGTTTACAGAGTATGTAAGGCTGTAGTTACATACATCTACCATGATGAATAAGTCTGTGCCGCGGATGGATTCGCGAAGCATACCTTTTGCTTCACCTGAACCAAAACGAGGGCACGCGCTGTCGACTAAATAGTTCTCCAGACGGTAATTTGCAATTGAAGCGGAATCCGGCCATTTTTCAACTGCATTCTGGCGAAAGGAAACGATGTAGTCATTTACTTTTTGACCAAGTTCTTTGCAACTATCCAATGCGGCTATTTTAAGAGGAGCAATTGGAAGTGCTTTTTCTAATAATGTGATATTTGCCATAGGGGCCTCCATAAAAATAAATTCTTTTAACATACCCATATTAGCAAAAAAAATCATTTGCTTCAAGAATTTCATGTGGAAATTGCTTTTTTTCGAAAAATTTAGTATGATAGAGATTAGAATTAGTATAAATAGTAATTAATAGGAGAAAAAATATGAGTAAACCAATTGTAGCAATCGTCGGAAGACCGAATGTAGGGAAGTCGACATTATTTAATGCACTGGCGGGAGAGATGATTTCCATCGTAAAAGATACGCCGGGTGTGACAAGAGATAGAATCTATGCAGAAGTAACATGGCTGGATAAAGAATTTACAATGATTGATACCGGAGGAATCGAACCGGACAGCAAAGATATTATTTTATCGCAGATGAGAGAACAGGCTCAGATTGCCATTGATACAGCTGATGTCATTGTTTTTATTACAGATGTGAGACAGGGACTTGTAGATGCAGATTCCAAGGTTGCAGATATGCTAAGACGCTCCGGAAAGCCGGTTGTGCTTGTTGTCAATAAAGTGGACAGCTTCCAGAAGCTTATGCCGGATGTGTACGAATTTTATAATTTAGGAATCGGTGACCCAATCCCGATTTCGGCAGCATCCAGACTTGGTATCGGTGATATGCTTGATGAAGTAGTGAAATTCTTCCCGGAGGGAAATGCGACGGAAGAAGAGGATGAAAGACCAAGAATTGCAATTGTGGGTAAACCAAATGTTGGAAAATCTTCTATTGTCAATAAATTGCTTGGTGAGAACCGTGTGATTGTATCCGATGTTGCAGGCACGACACGTGATGCAATTGATACTGCAATCAAATATCATGGAAAAGAATATGTGTTTATTGATACAGCAGGTCTGCGAAGAAAGAATAAGATTAAAGAAGAGCTGGAGCGATATAGTATCATTCGTACTGTGACAGCGGTGGAACGTGCCGACGTTGTCTTAATGGTGATCGATGCGGTAGAAGGAATCACAGAGCAGGATGCAAAGATCGCCGGAATTGCCCATGAAAGAGGAAAAGGAATTATCATTGTTGTCAATAAATGGGATGCGATTGAGAAACATGATAAGACAATGTACGAGTATGAGAAAAAGATTCGTCAGACATTGGCGTATATGCCATATGCAGAGATTATGTATGTGTCTGCAGCGACAGGACAGCGCCTGAACAAGCTTTATGAGATGATTGATGTCGTGATGGAGAATCAGACGCTTCGTGTGGCTACAGGTGTTCTCAATGAGATCATGGCAGAGGCAGTTGCGATGCAGCAGCCGCCGTCGGATAAAGGAAAGCGTTTGAAATTGTACTATATTACACAGGTAGCGGTAAAACCGCCGACATTTGTTATCTTTGTGAATGATAAGGAATTGATGCACTTTTCATATACAAGATATTTGGAGAATAAGATTAGAGAAGCGTTTGGCTTTAAGGGAACTTCACTGAAATTTTTCATCCGCGAGCGAAAGGAAAAGGAGCGTTAGTAGTATGGAACGTTTGATTTGTGTTGTAATCGGATATCTGTTTGGCTTGTTTCAGACAGGGTACTTTTATGGAAAATTAAAACACATTGACATCAGACAACATGGAAGCGGCAATGCCGGGACGACAAACGCTCTCAGAACGTTAGGATGGACCGCGGGGGCAATCACCTTTTTGGGCGATTGCCTGAAATGTGTTGCAGCAGTTGCAGTTGTGTACTGGCTGTACGGCTCTACACATGATAATATCAGTCTGCTTGCAATGTATGCCGGGATGGGCGCAGTACTTGGACACAATTTTCCCTTTTATTTAAAATTCAAAGGAGGAAAAGGAATTGCGGCGACAGCAGGATTGATTCTTGCTACGAATCCGATTATGATGCTGATTGCGGCTATTGTATTTATTTTGGTTGTGGCAGTGACCCGATACGTTTCGTTGGGGTCACTTATTCTAGTGGTATTGTTTTTGGCTGAAGTGATTGTGTATGGTCAGATGGGAGGATTTTCTCTGACACAGCCAGAATTATATGAAATGTATATGATTGCGTTTGTTTTGATGCTGATGGCATTTTACAGACATCGTGCAAACATCAAGCGTCTTTTGAACGGGACGGAAAATAAATTTGGAGCAGACAGGAAAACGAAATAGAGGCAGGAGGATATGGCATGGCAAAAGCAGGCATCATGGGAGCCGGAAGCTGGGGAACAGCGTTGGCGTTATTACTGTATAAAAATGGGCATGAGGTTACTTTGTGGTCAATCAACAATGACGAGGTAGAGGAATTAAAAAAAGAAAGGGAACACAAGAGCAAATTGCCGGGGGTGAAGATTCCAGAAGATTTGAGGATTACAAACAGTATGGAAGAAGCCGTTGCAGAGAAGGATTTTGTTGTCCTTGCAGTACCTTCACCATTTATCCGAAGCACAGCGAGAAATATGAAGCCGTATGTGGTTAAACATCAAAAGCTTATCAATGTGGCAAAAGGAATTGAGGAGACGACGCTTAAGACCCTTTCGGAACAGATTGAGGAAGAACTTCCGATGGCGGATGTAGCTGTGTTATCAGGACCGAGTCATGCAGAGGAAGTGGGCAGAGGACTTCCGACAACATGTGTTGTAGGCGCGAAGACAAAAGAGACAGCTGAATATCTTCAGAAGATGTTTATGAACGAAACATTCCGTGTGTATACAAGCCCGGATATTCTCGGAATAGAGGTAGGTGGAGCACTGAAAAATGTCATTGCACTCGCGGCTGGAATTGCGGATGGTCTCGGATACGGTGATAATACAAAGGCGGCGCTTATCACTCGTGGAATTGCGGAGATTGGAAGACTTGGTATCCAGATGGGCGGTAAGATGGAAAGCTTTACCGGACTTACCGGAATTGGAGATTTGATCGTGACCTGTGCAAGTGTACACAGTCGAAACCGAAAAGCCGGATACCTGATTGGACAGGGAAAGACGATGCAGGAAGCAATGGACGAAGTAAAGATGGTCGTGGAAGGTGTTTATTCTGCGAAGGCAGCAATGAAACTTGCAGAAAAATATGAGGTGTCCATGCCGATCATTGAGCAGGTAAATCAAGTGCTCTTTAAAGGAAAAGATGCCGCAAAGGCAGTTAACGAATTGATGTTAAGAGATGGAAAAATTGAACATAGTGACTTGCCGTGGGAGTAAAAGGAATTAAAAACAAGAGAATATAGTACATATCAAACCAATTGGCTGCATACACTGTACAAGTGAATAGCAGGAGGGATCATATGGAAGTATTCGATGTTTATAAAGATATACAGGCGAGAACCAACGGAGAAATTTATCTTGGGGTGGTGGGACCGGTAAGAACCGGAAAATCTACTTTTATCAAACGATTTATGGACTTGTTAGTTTTGCCAAAGATAGAGGATGAACATAGTAGACAGCGGACAAAAGATGAGTTGCCTCAGTCTGCATCCGGGAAAACAATCATGACGACGGAACCGAAATTTGTACCGAAAGAGGCAGCGGAAATTTCACTCATGGATGATGTGACAGTAAAAGTACGCCTGATAGACTGTGTCGGCTATATGGTGAAAGGTGCGGCGGGACACACAGAGAATGAGGAAGAACGCCAGGTAAAGACACCGTGGTTTGACTATGAGATTCCATTTACAAAAGCAGCAAGCATTGGAACACAGAAAGTGATTCATGATCATGCCACGATTGGAATCATAATCACAACAGACGGAACAATCTGTGATCTTAAGAGAGAGAATTATATCGAGGCAGAAGATAAGACAATCCGGGAACTGCAATCTATCGGGAAACCGTTTGTCGTACTTGTAAATTCAAAAAGACCATATGGGGAAGAGGCAAAGCAGGCGGCGGAAAGTATAAGGCAAAAGCATGGGGTTACGGCGATGGCGCTTAACTGTGAACAACTGCGGGAGGAGGATATTCACCGGATCATGGAAAATGTACTGTTTGAATTTCCTATTTCGGAAGTGGAGTTTTATATTCCAAAGTGGGTGGAGATGTTGTCTCGGGAACATAAGATCAAAGCGGATCTGCTTTGGCATATAAAAGAGATGATGAAAGATTTTTCGGAAATCAAAGATGCGGTAAGAGGAATAGCAAGACCAGACAGCATGTACATAAAAGAGATGAAGGTAGATGATGTGGCGTTGGATACCGGATGTGTAAAAGTACGGATTCAGGTGGCGGATAATTATTACTACGAGATGTTAAGTGAGTTGACTGGAACGTCTATTGAAGGAGAATACGAACTGATCCGTACGATGAAGGAGATGGCGGCTCTTCGCAAAGAATATGAAGGCGTAAAAGATGCGATGGAATCGGTAAAAATGAAGGGTTATGGCGTGGTGAGCCCGAGAAAAGAAGAAATCCAATTGGAGGAACCGGTTATTATCAAGCAGGGGAATAAATATGGTGTGAAAATTCATTCCGAAGCACCGTCGATTCATATGATCCGGGCAAATATAGAGACGGAGATTGCACCGATTGTGGGCAGTGAGCAGCAGGCAAATGATTTAGTCAATTATATCAAAGATGCAAGTGCAACAGAAGAAGGTGTGTGGGGCACTAACATTTTCGGAAAATCCATTGAAGAGCTTGTGACGGATGGCATGCGTAATAAGCTTATCGCAATCAACGATGAGAGCCAGTCGAAATTGCAGGATACAATGCAGAAAATTGTAAACGACAGCAATGGGGGAATGGTTTGTATTATCATTTGAGATAAAGCTCTTGACGTTTGCGGCAATAAAAGTAAAAAAACACACTTAAAGACGGGGGAAAAAAGTTTTCTCCCGTCTTTAAGTGTGTTATACTATAAAAACAGGAGGATGAAAAAGATGATTCGTTTTAATTGTGATTATAATGAGGGAGCACACCCTCGTGTTTTAGAGGCACTTGTAAAAACTAATATGGAGCAGACACCGGGATATGGTGAAGATCCATATTGCGAAAAGGCAGCAAAAGTAATCAAGGATTTGTGTAAAAAGGAAGATGCAGCAGTGCATTTTCTTGTGGGAGGCACACAGGCAAATCTGACGGTAATTTCATCAATTCTTCGCCCGTATCAGGCAGTGCTTTGTGTGGAAGAAGGTCATATCAATGTGCATGAGACAGGAGCTATTGAGGCATGTGGGCACAAGGTAATGACAGTTTCGGGGAAAGATGGAAAGATTGATGCAGAACAGATTAAAGAAGTATATACACAGCACTGGTCCGACAGTTCACATGAACATATGACACAGCCAAAGCTTGTGTATATTTCCAACCCGACAGAACTTGGAACGATGTACAGCAAGGCGGAACTGGAAGCAATACGAAATGCATGCAATGAATGTGGGCTGTATTTGTTTTTAGACGGTGCAAGACTTGGATATGGGCTGATGGCAGAAGGAAATGATCTGACATTGGAAGTATTGGCAGAGAATTGTGATGTGTTTTACATCGGCGGAACGAAAGTGGGAGCATTGTTCGGAGAAGCGGTTGTTATCTGCAATAAAGCGCTTCAGGAAGATTTTAGATATCTGATCAAGCAGAAGGGTGGTATGCTTGCAAAGGGAAGATTGCTGGGAATCCAGTTTTTAGAACTTTTAAAAGATGGCTTGTATTTTGAAATCGCAGGGCATGCAATCCGAATGGCAATGATCCTGAAAAAAGGACTTGAGGAAGCCGGATATTCATTTTTCATCGACAGTGAAACCAACCAGCAGTTCGTGATTGTGTCTGATGAAAAATTGGAACAGCTGAAAGAAAAATATGCATATACATATCAGCAGCGATACGATGCGACATCCAGCGTGATTCGTCTTTGCACAAGCTGGGCGACAAAAGAGGAAGATGTTTATCAATTACTAGAGGATATGAGGTAGGGAGACAAAAGATGCGTGAAAAGCTGACACATTTTGATGAAAAAGGAAATGCAGTGATGGTAGATGTCTCAGAAAAAGAGGTGACATCAAGAGTCGCGGTGGCGTCTGGAAAGATCCGTGTCAATGCAAAGGTGATGGAGGCGGTTAAAAAGGGTACTTCCAAAAAGGGAGATGTGCTTGGGGTGGCACGTGTGGCGGGAATCATGGCGGTCAAGCAGACGGCGAATCTGATTCCAATGTGTCATACACTTCTGATCAGCAAATGCGAGATTGCCTATGAGATTTCAGAAGATACTTTGGAAATTCTGGCAAGATGTACTGTGAAAGTAGAAGGGAAGACCGGAGTTGAGATGGAAGCGCTGACCGGAGTCAGTGTCACGTTGTTGACGATTTATGATATGTGCAAGGCAATTGATCGTACCATGGAATTGTCAGAGATACATTTGGAAGAAAAAAAAGGCGGAAAAAGCGGACATTTTAGGAGGGAAAATAATATGAGAGTTGCAATTATAACAGCAAGTACTTTAGGATACAAAGGGGAAAGAGAAGACAAAAGCGGACCATATATTAAAAAAGTCGTAGAAAATGCAGGATTTGAAGTAAAGGTGATGAAGGTGCTTCCGGATGACCGCAGGATTTTGGGAGAAGTGATGAAACGGCTGGCAGACAGTAATATTGTCGACTTAATCATCACGACAGGTGGAACTGGATTTTCAGAAAGCGACGTAACACCTGAGGCGACGTTGGATATTGTAGAGCGACAGGTGCCTGGAATACCGGAGGCAATGCGTGCCTACAGTATGCAGTTTACAAAACGGGCAATGCTGTCAAGGGCCGCGGCTGGAATTCGCAAACAGACATTGATCGTAAACTTTCCGGGAAGTCCGAAATCTCTGAAAGAATCACTGGAATATATTTTGCCTGAACTAATACACGGCGTAGAGATTTTACAGGGAATTGCGAAAGAGTGTGCAGCTCCAAAGGAAGCGTAAAAGATGAAAAAGATTGAGACAAAAGATGCGGTAGGTCATGTGATTTGTCATGATATTACAATTATTGTAAAAGATCAGATTAAAGATACTGCATTTCGAAAAGGACATATTGTGCGGGAAGAAGATATTCCCAAACTGTTATCTATTGGAAAAGACCATCTTTATGTGTGGGAGAAAGAAGAGGGAATGCTGCACGAGAATGAGGCGGCAGAGATTCTGGCATCTGTATGCGAAAGCGCATATATGAAGCGGAGCCCGGTAAAAGAAGGAAAGATTGAGTTGTCGGCAACACAGAGAGGACTTTTTCAAATTGATTTGGAAAAGCTTTCTGCCATCAATGAGCTGGAAGATATCATGATTGCATCCAGACATCATAACCAGCCGGTGAATGTCGGGGACAAACTGGTTGGGACAAGGGTGATTCCGCTGGTCATTTCGGAAGAGAAGATGAAGCAAGTTAAAGAAATCGGTGGAAAAGAGCCATTATTTCGGATTTTACCATATAAGCGAAAAACAGCCGGAGTGGTGACGACTGGAAATGAAGTGTACTATGGGCGGATACAGGACACATTTACTCCGGTTATTCGAGAAAAACTGAAAGCATATGATGTGGAAGTGTTGGTTCATAAAACCGTACCGGATAAAAGAGAAAAGATTGTGGAAGCAATTCGGGAGATAAAAGGCAAAGGAGTAGATATGGTACTTTGTACCGGAGGAATGAGTGTCGATCCGGATGATATGACACCGAGTGCAATCAAAGAAAGTGGAGCGCAGATTATTTCCTACGGGGCTCCGGTTCTTCCGGGGGCGATGTTCCTGCTTGGCTGTTTTTCGGATGGAACACCGGTTATAGGACTGCCAGGATGCGTGATGTATGCAAAAGCGACCATTTTTGATTTGCTTCTTCCACGGATACTTGCAGATGTACCGATTACGAAGAAGGATTTGGCAAAGATGGGAGCAGGAGGCTTATGTCTTGGCTGCGATATCTGTACGTATCCGAACTGTGGATTTGGAAAAGGAGTATAGAGATTTATGGGAGTTGTGAGAGCTGTTTGTATCAGTGAAAAGAAAGGAACAGAAAAGCAAAATGTACATAAGGCAAAGCTGGTTGCGGATTCTGGTCTGAAAGGAGATGCGCATGCAGGTAACTGGCATAGACAGGTGAGTCTGTTGTCTTATGAGCAGATAGAAGCGTTTCGGCAAAGAGGGGCACAGATAGAATTCGGTGCGTTTGGAGAGAATCTTGTCGTAGAGGGATTTGATTTAAAAACCCTTCCGATTGGAACAAGATTTCGCTGCAACGATGTGATTCTTGAGATGACGCAGATAGGAAAGGAATGCCATCACGGGTGCAGGATTTTTCAGACGATGGGAGACTGCATCATGCCAAGAGAAGGTGTGTTTGCAGTTGTAATTCACGGCGGGGAGATTTCAGAGGGTGACTGTATAGAGATTTTGACAGATAAGGAGGAGTAAATGAAAATCACATATATTTCACACAGTGGGTTTGCGGTGGAACTGGAAAACCATATTTTTCTGTTTGATTATTACAAAGGGGAGATACCAAAGTTTGATCCGAAAAAAAGTATAGTTGTATTTGCAAGCCATGTCCATCATGATCATTATGTAGAAGAAATTTTTGAATTGAGAGAACAATATCCGGATGTGCACTATGTTCTGTCTTCGGATATTCGAAGGTCAGCGAAAAAAATTTTGGAAGAAAAGCAAATCGAAGCTCAGGTCTCTTTTTTGAGAATCCATCAGGAGCTTGAACTGGGAAAGGTGCGGATTCAGACTTTGAAGTCAACAGATGCAGGTGTTGCTTTTTTGGTGGAGTGCGAAGGAAGAACAATTTACCATGCAGGAGATTTAAATTGGTGGCATTGGGAAGGAGAGCCGGATGCGTATAATGAACATATGAAGATGGCATATCTGAAGGAAATTGAAAAATTGAAGGACACACCGATCGATGTGGCATTTGTGCCCGTAGATCCAAGGCTTGGCGAGCAGTATTATTATGGAATAGATGGATTTGCAAAACGGGTGGATGCAAAAGCATTGATTCCGATGCATTGCTGGGGGGACTATACAGTTTGTGAAAAACTGATGCATCAGGAGGAGACAAAGGAGTATCGAGAGCGGATTTATCCGATCACAAAAGAAGGAGAGGAAATATGTCTCAAGATATCATAGTCGTAGCAGGATTGTTTGCTGTTCTTGCCGGCATTTGGGTGGTGAACATGGTAAGTCGTAAAAATCGAATGGGATGTATACAGGCAATGCTGAAAGAAGAGTGGGGCAGTGGACATCCAAAAGAATATACATATGAGGAATTTGAATGGATTTCACATTATTACAAGAACCGACAGGAGAGAAGATGTGCCAAAGGGGCGTTTATCGATGATATCACATGGAATGATCTGGAGATGGATGATGTATTCTTAAAGTTAAATCATACTTATTCCAATATTGGCGAGGACTATTTGTATGATCTTTTGAGGAGACCACAAACGGAGGAATCTGTGCTGAGAGAGCGAGAGCGTCTGATTACTTATTTTGCAGAGCATGAAAAAGAACGCAGAATTTTTCAGACCAAATTCTATGAAATTGGGAAATTATTAAAAGTTCCGGTCAGTGATTATATTTACCGTTTATCTGAAGTGAAAAAGAAAAGCAACACACCGCACTATCTGGCGATTGGAGGAATTTTTGCCGCCATTGTTTTGGCAATTTTCAACATTACTGCCGGAGTGATTGCGTTACTTGTGGTGATGGGTGTAAATATCAACAGTTATTATAGAGAGAAGAAAGAAATCGAGGCGTATATCAGTACATTTTCTTATATCATGAAACTGCTTGATATCAGCGATCAGTTTGAACATGTTGATATTCCTGAAGTGGAACAATATGTGCAGGAGATTATCAGAGCAAAGAAACAGTTTGGCAAGTTCAAAAAGGGTTCCTCTTTGGTGGTGTCCGGACGGCATATGGGAGCATCTGTTACAGAATCCATCATGGATTATTTCCGTATGCTGTTTCATGTGGATTTAATTAAATTCAATTCGATGCTGGAAGAGTTTCAAAAAAATTTGGATGCGATTGAGTGTATGATGGAAAATCTTGGACTTTTGGACAGTATGATCGCAATCGCCTCTTATCGGGAGTCATTGTCATATTATTCTGTGCCGGAACTTGTGAAGCAGGAAAAGGCATTTTTAGAAAGTGAAGACATGTATCATCCTATGCTTGAGAATCCGGTTGCAAATACGATCAAAGAAGAACGAGGCGTGTTGGTGACGGGCTCCAATGCATCTGGAAAATCAACATTTTTAAAGACGGTGGCAATCAGTGCGGTTTTTGCACAGACGATCCACACCTGCCCGGCAAGACAGTATCGCGCCTGCTATTTTCAGATTTATTCATCTATGGCGCTCAAAGATAATCTTCAGGGGAATGAGAGCTACTACATTGTGGAAATCAAATCTTTAAAAAGAATCTTGAACCGCGTAGAGGAGAAGACACCGCTCTTATGTTTTGTGGATGAGGTGCTTCGGGGAACGAACACGATTGAGCGTATTTCAGCATCGGCTCAGATTTTAAAGAGTCTGGCAAAAGTGCATGTAATGTGTTTTGCGGCAACACATGATATTGAGTTGACACATCTTTTGGAAGAGTTTTATAGTAATTATCATTTTCAGGAAGAGGTAAAAGAAAATGATATTTTGTTTAATTACATGTTGTACAGAGGAAGAGCGGTATCCAGAAATGCTATTAAGCTGCTTGGGATTATCGGATATGACGGGGAAATTATCAAAGAGGCTGAGAAGACGGCAGAGAATTTTGTAAATACCGGAATATGGAGTTTGCAGAGAAAGTGAGAGCGATATGAAAGTAAAGATTTATACAGATGGTGCGGCACGAGGAAACCCGGATGGACCGGGAGGATACGGCACTGTGTTGGAATTTATAGATTCAAAAGGGCAGCTTCATACAAAAGAGTTGTCCTGCGGATATAAGAAGACGACGAACAACCGTATGGAATTGATGGCGGTGATCGCAGGGCTGGAGGCGTTGAACCGTCCCTGTGAGATTGAGTTATATTCGGATTCAAAATATGTGGTCGATGCATTTAATCAGCACTGGATTGATGGCTGGCTGAAAAAAGGCTGGAAACGCGGAAAAAACGAACCGGTCAAAAATGTGGATTTGTGGAAACGATTATTAAAGGCGAAAGAACCGCATCAGATTACGTTTATTTGGGTAAAAGGACATGATGGACATCCGCAGAATGAGCGCTGTGATACACTTGCAACGACAGCGGCGGACGGCGGAAATCTTTTGGATGATGTAATCGGGGGATAAAAGTACTTTACAAGTTTTGAAGAAAATGATAAAATCACAGAGGTGTAAAAGTAAGACAGACGGTCGCAGCTGCAAGTGTCGAAAGACCGCAGGTGAGGAAAGTCCGGGCTTCATAGGGCAGGATGCCGGATAACGTCCGGTGGAGGCGACTCCAAGGCTAGTGCAACAGAAATGTACCGCCCAGATTGACTCTGGGTAAGGGTGGAAGGGCAGTGTAAGAGACTACCGCCCCTTTGGTAACAAAGGGGGCATATGTAAACCCCATTCGAAGCAAGACCGAACGAAAACGATGTGGCGGCCCGTCACGTTTTAGGTAGGTTGCTTGATCTTACTGGCGACAGTAAGGCTAGATAGATGACCGTTCAACGACATAACCCGGCTTATCGTTTTGCTTTTACACGATATATTTTTAGAATTTATGAGACAATCGCTTTGAAGTGATTGTCTTTTTGCTATTAAAAGTTGCTACATATACTATAATCAGAAATATTAAATTTAAACAAACTATTGACTGATAAATTTGAAAGGAGTAGTATAAAGATAACAATAGAAGTAAACAGAAAGGGGCGTTTTTTATGACAACGTATTTCATGATTTTTTTAACAATTGTCACAGTTTTTGTTGTTGCAGCAGGATTGATTAAAGTTGGAAAAGTACCGAAAATGCCTGCTTTCTACCGCAACATGATTAGAGAAGGTGTTTTCAACCGATTGATTTTCAAGAATTATTTTTTCAGAAAAGTGTTAGAACATGGAAAACAATTGCCGGAAACAGAGATTGAAAATGTGTGTAGTTTATACAGAGGAGGGGACTGTGGGGAAAAAGAAAATTTAGCGAATATGTAAAATATTTTTTAGCAAAGGACTGGGTGGCAAATTAGCCATCCAGTCCTTAAATAATGCTTGTCTTTATTATCTGCTATACTTTTCTTCACAATATTTGCAGCGGTATACTTCGTTTTCAGGATCGGTCAACACGAACACGTGATCCAGTTCCTGCTCAATAGAAGTGATGCAGCGAGGATTTTTGCATTTGATTACGTTTGTGATTTCTTTTGGAAGTTTCAAACGTTTTTTCTCAACAATTTTTTCATCCTGAATGATGTTGATTGTGATATTGTGATCAATAAAGCCGAGGATATCCAAATCGATTACGTCGATTGGGCATTCGATTTTCATAATGTCTTTTTTCCCCATCTTATTGCTTTTTGCATTTTTGATGATTGCAACGCAGCAATCTAATTTATCCAGTCTCAAATAGTGATAGATGTCCATGCTTTTTCCGGCCTGAATATGGTCAAGTACAAAGCCTTCGGAAATACCACTGACATTCAATGTATTTTTTACCATGATATATTTCCTTTCTCTCTATGGTTAATTATTATTATGAAACTTTGATCTCCAGCAAAGTGAGTATGAGTGCCATACGTACATACACACCGTATTGTACCTGTTTAAAATAAGCGGCACGTGGGTCTTTGTCTACTTCGACAGAAATCTCGTTGACACGTGGAAGTGGATGAAGCACAAGCATATCCTTTGGTGCAAGTTCCATCTTTTTCGCATCCAATATATAAAAATCTTTCATACGAACGTAATCATCTTCGTTAAAGAAACGTTCTTTTTGCACCCTTGTCATGTAGAGCAGATCCAGTTCCGGAAGCGCTTCTTCCATACGAACTACCTCTTTGTAAGGCACGTTTTGTTTGTCTAACACATCTTTGCGGATATAACTTGGCAGACGCAGCTCTTCCGGTGAAATCAAAACAAATTTGATGTTCGGGTAACGTACCAGTGCGTGAATGAGAGAGTGAACCGTACGTCCGAATTTCAAATCACCGCAAAGACCGATTGTGAGATTGTCAAGTCTGCCTTTTAAAGAACGGATTGTCAAAAGATCGGTTAAAGTCTGTGTCGGATGTTGATGTCCGCCGTCACCGGCATTGATGACAGGGATAGAAGAATGTCTGCAGGCAACCATAGGCGCACCTTCCTTTGGATGTCTCATCGCACAGATGTCTGCATAGCAGGAAATCATGCGGATTGTGTCAGATACGCTCTCCCCCTTGGCGGCGGAACTGGAATCCGCGGAAGAAAATCCTAAAATACTTCCCCCCAAATTTAACATTGCGGCTTCGTGACTAAGTCTTGTTCGAGTGCTCGGTTCGTAGAATAAAGTTGCAAGCTTTTTGCCGTCGCAGGCGTGTGCATATTTTTCAGGATTGGCTTCAATATCGTCTGCCAAATCCAAAATTTCATCTAATTCTTCGACTGTAAAGTCTAATGGACTCATTAAGTGTCTCATGGTAACCTCCTAGTTTATCGATAAGTTAATAAATCTTGTACAGATTTTCGCTTTGGAGCTTCGGGAGCAACATCAGGATAACCGATGGCAATCAAGGCAGCCAGTTCCTGTCCTTCCGGGATGTCCAACAATTCTGTGATTGCATCTTCGTCCCAGATTCCCATGATTACAGTGCCAAGACCGGCTTCATGTGCAGCAAGACAAAATGTCTGGCAGGCAGCACCGACATCGAACATCTGCCAACGGTCTTCCTTTTTGGTTGAAAAAGAACCATCTCGCTCATAACCGCAGCGCCCTTTGATAAAAGTTACAGCAATTAATGTTGAAACTTGTCTGATAATATTCGAGTTATAGTCTGGGGTGAATTCATCGGCAATTTTATTGAGAATAGAAGTGTCTTCAATTGCGATGTAACGAGTAATCTGAGTGTTTTTCCAGGAAGGAGAATAAGATGCTGTAGAGATAATAGATTCTAATAATGAATGGTCAATACAGCCTTTCTTGTACTTACGAATACTTCTTCGCCCTTTCATACATTCTGTTGCGTTCATATAAAATATCCTCCTATTTGAAAATCTATTTTTATTATCATATAATAAACAGATTTTTTTTTCAACTCTTATATTTATCAAATATAGATTTTGTCTGAAAAATGTATTATAATAATTTTTAATTTGGGCAGGAGGAGAGAAGGATGGCGACTTTAGAAGAGTTAAGAGCACAGTTAGATGGAATTGATAATGAGATCATCGAATTATATAAAAAGAGAATGGATGTCTGTATGGAGATTGGAGACATCAAGATCAGCGAGGGCAATAAAGTGTTTGACAAGCAAAGGGAGCGGGAAAAACTGGCAGCAGTTGCCGCAAAGGTGACGGAGGAGTTTCACAAAAAAGGAGTGCAGGAACTGTTTGAACAACTGATGTCTTTAAGCCGCAAGCTGCAGTATCAGCTTTTGACAAAACGGGGGGCGCTAGGAAGACTGCCGTTTATCGGCGTGGACAAATTAGATTGGGAGAATTCGAGAATTGTCTTTCAGGGAACGGAAGGAGCATATAGCCAGGCGGCGATGGAGATGTATTTTGGAAAAGATACCAATAGTTTTCATGTGCAGACTTTTCGAGATGCGATGGAGGCAATCGAAGAGGGATCGGCCGACTTTGCGGTACTTCCGATTGAGAACTCTTCTGCGGGTGCAGTCAATGAGGTGTATGATCTGCTTGTGGAATTTGAAAATTATATCGTAGGAGAAGTGGTTCTCCCAATCAATCATACATTATCAGGAGTGAAGGGAACGACATTAGACCAGATTGAACGTGTATATTCTCATCCACAGGCATTGATGCAGAGTGCAAAATTTTTGGACGCACACAGAGACTGGCAGCAGATCAGCGTGGCAAATACTGCTGTTGCCGCAAAAAAAGTATTGGAAGATCAAGATCAGAGAAAGGCTGCAATTTGCAGCGAATATGCAGCGCGTCTGTATGGATTGGAAATTTTGGAGGAGAAGATCAATCATAATGATAATAATTCCACGCGTTTTATTATCGTGACAAACCAAAAGATTTTTTTGAAGGATGCATCGAAGATCAGTATTTGCTTTGAAGTGTCACATGAAAGCGGAACGCTGTATCATCTGTTATCTCATTTTATTTATAATAATCTGAGCATGACAAAGATTGAGTCAAGACCGGTGGAAGGACGTACCTGGGAATATCGGTTCTTTGTGGATTTTGAAGGAAATATGGCAGATGGGGCTGTGAAAAATGCGATCCGGGGGTTGCGCGAGGAGTCTAAAAGCTTGAAAATTTTAGGAAATTATTCATCGAAAGAAGGCGTATAAAATGAGAACAAAGGAACTGATGCTGTACAAACATATGGAACATGAAGAGCTTTTGCGTGATATGACATTTTTAATGGAAAATTGTGACAGCGACTATTACAATAAAGAAGATATGGCAGGACTTTTATTTGAATGTGTGAATGAACTGCTGGAGCTGGCAGCGGGATATGGGTTTGAAGGAAACCTTTGGCATAATTACCTGACATTTCTTTTGGTAAATGACGAGAATGCATACAGTACAGAGTGTGAGATTGTAGGCGAAATTGAGGGAAGCATCAACACGATCACGCTGCATGATTTTGAGATTTTCCGAGAGCTGTTTGCATATGATTTTACTATTTTAGAGAAGGCGCTGGGGGTGAACTGCCTTTCTGTACTGATGCATTATGAGAATGTCAAAGGACATGGGAAGGTATTCAATAAAAGAATCCGAGACCGTATCTGTGAGCTGAGCGAAAAGCTTGGAACATGTGAGAATGCAGAGGAATTCAAATGTACGATGACACAGTTTTATAAAGAATTCGGAGTGGGTAAGTTTGGGCTGCACAAGGCATTTCGTATCGAGCATACAGAAGCTGGGGCAGATATTGTCCCGATCACGAAGATTGCCCATGTACATCTGGATGACCTTGTGGGATATGAAATTGCAAAAAAGAAACTGATTGAGAATACAGAGGCATTTGTGAAAGGGAAAAAGGCGAATAACTGCCTGCTGTTCGGAGATGCAGGAACAGGAAAGTCTACTTCAATCAAGGCAATATTGAATCAGTATTATGATCAGGGACTTCGAATGATTGAGGTGTATAAACATCAGTTTCAGGATTTAAACGATGTGATTGCTCAGATAAAAAACAGAAACTATAAGTTCATTATCTATATGGACGATCTGTCTTTTGAGGAGTTTGAAATTGAATATAAATATCTCAAAGCAGTGATTGAGGGCGGATTGGAAAAGAAACCGGATAATATTTTAATCTATGCGACTTCAAACAGGCGGCATCTTGTGAGAGAAACATTTCGCGATAAGTCTGACCGAGATGAGGAATTGCATACGAACGATACTGTTCAGGAAAAATTATCACTGGTGGCAAGATTTGGAGTGACAATCTATTTTGGAGGTCCGAGTAAGAAAGAATTTCAGCAGATTGTGAAGACATTAGCTGAGAAAAATCAAATTAAGATGCCGGAGGAAGAGCTTCTTCTAGAAGCCAATAAATGGGAGTTAAGTCACGGTGGCCTGTCAGGCAGAACAGCGCAGCAGTTCATAGATTATCTTCTTGGGAAATAAAGAAAGGGGTGAAAGTTTCGAATGGCTTTCACCCTTTTAAATGCTTTAATCAATCTGTTGAATTCCGGAAATATCGGAATCGATCATCAGAGAATAGTTGGTGTAATATACGACAAATCCAGGTTTTCCGCCGGACGGTTTTTTGACATGTTTTTTCTCAATGTAGTCAATCTCTACTTTTTCATTTCCGCGGTTCTTAGAGTAGTAGGCAGCAAGTTTTCCAGCTTCCTCAAAAGTCCGGTCTGGCAGCTCCTCGCCATTGGTTTTCACGATGACATGAGATCCCGGACAGCCTTTTGCGTGGAACCACCAGTCGTTTCCAACAGCGAAATGGAAAGTCAGTTCGTCGTTTTGCAGATTATTTTTTCCAACATACATATGATAACCATCGCTGGAAATATAGTGGAATGGTTTACTTGTAATCTTTACTTTTTTCTTTGTGAATTTTCGCCTTACATATCCGGCGCCGATTAATTCTTCTTTAATCTGAGTCAGATCGTCTTCACTCAATGCAATGTCAAGTGCGTTGCTGACAGATTCAAGATAAGTGATATCTTCCTGTGTTTCCTGAATTAGAGAGGAAAGCGCCTCGAAGGTTCGTTTCTGTTTATTATACTTGTCAAAATATTTTTGCGCATTTTCGCCAGGTGTCTTTGTAGGATCAAGCGGGATTTTCACCATCTCATTTGTATAGTAGTTCAACGCCTCCAGTTGTTTTGCGCCGGGCTCTAAATTGTAGCCGTAGGTGTTGATCAATTCTCCGTATATGCGATATTTATCACGGTTCAGAGTGTCTTTGAGTTGTTTGGACTGCAAATCATATTTTTTCCGGTTCCGTTCTAATGCGGTCTGCACAATTTTCCGAAGGTCTACCGATTTTTGGCGAATCCGTGTCAATGTATTTCTGGAAGCGTAGTAAATCTCCAAGACGTTTGACATGGAGTCGAATGTTTTTGCCTCATACATCGGAAAATGCGATAATGGCAGTGCGCAGAATTCTTTTGGTTCCGCACCGTTATAGTAGATTACCGGATGAAAATCACCTTTGATTACCGGGTCAAAAAATAAAGTAAATTGTTTATATAAATGAATCAATACATCTTCTGACAGCTCTTTTGGTGTGACTTCAGAATCAATTCTGGCAATATAGCAGATTTCTTCTGCTACAACAGGGCTGATGCCGGTAAAGCTTGTGTAGATCGCTTTTCCAAGAGGGGTAGGTTTTGCAATCAAAGTTGATACAAAGTCGGCGAAAGAAATATCCAGTGGATCTGATTTTTCCATCGTATCCGGAATGAAATACTCGCGCCCCGGAAGTACTTCGCGAACAGAACTCATCTGTGCGGAGACGTGTTTGATACTGTCGATAATCTTGTTGTCTTCCGTACAGAAAATGATGTTGCTATGTTTTCCCATAATCTCAATGATCAGATATTTTTTGCACAAATCACCAAGTTCATCCAGATGTTCGACTTCAAACCGAATGATACGTTCTAATTTAGGTTGTGTAATTGCCGTAATTCGCCCGTTATTAATGTGTTTTCTTAAAAGCATACAGAAATTCGGTGCGGTCATTGGACTTGGCTTGTTGGTCTCAGTTAGATAAATAAGCGGAAGTGAAGCACTTGCGGATATGGAAAGCCTCTTTTGCCCTTTGGGTGTCTTGATTGTCAGAAGAAGCTCATCGGTCTCAGGCTGTGCAATCTTATTGATTCTGCCGTCTAATAGGTTCTCTCTTAATTCATGTACGATATTTGCAATTGTAATTCCGTCAAAAGCCATAATGTAAATCGTCCTTTCATATTTTAGAGGTACTGTTCACTCCTAACCACCACCATATGCGCACTCGTCGTGCTTTCGCACTCCAGTCCCGCACTTTGTGCTAAGACTGCTTATTGGGTGGCGGTTACGAGTTACACTTCGTAGCAAAAACAGAAATTCGCCTTTTACATGCAGGCATGACAATGCAAATCTCTGTTTTAGCTGCGGAGTGAACAGTAACCATATAGATGTTAGTATACACGAAATGAAGGGGAGTTTCAATTGACGTTTGTTTTTAAATGACTTATAATGAAATGTAACATAAAAAGACAAGCAAAGAGGTTAACAATATGATGAAAAGTATGACAGGCTTTGGAAGATGTGAGGTGTCTGAAGGACAACGTAAATTTACGGTAGAGCTAAAGGGCGTGAACCACAGATACTTAGATGTCAATATCCGTATGCCGAAGAAATTGAATTTTTTTGATGCCTCCATCCGCAGCCTGCTGAAGCAGTATGCACAGCGAGGGAAAGTAGATATTTTTATTACATATGAAGACATGTCAGAGAATCAGGCCGCATTAAAATATAACGCTGCATTGGCTGAGGAGTATCTGCAGTATTTTAAGCAGATGGAAGAGGCATTTTCATTGGAGAATGATATTCGTGTTTCTACCTTGTCGCGTTGTCCGGAAGTACTTACGATGGAAGAGCAACCGGAGAATGAGGAAGAACTTTGGAACGGATTGAAGAAGGCCTTGGAAGGAGCGTTTACACAATTTGTGGAGACAAGAATTGTGGAAGGCGAGAATCTGAAAAAAGACATTAATGTGAAATTGGATGAATTGCTTGCATTAGTTGAAGCAATCGAAGAGCGCTCACCGGAGATCATTTCTGAATATCGTGCGAAGCTGGAATTGAAAGTGAAGGAACTTTTGGAAGATGTACAGATGGATGAGAGCAGACTGGCTGCCGAGGTGATTCTGTTTGCGGACAAGATCTGCACAGATGAGGAGACGGTCAGACTGAGAAGTCACATTGAACATATGAGAACCACATTAGAAGCGGGAGAGGGAATCGGTCGAAAACTGGACTTTATTGCACAGGAGATGAACCGTGAAGCGAACACGATTTTGTCAAAGGCGAATGATATTGAAGTATCGAATCATGCGATTGATCTGAAGACAGGAATTGAAAAGATCAGAGAGCAGATTCAGAATATCGAATAAAGGGAAAGGATAAGAAGGATGAAAAAGAGAGGAATTTTGATCGTAGTCTCAGGATTTTCAGGAGCAGGGAAAGGGACTGTGATGCGAGCGCTGCTTGAAAAATATGATAATTACGCATTATCTATCTCAGCAACTACAAGAAATCCGCGAGAAGGAGAAGTAGATGGAAGGGAATATTTTTTCAAAACGACAGAAGAATTTGAAAAAATGATTGCACAAGATGAGTTAATAGAGTATGCTAGATACGTGAATAATTATTATGGCACACCAAAAGCCTATGTGGAAGAACAGCTTGCAGCCGGAAAAGACGTGATTCTGGAGATTGAGATTCAGGGTGCTTTGAAAGTGAAAGAAAAATTTCCACAGACACTGTTGTTGTTTATAACTCCACCGAATGCTTCGATTTTGAGAGAGCGTTTGATTGGAAGAGGAACGGAGACGATGGATGTCATTGAATCCAGAATGCAAAGAGCAGCAGAAGAGGCTGAGGGAATGCAGGAGTATGACTATCTGATCATCAACGATGATTTGGATACCTGCGTGCAGGAGATGCATAATATTATTGAGGGTGAACACAACAGAAGTTTCCGCAATGGAAATTTTATGTGTCAGATAAAAGAAGAATTAAATGGGAATTTGAAAGGAGAATAATACATGTTACATCCATCTTACACAGATTTGATGAAAGTAGTCAATCAAGACGTAGAGGAAGGGGCAACTAAGATTGTAAACAGCCGTTATTCGATTGTTTTGGCAACTTCAAAAAGAGCAAGACAGATTATCGGCGGAGAATTACCTTTAGTACCAACAAAGCATGGTGAGAAACCACTTTCGATTGCAATTGATGAATTGAATAATGGAAAGATTAAGATCATTGCAGAAGATACAGAAGAATAGATAAAAGATATGATGAGGCGGATGCGTAGTGGAGTATCTGCCTCAATAACTATATAGGAGAAATGAGACTATGAATATATTATTTGTATCACTAGGATGTGATAAGAATCTTGTCGATACGGAGGTGATGCTTGGACTGTTGGCGTCTAGAGGACACCAGATGGTGGACAGCGAAGAGATCGCAGATGTCATTGTCATTAATACATGCTGCTTTATCCACGATGCAAAAGAGGAGAGTATCCAGACGATTCTTGAGATGGCAGAATATAAGAAAGCCGGTTCATGCAAGGCGTTAATTGTCACAGGTTGTCTTGCACAGCGATATAAGCAGGAGATCATCGATGAGATTGAGGAAGTGGATGCAGTGCTTGGAACGACTTCTTACGATAAGATTGTGGAAGCGATTGACGAGGCACTTGCAGGGCACACAAGTGTGGAGATGACTGACATTGATGCGCTTCCGCTTGTGGAGAGCAAGCGCCTTGTGACGACAGGAGGACATTTTGCTTATCTGAAGATTGCAGAAGGGTGTGATAAACACTGTACATATTGTATCATTCCCAAAATCCGCGGAAACTTTAGAAGTGTTCCTATCGAACGACTTCTGAAAGAGGCGGAAGATCTGGTGGCACAGGGAGTAAAAGAGATTATTCTAGTGGCACAGGAGACAACACTTTATGGAAAAGATCTCTATGGTGAAAAATCATTGCACAAGTTGCTGAGAGAGCTTTGCAAAATCAGTGGATTACGCTGGATCCGTATTTTATACTGCTATCCGGAAGAGATTACAGATGAATTGATTCAGGTAATCAAAGAAGAGGATAAGATCTGTAACTACCTGGATCTTCCGATTCAGCATGCAAGTGATGGAATCTTAAAACGAATGGGCAGAAGGACTTCAAAAGAACAGCTGGTTGAAATTATTGGAAAACTGCGAAAAGAAATACCGGATATCGCAATCCGTACTACATTGATTACCGGTTTCCCGGGAGAGACACAGGAACAACACGAAGAATTGATGGAGTTTGTAGATGAGATGGAATTTGACCGCCTTGGTGTGTTTACATATTCACCGGAAGAAGATACGCCGGCTGCTGTGATGCCGGATCAGATTCCAGAGGACGTCAAGGAAGACCGTCAGGCAGAACTGATGGAATTGCAGCAGGAGATTGCGTTTGATCTTGCGGAAGAGATGATCGGGCGGGAAGTGCTTGTCATGATCGAGGGAAAAGTGGCAGATGAAAATGCATATGTAGGAAGAACTTACAAGGATGCTCCAAATGTAGATGGGCTTATCTTTGTAGAATCAGAAGAGGAATTAATGTCGGGAGATTTCGCACGTGTCAGAATCACCGGCGCATTAGAATATGATTTGATGGGAGAGATTATATAATGAATTTACCAAATAAGCTGACGGTACTGAGAGTTTTAATGATTCCATTTTTTGTTGTATTTATGATCACACCTTTGGCAGAAGGGAATGGAAAGTATATTGCACTTGCACTGTTTTGTATTGCAAGCCTGACAGATATGCTGGATGGAAAGATTGCCAGAAAGCATAATCTTGTGACGAATTTTGGAAAATTTATGGATCCGCTTGCGGATAAATTACTAGTATGTTCTGCGATGATCTGCCTGATCGAGACAGGAAAGTTGCAGGCATGGATTGTTTTGATCATCATTGCACGTGAGTTTATCATCAGCGGTTTCCGACTTGTAGCATCTGATAATGGGATTGTCATTGCCGCAAGCTATTGGGGAAAATTTAAAACAGTATCTCATATGGCGATGATCATTCTCTTGATATTGGATATTCAAAATCCGATTATGCAGACAATTACAACTGTTGTTGTATGGATTGGACTGATTTTGACAGTGGTTTCTCTTTTGGATTACATTGTGAAGAATAAACAGGTATTGACACAGGGTGGAATGTAAAAGAAGGATGAAGATCATGTTGGAAGAAGAAATTGTAAAAAAATTATTGGAAAAGCAGTATACAGTGACAACGGCAGAATCCTGTACGGGCGGTCTTCTGGCAGGAAGAATTTTGAATGTTCCGGGAGCATCGTCTGTGTATAACGAAGGACACATTACCTATTCCAATGAGGCAAAAGAGCGCCTGTTGGGGGTTTCGCATGAGACACTCGTAAGATACGGAGCGGTCAGCAGGCAGACAGCCGAGGAGATGGCACGTGGAGCAGCGAGGGCGGCGAAGGCAGAGATAGGACTTAGCACGACCGGAATTGCGGGCCCGGGAGGCGGAACAAAAGAAAAGCCGGTTGGTCTTATCTATGTGGGATGTTGTATTGGTACAGAGACCTATGTCAAAGAATGTCGTTTTCATGGAACAAGAGAAGAAAACAGAAATGCGGCTGTGGAAGCGGCGCTGAAATTGTTGGAGGAAAATTTATAGTCATATTCAACAAGGAAAGTGTTTTTACAGAAAAACAATGTTTTATAATGTCGAATTATAAAAAATATGAAAAAAAATATAGACGAAAAGAGAAGTTTGTGAGAAAATAAGAATATATATGGCGTTAAAGTTCTAACAAACACCATAGAGAAAAAATCATACATATTTGAAAGGAGTTTTATCATGATTTATTCACATGAAGTACAAACTATGTGTCCAGTAGCTCAAGGCGTTAATCACGGACCAGCTCCAATCCCAGAAGAAGCAAAATGGGTAAAAGCAAAAGAAGTAAAAGATATCTCAGGCTTAACACACGGTGTGGGCTGGTGTGCACCACAGCAGGGAGCCTGTAAATTAACATTAAATGTAAAAGATGGTATCATTCAAGAAGCATTGGTTGAGACAATCGGATGTTCAGGAATGACACACTCAGCAGCTATGGCATCTGAGATTCTTCCAGGAAAAACAATTTTGGAAGCTTTAAATACAGACTTAGTATGTGACGCTATCAATACAGCTATGAGAGAATTATTCTTACAGATCGTATATGGTAGAACACAGAGTGCGTTCTCAGAAGACGGACTTCCAGTAGGAGCAGGTCTTGAAGATTTAGGAAAAGGACTTCGTTCACAGGTTGGTACAATGTACGGAACATTAGCAAAAGGTCCTCGTTACCTTGAGATGGCTGAAGGATATGTAACAGGTATCGCTTTAGATGCAGACAATGAGATCATCGGATACCAATTCGTAAGTCTTGGAAAATTAACAGATTTCATCAAAAAAGGTGATGACCCTAACACAGCTTGGGAAAAAGCTAAAGGACAATATGGCCGCGTAGATGACGCTGTTAAGATTATTGACCCAAGAGCAGAGTAAGAGAAGGAGGACGTAAAAAATGGCTTTATTTGAATCATATGAAAGACGTATTGATAAAATCAATAGCGTGTTAAATAGCTATGGAATCGCTTCTATCGAAGAAGCTGAAAAAATCACAAAAGACGCTGGACTGAACGTTTACGATCAGATCAAAGGAATCCAGCCAATTTGTTTTGAAAACGCTTGCTGGGCTTACATCGTAGGTGCTGCAATCGCAATCAAAAAAGACTGCAGAAGAGCTGCTGATGCTGCTGCAGCAATCGGTGAAGGTCTTCAGGCTTTCTGTATCCCAGGTTCTGTTGCTGACCAGCGTAAAGTAGGTCTTGGACATGGTAACTTAGGAAAAATGTTATTAGAAGAAGAGACAGATTGTTTCGCATTCTTAGCAGGTCACGAATCATTCGCAGCAGCTGAAGGTGCTATCGGTATCGCTGAAAAAGCTAACAAAGTACGTAAAAAACCTTTACGTGTTATCTTAAACGGTCTTGGAAAAGACGCTGCGCAGATCATCTCAAGAATCAATGGATTTACATATGTTGAGACAGAGATGGATTACTACACAGGAGAAGTAAAAGAAGTATTCAGAAAAGCATACTCTGACGGACTTCGTTCAAAAGTTAACTGCTACGGCGCTAACGATGTAACAGAAGGTGTTGCAATCATGCACAAAGAAGGTGTTGATGTTTCTATCACAGGTAACTCAACAAACCCAACACGTTTCCAACATCCAGTAGCTGGTACATACAAAAAAGAATGTATCGAACAAGGTAAAAAATACTTCTCAGTAGCTTCAGGTGGTGGTACAGGACGTACACTTCACCCAGATAACATGGCAGCTGGTCCAGCTTCTTATGGTATGACAGATACTATGGGACGTATGCACTCTGATGCACAGTTTGCTGGTTCTTCATCAGTTCCTGCTCACGTAGAGATGATGGGATTAATCGGCGCTGGTAACAACCCAATGGTTGGTATGACAGTTGCTGTTGCAGTTTCTATCCAGGAAGCAGCAGAAGGCGGAAAATTCTAAGAAACCGCGTAAATACGGGATTCTTAAATGCAATAAAAAGTGATAAAGCAGGCAGAGTGATAAACTCTGCCTGCTTTGCTTTTCAATATCTTTTCAGTCGATTATAGCTCTATTTTTTCAGGAAATGCTTCTTCTCTTAGAATTCCCCACATTTTTTCAATATAAGAAAGTGTATAGAAATTTTCATAATAATGATAATAAAAGGCTCCTTTTAAAGTCATCGTGTAAATACCGTTTTCTTCTGTAAGAAAACCTAAAAGCTTTGCTAAGTTCAATTCAATCCCATAGACACTTTTTAGGGATACACCAAAGAAGTTTTCAAAATCTTTGGGATTTATTTTGGTACTGTAGGCAGTCCAAAATAAATAATACAGCATTCGTTGACGCAAAGAAAATCGAGTTGTTAATGAAGTTGGAAGTTTGTTTTCTTTACATCTTTCGCAATAAGCTTCTACAGAAAACGTGTTGATTTTGAATTGGTCATCTAATAAAGTTGCGGCAGAGCACCCAAAGCCTAAAAAATTATCTCTGGTCATGGAAGAATAGGATGCCTTTTTCTCATTTGAGAATGTCCAAATGGAAGTGCGGATATACCCTTTGTCTAAACAGTAATGTGTAACAGCATTTAAAAGTAGTTGTTTTTCCTTTTTAGACATCGCTGCTACTGAACTTGACGTAAAAGCAAAATCAATGAACGGATAAATGGCTATATGATTCGCTCCGCTTTGAAATGCTTTGTCGATATCAGATTTTAAATCATCAAACGTTTGATTTGGAAGTGCAAAAATAAAATCCATTGAAACTGTTTCAAATGGAACTTCCGATAGTGTTTCTTTTAGTTTGACAGCATCAACAGTTGTTCGACCTAAAATATTTTGGAATTTATTTTGGAAGGATTGGATTCCAATGCTGATTTTTGTTACTCCGGCATCTCTTAGAGTCTGTAAAACTGTCGGAGTTACATTATCAGGATGTAATTCGACGCCAATTCCTTCTGTGATGATAAAATGTTCTTGGACAGCATCAATGATTTCTTTGATCCGTTCTACTGTAAGAGCCGGTGTGCCGCCACCAAAGTATAAGCTGGTAGCCTTTTTTCTTCCGATATGTTGACTTCCGACAAGATGAATTTCATGGAGCAGAGAATCGATATACCGGTCACATAGTTTTGCTGAATACAGAGTTTTGCAATAAGGGCAGAAATTGCAAATGCTTCTGCAAAATGGAATATGTACGTATAGTCCTAAATTTTGACAGTCAGAATAGGGTAGCTTTTGATCATACTCATTTTGAAAGATAAATGGTTTTGTTGACCGAGTCAGCCACATTCTGGTGAGGGTTGTTATTGTTTTCATATTACTCCTAAATATATTTTAAATAAGTTTTCAGCATTTCAAAAATAATTTTTGGTGTTCCTTTAAATAAAAGAGTGTATTCTGCAACAAAGAAATATCCACATTCGTTACAAAGTCCCGGAATATCAATACAGCGTCCGCAGGTTGAAAGTTTGCCGTTCTCTATGACAACACATTGGTCGCACGGTGTTGGAAAGTTATTGTTGATTAAATATGGAAAGGCACTTTGTAAATTAAATACGGGCACGTTTTCTTTCATCATTTTTTTAATGACTTCACAGCAGTCTGCTTTTTCTTTTTTGGAAAGAGCCAATTCTTTTGTATCAGGATACGGTGTATGAAAGTTAAAAGAAACCGCACGGACATTTTTAGTATCGCGTGCGGCAATACAAACATCTTGCACCGTATTTTTGTTTATTTGGTTGATTGCCATATAAAAGCAGATATTGTCGAAAGTTGCATTTTTAATATTTTCCATGATGATGTCATAAGTGTTCCCGCGAATTGCATTATGGTGTTCTCTATCGCCATCAATACTGAGTAAAATTAAATCGGCTTCCGGCAAATCTAAAGGGAATGTTCCATTTGTAACTACGTTTACAATTAAGAATCCCATTTCCTTTGCTTCTATGACTAAATCCCGCAAACAACGGGTTCCGTCTTTCCACAGAAATGTTTCTCCTCCGCAGAAAAAAAGTATACGGATTCCCATATCATACAGCTGCTGCATTTCCTTTCGAATTTGCGAGTAAGGATGAATGATTGCTGTGACGTTATTGACAGAACAATGTTTGCATTTTAAATTACATTTATCTGTAACAATAATCGTGCCGAGGATAGGCTCTTTTTTCTTGAATAGGATAGTTTTGATACCAAAATTTGCGAAATATATAAAGGAAGAAAGTTTCATATCATTTCTCGCTTTCTTAGTGTCTGTTTCGTTCAGGCATACAGTGCGGACAATCGTTTCTGGTTACAGCAAGCATGGACGCAAAAAGAACCGCTTCTGTATAGGTGTCGCAGCTAAAAATATGTTCTGGATTAATTTCATCGATATGGCAATCCGGTGTCTCACGGTCCAGATCATGGATTTCTCCGGTGTTTTTGTTTAAAATAAATTGTTTTCCATTAAAAGGTGTGTGATTTCGTCTCATATAAAATAGTCCTCTTTCTCTTTTGTTTGGCATTGAAGATGCATATAAATAAATTATAGGAGATTTCAAGAAAGAAAACAAGAAAAAGTATTTAGAAAAACTTCTAAATACCTATTGCAAATGAAACGAAAAGGTGTTATTGTATTCGTAAGCTATTTAGAAAAAAATCTAAATGCTTACGAAAGAAAGGTGGGATGTCATGAGTTTTGCAGAAACATTCAAAGCGCTTTCAGATCCTGTTCGACGAGAAATTTTAATATTGTTGAAGAAAGGAACATTATCCGCCGGAGAAATCGGCAGTCATTTTGATATGACAGGTGCAACTATTTCTTATCATTTGGGAATTTTGAAAAAGGCAGATCTGATATGTGAGACAAAGTATAAAAACTATGTGTATTATGAGTTGAATATTTCAGCAGTGGAAGACATTATGCTCTGGCTGGCAGATTTGAAAGGAGAGGTGTAGTGTGAAAGAGTACAGAGGAAAAATTATTTTAACAAGTGTAGTGACGGTTCTTCCGATTGTAATCGGATTGCTTTTATGGAACCGGCTTCCGGATACGATAGCGACGCATTTTACGTTTGATAATGTCGCAAATGGGTGGAGCAGTAAGCCATTTACTGTTTTGGGCCTTCCAATTATTTTGACAGTACTTCACTTGGTTGCAGTGACAGTTTCGTTAAATGATCCGAAGCGAAAAAATATTGGCGGAAAGATGCTTTCGGTTGTATTTTGGATTGTACCGATTGTTTCGTGGGTTATGTTTTTGTCTATTTATACAAATGCATTAAATATGTCAATTAATATCAGCATGATTTCGGGAGTTTTGGTCGGTACGATTTTTCTTGTTACGGGAAATTATATGTCTAAGAATCGACAAAATTATACAGTCGGAATCAAGCTTCCGTGGACTTTGAACAGTACGGAAAACTGGAATCGGACAAACCGGTTTGCCGGAAGATTATGGCTGGTAGCAGGTGCTATTATGCTTGTCAACATATTCTTGAATCAAACTGCAATTTTGATTGGAATGATTGTTGTGATTGGGGTTGCTCCTGTCATTTATTCATTTGTATTATATAAAAAGGGAATTTAAAAGAGATGTCTGTGCCAAGAATGGCACAGACATTTTTGCTGGTAAAATCGAAACAGATAGGATATAATGAAAGCAGAGATATTGTGAAAAAGTAAGGGGTAATTATGCTGGATAAAAAGAGATTTTTGGAAGAATATAATATTACAGAAGAAGCTTTTCGGGAAGCAGATATTGAATGGGAAGAACTTGCGAAAATTTATGAGAGCTATCAGAAGATTGAGGGGGATTTGCGAGATATCGGAAAGGATTTTGTAGATGACTACCTGTATGATATCGAAAAAGCGGGAATCCATTCTTATCGTTATCGAACGAAAGCGCCGGGGCATCTGATTGAAAAAGTCATTCGGAAACGAAGAGAAGCTCCGGAAAAATTTGCGTTTTTGAATCATGAAAACTACTATAAATATTTTACCGATTTAATCGGAATACGTGTGTTTTTCCTATATCGTGAGGATTGGATTTATTTTCACAATTATATTACAAAGGTGTTTGAGAATAATCCGGATATCTATGTGGAGAACAGATTAGAGGATTTTGATGAAAATCCGGCACATTATTATATTGCAGAGCGGCCGAAGGTATATAAACGTTCAGGGGACAGTAAGATTTATGATGAACGATTAATCGATATTAAAGCGGGAGGAATTTATCGGTCTCTTCACTACATTATTAAGTACAAAGGATATTATGTGGAAGTGCAGGGAAGAACGCTGTTTGAAGAGGGCTGGAGTGAGATTGACCATGATATTGTCTATCCGTATTTTAAAAATGATCCAATGTTGTGTGATTTTTCAACATTGCTGAACCGTTTGTCCGGAATGGCGGACGAGATGAGTTCTTATTTTCGAAGAATGAAAGAAGAAAAAGTAAATATGGAGCGTGAAAAAGCGCGTGAGAAAGAATAGGATGTAGGAAACTACATTCTATTTTATTAGAGGAAATTCTTTTTACACCGATAAAGAAATTTGTGCATATGATAAACAAAAAAGGAAATTTGATCGTTGAGAACAGATTTATATCAGTTTGCTGTTGTGGGAGGAGATTTGCGGCAGTGGTATCTTGCGGATATTTTGGCTTCAAAAGGGCATGGTGTATTGGCATATGGTTTGTGTAAAGATGAGAAGATTGAAAATGTAAAATATGTTTCATCGGTAAAAGAACTGATACAGGAAGCAGAGGTATTAGTGTATCCGATTCCCTTTTTGAGTCCAAATCGAATGTCTGGGGCAGAATTAAAAGAGCGAAAGGAAATGTTGTCCTGCCTTCGGAAAGGACAGATTTTTTTTGCGGGGTGCATTCCAAGAACGGTCATGCAACAAATGGAAAGTCAGAAAGTTCGTGTTTTTGACTTGATGGAAGACCATTGTCTGGCAGTGGAAAATAGTGTTGCAACAGCAGAAGGAATGATAGCAGAAGCGATGATACGAAGTCCTAAAAATCTTCGGGGGAGCAGGTGTCTGATATTGGGATATGGAGTTTGCGGAAGAATGCTTGCTTCTTATTTGAAAGGGATTCGATGTGAAGTCGGAGTCGTAGATAAAAGCCAAACAGCCTGCGCCTGTGCAAGAGCTGATGGAATGTATGTTGTAGAAACAGATCGTTTTTTGCAGGAAATGAAAACAGCAGATATTATTTTTAATACCATTCCGGAAAGGATTTTATCGGCAAAACAACTGTCGTATGTGAGAAAGAGTGCATGGATTTTGGATATTGCTTCCGGAGATGGTGGAGTGGATTATGCGGCTGCACGAAAAATGGGCGTGCAGGCGGTGAAACTTCCGGGGCTTCCGGGAAAATATGCACCGTATACTTCTGCCCAGATTATCGCGGATACGATTTTTCAAAAATTGAGAGAGTCTGTTGCTTAATAGAAGATTGAGGGAGGAGATATAATGGAATTGGCCGGAAAAACGATAGGGGTTGCCATGAGTGGCTCCTTTTGTACTTATGAGAATGCATTTCAGGAACTTCAGAAACTGGTGGAGGCGGGGGCAAAGGTGCAGACCATTTTTTCAGAGGCGGCTCAGACGATTGACAGCCGGTTTGGAAAGGCAGAGGAGTTTGTGCGAAGAGCGGAGATTCTGACCGGAAGAACACCAATGCTTACAATTGCAGAAGCGGAGCCGATTGGGCCCAAAAGTCTTTTGGATCTTTTGATTGTTTTGCCATGTACAGGAAATACGATTGCAAAACTTGCAAATGGAATCACCGATACGCCGGTATTGATGGCGGCAAAGGCGCATCTTCGAAGCGAAAAACCACTGCTGTTATCTATATCTACCAACGATGCACTTGGTATGAACATGAAAAATATCGGTCTGCTCTTGAATGCGAAACACGTTTATTTTGTGCCGTTTGGGCAGGATAATCCGGAAAAGAAGCCAAATTCGATGATTGCACATACCGAATTACTGCGTGAAGCGGCGGAAGCGGCATTGGACGGGAAACAGTACCAGCCGATTCTTCAATAAGGTTGGAAATGCTCTGAAAAACTCGCTGCAGTTCAGGGCATTTTACATATTTTGTACTAGAAAAAATGAAAAGAGAGCGATATAATGAAATACATATGAAAAAAGGGGGAATACGATGGCGAAAAATATGACAGAAGGGAAACCTTTAAAATTGATACTGGCTTTTATGTTTCCGGTTTTATGCGGAAATCTATTTCAGAATTTTTATAATATTGTAGATTCAATGATTGTCGGAAGATTTTTAGGAGTAGATGCGCTGGCGGCAGTTGGAAGCACCACTTCTTTAAATTTTCTTGTAGTCGGCTGGATTACCGGAATGACGAGTGGCTTTGGAATTTTGATTTCACAGGCGTATGGTGCAAAAGATGAAAAACGGTTAAGACATTATGTGGCGATGTCGACTTATTTGTGTGTAATACTGGCAATTATTATGACAACAGGATTGCTGCTGGCGAATGGCTGGATCTTGACGACAATGAATACACCGGAAAAAATTTATGCAGATACATGGAAATATATTGCGATTATTTATGCGGGACTTCCGGCAACGATTCTTTACAATATGCTTGCTGCGATTGCAAGATCTTTGGGAGACAGCAAGACACCGCTTGTTTTTCTTGTGTTATCTTCTATTTTAAATATCGGGCTTGATTTTCTTTTGGTGGCGGTAATTCCGCTTGGAGTATCAGGCGCTGCTTATGCGACAGTCGCAGCTCAGGCAGTATCTGGTGTTTTGTGTTTGGTTTATGTATGGAAAAAATATGAGATTGTACATTTCGGAAAAGAGGAGAGAGCGATTTCATTGCGGAGTATTCTGAAACTTTTGGCGATGGGAGTTCCGATGGCACTGCAGTTTTCTATTACAGCGATTGGAACGATGATTGTACAGTCTTCGTTGAATCTGCTAGGCTCTATGTACATTGCATCTTATTCTGCAACAAGTAAGATTCAGAATATTGTAATGCAGGTATATATGGCGTTGGGAGCAGCGCTTGCTACATATGCAGGACAGAATTATGGAGCGGGAAAAGTTGACAGAATCAAAAAAGGATTGAATGTCAGTATTGGCGTGACTGCTGTTTACAGTATTGTCATTATGGTCGTGGCATTTTTCTGGCTGCCTTCTTTTGTCAAGATATTTGTGGCAGATCCAACGGGGGAACTTCGGGCGATTGCGGAGCAGATGTTTCATATCAGTCTTTGGTTTTATTTCCCGCTTGGGCTTATTTTCTTATATCGAAATACACTTCAGGGTATTGGAAATGGGTTGGTGCCGATGCTTGGAGGTGTGTTTGAATTACTTGCAAGGGGACTTGCTGTATTCTTACTGTTTGAACCGCTTCAGTTTACCGGAATCTGTATCTGCGATCCGGCTGCATGGGTAAGTGCATTGATTCCGCTTATCCCGTATTATTATTGGTATGTGCGGAAAATGACGTCAGGCGCGAAAAAATAAGTGAAGACACTTACGCTTTTTTTACAGAAGGTATATACAAGTTTTACTGTTCAGTGATATACTTTTATAATAAAAACAAGTGAGGAGTGATCATATGCCTGCATTTTATGCACACGAACGATTCGGGAAAAAAGTCTGGCAGCAGACAGAGGGGGATCTTAAGGAAATTATTCGGAGTCATTATCCGCAGTTCCGGATTGGACTTCAAGGTCCGGATATTTTTTTCTTTTATCGTTTATATACGAATAATAAAGTTTCAAAATACGGAACAGATATGCATGCGGTTTCGGCATACCCATTCTTTTTACGAGCGTTGGAAATCGTGCGCCGAAAAGGGAGAGAGACGAAAGAATATGCATATCTCTTAGGTTTTCTTTGCCATTATATTTTAGACAGCGAAAGCCACTCCTATGTAGATGAGATGATTCGAAAGACGGGAGTGGAACATGTGGAAATCGAAGAAGAGTTTGAAAAGAAACTGCTTCGTATTGATAACAAAGATCCACTTGCTTATCCGATTGCAAAACTTGTTCCAACAGATTGGAATACGGTGGAAGCAATTGCGCCATTTCATCCGGCAGTTGATAAAAAGCAGATTCGAAATTCGTTGTTTTATTTAAAAGGTTTAAAGCACCTTTTCACAGCGCCTGGAGCAGTTAAGCAGACAGCAATTAATTCGGTGCTAAAGCTTACCGGAAAGTATGCTTCGCTGAAAGGAATTATGAACCAGCGGATTGACAATCAAAAATGTGTTGAGAGTAATATAGGACTTTTGCGTCGATTTGACAATGCTGTTTCTGTGGCGGTTCAGATGATACAAAGTTTTGATGAGAGTGTGAAAATGGGAAAGGAACTGGATGAGCGATTCGAACGTACATTTGAGTAAAAGGGAGAGCGTATGGAAAAACAAAAACTGACGAACAAGGAAAAGTATTGGATTCTTTATGATGTGGGAAACTCTGCATTTGTATTGCTTGTTTCCACGATCATACCGATTTATTTTAATTATTTGACCGGAACTGCAGGCGTATCAGAAGTTAATTCTTTGGCTTATTGGGGATATGCGGCTTCCGCGGCAACTATCATAGTAGCATTGATTGGACCGATTCTTGGAACAATTGCAGATACAAAGAATTATAAGAAGCCGCTGTTTACGATCAGTATGATGGTCGGTGTGATTGGTTGTGCGGCGTTAGCATTTCCGACTTCGTGGGTTGTGTTTTTAGCTGTTTTTGTCATTGCAAAAGTCGGATATAATGCAAGTTTAATTTTTTATGATTCTATGCTGGTTGATGTTACAGAGCATGACCGAATGGATGTGGTATCTTCTTACGGATATGCGTGGGGATACATCGGAAGCTGTGTACCGTTTATTATTTCGCTTGTCTTCGTGCTGATGTACGATAAAATCGGAATTACGATGGGGACAGCTATGATGATTGCCTTTTTCTTAAATGCCGCATGGTGGTTTATCGTGACGATTCCGCTGCTGAAAAATTATGAACAGGTGAATTTTGCACAGATGCCGGCGCATCCGGTGAGTGACAGTTTTCAGCGATTGGGTCATACTTTAAAAGATATTAAGAGAGAAAAAAATATCTTTTTATACTTGCTTGCTTTTTTCTTCTTTATTGATGGGGTGTACACGATCATTGAGATGGCTACTGCGTATGGAAGTGCGTTGGGACTTGATTCTACCGGATTGCTGCTTGCACTTTTAGTTACACAGATTGTAGCGTTTCCGTTTGCACTTATTTTTGCAAAATGTTCTAAGAAATATGCGACTGATTTATTGATTAAAATTTGTATTTTGGCGTATACGGGAATTGCATTGTTTGCGATTCAATTGGATAAGCAGTGGGAGTTTTGGCTTCTTGCTGTTTTGGTAGGAATGTTTCAAGGAGCAATTCAGGCATTGTCACGTTCTTACTTTGCAAAAATCATTCCGGCTGAAAAAGCAGGGGAGTATTTCGGCATTTATGATATTTGCGGAAAAGGAGCGTCTTTTCTTGGGACGACGCTCGTGGGAGTGATTGCTCAGCTTACAAACACAGCGAATGCGGGAGTTGCCATGATTACGATTTTGTTTGTCATTGGTTTTATATTATTCTGCAAAGCTGCAAAATTGAATAAATAAGAGGGTTGATGAAAATGATTAAATTACTTGCAGTGGATATGGATGAGACTGCTGTAAATAGCAGACACAGAATGACAAAGGTAACGAAAGAGGCTTTGCGTGAGGTGTATGCGAAAGGAATCCACGTTGTTCCGGTAACCGGACGATGTCTGGAAGGGCTGCCTGCAAATATGCGGGGAATGGAGGAACTTTCGTATATTATTACGTCAAACGGTGCAAAAGTTTATGACTGGAAAGAGAAAGAGGTTTTATACCGGAAACTTATTTCCAATGAAACAGCGTGTGATGTTTTGAAAATTTGTCAACAAGACGCACTTGGGATTGCCATTCATCAGGAGGGGAAATGTTATGACAATTCCAAAGTGCAGGCGCTTTATCGAAAGCTGGCATATCACGGAGATTTTAAAATGCGTGAGGCAATCAAAGATTTGTGTGGGTTTGTGAAAAAAAGCGGAAAGCCGATTGAGAAGATTCAAGTATTTTCTGGAAAGAAAGAAAAATTAGAGAGTATCAAAAATAAATTGGAGCCGTTTGATGATCTGGAATTGGCGATTTCTACCAGTGGCTATATAGAAATTACACAGAAAGATGCACAAAAAGGGAAAGCGTTGGAGCATCTTTGCAGATATTTGGGAATCCACATGGAGGAAGTGATGGCAATTGGTGATAATGAGAATGATCATTCTATGCTGGTGAGAGCCGGATATCCAATTGCGATGGGAAATGCCAATGAAGAAATCAAGAAGATTGCAAAATATGTGACGGCAAGTAATGATGAAAGCGGGGTTGCCAAAGCGATTTATGAAAAATTGTTATAAGAAAAAGTGGTGCCTTGGAGTTCTTTTGTATATTTTGGTATTGTTGTTTGTTGCGAATGATGCGTGGATTTATAAAACACCGATTGCAAAAATCACGCATGTGAAAGAAGAACAGACCGCATCTAGAAAGGCAGTGCGGGGCGGAAAAGAACTCTATTATAAACAGACTATGGAAGCCAGAATACTAAATGGAACAGAAAAAGGACAGAATATCGTATTGAAAAATACATATACCTCTTCGATGATTACCGGACAAAAGTATCATAAAGGGGACAAGGTGCTGCTTAATTCAAATGGCGGGAAGGCAACCGGCACGATTAAAACATTAAAGAGAGATACGTATCTGGCGGCAATTTTCGGTGTGATTTTATTCTTGCTTATTGGAATTACAAAAAAGCAAGGGCTGCGAACGATCTTTACAATGATTGTCAATCTGGTGATTTATAGCGCCGGATTTTTGTTGTATTTGCGGGGATATGATATTTTAAGAGTCTGCAATGTGCTTGCGGTTGTGTTTACACTGGTCACGATATTTTTTTTAACCGGACTGGACAGAAAAACAGTGGCGGCTATATTATCGACGCTTTGTGTTCTGGCGCTGATTATGGGAATTTTCCTATTTACTATGAATCATACCGCGGCGCTTGATTATTCCATGATGGAGTATCTTGGAAGTACGGAGCATCCGGAAGATGTGTTTGTCGCAGAAGTTCTGTTTGCGGGGCTTGGTGCTATTATGGACGTTGCTGTTACATTGTCGGCGGCAATGGGAGAACTGATTCGGAAAAAGCCGGATATCTCTATAAAAAAACTGTATCTTTCCGGAAGGGAAGTAGGATACGATATCATGGGAACTATGATCAGTGTTCTTCTATTTACGTTTGCAGCTGGTTTGATTCCATCTTTTTTGATTCGCATGAACAACGAAGTTGCGTTTTTCACAAATGTAAGATTGTATATTCCGTTTGAGATTTCAAGATTTTTGATTGAGAGTATCGGAATTGTGGCAGCGATACCGATTTCAATCGTAGTTGCTTCCGCTTTGTTCAAACTGCAGATTAGAAAGGGGAGAGAAAAATGATAGGAGTACTTGCACTTGTATTGTTCCTTCTCCTGATTTTAATCGGAGGAGACCGAGGCGCGGTGGCTGTACTTGCACTGTGCGGCAATATTGCTGTACTTGCGTTTACCGTGATATTATTGGCAAATGGAGCGCCTCCGTTTTTGGTGATTTTTGCGGCGACACTCAGCATCAGTTATATTACTTTGCTGAAACAGAATGGAAATAATTTGAAAACTCGTTCGGCATTGTTGTCGGTTGCTTTGATTATGTTTGCTTTATCCATCTGTATTTATCTGGGTGTATGGAAAACAGGAAGCGGTGGACTAAACGAGATTCAAATGATACAGGAAGATGTTCAGCTCTATTATACGATGGATATTGATATTCATATGCAGCAGATTGCAGCAGGCATTGTTATTTTAAGTGCATTGGGAGCTGTGATGGATACAGCGCTTTCTGTGACTTCGGCTGTTTATGAAGTGTCTGTGCATAAAAGCGGGCTTGACCGGAGGGAATATTTTCATTCCGGACTTCAAGTTGGAAAAGACATCATCGGAACAACCGTTAATACGTTGCTGTTTGCATATTTTGGGGAGTCGATGATGATGTTTGCGTATTTACAACAGGGGAAATATAATTTAGAAATGGTTCTAAACTCTAAATTTTTATTTCAAGGTCTGGCGATGATGTTTGTCGGGGTAATCGCATGTCTTTTGGCGGTTCCGATTTCTGCCTGGACGGTGTCTCAGATGTTGACAAAAGAGGAGGAAAAAAATGATAAAAGCAGTGCTGTTTGATATGGATGGAGTTTTGATTGATACAGAGAAATATTTGACGCAGTTCTGGCAGCAGGCGGCAGCAGAAGCAGGATTGTCTTTGACGATGGAAGACTGTTATCAATTTCGAAGTTTTGCAAGTAAGTTCGCATCTGTGGCGTTTCAGGAAAAATACGGAAAAGAATATGATTATTTTTCAATTCGTGCACGAAGAAAAAAATTGATGAAAGACCATATTGAGAAGAATGGGATTGAGATAAAACCGGAAGTGAAAGAGACACTTCAAAAGCTCAAGGAAAAAGGACTGCAGCTTGCAGTTGTAACGGCGACAGATGAAGAGCGGACCAAACAATATTTGACAGAAATCGGAATTTACGATTGGTTTGATTCGATTATCTGTGCGACGATGGTAGAACGGGGAAAACCGTTTCCAGATGTATATCTTTACGCGTGTGAAAAAATCGGATATCGTCCGGAAGAATGTATGGCGGTAGAAGATTCGCCGAATGGGATTCGGTCCGCATCAGATGCCGGGTGTAAAACGGTAATGGTACCGGATTTGACAGAACCTGATGCGGAAAGCCAGAAAAGAGTTGTTGGCGTAGCAGACACATTGTGTGGTGTGCTTAAATATATTGATTAAGACTTAGCTATTTTGTTTTTTCATATCTGCTAGGATTTCTCTGGCAAATGTATCAAGCATGTGAATCGTTGTGCGCATATCATCTCGAGTCGTTTCGGGATGGAGTGCGCAGATTCGCAATACTTTTTTCCCATTTAAGACAGTTGTAAATACGGCAGCATATCCGCTTGCGAGAATGCGTTCAGAAATACGTTCGTGTAACAAATCTAAAGCTTCTTCGCTTATTTCATCGGAAGTATAACGGAAATTTATCATAGCAAGCTGAGACTTAGAGACAATTTCCCAGTGATCTAATTCACGGAGAGCTTCTTCTGCCCAAGTGGCAAGTTCAAAACCATGTTCAATTGCACTTCCAATTAAATCTGTTCCTAAAACCTGAAGAGTCAGCCATAATTTTAAACCGCGCGCAGGGCGGGTGAGTTCCATTCCGATATCCCATGGATTGATGTGTTCCGCATCGCCTTCGATGTCTTTTAAATATTCCGGATTTACATGAAAGCTTTTAAAAAGGTGTTTGATGTCTTTGACAAGAACCATTGCACAGCCGTATGTTTGAAACAGCCATTTGTGTGCGTCCCAGCTCATACTGTCAGCAAGTTCTGTGCCTTTCAATAAATGGCGGTATTTTGGACTTAATAAGACAGAAGCACCATAGGCGCCGTCAATATGGAACCATAGATTGTATTTGGAACAAATTTGGGAGATTTTTTCCAAAGGATCAATGCTTCCGGTGTTTGTTGTTCCGGCTGTTCCAATGACGACAAAAGGGAGTAAACCGTTTTCGAGATCTTTTTGAATTTGGGATTCAAGAAGGTCTGTTTTTAATTGGAAATTGGAATTGGTAGGGATTTTGCGAATCCTTGTATTCGGAATTCCAATAATACGAAGACCTTTTGCAACAGAACTATGTGTTTGATCTGAGATATACGCAACACCAAGATGCAGTGTCTCCTCATTTAATTTATTGTCTCGTGCGGCAGTTAAAGCAGTAATATTTGCCATAGAACCTCCGCTGACAAATACACCACCCGGATTTTCGCAAAAACCGGCTTGGTGACAAAGCCATTGGATTACTTCCTGCTCAATACAATTGACGGTTGGTGCCAATTTACTTCCGCCGGCGTGGATGTTATATGCAGAGGTCATAATATCTCCAAGCCAGGATACGGAAGAGGCAGGCCCCGGAACAAATCCGAAAAAGCGAGGGTGGTTAGCATCTCCTCGGTAACGGTAAACTTCTTTCACCATTTCTGTAATCACATCATCTACAGGGCGTCCGTCTTTCGGGATTCCGATTTGCTTGATTTTTTCTGCCTGTCCTTCGTCGGTATGCCATGTTACTTTTTGGGAATGTATATCGTGTTTTTCTAAACAAAAAGTATGTACAAATTTTTGAATTGCTTCTTCTAATTGCGTACTATTTAATACATTTTCGCTGTTAATCATAGGTATCGTTCCTTTCTGTAATTTTATATAATCAAAAGCTTTACGCTTACGAGAGATTATTGTATACTACTTTCATATATTTGTTAAATTCATAAATTTCATTATATATATAAAAAATATTTATTTATCTTTGAATAGATATGTAAAGAATTGAGGGATTGAATGGAACTTAGAAATATCAATACATTTTTAAAAGTGGCAGCAACACAAAATTTTTCAAAGGCAGCAGAACAATTGGGATACTCTCAATCTGCTGTGACGATTCAAATACGGCAATTGGAAAAAGAACTTGGGATATCACTGTTTGAAAGGATTGGAAAACGGGTGTATTTAACAGAAAGAGGTGCGGAATTTACTTCTTATGCGAATGAAATTATGCGAGTGACAAGTCGGGCTTCTTTGTTTGCCAAAGATAAAAAAGAAGTGAGCGGAACAATCCGGATTGGAGGGGTGGAATCTGTCTGCACAGCATTGCTTCCGGAACTATTGCTTTCTTTTCACAAACAATATCCGAAAGTGAAAACGGTTATAAAATCAGGGACAACAGAAAAATTGATGGAGATGGCAAAAAGTAATGCGATTGATTTTGTATTTACCCTAGATCGAAAGATATGCAGTGCGGAATGGGTAAAAGCAGTGCAGAAAAAAGAAAGAATATCATTTGTGACTTTAACTGAAGAGGGAACATATGAGAAAGAACAGATGACGATTCAAGAACTCGTAGAAAAACCATTTTTATTAACCGAACAGGGAGCTGCGTATCGATATGAGCTTGAGAGATTATTAGCTGATCGAGATTTAGAAATTTTTCCGATTTTAGAAATTGGAAATACAGAAACGATTATCCATCTGTTAAAAAAAGGAATGGGGTATTCTTTTTTGCCGGAATTTACAGTCAGAGAAGAATTGAGGAAAAAGCGTTTATCAGAAATTCAGACAGATATTCCTACAGTTGAGATGTATAGTCAGTTGTTATACTGTCGAAATAAATGGGTAACACAGGAGATGGAAAGATTTATTGAACTGGTAAAACAATATGAAGGGCAGAAAACGAAAATAGATTGACAATAAAACATTCGTTCTGTATCATGTCTTTATAAAAGAATGAGAGACAGGAATTAAGAAGTTAAGAGAAGGAGAAAAGAATTGGAATTTTTAAAAGAGGTCTTTTCACTTTATGGAGAGCGAAAAGAATGGTTTATCCAGTTGATTTTAGAACATATTGGTTTGTCTATGACAGCTATTTGTTTAGCCGGAATTATTGGATTGCTTTTGGGAATATGGATTTCCGAGCATGAATGGGCAGCAGCTCCAATTTTAGGTATAGCCAATATATTTTATACAATTCCGGCTATTTCACTTTTAGGAATGCTGATACCATTATTTGGGATTGGAAATACTACGGCAGTGATTGCACTGACACTCTATGGAATTATGCCGATGGTAAGAAACACCTATGCAGGAATGAAAGGTGTGAGCAGCGAAATAATCAGCGCGGCAGAAGGAATGGGCAGCACAAAGCTTCAATTGATGATGAAAATTAAGCTTCCGCTCGCACTAGATGTGATTATTGCAGGGATTCGCAATATGGTTGTTATGACTATTTCAGTTGCAGCGATTGCATCGTTTATTGGAGCAGGCGGGCTTGGAGTTGCCATTTATCGCGGGATTACGATGTATGACACGGCGATGACTTTTGGAGGAAGCCTTGTGATTGCCGCAGTTGCTTTGCTAAGTGATTTACTACTTGGACAATTAGAAAAATATATTAAAAGAAGGAGAAAAATGTAAAATGAGAATATTAAAAAAAGTGGCTGCATGTCTGTTAGTTGTAGTGATGACAGTTTCGGCAGCAGGATGTGGAAGTGAAAAAAAAGAAACAGGAAAGGGGATAACAGGAACGATAAAAATTGCTACTAAACCGATGACAGAGCAGTATATTTTAGGGGAAATGTTAAAGCAATTGATTGAAAACAAAACGGATTATAAAGTTGAAGTGACAAAAGGAATTGGAGGAGGAACGAGTAATATTCATCCGGCAATGGAAAAAGGTGAGTTTGATCTGTATCCGGAATATACTTCAAGTGGCTGGGTAATGGTACTGGGAAATCAGGCAGGCGAGGTGTCAGATGACGAAATACTTGAAAAATTACAGAAAGAATATCAGGAAAAGTTTCAAATGACATGGCTTGGACTTTACGGATTTAATAACACATATGCTCTTGCAGTTAGCAAAAAGGTTGCAGATAAATATCAGTTAAAGAACTGTTCTGATCTTGCGAAAGTTTCAAAAGATCTGGTGTTTGGAGGAAATCCGGACTATATTGAAAGAGAAGATGGTTTTCCGGGTGTGTGCAAAGCATATGGATTGGAATTTAAAAATGTAAAAGATATTGATATCGGATTGAAATATAAAGCAATGGAAAATGATGACATTCAGGTGACGAATGGATTTACGACAGATGCTCAGATTTCTAAAGATAATATAGTGGTGCTTGAAGATGACAAAGGATATCAAGTGAACTATTTTTGTTCTACAGTTGTAAGAGAAGAGACATTAGAAAAATATCCTGATTTAGAGAAAACGCTTATGTTGATGAACGGAATTTTATCTGATCAGGAGATGGCAGAATTGAATTATCAGGTGGAAATAGATGGAAAAGATGAAGCGGTTGTTGCAAAAGATTTCCTTATCAAAAAAGGACTGATCGAGGAGTAGAACTATGGAAATGATAAGACTGGAACATGTAACAAAAAGCTTTGGAGAGCATACGGTATTAGATGATTTTTCTATTTCTATTCCGGAAGGTGAGTTTTTAACGGTAATCGGACGTTCTGGCTGCGGAAAGACTACGATGTTAAAAATGATCAATGGTTTGAATTGTCCGGAAAAAGGGAAAGTTTATATTGGTGGAAAAGATATTGGCGAAGAGAACATCATTGAGCTTCGGAGAAAGATTGGCTATGTGATTCAAAATAAGGGGCTTTTCCCTCATATGACAGTGGAAAAGAATATAACGTATGTTCCGGTAATTAGTGGAAAGAAAGATAAAAAGACAAATCATGAATTGGCGTGCAGATTGATTGAGACAGTAGGGCTGGATCAATCGATGCTCTCAAGATACCCTTCTGAACTGTCGGGAGGACAGCAGCAAAGAGTTGGGATTGCACGTGCTCTTGCAGCAAATGCAAGAATTATGCTGATGGACGAGCCTTTTGGAGCTTTGGACGAAATTACCAAACAGGCAATGCAGGACGAAATTTTAAAACTTCATCGTAAACTTGGTATTACGATTGTTTTTATTACGCATGATATCAGAGAAGCGATGAAACTTGGTGACAGGGTGCTTGTGATGGATCAAGGGAAAATCGTTCAGCTTGATACACCGGAGAAGATAAAGAAAGAACCGGCGAATGAGTTTGTTTATCAGTTAGTGGGACAGAATTTGTTATAAAAAATTAGAAGGTCTATGTGGTGAAAGTTTGAAAAAGAAAGAGACAGATTCAGATATACTTGAGTGGTGTGTTTTGAATTTGTCTTTTTTGATTCTGTAAAAGCATTATAATAGAGTTGCAAATTTAAAAAGCAATGAAAAAAGATTGCTATTTAAAAAAGCAATTAAAATCAGTTGCTTTTGTACTGTAAATGCGATATGATTTACGTAGAAAAAGGGGTGATTTGTATGAGATATGCTGCTGTTATGTTTGATGTGATAGAATCACGAAAATATAGTGAGCGATATGAAGTGCAACAGATGTTAATGAATTGTATCGATTATCTAAATGGTATATATCGCGATAGCATAAAAAAAGAAGTGGTATCTAGTGCGGGAGATGAATTCCAAGGATTATTTTTAGATCTGCAATCGGCATTTGTATATATTCGAAAACTACAGATTTTGATTTATCCAATTAAAATAAGATGTGGAATAGGGTATGGAGAAATAAAGTATGATGTGGAAGAATGGACATCGGCTGCATTTGATGGAGAAGCATATTATCTGGCAAGGGCTGCAATTGTTTCAATTGGCAAACAAAAAAATAATGCGATATGTTTTCATACAAAATCTTTATATGACAAATATTTAAATGTTTTGTGTTCCTCAGATATGCAGGTGAAAACAAGTCAATCACAGACTGCGCAGCTCATAGAACTTGTTGCAGATATTATGTTACCGCTTGTCTATCGGGAAGAAGATAAAAAATTTTATGAATTCATATTGGAAAGCAGGCAGATTTTGATAGAACAAGGGCAGAAAAATAAGGGGAAAGACAAATATAGAGAAAATATGATCTTAAACGTAGAGTATGCTTTTGCTTTTGAAAACAGGGAGCACTATATGAAGAAAGAGAATAAAGAAGTAACGTTTTGTATGGATGAATTCTGGGCATTTGGAATGGCGACAGAGATTGCCCGAATTATGAATACAACACGTCAAAATATCGATAGATATATTTCTTCGGGAAAGATAAAAGAAAGTAGAACAATGGATAAAGCGATATTTGAATTGCTTGGGGAGGATATATGGTAAATTATTTACTCTTGATAGTTTTGCATTTGTTAGGTGATTTTTATTTGCAGACAACTAAGGTTGCACGGTGCAAAAATGCGAAAAAGAGCTCGGCTTGCGGGAAATGTAAGAAATGTGGAAAACACTCATGGGTAAACTGGAAGTATCTGATGCTGCATTCGTTGTTATACATAGCACCTTTTGTTGTTTTATACTTTATTATGGGGGCTGTATATGCAACTGCTATGATTACTGTATTATGGGTAACACATATATTGATTGATACCGGAACTTGTTATTTTAATCGAAAGAATAAGCAAACGTTAGTGTTTTTGGCTGATCAGGCATTGCATATCGGAATGATAGGTCTGCTCCTTCGATTTGTAACATTCAGCTGTTATATTGACGATTATTACGTAGCCTTAAAAGTAGTGTTTGTCGGTCTTATGTTGTTGATGCCTTGTTCAATTTTAATTAATAAATTGCTGCAAGATATATATCCAGAGAGCGAGGAGATGGGTATATTTGATATTGGATCGATGATTGGAATTATGGAAAGAATTTTGACTGTAATTTTCGCGTATTTTGACAATTTTCCGGCAGTAGCAATTATTATTACAATAAAAACCTGGGCTAGAACAAATGATCTTAAAGAATCAGAGTTCAGAAATAAATACTTATTGGGAACTTTAACAAGTATGGTTTTAGCTCTGGTAATCTTTATCATTTATAAATTATTGTAGAAAAGAGAGGATTAAAATTATGAATATTCAAATATTTGGAACTAATAAATGCTTTGATACGAAAAAAGCGATGCGTTATTTTAAGGAACGGAATATTAAGTATCAATTTGTTGATATGAAAGAAAAGGGACTTAGTAAGGGAGAATATAATAGTATCAAACAGGCAGTAGGCGGATTGGAAAAAATGCTGAATCCTAAATGTAAGGACAAAGATGCACTGGCAATGATTCAGTACATTGCAGATGAAGATAAAGATGAGAAGGTGTTAGAGAATCAGAAAGTTTTATTGACGCCAATTGTAAGGAATGGGAAACAGGCAACAGTTGGATATCAGCCGGAAGTTTGGAAAGAGTGGAAATAGATTGGAAAAAGTTGAAGAAAGACGAAAGGAACTGAAAACCATCGAAAAACTATCTATGACAGAGATTCATAAATTAGCTGATCTTGCTTTAAAGGTCATTTCAGTGAAAGTAAAGCATTATGCCGGTTTGATGAATGTTCAGTATGGGCGAATTACAATTCGAAATCAGAAAACCAGATGGGGAAGTTGCAGCAGCAAAGGGAATCTGAATTTTAATTGTTTATTGATGTTGGCGCCGGATGAAGTGGTAGATTATGTGGTGATACATGAATTGTGTCATTTGATAGAAATGAATCATTCCAAAGCATTTTGGAAACAGGTGGAGCAGATGATGCCGGATTATAAGAAGCATAGGAAATGGCTTAAGGATCATGGGAATGAAATAATGGAACGGATGAGTTGAAAAGGTACTATTAGCGCTTGAGATTAAATTATAGGCACCATGGGTTATTTATTGAAAGAAAATTATCAAATCATCGTTACTGGAGTAGGGGCTATTGTAGTCCATCAGGCACAGGCTAATAGCATGGCAGAAGAGAAGGTAAATGAGGTATATCGGTTTGAAGATTGGATATGAGATAAAGTGGAAAAAGAAGATTTTAGAAATTAGAAAAAGACAAGATTATATTTTGTAATATTGAGAAATTCAAAAGTTAAATATGACTTTGCTTTGGGTTAATGTTTATAGAGATGACTGGTAAGAGATAAAAAATGCTTGAGTTATATCAGACGTAATGATTGATAGTTTGATGAGAAGGGAGAGGAAAAGGGTGATATACAGAATTGGTTCATTTAACATGTATAAGTTTCAGGCATATCGGTCTGACAAAGAAATAAGTAAAGACTTAAATAAAATAGCGGAGATTATTAGAACAGAACAGTTTGATATTATTGCGCTTCAAGAAATTTTTAGTAAAACAGCAATGAATATGCTTCTTAGTAGGCTTGGGCGGAATTGGAATGGAAGTTGGGAAAGTCCTCAGTCAACATCAATACAAGCAGCAGAAGGATATGCTTTTTTATGGAATACAGATCGCATTGAACTTGCGAAAAGTGTAACTGTAAATGGGAAAAGAACATATTATCCTAGAATTTATAATCAGTATCGAGTAGATAGAACGAAAGGTCAACATGCTTTGGTTAGAAATCCGTATTACGGTCGATTCCATCCAATTCATACATTTTTAGAAATAAGGTTGATTAATATTCATATCATGTATTCGAAAAAGCGTGATAGTACGAGTGAGAATTTAGGAGATGTGATAATGCGCAAAAATGAACTGGATACTGTAGTAAAAAGTATTTATGTAAAAGAAGCAGATAAAAGATATGGAAATAATATGCCTGCATATACATTTATTTTAGGAGATTATAATCTTAATTTAGAGAGTAGTATGGCATCATGGCCATATGTAGATGAAATTATAGAAGTAATCTCCAACTTGCGTATAAGTACCGCCCATTTGTTCAAATAATGACTTTTCCATAGTATTTTCCTCCTGTATTTTAGTGTACTTTTATTTTAAATAAAGACAGGTAATAACACCAATGTGCCGATAAAAAATACAGCGTACCTGCTATATCACAGATACGCTGTATTTTCATATATTTATTTCGGGATATGTATTTACTAATTGCCGAAACATTTTTCTTGACGGCTGTCGTGAACCGCCCTCCCACTTAGAATAGATACTCAAACTAATACCTGCTTTTTCAGCAAAAGTTGCTTGATTTAATCTGTGTGCTTTTCTGATTTCACGAAGTCTATCTGTACTGTGCCGACTGTGGCAGGAGAATGACTTTGCAAACGCATTATAGCAAGAAAGACGGTTCTGTTCAGTATTCTTACCGTTGCGGCGGGTATGCAAGCAGGGTTAATTCCTGTACTTCCCATACGATTAGTGCTGATAATGTTGAAGCCTTGATATTATCGGCAGTTAAACGCTTTTCAAGATTTGTTCTGAATGATGAAAAAGCCTTTGCTTTGGAACTGCAATCCCTTTGGAAAGATAAGCAAGAGGAAAAGCCGAAGCACAATCAATCGGAGTTGAAACGCTGTCAGAAACGCTATGACGAACTCTCTACGCTCATTCGTGGCTTGTATGAAAATCTTATATCGGGATTGCTACCCGAAAGACAATACAAGCAACTGATGAAGCAGTATGACGATGAACAGGCTGAATTGGAAGCGAAAATGGAAACGATGAAAAAGGAACTTTCTGAAGAAAAAGACAGCACTATGGATATTCAGCATTTTATATCGCTGATACGCAAGTACAAAAATCCTACGGAAGTTTCTGATTTGATGTTTACCGAACTCATTGACAAGATTGTGGTGTATGAAGCCGAGGGTGTGGGAAAAGCAAAGACACAAAAGGCAGGATAAGACAAAAGCCGATAGAGAAGCGGAAAAAGGAAGTCATTATTATCGTCAGCGTGTATGTGCTGTGTGTGGCAGTACTTACTGGCCTACACACAGTCAGCAGAAATTCTGTTCCGAGGAATGTAAAAAGGTAAATCACAATAAGAAAACCTTGGAGTTTTACTACAAGAAGCAAAAGGAGAAAGAACTATGCAAAGATTTATTACAGACGAAAGAACAGGTATCCGATACGAACTCATCGGAGATTACTATTATCCCTGCCTGACAGTAGAGAAAAGTCCTCCCCTTTCAAAATATGGTCGATTGCGGCAACGATATTTGAGGGAACATAAGCGTGTGCTATATTTTAATCTGCTGACAAGCGGAAAGTTATATGAACACCTTGCCGAAATTGATACTTCGGCTCGTGATATGGCGGAATATCTGATAAAGGAAATGGCAAAGAAGCAGGGTGTAACGGAAGAACTGAAAGCAACGGATATGATGAGATGGATAGGATTGATGAATAACATTCGAACCTGTGCCGATGAGATTGTATTGAATGATATTGTGTATTCCTAACGGATACCAACCGAAGAAGAACTGCTGTCAAACCGATGGCAGTTTTTCTTTTTCGGCAAGTATTCAAGAAGTCATTAAGTCGTGAGTATAATCGAAGTGGTAGAAAAATTCGTAAAGATGTGGTACAATACTTTTGCTTGTGAGCGACAAATCGGAAGTTGAGGTGATGAAACTATGGCTAAAATGCAAATTGCATGGTTAGAATTGATGACAGTTGGAGGTCTTGGTGTAATATTAGTTCTACTAGGAGTTACTTTCAATATCATTGTAAAAAGACAGAATAAATTGTGTACAAAAAAGACAGACGGTATTGTTAAACAATATGGGTTTCCTGGAAATGGAAGAGTGTACCCAATCGTTGAGTACTTTGTGAATGGAACTTGTTATAAAGCAAAGAAAAAATTTCGAGGAATTATAACAACGCAACTATCAGGAGTACCTGTACCGATGAAATCAGAAGTCTATGAAGATGAAAAAGGATGGCTACATGTAAAAACTGGAACTATTGCAAATTTGCGTCAATTTGCGGAGCAGTTGTGGCCTATCAACAGTAAGATGACAGTTTATTATAATCCAAACAATCCTAAAAAGTGTTATGTTGATAGACCAATTTCAAAAAGTTTTACTTCCATGATGTTTATCATAATGGGGACAGTAACAATACTCTCGAGTGTACTGGTATTCTTTTTGATGCAGTTATAAATTGCAAAAGATAATTGCTAATCAGACAACTTCCAGTTTTTTAAACTAAAGAATTTATAATTTTGAGTGAAATAATGATTTCGTTACTTAATTGTCATTTTGGGGAATAGATTTGTTATTTGGAGCGATTCCGTCATTTGTTCTTATGCTATGCAAGGTATCGAAGAAGAAGCTATGAGAAGAAATGGAATAAATGCGATAACAAAGGTAATTTCTGGTGTTACAGATGACATGCTTTCAGCCATGAATAGTATGGGTATAATCAGGAGGAGAGAATGTGCAAAAAAGAGATGTATCCATATGCGACTTGGATGAGATATTTTTTTGAAGGGAAGATGAGATAAATGGAGCTGAAAAAGAAATCTAATATATTGGATGAAGAAGAACCAAAATATATAATATCTTTAAAGAAAGGATATAGAATTCTGCATATCATAATGTCTATATTCTTCTTGTCATGTACGCTGTATTTTGGAATGATATCATTTCGTGCAGGTACAGATACGATGGTTTTTGATATTGGATTTACAGGGATTGTTTTTGTATTTTTTATTTATACATTGAACGGTATGACAAAAAGATGTGAAAGATACAAAGGAAAAGTTGTATACACCTGTCTTTTTACAAAGAGAGAATATAACTTGTCAGACATTGCATCCTCCAATGAAAAAATTGAAGAATTCTATAAGGATTATGGCGATGGCAATGTAACTAGTAGCTGGGATAAGGTCACTACTTTCTATAATAAGCAAGGTAAAAAGCTATTTAAATTCGGTCTGGCTTATGATAATGTTCAGTTGTTGGTGAAAGAAGTAAAAAATACGCAAAAAAGTATTTCAAATCAGAAAAGGAAGAAATAGAACAATCGGTAGTTAGAGAGGAGGAATAATGCAATGAGTTTCTTTGAAAATACTCGTAAGCCACAAGGCTTTGGCGGAAAATTGATGACGAAAATGATGAACAGAGGTCACGCCAAGTTATCACAATGGGGATTCTCAAATATCTCCGCGAAGTCTGATGCTGAAGTTCTGGACGTCGGCTGTGGCGGCGGAGCAAATATTGCGGTCTGGCTTGATAGATGTAGAAATGGCCACGTGACAGGAATGGATTATTCTGAGGTTAGTGTGGCAGAATCTCAAAAATTGAACGCCCTCGCCATTAAACAAGGGAAATGTAATGTAGTTCAAGGAGATGTATCTGCTATACCCTTTTCTGACGCGACTTTTGATTATGTTTCTGCCTTCGAAACAGTTTACTTTTGGCCAGGATTAGTAAAATGCTTTTCCGAGGTCAACCGTGTGCTGAAAAGCGAAGGCATATTCCTGATTTGTAACGAGAGTGACGGAACGAATGCCGCAGATGAAAAATGGACAAAGATGATCAATGGTATGAAGATTTACACATCTAAACAACTTGTTGCCGCTTTGAAAGAAGCGGGTTTTACAGAGATCAAAACGTATTCAAATGCAAAAAATCATTGGATAAGTATTGTTGCAACGAAATAGCCAACTTCAAGTTTGACGAGGAGGTGCTTTACATGAAAAAAAGTATATCAAGGATTATCGGTGTGATAATGCTGATTGTAGCTATTGTATTTATAATGTTTGCATTAAACCATCCAGAAAAGAGTTTCCCTTGGAACAATACAATTACGTGGTTACTGTATGGTGTATATTTTCTTGTGGCAGTAGTGCTGCTTATTGCTCCTAGAATAAAGAAGTGAGAAATTCTAGTTTGTAGAATTGTAAAGGAATAATATTATTTTAAATGAGCTGTTCGGATTAAATGCGTTGCCCTCTAACGGGTCAAGGATGAACCATGATACAATCAAACTTGAGTATGGTATTAAACATCAAAATATTCGTAATTTCCTTTTAGTTAAGAAACAAATATAGTAAGAGCAAAATATCGCTCTTTTTTCATTCAAAAATAAGTTATACTAGAAACAGAGGTGATATCCATGATCAACGATAAAGAGAAAAAAATGATTCAAAGATATTGTATATATCCAAAGATTGCAGTGGTTGCACTCATCTTTTCATTTGTACAATGTGCATTAATAGTACCATTAGAGATGATAGATGATTTAGTATTCCAAAACAAAGGTTTTCAGCCTACAGGGATGTTTACTGCATTAGGATTTGTCATTATATATGTTGTTATATTCTGCTTCTGTGCACTTGCCCCTAAGTTTGGAATGAACGGTAAGAAATGGAAATCTCTTATAGGTAGATTAAATGTGAAACAGTCAGAAACAGATTATTCTAAAGAGGTATCTGCTGCTTTGGCGTCACAAGCTGTTGGTCGATTCCTTAAAGAAAGTGATAATGATACTGCAAAGAATATAGGAAGTGCTATGCAGGTGGCTGGTGCAGTAAGTACAGTCTCTACATCTATAGATATGTTATCTGAAGCAGGAAGTAATGCCGAGAACATGGCACATGCTTATAGAATCCCTATTCCTGATATAAAAAAACAACTCATTGCCTTTGCAGTTATCCCAATACTTATTGTAGTCGGTACTTATATACCTCAATATATAAAAGGAAATCAGGCAATGGATCAAAGAATTGCAGCTTCTGCAAAACAAGTAGAAATAGTAAAAAAGGCATTAGAACCTGTATGTGTAAGAGTACATGCAGACAATCCAAATGAATCACGTAGTAGATCAAGTTATACTGTTATGGGATATTTAAGAGATTCAGGTGCTACTGATTGTTATGTTCATGTTCAAGTCAATAATAGTGGTACTATCACCAATATCTCATATGTAGAAGGTGTGGATATTAATAAGAGTTTAGAAGAGAATTTAATGCAGGCAGAAAAAGATTTTGCGACATTACAAAAGTCTTTTGAGAATTTAAATGTATCCGTATCTAATCCTGAGATATTATCTTATCAGGCTATTCCACAACAATTTAAAGATGAATTTCTAAATGGGACATTTTATAAGAGTTTCCGTTTCTATGATCAGGATGCGCCTATCAGTTTGTCTTGTTCATTTGATACAGAGACAGAAGATCAGTTTGATGAATATACAAGACCTAAAATTCATTTCTTCTTAGGATCAAAATAGACACCTTATGAATAATAAATTTGATGAACAAAATGATACAGTCAAATTCTTTAGGTTATGGGTATACTTTCCAAGGTAGTCAATCACAGACTGTGCGCCGTTAAACGTTTTCTTACAATAAGGAATCCATTCCGCATCATAACAGAAATCAATCAGTTCTTTGAACGCATAATGGTTACGGTATTTTTCGGCAGTTCCATGAAACTCAAGCTGATTAGTATTCCAGAGATTTTTCAGCTCATCCATATATTTTCCACGAAAAACTTTGGAGATAGCCCATATAGGAAGAAAAAACGCAGTACCGTTGTCTTTCCACTCATTTTTGGATGTCAGACCACCGCCGAGCAGTATTGTATGGATATGAGGATGAAAGTTCATTTCAGAGCCCCATGTATGCAGGATGCAGATATAACCGACAGCAGCACCAAGGTGCTTTGGATCAGCGGTCAGTTCCCTGATTGTAGCAGAAGCTGCATGATACAGGGTGTCATATAACAGTTTCTGATTATTGTAAATGATCGGATTCAGGATGTCAGGAACTGTAAATACCAGGTGGAAGTAGGGTGCATCAAGCACATCCTCTCTGCGGGCATCCATCCACATTTCCTTTGGAACAGCCTGACACATGGGACAACAACGGTTGCAGCAGGAATTATAGTGAATCTGAACAGCACCACAGTCTTCGCATACACTGACGTTTGCACCATAGGCTCCGGTTTTGCAGTTCAAGATGTTCCGGGCAACTTTTGCCTGTTCCGGAGAAGGAGAATACTTTTCAAGGTATGCCGGATAAAAACACCGGAAAATATCCTGAACGGTGGGCTTATTCATAATCAGCACCTTCTTTCCTGTCAAATGGACTTTGGATTCCCATGAGGGATTTGTTGCTGACATGAAGATAAACTTCCGTGGATTTTGGGTCACGGTGTCCAAGCAGTGCCTGAATATTTTGCCGTTCTACTCCCTGCTCCATCAGATGAGTTGCAAAGCTGTGACGGAGACAGTGTGGAGTTGCTTTCTTTGGAAGTTCAGCATCGGATACTGCCCGTCGCATCACCTGCTCTATAGTGGTTCAGTTGTCAAGACAAAAATCTAAGCTTTTTATAATGAACTGATATATGTAACTGGGTAGGGGAGAAAATCCCCCCTTAGGCTGCATGATCATCCAGTAACAGAATCGGATAATAGCAGGATGCCGGTGTTTGATTATTGAGTGCAGAATGACAACGTTCAAAGTTGTAAGTGTGCACATATTTACCGATTGCCTTCCGTGCTTCTCTGATATTGTTATATTGGGTCAGATATGCTTCCTCGTACTTGAAGCTTCGGAACCATCGTTCAATCATGATATTGTCAGCCCACCGGCTTTTACCATCCATGCTTTGACGGATCTGGTTCTCTTTGAGGAAATTCATGTACTCATTGCTTGTAAACTGACAGCCCTGATCTGAATTCAGGATAACAGGTTTTGCCACTATAAACGCCTTTTTTAACGCAGTTATGACCATTCTGGTATCCAGAGTATCATCGACTTCCCAGCCAACGATACAGCGGCTGTACCAGTCAATCACAGCGGTCAGATACAGAAATCCACGCTTAATGGGGATGTATGTAATGTCGATTGACCATGCCTGATTTGGACGGTCGATAACGGCGTTACGTAGCAGATACGGGCAGACTTTAGCCTGTCGCATACGTTTAGAAAGGTTCATTTTTGGATAAATTGGATCAATCCCCATTTCATTCATATAACGGCGCGTTTTCCGGCGACCAACCTGATGCCCACGCTTCTTCAGTTGAGCAGACAGTTGTCGTGCTCCCCAGGCCGGATTATCCGTGTGTAATCGATCTATGATCGATTTGCAATCCAACTCCTCCTGAGATA
>ERZ835762.184-NODE-184-length-84138-cov-45.011988_pt1 | contig 84138 bp, 82 predicted proteins | sample MGYA00519687_ERZ835762 | MGnify/ENA primary metagenome ERZ835762 (study PRJEB31850, sample SAMEA3708783) | human gut metagenome | biome: human gut; feature: human-associated habitat; material: faeces | place: China | collected 2014 ... | reverse complement strand
AATGATATATCAAGAAGGATACGTTTACCATATTAAAGATGAATATTTTGAAAAAGTACAGGATAATAACTTAATGCAGAATAAAGAAGGCGGTACATATCTCCCCACATACAAGAGGACTTGCAAGGTTTGTGACCTTTCAAGTCCTCTTCTGTATCATGGTGCTGTTGGCTGTGTCCGTTCCGTCAAAGACTGCCCTACGGCGTATCGGCTACGCCTTGTTCCTTGACCTCACTAAACAAAATAAAATTATAAAAATAGAAACTATATTCACTTTTTCAGAGTACTTATGGTATAATATGTACAAAATCTATTGCTATATAAGAAAGGGGATTTTCTATGTTAAAATTTAAGAAAAAAATATTTACCATTTTGGCAAGTTTGTGTTTAATATTCGCTCTTTCATCATCTTCGCTTAGTGTTCAAGCTTCAGCAAACTTCGACACCCCCGCACAAGAGAGTATTGCTGAATTTGTTGAAGAAAATACTGCACCTCTTGACAATAGTCGAACGCCTTTAGATACAATATATTTTTCAATTTCAGAGGATGGCGAATTCCATCCTCAAACTGGAGATTCTAGCACATATGCTGCGGTAGAAGATGTTATTATTGGTAGCTATACATTTTATGATGATGGCTCCAAAAATGGAAAACATTATTATGAAGTACAAATGAGAGCCTCTACCATCGATAAAAGGGATTATTTTACATTTTCAAGTTTATCCTGCAAGCCTGAAAATAACTCGAAATATTTATCAGCAAGCAAAGCAACCTACCCAAGCTATTTAAAAAAGACTAGCATTAGTGACGCAAAACAATATTATTATGACGGAAGTGGTCCGAGTTCTCCTTATGTTTGGGTAAAATCAAGTTATACTATTAATGGAACAACTGACTACTCTATTCCTGCTAAAAAATTAACAAAACCGATAAAATAATATCACTTTACATAGCAATAGATTGCACCAACTGCCACTTAATTGTGGCAGTTTCTTTGTTGAGATATTATACACTTTTTTGCAACACGCATTTATACCAATTTTTGTTATATTCGACAATTTGCATTTTGCCTTGTCCAACCATTCTTTTAAAAAAGGCTATATATGAATAATCGTCAAAACAAGCACCATATTTATTAGACAATCTCCTGATTGTTAAAGATACATTAAATTGTTCATTTCCTATTGAATCATACAGTAATAAATCTAAAATCGTATTATTTATACTTATAATTTCTCCATTTATATACAATCGAGTTTCATTTTCATCATTTTGTATAGCTTTCCAACTATTAGCTAATTTTTCTCTATCTGCATAAGTTAATTCTTTTTCGTATGCTAAATTTGTTTGTATTTCATTTGTTGACAATTCGCTCCACGAGCATACCAGCTTTTCCTTTACATAAATCGGCAAATTTACTACTAATAGTTTGCCATTATATTTTTTTAATATATCACAAATAAAATATAATCCACAGATCGAATATGCTTGTGGAGAACACCAAATTCTAATTTCCTTAGTTTTTTTTAGATTGCATTTTATATTTTGCAAGTTGGTAACATAATCTCGATACTGATAGTGAATAAAATATATATTCTCAATATATTTTTCCCTTATTGTACTTTCTAAATCATATTTTAGATTCCCTTTGTCTAAGTTTAAATCCAAGCAAATAATATTTTCTATTCCATTTACCTGTTTTATAGCGATTTTCTCAAACTCTTTAAACACAATATTTAACATAATTGATTCTCTCTTTCTTGTGTAATTAAATACATCATAATATTTTTTTCCAATTTCTTCAATATATGCTTGATAAAAAATTTCTTAAGTGATAGATTCAATTCTGCTTTCTATTCAGTTTTTTAATGTACATGTACTCAGAAGTTCAGATTATACTCACCAAACAACAAACAGGAGATTGCCCTATTTATAACAATCCCCTGTCTATTCCAATCATTCAATTTAATAATTCTCTCCGATTTACTACACCAATTACTACACCATTTTATGATAAATTACGATAATCAGCAAATTTTACGATATGGAAAAGCACCAGTAAATACAAGGATTTAACGACTTATAACAAGTCTCAGACACTCGTTATTGTAAATTCGGTAAAATTCATGATATACGGGTGTCAAAGTGCCATAATCATTTCTACCAAAGACTATCGCCTTTTAAAATAGTAATATTTCTTTTAATGTCAAACTCGTATTTAAGGTTTCCATTTTGTACAATCACATGATGTATTCCGTACATTTTTACACGTACCTCCCTGCAACCCTTACTAATTCATCCATATTATGAACAATGGAATCTGTGTTCATTACGTAAATTTCAAATTCATTATCTCCAAAATCCATAATATGTCTTAAATTTATGGTAACATCCTTTTCCTTTCCAAGTTTTAGTAACCATGCGGCACAATTATCCCCACAATTGGAAGCGTTAAAAACCATTTCCGGAATATTATCAATTAAAATCAATGCCTTAACTCCACCAGATAAACTAGTAGGAGAAATAATCCCCATAACCGGACTATCAATTGCCCCATTTCCTAAGACTTCCGAAGAATCTATATCATGAATCATAGCGATTGACTTTGGACTAATAATCCAGTCCTTTTTATATCTGTTTTTAAAATATACCGATGTATTATATATTACATCCGGCATATCTCCAAAATAAATTTTTAACATAATTAAGTTCACACTCCTATTTCTTCTAATACTGAAGATTTGTACCGATACAACACATTATATTTCCTAAAACTCTATCAATTCATCCATAGAGCATCTTAATGCAGTTGCAAGAATATACAGCTTTGTTGCATCTACATAACGCATTTTTTCAATATCATTCGCCAACATTTTAAGCTCTGACATTGATATTTCTGTACGTTCTGATAACTCTTCGATGGTTATTCCTAAAGTATCTATCATTTCTTTCAGATATGTATGAGAATGTTTTCTCTCGTATATCTGATTAAAAGAATCCACGGAATACTCTTCATCTGCCTCATGATGTGTTGGATACATACATAAAATATCTTTTATGGAAAGAAATTGGTGAATCCTTTTAAAACTTCTACAAGTTCTCCATTGATAATATGCTAAAATCCAACCACACCAATATGCCGGTGATTTATCCAAATCATATTCTTCCTTTTGATTTAATTCAACACCTTTTTGTTGCAATACAACTTCTTTCACAATTTCTCCACCAGTCATACCGGCAATATACTTCGGATTACCATGCTCAAACTGCTCTGCTATCCCCGACGCCAAAAACATCCGGAAATATACATCACCATCCATTTTACAGTTATTTATCGCATAGTCCATCATTTGTCCCAATATGTCCTGTGCATCATCTAAGTAACCATCATAATAAGCGCGGATCGTCATGCTTCATTCCCTCCCTCATAATATCAATCATCAAGATATCATTCTGATCTGGACCATTTCTAGCTTGTCTTCTATATTCTGTTCTTGCCCCATCATCTCTTGCTACTTTTTTGTAATAATAAACGGAAGATGGTGCCACTTCTGCTCCCAAAAATTTCAAGTGATTAAAAGCTTTTCTGCTTTTCAATACAACCTGTTCTCCCAATTCTCCCAGTTTCATGGCTCTTTGTAACTGCTGTAAGGATATTGCATTTGACACAAAATTTTTAGCAAATGTAAAATAAGAATCGTCTGCTCTATATCCTATAATTACGTCATATCCAGATATATCTATCAAAAAGTTGTCCCGAAGATAACGTTTTGCATTTTCAGAAATAGAATTTCTTTCCCAATATGTCCTATTATCAGCCAATATTGCAAGCCAATGCAAGACATTATACGAGGGGGAATTCAGTCTAAGTACCTCCAGTCCGCCCATGTCCAACTCGTATGCATTTGCATATCCATCTTCATTTTTTGAGCAAGCCCACTCTTTTGCAAGCTCTATATTTTCTGTACAATAAAATCCTTTCCCATAATCATTTGTTGATTTCCCTTTTCCATATTCTGGGGTATCAATAATATCTTGAGAACCATGGTATATTTTCAATATGTTTTCCATAATCACTACACTCCTTTTCCCGATATAAGAGTATATCTATTGCTGATATTATAACAAAATTACTGGTATTTTTCTATTCATTTACTCTCATTAGCTATATATGATTGTTACAATCTAAGCTCTTTTTTATTTTCTATTCCCTCTTATTTGTATTTTACTACAAATAAGAGGGTGAAGATTAAATAGATGAAATGATATCTACCAGTTCATGTAGTGTGTTTACAGACATGATTTTACTCTCAGCATTTTGGAAATACTCTTCCATTAATTCTTTAGCTGCCTGTGTAATTGTGAGATCTAAAGTATCTAATTGACCGCCATCTATCTCTTTCAGATTTAAGTCATATACGGTGTAATCATATCCAGTCTCACATACTTGAATATAAAAATATCCTTTCTCTAAAGAATAAGCCACTTCTTCCTGTTTCAAATCAATATCTTTCTTTTGAATATTCATATATCTTCCTTCCCTTATACACTTTGGTGAATCCTGATTTTTTCATAATACTCTCTTGTGATTTCACTTACTTTTTCTTTCCATTTCGGGCATTGATCCAGTTCTATATCCGTTAATACTACGGAACTTATCATATAATATTTTGGTTTGGCTGGATATTCCTTCCATGTATCCCAATACAAACAATGATTGACATATCTTGGACCGGTTATGAAAATCCGAGTCTGTTTAGCTACATGGATAAGAAATTTCCCATGCAACATATTGGGACCATCAATATAAATTTGATTATCCATTCCCAAAACATATTTTCCCGAAATTACACTCTCCAATATTTTTGTTTGAACTTCATTTACTGTACACATATAAAACCCGGTAATATCTCTACTTCATAATCTTTAAGAGCCTCTGACACTTTAGGTCCAGCAACAATCCAAGTTGCCGCAATTTGCCCATCTATCTGATACAAATTACTTTCATATTGCTGCTGAAGCTTTTCACGATATGTATTGAAAATACTCTCTTTTATATTGTTAGAAACCAAAATCTTTCGGCAATCATATTTTACTTTTCCTTCGATATGCAACAATATTCCTATCAGATCATAAAATTCGCCGATTGTTTTACCGGAAAGTTGTTTTTGCGTTAGTGACAAAATTGTATTTCTCATACCTTTACCCCTCCCTACTTAAAGCGCATAATTTTGTCAGGACAACTTTCAGTGCAATTTCTTGTTGATAATATCCTCTTTTAATTTTTCGAATTGCATCATCAATGATATCCATCGATTTACTACAGGTTTTCGCTGATAACCTGGGAACATAACTATTCCCATATACCCCAATTTCTTTTAGAGAACAGTTACATGTTCTTATTTTATATGCCAACCGGTAATTCCGCAAAAGCAATGACAATACATTGATTGCATTATTGGATTGACCTTGTAGAATAAGAGCAACCTGATGATAAATCTCATCATATTGTTGATTCATAATTAATTGAATTAAAGAGAAAACATTTTCACTCTCATTATTGACAACTGTTTTCTTTACATCATCAACCGTTATAGATTGGGAAGTACATAAACGTTCTAAAGAGTATAGAACATCATATAGATTTATTTCTTCAGAATAATAATTGATTTGCCGTAGGTATTGTTGATATGCATCTTCTGTTATTTCACAGCCGGCATTCTTAATATGCTGGATTATGGTTTTTTGTAAAACTTCCATCCGAACCTTATCAAATATCTTAATTTCGTCATTCGAAAACTGTTTATATAGTTTTGTTCGCTTATCTACGCTTTTAGCAAAAATGTAGACTTTTGCTTTTTTCCCTTTTTTAGAAAGAAATTCAACAAGCTCAGAACAATCTTTCAATGTTTCCGCATGATATATGAGGACTTTTACATTCCCTAAAATCGGAAGCTGGCATAAAAAACTGCCTACCTCTTCTGAAAACTCATTGGTTTCTAAATAATTAAATTCCGGTGCTTCTATATTTTGGAGAATTTCTTTCTTATACTTATCAATCAGAAACGGTTCTGTTCCGTAAATTAACCACTTAGGCATAGCGCAACCCTCCTATTTCCTCTACATGTAATTTTATTTCTTTCAAAAACATACTTTTCCCTTTACAAACTTCAGTCAAGTAAAGACGTTCTTTTGCACGTGTCACTGCCACATAAAGCAATCGTCTATCTTCCTGCAAATTATCAAGTTCAAAGTCATCAACGCCGTAAACAATCACAGCCTTATATTCTTTTCCCTTAGAATCATGTGCTGTCAATAAGTGTATGGCATTGGTGCTATCGCCCTCCATATACACTCGCGTTTCATCATCAAAAAACTTTATTGCTGTCATATAATGCCATAATTCCGATGCTGTACGAATGTGTCTCTCCCGTATCATGGTTTCCAGTATTTCCCGTACTTCTCCATTGCATCTTCCTTCATAGAAAAAATCTAAAACCTTTGAGATGGCATCTGCAGCAGGCAGGGAAAACAAACGGCTTGCCTTATATAATTTTGCTACAGCATTTAAAAGCTGAGATCCACCTTCTGATACTAAAAGATATCTTCCAGCTTCCTCACCAGTAAATGGATAAATTGCCTGATCTTCCAAATAGCTTTCATAAATACACTTATCGGAATGTGCTTTTTGAACAGATACTCCGAGTTTAGACAGTAAACGGTACCATATATAATCATCTGTTAAGATGCCTTGATGAAGACTAAGCAGATCCAGTACTGTCTGATAGACGGAATCCTGATACAAATAATACTTAGGTTTAAAAAATCTTAGCTTCTCCGAATTCTGGTGTTCCATGTTAAATGCATCTATCAATTTGCCCAAGCCTAACAAATCCTTATTGGTTCTCGCTATAACTGCAATATCACCCTGTTCATAACCATCTTCTAATAGATCATGCAGCAGTTGACCAATACGGTTAGCACGAAAGTTTGATAACACCATTGGCTTTCTTCCTGTACTTAGGTGGGATACCATCTGCATCGGAACTCTTGTTTTATTATGACTAATCAACCTATTTGCCATATCCAGTATTTCTTTCGATGATCGGAAATTATCATTTAGCTTAATCTCCAATGCTTCCGGATATAATTGTAGAAATTCTAACATAAATTTGTTGCTTCCACCCCGGAAACCATATATTGCCTGATCGGTATCTCCAAAAATTGCTATTTGGGGGTTGGATTCTTCAACTAGTAATCGTATCAGCTTTCCTTGCATTTCATCGATATCCTGTGCCTCATCTACTAATATGTATGAATACATATTTTGTAATTTTTTTCGTATACCGGGAAACTGTTCCAATAACCAGACTGCCAAACTGATTTGCTCATCAAAACGGATATAACCACCTGCCTGAAATTTCTGATCATACAATTTTTTTATTGCTACTATTGTTTCTATATCTTTTTTCGGGAACTGCTCTGCATAGGCTGCCACTCCAAATTTTTGTATGAAGCAAAAATCTGATAAAAGCAAAGCAAGCAGTCCCTGTTTTCCTGTCAGCTTTTGATAATTTACATTTTTAATAATCGGACTGCAGTTCAATACCTGCAGCAGCAACTGTTGACAATCGGTCTGGTTCACAAGTTTTCTTTTTCCCAAAATATATTCATGTTGTCGAATGATTTGAAATGCAAGCGCATGTATTGTTGATATATTGGGTTTCATATCATGTGAAATCCGTTCTTCGACTTCTTGTGCTGCCTTTCTGGTAAATGTCAACACAAAAATTCTTTCAGGAGAAATCCCATTTGTGAGCATATAGTCAACCCTGGCTACTAATGTTGCTGTTTTTCCGGCCCCCGGTCCTGCACACACAAGCATCGCCTGGTCAAACCGCTCTATAGCCATTTTCTGATTTACAGTCGGCTCTTTTAATGAATATCTATCTTTTCTTTTTAATGGAAGCGCTGGTGAAAGTTCTTCTTGTATACAAATTTCTTTATAATATCTACAACCATTACACCCGTTTCCCTTAATCCTATTTAGAAGACGAGTTAATAAATTAACTGCACAGCCCTGTTCTTGCAAAAATAAATCGTGACTTGTAAATGTTATGATATTATCTCCTGGCCTAGCTTCAAACGTAGACAAAAAATCAGCTGTATCACGAAGTGATACAGCTTGAATATAAGAAACTTTAATTATTTTATTTGGATATTCTTGTTGCAAAGCAGCTAAAAAACTTACCATTTCCACTGTGTTCCATGAGCTTTTTTCAACATTACCGGAATTAGAGCCGCATAATCGCGGGAATTTTTGGCATAGAAAAATTCCCCATATTACTTCTTCATCCATTCGGATAACAAAGTCTGCTTTCAAAGTAATTTCATGTACTTCAATCCCATTACATATAATATCTGGTTGCACAACAAACGCTTGGTTTATCGCCAGTATCTCCCCTTTTATATGAGAAATCAGCCAATCATATAAACGTTCGATGATATCCATATAGCGGTTTATCGTCTGTTTCTTCTGCCACACTAAATCAAACCATTCATCTTTCAGTTGTACAACAAATATCTGTTCAATAGCTTTACACCATGTTTTTTTTTCTGTTTTCTCAATAACAGATACCAGCAATTGATCCAATGCGTTTCGAAATACTTGTTCCTGTTGTATTTCCTTACTTTGAATGAAGCAACTCATTTCATACTTTTTTCTACATTGTAGTAAATCTCCCAATTGCTGCAGATTCAACGTAACTCCTCCTCTCCTTTACCTTTTACTATCTTTTCTAATTTTAATTTAAAGTCATCAATTAGTAGTTTTGCTACAATACAGCTTGTAATCCAATTCCAATCGAGTGCCATAAAATTGAGCTCCTCATACCCATTACATCCCGTATCAAAACAGATATAAAAATGGCCTTCATCAAACCTTGACAAATGAGAATTATAGAAATGCAAAGGATAATCTAATTGAGCGATAATCTTTTCGATTGTCCTCCTTTCTTCCTCCAAATATTGTGCAACTAAAGATTCATGCTTCTTACAAATCTTTTTAAATATTGCAAAATCCTTTTGGCGCATAATATAAATACTTCCATCTTCCATATAAGAGTAGGAATATTCTATAACATCTTTACATTCTTCAACAATATTTCCCCACTCCGGCATATCCTGATGTACCTTTTTCATAATATATGCTATATTTTCTTCTACACTAGAAATCGTGAGGTCTTCTTCCCATAGTGTTGCATCGGAAGGAAACATAAGCATTTCAAATCCACAAGAAGTTGCCGTAGATATAAAAAAATTCTCATTTTCATAGTTAAGACCACACCAATATTCTGCCATTTTATCTTCTTCTGCTAAGTTAAAAACAAGGTCTGCAATATCCATATCCAAAGGATATATTTTTATTAAATCAATTTGATATTCTTCTAAAAATTTTTCCATATAGCGATAAAATAGAATATTCTCAAATATCCTATTTGCGGATATTGTACTCATTACTCCATAATAGTCCGCATAAAATTCATCTAAATTAAATGGCTGGCTATCAATAGACTGTATCCGTTGAAAATTCAAAATATAACCTCCTTTTAAAAATGGAATTCATCTGAAGCATCATCTAACAATTTTTCCAAAATAAACAACGCAAGAAAAAAATTAAAATTATACCTACACTCACGTGGGAAGCCATTACGCACAGCACCGATAATATACATTTCTGCAGAACGGGTATAACAGTACGTATAATATGAATCTGCCATCATTGCATTAGAAACAAAGTTTAACAAATGTAATATCTGCTTATGCTCAGCAGAAAATTTATGTTGTATTAGGGATTTATGTTGAGACATAAACTTCAAATACTCCTCTACACGATAGCTATAGGCATATAATATTTCTACCGAAAAAGCGTTCCTCTGTACTCCTTGAAGAACTGGATCTGGCAAATGGAAAAATAAATTCTTTATAATATCATTTTCCAACATTCCTGATTTTCTAATTTCATCTATGGTTTGTTGTCTTTTTTCGCCACGCAAATTTTCTTCCGTTATATCACTTATACCATATTTCTTTTGTATATCCTGAACTTTGATGATTTCAAATCCAAAAGACGTATGCAATGCGCAATAACTACAAAGACATTTTTGATATTCATATAAATATTTTTTAAATCCTATAGCATCTTCTTCATAAAAATACGAGAACGCGCATTGAGGAAATTCAAATTCAACTTCAGGAAACAGTTTTTCTAAAAACTGTCCCATTATTTGAATATAAACATAATTTCTTTTCACATCAGCCTTCATCTCATTAAAAAAATTAGGGGGCATAAATGGTATCCGCATATTCTTATAAGTTACCATATATTTTTCTCCCTAAATTGTGAATATCCCTTAAATGCATCAAAATAATAAATACCTCCGCTACAGAAATCATCTATCAAAATATCAATTGTACATTTCAACAAAAGATTTGCTGCAACAAGATTCGTAAGAATGTGCTGAGGTGCTGAGATATTAACTGTTTGGCAACTCTCCTCACTTTTGGGCACAGCGTTGTCTTCCAATATTTCTGGAAAATATTGTACCCGGTCCGGATAGATTTCATTGCCAGATATCTTAACTCCCACAACAACTTCTCCTGCAGAATACTCATTTGCTGCATCGAAATAGTATAACGTATTTGCTTCTCTAAAATATTTATGCATTACTTTACGACACGCATGGTTATCAACAGCTCCCACTAATACTGTACATATGTTTTCCTCTTCCATCCTTTTCAATTGAAAATGATTGTCAATAAAATCTGGGGAAAAACCACATTCTATATGGAATGTATTTGTTAGAATTTCTGCCATAACTTCCGCTTTATTGCGGCCTATATCCTCTGGAAGAAAGGGCTGTCTTGAAATATTGCTTTCTTCAACCAAATCACCGTCAACAATAATAATTTTACATTGCTTGGCTAAATTGTTTTTATATAGAAATCGCCCCAGTTCTTTCACATAGTTTCCACCTATTCCTCCACAACCAACTACAATTATTTGATACATAGTTTCCCTTCTTTCTCAAAAATTTCATCCATCTCTAAATCCCCAAAAATTCCCGCCATACCAGCTCTGATTTTATAGGTATGGTTCTTCTTATCCATGTTCCCGATAACCATATATAAACGTATCCCTTTTTCATCTCCATCATCAATCATAGAAAAAAATGCAGGATATTGACCATGACTATGCACATCCATAACCAAAATCTTTTCTGACTCTTTCTCTGTATTTCTATAAAACACAACTGATGCAGCAGTAACATATTGTTCTGGGATATGTAATTCGTATTGTTTCTTGTCTAGACTATAAAAAATTTGAACCGCACATTCTTTGTGCGGTTCAGCTTCAAAAATTTCTATTATTTTTTCTAAAAAATAATATGGGATCTTAGGAATCAAAAATTCAAATTGAGTACTTCCCTTTTGTGATAGATTTGCTGAAAAGATACCAAAAGGTGTTGTCTCTTTCCTCCACTGTTCACCGTATTGATCTGTATAGAGTTCATGCTTCCAACCAGGTTTTATTGACTGAATTTGAACGCCCTTCCTCGAACTTTTAAGAACAGGAATAATAAAATGTCTCTCATCATATATCATTTCTGTCCGTTCTTTTGAATATTCCGGATAAATTCCTTCTAAAACCTTCCGTATCTCATCCAAAGTAGCAGATGAATGTCCTTTTATATCACCAGGCTCAATATTTAACTGAAATCCGCCGGCACGTACAAGAACCGGAAGTGAAATTTTAGTTGGTTTTTCATTGCTCTTTTTTGATAAAATCGGAAAAAGGAGATTCATTTCTTCCTGATAGGCAAATCCACAATCTTTATATTCGGGATATGATTTTAAAAATATTTTCCTAATGTTATCTTCCGTAACGGAAATATCTTCTGACTCAGCAAACATATCTTCTGTATAAGTTTCTTTCAAATTGAGATATCCAACTGTCACTGGCAATGAATATACCTTTCCCTGTGGAGCATTTGCCTTCATAAAAGGCAACAGATACCTTTCTTTTTCTAGATAATGGAATTTGCAATCTTTGTATTCCGGATACTCCGATATAAGAATTTCTTGGATTTCTTCAAAACTCTCTGCATGACTTAAAGGAATGACAATTTCCCCCAGTCTTATTTCCGCTGGAAACTGCACCTTCTCTATCTCTGTCAGTTCCGTATAATTTATATATATGGTAATAAAAGTATTTACTTCTTCACTGACAACATCTTGATTTGGTTCTTCTATTACATCTATCTCATAAGATAAACTCTGCAATTCACTAAAAACCTCTCCTAGTTTTATTCGTAGCACGTCTTCAGACCACTCTTCTTCATATTCATCGAAAAAAAGATGTCGAAGATGTCCGGCTCCCAAATAAAGCGGCAATGCATATTTCTTTTCTTTCTTAGATGATTTCCCCTGCTTTTTATTTGCATTCTTTCTGGTCTTCTTTTTCTCACTTTTCTCTTCTTTTTCTTCTTCTAAAAGATCAAATAAACCTAATAAATCGTTCATAAACCATTCCTCCACTTATTTAAAAATTGAATCTAAATATGTTCCTATATTACTATATTGACTTGGAACCAAAATACGTTCTGGAAAGCTATCCTTCTTTTTCAAACGCTCCAAAACGCCTCGAAGATTGTCATATTTCCATTTCGTTGAAACACCTTGCGTATAATGATCATTATTTGTCGAACTATCAAAAAATAGAGAACACACCATATCTAGCTGATGCAGGCTATCTATAACTGGTAATTGGTTTCTTCCCCAGCAAACTCTATGATCCGATGTATTTACATTTCCAAATGGATAATTATACAATCGACTATTCCGATTCCATCTTTCTCCTTTTAATGCAAATACATACGTGTTGTTAATCCTGCCTTTCCAAAGTGAAAAACAGAATAAAAATGCCGGGAAACAAATTTCATAAGAGGTAGTTTCAAATTGTACGGTTCCTTTCCTTTTTGGTATGGTAAGTACGATTTTACCACTCAGTCTTTCATCATCATCCCTGTTTATCATTCCATCAAAATAATATTGTGGAAGTGTTCCAATATGATATTCTCTGTTTTTTTCTTCATACTTTGACTTTGATAATAATTTTATCAGATCTTCAATGGAGATATATTTGCTATAATGTATCTCCTTATCATCAATAGCTTCTACATGTGCCGCATTGAAATACTGCCCTTCAAAATTTTTACTATCCATTGTAATATGCACTATCATTTCCGCACCTCTGTTATTAAAGAACTCTTCTAGCTGCTGAAGGTATCGACGAGTAGTCAGTCAAATTAAATACTGGTATACTCGATGAGTTTATATCTTCTAATATTCCCTCTGCATTCTCCATCAGCTCAGCAATTCCCTCTAGTGATACTTTTTCCATTGCAGATTTGACCCCTAAAGTAATCATCATGAGTTTTTGATGTTCCTGCTTAATGTCAGATACTTCTAATTCCTTCATCTTCTTCAAATTATCCAATAATTTACTTGCTGATAACTTCATCTTTTTTCTCCTTTTCACTCATAACTTCCATTCTATTTTCCCAATATGTGTGATCGAGAAAATAATAATTAACTTCCTTTCCGGCAAGGTAAAAAATCCACAATGCTGCCTCATATAGAAAAATTTCTCTCAGACTATATACATCGTCTGTCTTTTTTCTTTGCTTTGGCAGCCATTTTTTTGCAGTTGCAAGAATATCCTCTACATCACCAGTCAGTTTCCCTAGTTCCAACTTTCCTTTGTTAAAGCAAATAGTTTCCGAAGTACGAAAACGGTCCGTTGGAAGTCCCAGCTTCTTTTGAAAATAGCGAAGCGTATTTTCTGCTACATACAGATTCATAATTACAATGCTGATTTCCACTTCATCAAACAACTCACCATTTTCCAGCATCTCTGCCAGCCGGTAAGCATCTGCGGAATAAGCATAATAAAATCCCAATGCCATATGATAATTACAGGCATCGCTATTTCCTATCATTTGATGATTTTCCATAAACCTCTTAATTTCTTGTTCCATTTTAATCTGTCGTCATACGACTACCTCCTTTTATAAAAATTTGCATAAAAAAAGCACCTGACATTTTCGGTCAGATGCAGAGTTTCTTTTTGCATAACCCACTGTGTAAAGATTAAAACCTGTTACCAGGGATTCTGTCTTTATCTATTCCCTATGAAATAGATTATAAAAAAGAAACTTTTATATAATGATTATAGGGTATCTGAAATAGAAAGTCAAAGGCTTTAAGAGCGAATTTTCTGTTGTATTCTTGTTTCTCCTGTTTTATACTAAAGATAAGATATAGAAGGTGGTGATTTAGTGAAGCTTGAAACAACGCTCTCCCAAACACTTTATACCGCAGGAAATAACTCAGATTATGATGCTGCTTGTAAACGGCTACTTTCTGAAAAGATAATTCTTGCTTGGATTATGAAAAATTGTTTGGAAGAATACCGAGATTGTAACATTTCGGAAATTATTGAAAATTATATCGAAGGGGAACCACAAATTGCAGAAATTCCGATTCAACCGGATCAGACAAACACAGTTAACCATTCTTTAATTAGAGGTGGACAAACAGAAGACAAAACAATTACAGAAGGAACTATTACCTATGACATTCGTTTTATGGCAACTGCACCAAAATCCGGTGAATTGATCCGTTTAATTATCAATGTAGAAGCACAAAATAATTTCTATCCTGGTTATCCATTGATCAAACGTGGCATATACTATTGTAGTCGTATGATTTCTGCCCAGTATGGAACTGAATTTTCTGCCTCACACTACGAAGACATAAAAAAAGTATACAGCATTTGGATTTGTATGAACCCACCAAAATACAGAGAAAATACTATTACGAAATATTCCATTACAGAAAAACAACTTGTGGGACATGTCACAGAAAAAGTAGAAAATTATGATCTAATGTCTGCTATTATGATTTGCCTAGGCAAACCTAATAGTGAAAATTATAATGGGGTTTTAAAATTATTAAATGTCTTGCTTTCTTCTGAGAAGGCTCCAGACGAAAAAGAAAAAATTCTCCATGACGATCTTGATATTGAAATGACTCAGAATTTAGAAAGAGAGGTGTCGCTAATGTGTAACTTAAGTCAGGGAATTGTTGAAAGCACTACCGAACGAAATACTTTAGACAGTATCCGCAATCTAATGGAAACGCTAAACTTGACTATAGAAGAGGCTATGGCGGCTCTGAAAATCCCAGAATCAGAACGCCCAAAATATGTCTCTATGTTAGAAGATCAGTGAGAAAAACGGGAGTTTGGATTATAAAATTCAGGCTTCCGTTTTCTTAGATAAAAGATTTTCCTTATGAGTTCCAGCATATCTCATCTAACTTTATTAATAATTTATCCCATTCCTCTTTCGTGTTCCATACGAAAATACCTTTATCATATGTCCCCAAGATAATCGGGCAACTTTCTGGCAAAAATGAATTGTTATAAAATCTCCATTCCAATCCGTTTGTATATATCACTTTTTTATAAAAGCTGATATGTCCACTTAATTGATTGAGATGATCCTGTTTATCAAGATTTTCAGAAATATATTTTATTTCTATTGCACCAAAAATTTTAGCAGTATTACTTTTTTCTCTTGAGCGCACAACAAAATCTGGGAAACCTGAATCTCCCATATATTTCCTTGAAAAATCAGTTTCCCTGCGCCCAGATACATCTCGTAAGGAAATATGCTTAGCTGATTTTGCACTTCTAATGAGATTGGCAATAATAGAGTACAAATCTAATTCCACTCTATTTTGTGTGTCTACTAATTCCAATTCTTCTTTATATGTATCAAAATAGTTTTCGACCATCATTTAAACCCCCTCTATTTTTTCATCCAATGCAATTTCTAAAATATTAATTATAAGCGATCTTTCTATATTTTTTCCTGTAAGCACATCAAGAACTTTTTGCAAGCTGTTTGATATATTATTTACAGTCTCAATTCCAGAATCAACATCTACATTTAATAGTTTTAACTTAAACAACACAAATTGAATGTCTCGTTTGCTAAATTTGAGAGCAACCTCTATGCACTCATTAAAAAACACTTGCGTAATGTCTTTAGATTTCTTGTTTTTATACATATCGTCAAGTTTTCTATATAATTCACTTTCATCTCTTAATCCTGCCATAATATCACTCCTTGTAATACATGTTCTAAAAAATGGTATTATTTTTTATCTCTTATTTCTAATACCTCTTCTTCTGAAATATTCAAAAGTTTACAAATTTCAGAAATCGGATAATCATTCTGCAGCATTTAATTGTAAAACTTATACCTTCTTCTCTTCCCACTTCAATTCCTTCCAATTTTCCTTCTTCTTTTAACTTCTCTAATGCTGTGCACATATTATTTACCTCCATATTTCTACTCATACGAATCAGTTCCTTTGATCCAGTCATTTGCCCGATGGCTGTTAGCAGGTCTGCACCCAGTTCTTTAGTTCCATATTTTTCTCGAATTTTATCGAAATGTCCGGCAAAGATGTCTCTGGTAATTTCAAAAACGCTTTGAACATCTGTATTATTGAACACATATCGATCTGAATTTCGTACTTCCAAAAGGTTCATTTTATAATCAGAGAAAATAGCAGCAATTTCTTCCGGCATTTCTACAATCATATCTTTCAGGCAATACGGTCCGTCCCACTGCTTTTCTCCATAATATACTGTCAATGTAATAACAGGATGAAGTCTATCTTCTTTCCTCATCTTTGATAAAAATTCATCCTCTGTTTTTTTCTCTGTATCTTTTTTGTATTTGCGTGTAATCTCCTGATACTCCTTCAGGTAGCTCATTGCGTCGTATACCATATGACGTAACGGCATGGCATAATGGATATGCTGTTGGCTCTCAATTCCAAGGACAACAAATTCCACTCCATAAGCAGTCTTTTTAATCACATCTCTTGTCCTGGATAATGTTTCTTTATAGTCTTTTAATTGAATGACACCAGAAACATCAGTATCTCCCTCATGTAACATCTTTACCGACGAACCAAATTGAAAATATCTGCAACCCATTCCTCATTTTTTCAAGTTCAAAATTTACTCCAAAATACGATAATGAGTATTTCTACCTTTACCCTCCTGCACAATCTGTTTTCTTTCTATCATTTGTCTTAATAGACGTCCACATGCTGTCTGACTAATTTTCAGCTCTCTTTCTATATCTTTTCTCGTGAAAGTACTTTGTCTTTTTGCCAGATTGATTACGGCTTCTTCCTCTAAGTGTTGTTTGGATTTATTTACAGCCAGCTTTTCCAAACCAATATGCACATTCAAATTTGGAAGAATAATTTTAAAAGCGTTGTCGGAAATCTCAATTTTAGGCTCCTTTCCGGTTCCCAAATAAGCTTCTTTAATCTTCAACATTCCAGTTCCATATGCCTCAATCAGTTCCAATCGGTAAAAGACATTTGCTAGTTTCATATTCCGGCATACTGAAATGCCCATAAAAACATCATTCAATGTTACACCGCTTACAAGTCCTCCGATTGAAGTAAATTCAAGCCGATCTTCGTACAGACTGATAAAGGTGCTTGCCCGAAAAGAATATTCACGATGCACAAGTAGGTTCAGCAGTGCTTCTCTGACTGCAGTTTCCGGGTAATCTCTCTGATCAATGCGGTATAACTTTTGAAAAGTAGAATATGTCTGGTTTCGGAAGTCAATATAATCATACACTTCCCCCATCTGTTGGAACAAAGAGCCAGAAAATTCTTTTCGATCCTTAAACTGATTTTGTGTTGTGCCCTCAAAGGCAGCCACCTTAATTGTGTGTACACACTGATCGGACAGCAAAAGTCCGAGATTTGTATAAACTCCGTCATGTGTCATAATTCCTAATGTTTTCATCTGAGCTTCCTCAAATAATACATTTCTTTTGAAAAATTCTTTCTTAGCCGCTTCAAAAGTCAAATTCTGTTCCAAAGACCGCATTTCCTCAAAATGATCTCCATCTGTCTCCTTGATCATACGTCGAATTGCAGTATTGGTAGCTGGTACAGACGAATATCCCTGACGGACAAACACACCTTCTGGACGTAATCCTTTTTTCGAAACATAATACGGTCACTCTGTTCCTTGCTGAACATCAACAACAACAATCTGTTTTTCACCTTCTTTTACTGTTTCATAATGCAAGAACATTGTAAGATCTGGTTTGATAGCATCCCGAACCATATTGCTGATCTGCAAGGCAGTCCCATCTGGATCCTCGACGCCTATTATGGTTCCATCATCCTGAACCCCAATATACAATTTTCCGCCTTCACAATTTGCAAATGCAATAATTTCCTTTTTAATATCATCTACTACAATAGACTTCAGTTCCACAGTTTCGCTCTCTTGAAAAATCATCTCATCGCCTCCGATTAATATTCTACCCACATTCTAACCATTCTTGTCAATTTCTGGTTAGAATAATGGTTAGAAAAACAGAAAGCGAAATAGAAAAAGAACGGAAACGGGAATTATGCGTCTTATGCAATCTGCTTTCAAGCTGATTCAAAAATTTCAAGATATAATCTAAGCAAATTTTCTATTTAGTGGTTAGAAAGAAATAATCTCCTATACACACCTATCCCTAACTTGGCGGTTCTACCCTGATTTTCACAAGATTTCTTGTTTCCCTTGAAGATATATTCAGGTAATTTAGATTTTTATATCTCCGAATCTGTGTTTCTGTAACGCCCATCTCCTGCGCCACTTCTTCTGGTTTTGCATGATACGCAAACATCGTATAGGCACATGAATTTCTAAGCGCTTCCGCACTATAGGATGGAACCCCTGCTAAAGAAGTGTACTTTTTCATTAACCGGCTAAAATACATACTATTTATTTTATTCCCACGTTTGTTATAAAACAAGTAAGTTTTCTCCTCAGATTTTGAAAGATAATCCTCTAAAATGTGATAGACATCTTCTGGAATAAAACAGGCATCCTGTCTTCCGGGAACAAACAAATACGCACCATTATCATATAGCGAAATATCATTTCTGTGCAGCTCTCCTATTTCTGTTGTAGAAAGTCCCATTCTATATAAAAGTGTAAGCATACAATACGCCATACTATCTTGCTGTGCTGCCACAAATATTGCATCTATATCCTCAATAGGAATTGCATTTGCTTGTTTACTTACTTTTTCAATAAGTTTCAGATATGGCTCAAAGTAATTTCTATACTCTTCATCAATATCGTATAATCCCCTATTATCAAATAGATATGAAGAAAAAGAATTCAATTCTCGCATCTTCTTCGCCAATGTTGAGGGCTGCAGGATTTTGGCCGACACCTTTTGCTGCATAAAAACATAATAAGATGCAACATCTTCCGAAGTTATCTGATCCATTCCTTTATCAATAAAATTTATAAACTCTAAAATATCCGTCTGATATGATAAAATTGTGGATTCACTTTTAAAATGTGCAATAAAATCCTGCCAGATGTCTTGCATCTTTTTATCTGCAAATATAAAATTTGACATGCCGCTACCCCCTTGTTTGTAAATTTCCGCGTAAGCGGAACAATACTGAAACGTTACTTGTATATATCATACTATAACATTTTAACAGCTGCATATCAATCTAATTTTCACTCAGAAAGAGTTCCCGGAATATAATCACATACTCCGGAAACTTGTTTTATAATATACTTGATAACTCCATGTGCTGTACTTCTTCTAAATCAATCCAGTCCGCCTCAAATATTTCTGCACTTTCTCCAGTCATTGGATTTGGAATAAGATCGGAATCGTCCAGCACAATCCTTTCTTTTTTATAACTCTTTCTAACATCCGTTAATGCTTCTTCTAAATTGCCATTGTCCTCCACAATGAGTATTCTCCTTAAAATTTCCTGTACTGCTATTGCTCGCTTCATCCTTCTTCTCCTTTAAATCACACCTGCACTTTGAAATAGCCATTCCAGCTCCTCATTTTCATATGTATGTTGTACATAAACAGGTACGTTCTCTTCTTTTTCAAACACCTGTATATCACTCTGTTTCATTTTTTTCCGATACAGAATACCCACTCCAAATATGTAATGAAACGGCGTATACCATTTTTCCATATCTTCGGTATTTCCTACAAGCGTATCTCCTATAATCACTACACCTGGACAGCCCATAAGTGACATTTGAATATAGCACATTTTTGCTACCAAAGAATCAATATCCTGAGCAATAAAATACGCATTTCTCTGATAGTCTATTCCACGCTCTTTCATGGTATTGGCCGCCGCTATCACATTTACTCCAGATCCGCAAGCAGGTTCGTTAAATAGAAAAGGGGCTGAAATATTTTCTTTTTCTTCTATCGCAATTTGTGCCATAAATTTTGAAATTGGATAGGGTGTAAAAAACTGCCCCTTCTGGTTATCTGATATCCGCAGCTGCATATATATTTCTCCTAATAAATCGTTTTCTGGATTACGCTCCATGCCACTGACAACCATTGCAAACATTTTGCTAAATTTCTCTTGTTCATTTCGCTGGTATTTTTGAATTATCCGAAGATATTCTCGCTCTCTGGGCTCTTTATCTTCATGGTTCCAACAATTTGAAATGGATATTGCACAAATATTAATAAAGTCGGACCATACTTCCCAGCGTGGATGACATCCGCTTATTTCTTCTATTCCCCGAATGATGTCCTGAACCACTGAATCTTTCCTCCTTCTTTTCACTATATAGCAATTATGGATTTGGGGCATAAACAGTTTCCCAAATCCATATCCTTACATTCCATAAGTAATATCAAATTCTTATGATATTTCCTTAACTTTGTTCCACGCTATTTTTCTTTTCACCCATATCCTCAAAAAGCAATTTAAGGGCTTCTCCTGCATCATGTTCATCTAGTAACTCAACATATCGATCAATACATTTACATGCAATCTGCATCTGTTGCTTAATATTATGCTGCAAATTATAATTCGCATAAAGCAGAACAAAAAGAATATTATAAAGCTCTTCCGTACATTTATCCTCATTTTGATGGATCCAGTTACAAAGTCTCGTCACCATGTAATTCCAGTACTTTCCGCACTGAATTCCTTCTTCGCCAAAAAACTCTGATACCCACTCACCTACCGTTTGTGTATTATCTCTTTCCCCACATGGCACATCCTGTAAGAAATATTGAACTTCTGTTTTCTCAGTATATGCCTTTCCTAATGGGAACAATCCACAAATTGTCGGCTTTGCTTCATGAACAATACATTTGTTAAAAAAAAGAAATGGACACCGTTTCTCTTCTCCTACTGGAAGAAGACGAATCAATGGCATTTTACTGCTTGGTCCAATGTATACTTCCGCATACTTCTGAATCAGTTCTTCTAATGTAATATCCAGCTTTTTTCTAAGCCGAACCACATCATAACCGTTCAATATAATATCTTCCCTGTTTTTGCAACATTCGCCACAGCCATCACAACGGAACCTCATCTTGCTCCTTTCACTCATAGGTTTATATCCCATCTTTCGTAACTCGTTATACATATAAATCCTCCTTTTATAAATGACCTGTCTTTTATCTACCCACCTACATCTCATTTGCATACACTGTTCTCATTCCAATATTATATTGAATACCTCAAAATACTACTTACAAATTTTTCTGAATATAGTCTTCTCTTTCCAATATGAATTCTGGCAGATGTCGGAATCCCACATCATTCACATAATATGCTGCTATAGTTCCGTCTCTTCGTAATACGATTACATCGCTCACCGATAATGAATGTCCATAAAAATCTTTTGGATGCTCTACATTAAATCGATAAAATAATGTATCAAGGGTCTCATTTTCGGATAATCTGTTTCCATATACAAACTGGTAATCGCTCCCCTTTACTTGTAGTCCTCTACTATTCACAAAATCCAATCCCATGAACTGGTATTCACTTCCTCTTCCATCTGAAAGCTGGTAGATTCCATAGCGGTTCTCCATACCATGAATTAGTGATCGTTCCTTTTGCAATTCCTCTACTCGATTTTTCAACCTATTTCCTCCTTACTTTTGCAAATAAAAAAAGCACCACAAACGGGTGCGTTTTACTTACTACTGTATTTTCCATTCTTGTAATATAGATTATTCTCTTCCCTCCTTTTATATTAAAATAGCCCTTCACGAAGCTGTGAAGGGCTTACATGCCAATAACCTGTTACCAGGAATTAAGCTACTGTTATCTACTCATAGCAGACACCATAAATAAAAATCTACATTATGAATACAATATATCATTTTTCTGGATTTATGGCAATTATTATATATACCTGTCATATAAATTTTATTTTCTTTTATCTTTTAAACTCAAACGAATTAAACATTTATTAGAATTCCTTGCTAATTTAATATAAATCACTCTTTTTTTTGAATACTATAAAATTTTATATAATAATCTCCGTCTATCTGACATATAGTATAAGAAATATATTTGTCTTTTCTCTTTCTAGAGCATTTTCCATCTCTTTGCCTTCGTTCTAGATTTCTTCTTAATATTTAAATTGAAAACTCATAACACACTACTTCCTACTTCTATCAGACTAGCGTATAACTTTAAGTTCATATATCCACCTCTCTAAGTTTATTTCTAAATATTTCTACTTAAAATATAATTAAATAAATTGGAGGGATTATATGTATACATTAGATCGAGTACTATTAGGCACACGAATCCGAAAACGCAGAGAAGAATTACTCATATCCAAAAAAGATTTCGCAGAAATGCTAGATATTACTCCAAAATTTTTAGATGATGTGGAAAGCGGTGCACGAGGAGTTTCCTTACACAATTTAATGCTTATTTCTCAAATTCTGAAAATATCAACAGATTATCTTCTTTTTGGAAATAGACAAGCTGCATCTGATCAAGTATTTGCCCATATTATAGAAAATTGCCCAATCGAAAAACGCGAAGCACTTGCTACCATCTTACAGACAATTATTGATTCTTATGTAGACTAGTGGTATACCTAAATATAGTAATTCATTTCTAAACTTTTAGTATCTATTTGATGCCATAAATTAATCTATCTATATCCTATCTTCATCAGTTTCTCTTTATTATTCAAAAGAGAAACTCAAAATCTTATCAAAACTTACGATTGATATTCTTTTGATGTATCCAGATACTGCTTCCTACTATACAAAACAATATAATTAATAAGAGCACTCCTTTTTGCTGCAACTGGTTATTTATCATAGAAAATAGATATATTGGACTTTCTTCACTAATAACTCCAGTCCAACACATTAAAAAATAGCCAACTGAAAGAATATATCCCAAAAGCAAATTATTAGTAAAAAGTGTAGCAGCAAATCCAATCATCCCCATGGTTCCTGCTGTAACTACTGTACCCACAATATAAGTTACAAATGGGAATTCACAATGTAACATCACAAGAATTATTGCAAAAAGACTAGTCAGGAAACAAAGTATTACAATGGCCATAAATATTCTTATTGCTATTGTTTTTCCATAGGAAAAGACTTTTCCATAAACGATTTCTTTAATATTTTTTGTATTTAATTCAGAAGAACATAATGGAACTATAAGAATAATCCCGATCACACTTACAAATTTTTCTAATACCTCAGCTACATATTTAACTTCTAAATTTGAAATCCCATGTACTATTGGTATAAACATCAAATACCCAATGCTTAACAATAATGGCTTCATAATGACTAACTTAAAATTTACTTCTAACAAAATCTGTAATTTTTGTATAATACCTCCACAACGCAAATTTTCCTCTCCTCTTCTTTTCTAAAATAAAAACTGTCATAGTTAATAATAAACACGATAATATCACATAAAATAAACGATTAACCAAAATTAGATTACTCTGCTCTCTAATAACCTCTACTTCTCGAAGCGTATTGTGCCTAATCATTAAAGTTGCTAGACCAGTTCCACCTGTTAAATCGGTTATTCCTCTGTCAACGATCCACCACACTATATTTACTAAAATTGCAATTGGACTATCCGTTAAAATAGTTAAAAATGTTCCCATTGCCACAATAATCATTATAGTCGGTAAAATCCAACAAATAATATATTTTATATACGCAAAATAGTCTACATTATAACTATTTTGAAAAGCAAACTTTGTTAACGGAACAAGTGACTCCAACGATAACAACACTACGGGTAATAGTATTATTATCACCCCAGCCACATAGCGAGATACTACGATTTTAAAAGAAGAAATTTTTTTTGTATACAATATTTCTCTACTCCCTGTAATTAAATCTCTTAGCCATAAAAATGTAGCTAGGAATACTGGAAGAATTCCTATTCCTCCAGATATTGCGTCACAAAAAAGTCTTGCAAATCCTCCTGTTAACTGATCTTCTTCTAGCATTGTTCTAAATTCTGTTTTCGCTTCTTCATATGACATTTCCTCCATTCCATAATATGTGATTAACATCTTCATTGAATATGAAGAGCCCTTCCCTAGCATTCCCTCCATTTCTTTCATTCTATCTTTAAAAACATCATAAGAAATCTGCGGAGTAAAAACTGAAAACTTATCTTTCCGTTCTGTCTCTTCATTCGTTACAGCGATAGATACCCCATCAGCACTAACTCCTTCTAGTCCTTCTTCCGGAATATGAATAATACTTCCATTGACTATCGGGAAATATCCTTCTGGTATATGCAATAATTGTTCTTCTGATAATCCTGTTATTTCACAAAGAATTTCTGCCACTCGTTTCTGTTCATCTGAATCTAAACTAACCGCTTTATAGTAACCAAATGGATAGGTCGCATAAACATTCTTATTATATTCCGACAATAACTTGTCTGTCGCTCCTCGCATTATTAGTTCAGGATTTTCTACATATTTCATTCCATAAAACTCATCTTCAGCTGTTGGTTCTTTCAGTAATGGGCGATCGAATTCTATAATCTCTGTGGTCGATTCTTTTCCTTGTGTTTTCTGAATTTCTTTATTTGTAATACCACAAAAATTTTTGTACCAGCTCACTACAAGTAAGCCTATGCAAAGAATATACATCAAAGTAAACACTTGCCTTCTACATTCCATTTTGATTAATTTCATTTTTATACCCCCCATTTCTAATTAATTCTATATAGCCGTCTTCTAACGTAGGCATGACTTTTTCATATTCTCCTGATGGCGATACATTTGATAAAATTCTAATTTTTCCATTTACTTTATTAATAATCTCTGCTCCACTTGGTATGTCGTCTTCCTTTGACACTGTAAATACCTTATCTAAAGCAATATGTTCTAATTCTTTTGCTTCACCATCAAAAAGTAACTTACCTTCATGTAATACGCCTAACTTCTTACAAGTTGCAGAAATATCGTCTACAATATGTGTTGACAAAATCACAATTTTATCCTTCGCTAAGTCAGATAACATATTTCTCAACCTTATTCGTTCTTCTGGATCTAGTCCTGCAGTTGGCTCATCTACTATTATAATTTGCGGCTCATTTATCAATGCTAGTGCAACTCCTAATCTTTGCCTCATTCCTCCTGATAAATGTTTCACTTTACATTTTCTTTTTTCCCAAAGATTAACTTGTTTCAATAATATCTCTATTCTTTTTTTTCTAGTCTTTACTGGCATTTCGCTTAATAAATCAAAATATTCCATGCTTTTCCACACAGACATATTAGGATAAGTAGAAAAATTCTGAGGTAAATAACCGATAATTTTTCTAATTTTCTTACTATTCGTAATAGAAATACCATTTATGAAAATTTCTCCATCTGATTTGGAAATTAAAGTAGCTAGAATTCGTAAAAGAGTAGTTTTACCAGCCCCATTTCTTCCCAATAAACCGTACAGTCCTTTCCCAATTTTTAAATTAACATTCTTTAAAGCTTCAACTTTTCCATATTTCTTATTTAAATTCAAAATATCAATTTCCATAAAAAAATCTCCTTATATTATTTTTATAAGAAGATTTTACTATATAAAAGACAAATTTTAGTCAACTTTTATTGTTGTTGACTTCATAAATTATCAAAATACTGATTTACTTACCTGCCTTTACATTGACCTGTATACTGTCATCAGCATACCAAAAAGGAAAAGAGCTCAGAGTAGCCTTTTTGCAAATTGTGTACTCTGAGACCCTAATCATTAAACCATGGTTATTATATCAGATTATTCTCTTGTCCTTAAGAATGATTTTGTGTTTTTTGTTGAGGGCAGTATGTCCACCCATGTGTGCCCTATCTGTCAGGCTACACTCCCAGCTGCTACGCAGGAACAAAAACCGACAACTTCCCGTTTTCTGGATGCTTTGTTTCCAAATCATCCCTAGAGCAAGCGCCAAATGGCAGATGCGATTTCATTTTCTTCCTACCGGAAGGAGGCAAGTGACTAATGTACGAATCATTCTATGACATGGAACATACGCCATTTGTCCGGGATATTCCTCTAGAAAAACTGTTTGTATCCAACGCTTCCCAAGAAACGCTCAGTCGCCTGTCTTATGTGGCAGACCACCAGATAATCGCTGTTGTAACAGCAGATTCCGGAGGTTGAAAGTCCACACTCATCCGCTGGTTTTATTCGGAACTTCCGAAGGAGGATTATATCATGCTTTATCTGTCAGACTCTAAACTCTAAACTGATCCCAAGGTGGTTCTATAAAGGTCTGCTGAATCAGCTGGGACTTGAGTAACGTTTCTATCATAGTGATTCAAAGCATCAGCCTGGATTCCAGGGATAATCAACCGTGTCTGTGAAAAAGATCTGATGTATGCGTTTCAAAATCCGAAACGATTGATTGATAATTATATGATTAAGTTTATTGTGGAACACGAAATGCTTAGGAGGGTAACTTCATAAAACGGACGCCGCCTGGAAATGGGCAGTATTGCCTAACTGACCAATGACAGAAAGCTAAGCAAGTGAGCGTCAACCGGTATGAGCATCTCCTTGTGACATTTCTCATGAAATCATTAACATTTTATTTCTATTTGAATAATAATTTCTGCTCCTCCAGTTTTTGAATTTTTTACAAATAGTTTTCCACCTTGTTTCTCACATAAAAGCTTGCTAATATATAACCCAAGCCCCATATTTTTTTCATTTCTATTTTTTGTATAAAATAATTTAGTTGCTTTCTCAATATCTTCTGGAGAAAATCCCGGTCCATCGTCTTTCACACAAATTCTCAAATAATTTTTCACCTGTGAGGTTTCAATTGTTACTAAATGTTCTGCATATCCCAATGAATTAATAACGATATTTTCAATTATTCGAAAGAATTGAATTTTGTCTATACAGACTACCTTCTCCAAATGATTAGATACAATTAACTCCTTGTTATATCTTTCTGCCAGTTTTTTTAAATCATTTTCTAGTTCTATAAATATATCTGCTAAATTTTCTTCTTTTAATAAAATTTCAATGTCATCTATCTTTTGAATATTACGTACACTTTCTATATATCTTTCCATCCGGCTAGTTGCTTGATTCATATTATCTAATGTTTCAATTAACAGCTTGTTTGTGAGATTTTGTTCCGATAAAGTTTTCTTCAAAAATTCAAGATAACCTTTTATAACTGTAATAGGAGTTCCTAAATCATGTGAAATAGACGCATTAATGGTGCGTCGATCATCTAATAATAGCCAAATTCTTTTTTTATCATCTATTAATTCTTGAACCATTCTTTTTACAGCACCACATAATAGTCCAAGTTCATCATTGCATGTATAATTTATGGAAAAATCAAGATTCCCTTCTGTAATATTGCTAATTCCATTTTTCAATATTTCCAAAGGTTTCTTTAGTTTAAGTTTATAATAAATGTTACCTGCTAATAACCCTCCCACCAAAATATAGACAATAATAAGTATTGCCATTCCTACAATACTTCCATAGTACAATAGCATTTGCTCTGGTGTTAGTTCAGACCATTGATATTGGTCATTTATTTCATAAAGCTGCTTACCTACTGAGCCTATATCCTCGGCATTCACCTCAAAAGAAAGTGTTCGTGAATCTAAAACATAGCGTTGTATCTTTACAGATACAAAAATTGTTACAATAGACAAAATGGCAGTACAGATAACAAACATAATGAATATATATATTAACGATTTTCGCAAAGACATGTTATATAGTTTTTTCTTTATTTTTTCCATCTATATCCAACACCCCAAACTGTTTCTATATATACTTCATCGGTATATTCTAATAATTTCGTTCGAATTTTTCTTATATGTTCTTTTACCACATTACTGTCCCCACATCCATCAATTCCCCAGATTATTTCATAAATTCTATCTCGATCAAAAACTTGACCTGAATTTGTAGATAGTAAATGGAGAATTTCAAATTCTTTATTTGAAAATTCTACTTGATTATGATTTATATATGCCTTTCTATTCTCATAATCGATCACAAGTCCTTTTTTTTCAAATAGTATTTGCGTACGATTCTGACATCGTTCCTCTCTCCTCAAATGAGCCGCAACTCTAGCAAAAAGTTCTTCCATATTAAATGGCTTAGTTATATAGTCATCCCCACCTACCAACAATCCCTTTACCTTATCACCCTCATCAGCCCTTGCCGTAAGAAAAATAATCGGAACAGAAATATATTCTCTAATCATTGTACATAACTGTAAACCATTAATTTCTGGCATATTAATATCTAAAAGTATAATATCCGGCATCTTCCGAAGTCTTTTTAATGCTTCATCCGAATTAATTGCCGTAAGAACCTCATAATTAGCTCCCTCAAATTGATATTTAAGCATTTGTAATAATATTTCTTCATCATCAACAATTAATATTTTATACATTCTATCTCCTCCAGATATCATCATTCTACTAATAATCTATATTTTTCTTCTTTCCATCGCCTCTTTCTTATAGAGTTTATAATAATATCCCTGCTTTTTCATTAGTGTATTATGTGTTCCAGATTCTACAATACTTCCAGAATCTAAAACATAAATTTTGTCAGCTTTTTCTATCGTAGATAAACGATGTGCAATAACTAAAAGTGTCCTATCCTTAAACAGATCAACAATCTTTCTATAAATATCTAACTCATTTATATTATCCAATGCGGACGTTGCCTCATCGAAAACTATAATTTGACTTTTCCGAACTAATGCCATTGCAATTGCCAGTCTCTGTTTTTGCCCTCCTGACAATTTTATTCCTCTATCTCCAATAATCGTATCAAACTGCTTATCAAAATTTATAATTGTATCATATATGTTTGCAATTTTTGTTGCTTTAATAACATCATCCATTGATATTTTAGAGTCACCCAATACAATATTATTATAAATAGTGTCGTTAAGTAGTACAATGTCTTGACTAACAATTGATATATTTTTTCTTAGGTACTCAATGTCATACTCTACAATATTTATTCCATCAATCACTATTTTCCCATACTTAACATCCCACATTCTATATAATAAATTGACGATGCTCGTTTTTCCAGCTCCACTTCCTCCAACTAATGCTGTTACTTTACCAGGTTCTATTAGGAAATCTATATTCCTAAGAATAAATTGATTTGGAACATAACCAAATGTTACATTTTCAAACTTAATTTCCCCTGAAGAAATACCTTCTTTTTGTATTCCCACATTGTAAACCACATCACTATTCGTTTCCAACAATTCAAAAATTCTATCTAATGAAATTTTAGCTTTTTTAAACTTCATATTCAATTGACTTATCCCTAACACAGGTGTCAAAATCTTTCCCGCATATTGCATATATACTAAAATTGTTCCAATCGTTGTCTGTTGATTAATTAACAATATTCCTCCTAATATAATAATCAAAATATTGCTAAAATTTTGCATTAAATTTCCGTAAATCTGCCCTTTACTAAAATCAAAATTCATTTTTACAAGTATCTCCGCATTTGTTTTTGAGAAGTTTAATATCTTATTAAGTATATATTTTCTAGCCTTATTTTTCTCAATATTAATAGGACTATATAAATACTCCTGTAGACTAGACGAATACTCACCAAAGCTACTCCTTAATTCCTGTGAATGATATCCAATCGAATTTCCTAATTTTCCTTGTACAAACGCATAAATTGGCTGCAATAATATAGATACAATAAATAGTCTATAATCCAAAACAATCAAAAAAATGATCATAGGAATTGCCATTGCTGTATTTGTTATAGTTGTAAATATTGCATTAGTACAAAGTTCTTGAACTGTTCCTATATCATCAGTTATTGTAGAATAAACATCACCTGATTTCATATTAGAATAAAAATCACCTGATAGTTTTGATAAATGTTCAAGGACTTTTTTTCTTAAATTCAAAATAACTTTGCTACCTATTTTTGCATATACATAATCAGAAATAGCTTTAAACAAATTATATAAAATTGTTATAGCAATATAAATTGCCCCCATCAATAATAGAAAATGATAATTTTGCTTTTCAATTCCAACATCTACAATTTGAATCAAAACAAATGGTAAGCATAATGCCGCTACCGATTCTAATAGTAAGAATAGAAATGCAAAAATATGTTCCTTTTTATATTCAATTATAATGTTAAATAATTTTTTCCAATTTTTCATTTTCAAATTCCTCAATCAACCCTAAAACTGCCCCAATATTTAATAGTCTATAATACTGTACTGGTTTATTTATCTTAAAATCAAATAGCATTTCTAATGCACTTAAAAATTTACATCCATTATCACAATTCAATCCATATTTTAACAAGCTATCATCTTGAAAAAGTCTTTGATCTATTGTTAATTCATAGCCTATCACCTTTGATAAAGCAAATACTATTTTTCGTAATTCTTCTTTTTTACTTTCATACTTTACATATGAAAAACTAGGTCGAGTTCTACTGTCCAAATATCTATGCTTATTGTTCCATCTATTCTCTGTTGCCTGTTTAGCCAATACGTTTTCAACTGATTTATAATTAATATTTTCTGTCTGATTCATTATCTGAGATATTTTTGCCGATATAATTGCCGCCGCTTTACTTGTTCCTGCAAAAACAGAAAATGTCCCATCTATCGGTACTAATACTGGTGACATATCACAAGCACATTGTATAGTATATTCTGCATTATACCAAAATTCATTTTGACACATAGTCCGTAGTCCTTTTACCCCAATGACATTCTTTAATGATGCCGGATAACCCTCACCCCGCAAATTATCTACTGCCGCTACTATAATCTTTCCTTGTTCCACTAAAATATCACATGCTTTTTCTAATGCAATTCGTGCCTTCTCATTTACGGTTGCCATACTTAAATTAATAATTTTTACATCTATATCTTTTAAATATTCTAATACCTCTTGCAATTTTCTATAATTTGTTCTCTCATTTTCATCCAGTATTTCTATTGAATATATATCTATCTCTTCATTTATCCCTTGTATAATAGATGCACAAAGTGTACCATGAAGAGTTCTATTTTCTTCATATTCATTAAATTTTGTATCAATAGTAATTTTCTCTTTCCTTATACAATTTTTTTTATTTACTCCACTATCTACTAAAGCTATTATATTCTTCATCAATACACTCCCCTTTTCATAACAAATTCAGTGTAAAACATACAAAATGCAACTATTCAGTTCTTCGAATCTCATCTTAACATCCTTCTTCAAAACTGAATAGTTGCTTTTCACAAATTTATATCAACAAACTAAAGCAAAATTAAATTCATCTTATTAAAGTTTCTTTTATTCGCTGGTTGAATTGTAAGCACTAACCTGAATATCGCATCCGGCTGGGCTATATGGTGAATTTCCATACCAAAGAGCACAATCATATGCACAATAATGTGCCTGACCTTTTACGTCTAAATTCTCAACTGGTCTTGTAATCTTTTGAATTTTACCGTTTTCTACCTTCATGCTATTTCCTCCTTTTTTGTATGCCTTAGTTTGCTAATACCGTCTAATATAAAACGCCAATCCTGACATTCATATCCATACAAGTTGCAATTGGAGGTACGTCATAATTTCCGGAAACTATTTTATTAATAATTTTGCATCTTGTTCCAGGGCAAAAATCATATACCATACATCCTTCACAAACACTACTTGTACGCTGTCCTATGCACTCTATTTCTCTTACCTTTTCTTCAACAATTCCTTTTTCTAGATTTCCAATAGCAAAATCTTTTACTCCAACGGCATAACTACAAGGATAAAACATCCCATCTGTTGATATATGAATACTATCCTTTCCTCCCCCACAAGAAGCCAATCTTTTAATATTTTCTCGTTCAATTACTCCAATATGAAGATTAGAATTTTTACAATATTCATTTTTTATTTTACTTACCTGTATTAGATACTGAGTTTTCGTTTCATCATTCCATCCCGGATCAAAAACATCAACCGCCATAGCAATTACTTTGAAACCTAGCTCCACAATATTTTTTACACTTTCATACAAATACGGAATCGTATCCGTAGTAATCGTCATTCTAGCTCTAGCATACGGATTTTTTTTCAGGATTTGAGGTATTACCTTACAAACTTTATCATATGTTCCCTTGCCACTTGCATCCTTTCTATGCTTATCATGAACTTCTTTAGTGCCATCGATGCTAATTGAAAAATCATTCATAGCTTCAACTAAAAAGTCTATTTTATTTTCATCTAACATAATCCCATTTGTCGTAAGACCGAATGTTTTAACATTTTTATTTCTTTTAAGTCTTTCATATAAATACTGAAGTTTGCTGTACTCTAAAAGCGGCTCACCACCATGAAAACGAATATTTATCGGTTCATTTATTTCTTGTACATATGAAATAACTTTATCACATATTGTCTTACTCATTGATTCTGTTTCTTTAGCAATTCCTTCATAACAATATGTACATTGCAAATTGCACTTTTTCGTAAGCCAAATATTAATATTCATGCTTAGATATACTCCTCTGCCCATATTATATTTTTCAGATGTTCAAATTTTAAATCACATCTCTTCTGTATCAACTCTGGATCGCCAGCCAGCATATCTGCCTCTTGCAAACATCCCCAACAAAAGAAATTGACCTTACAGTCTTTACATTTTTCAATTTTATTTGGTTCAAGCATCTCAAGATTTCTTAAACTACTATCCCTAGTTGCAGCAAACGGAAATACATCATTCTCAGCTATTTCCAACAGATTACACATTTTATATTTTGGAACTATCAGTAAACCACACGGATATACATCACCATTATAATTAACAAAAAACTGATTTCGATATGCACCACATTTCATTCCTCTGAAGCCATCACATATTTCTTTTCTTTCTTCTTCCTTCAACGTTCTTGGAGTGTACAAATTTTGCATATATTCTACTTTAGATTCCATTGTTTCAGCTCGTCCAATTGGTGCCAATGCTCTAATAATTGGACGTGTCCCCAATTGTCTATTCAATTCTTTAAATTTTTCTCTCTCAATTTTACTATGGTTTACATCCACCATAGATAGGCTAATATTTTTCACACCATATTCCTGCATTTTTTTGATATTAGATAATACTTTTTGAAAAACTCCTTTACCTCGTATTTTTTTACAAGAGTCTTCATCAACTCCGTCAAGACTAATATCATACGCCGATATTTTTTCCGCTAATATCGGTATATCTTTTTCCTGTATTAAAGTCGCATTTGTTGATAAAGTAATTGCTCCAGAATACTTACTTGAAAGATAATCCAAAATAGCGAAAAAATCTTTTCTAATCAGAGGCTCTCCTCCGCTAAGCGTTATGCTATTAGGATTACATGCTACAATCCTATCTATAATTATTTTAATGCTATTCAAATCAAGATCATTATTACTACTATCTCTTTTTGCATTATAGCAACAATGTGAACAAAATAAATTACACCTCTCCGTAAGAGCAAATTGAACTTTATGCAAACTCCTTCTTTCTTTATTTGGAGAATCGGTCAACATACCATATTCCAATAATTTGTTTACTAATTTCAGAAATGTTTCTGCATTTTCTTTATCCTCAAAGACGCTCAAATATTGCTTTAGTTCCTTTGTCTGATTTAAAAAATTGTCTAACACTTCTTTCCATTCATTTGGAATTTTAATCCAAAGTCCACTTTCTCTATTTAAAAGAATTGTCTTTTCCACTTCGTTATTCTCAACAACTTTCGTATCCAAACTATAATGAAGCACCTACATATCCTCCTTCATAATTAATTTCCTGTTGTTTCAAAGAATACGAGAAAAAAGTCAAAATTTTGTCAATTTTTCTTTTTATTTTTCAAACTTTCCGTGTGAAAATATATAACTTTTAGTTGAAAAATCCGTATTTTTTAACTGTCGTTTTAAAACTAACAATACTTTATAAACTCTTTTGAAATTAATAAACTATAAAATGGATTTTAACAAGATTGTCATTTACCCAACAAATAAATAATAGAAAAGGATCCCAGTAGCTATGATCCTTTTCTATTATCTAAAATAACTTTTTGTCTCTATTCCCAACGTACATATTATACCACTCCTAAAACCTTTCTTTGCTAACAAGTTATGACATATGAAATTCCAGCCATATATTTATTCCTTCTGCTATTTATTTTTCAGAAATTTATACACCTGATACACTAAAAAACTACCTACTATCACTTTCATTGCAATTCCATATTTTAAAATCTCCAAAACAACCAAAAACAAAATCCCAGCAACCACAATCTTCTCTTTTTTCTTCATCATAATCAGAAAAACTCATACGCCAACTGAGAAGATACGCTTGCAGGTACTTTCATCCCTTCATCTCCTGCCGGCTTTACTGTTGTTACCCGAACAAGGCTCTGCCTGATATCATAATCTGCACTTTTTAGAGAACCTTCTGCAGTGTAATAGATCTGTTCCATCATGTATTCCGGAAAAAGCGTACAAATACGGGCACTTGCATTCCGGAAATCCTCCATATCTTCACATACCACAATAAGTTGTACTTTTACCGTTCCCTTTTCTTGTAGTTGTTCCATATAGGTACGCAACGCACGTATCTTTCGCAAAAGAAATCTTTCCCACTCTTCTTTTGTAAACCGTTTATAATCCACCCGTGAAAAGATTGGCTCTATGATGGTTATATAATTCTGTCCGTTTATCTCATGCGTCAACTTTGCATTGAAAGTAAGCCGTCCTTCGCTGTCCCGACAATCTGGCATAAAATCAAAGGCTTTTAAATGAGGACTTCCCATTAATTCTGAACTGACCAGGGAAGCCGCTGCACGTTCCAAAATCTCAATGGGCGGTATCATATCTTTCTCTGGTCGCGCATCTGTATTCATTTTAAGGGCTTGATAAATCACTTTTGAAAATTCCGGTGTCGTGGAATAAAGCACAATGTTGTTTCCATTTAACTGATATACAAATCTGCGCAGCATTCCCATACCGCACATCTTTTTTATGCGACTCAAGAGTGCATCCCGGTCAATATTCTTTGGCACATTTTTCTTCGGCCAGTAATTCCCAAAAACTTTTACAGTTGCTGCTATCACTTTTGGTATTGTATACCGATAAAGGGATACGGCATACCCAATGTATAAATCAGACAATGCAAATTGTTCTGTATGATAATAGCAGGCAATCTTGTCCAATGAGTTCCGGCGATCTGATTCCGGTACACTAATCTCCATCTCCGGAAGATACGCAAACAATACTTTTTCGCCCATACTGGCAACAATATCCCTTGCCGCCCTGTTTTCTCCTGTATTCTGCACGTCTATACCTCCTCGTCTTCCTCTATTACTTCACCTTCCACTGCGTACTTTTCTTCCCTCTGCTGTTCACCACTTTCTGCTTCTTCACTCTCTACTTGATTATCTTCTTCAGTAAGCTGTTCAAAAGAAAGCGCCTGAAATACTCTTGCTTTCAAGGAATGCTCTTCTGGATTGATATAATAAATCGTGCCCATATATTCCATTCCCGGAACAATTGCAAAATTATGTTTTGAAGAAGGATATTCCGCAAATACCTGGATATCTTCTAATCCGTTAATCTGTCCAAACCAATTATTTTCCCGTTTGGAGATGCACCGGATTCTTACAATATCCCCTTTATGATATTTTTCATTTAATTCCTGACTTTCCCAGGGATCCTGCACCAGTTCTTTTCGGGAGCACGCAAAATAATATACTCCATTTTTCCGTTCTACTCGGTCTGTTACAAGTACATCTACAATATCCCCATAAAAAACTTTACCCCTAAGGTTTTCCGTAAATGTCTTCTTCCAGTTCCCAATATAAACAAATCCTGGGATTCCTACTCCACAGAGATCTAACCATACCCCGCTATCTACCTGTTCTCCGTTTACATTCTTAGTCTGGATTTTCAAGACTTTCCCTTTTACTGCAACAGGTGTATTCTCTTTCATATTTCGTTCCAATACAGCCTCTATTTCTGGTCTTTTTTCCAATCTGGCTTCCTGATGGCTGACATAAACAATCCGATTTGCATTATCAATGCTCATGATACGTACACAATAGATGTCATCCAATTTCTGTGCACGAAACTTCAGGTCATAAGGTTTTCCGCTAATTTGGTCTGCCGGCATAATGACCGTAATATCTTCATCAATCAGTGATAAATCTCCGGTCACAGAATCCGCTTTCGCAAAAGACAGCATCATGTACTCTCCGCTTCTATATGCCTGTTCATATTTTTTCATCTGTCCGGATGATACCGCAACTGCCGGGCGGCTGCCTGCTTTCTGTAAAAATAAATCTGCAGCATTTTGTAAGGTATTCATTTCAGTTCCTCCTTTTATTTGAATATACTAATTAATTTTGTCATTCCAAATACGAAAATAAATAATAATACCGGAATCGTAATTATAAAAAAAGATATGGCAAATCTTTTCAGTTTTTTGTTCAGCTTCGCTGTTGCAGCAATGAAGATACCTATAATGATAGAAATCAACCCAATAAAAAGTGACCACGCCTTTATTCCTACTAAATGTTTATAAAAACCATTTGCAATGCCTCTTAACAGACGTTCACTCAATGGTCCTTTTATTTCGATTTCATCTGTAGCTTCAAGATCTGCAAACCCATCTTCCCAATTCTTATGTATGCTTTCCTGCAGCGAATCATAAATATCATTTTCCTCTGCATCTTTTTCCTTTGCATACGCCGTTTGAGGCAGTAAAATTAGGATTATGCAAAACATGAAAAGTAAGTATCGGATTTTCTTTCTCATAAATATTCCCTCTGTTCCAGCATCGAAAGGAAATCCAATTCTTCATCTCCACTAGAAGTTTCTTCCTGTTCTCTTTTTATCTGCGGGGAATTTTGTTCGGGGACTCTTTGCTCTTCTGAAAACAATCGCATCATAGGGTTTCCTCTTTCTATATCCGGTAACAAAATATTTCCATCTGCACATAAGCAGAAGCGTTGTTCCAGCTCTTTTAAAATATCCTCATATCCAAATGGATTCAGAATAATCCCTTTTAATGTTTTTCCATATCCTCTTTCATATATGAGTTGCTCTATATGAGCAAAAAGTTCTGCCTGTGATTCTACCGAAATCACAGCAAAGGTGTCTTCCGCAATGGTGAAGACATTTCCCAAATTCATTTCTGAAAACATATCTGCCAACTCATTCGTTTCGTTAAGGATTTCCATACTTCCTTGCGAACACACTTTTTGCCTATAGTCTTTTTCTCTAATCGCTGCGATTAAAACCTTATGTTGTTTCTTCTTAAGCCGTTCCAGCATATAGCAGAAATATCTGCGTCCGGGAAAATTCGTATCTGCATCAAGATAACGATTATAAAGACAGATTTTTTCATTCTGAACAGACTGGATTAAGATAGCTAATATTGCTGCTGTCTTTACCACAGCTGTATCTGTTAAAGAACCGCCTTTTTTAATCGTTTCCATAATCCAGATGCCTGCAATATATTTCCCTTTTATGAAAAGGGGGATAGCGATATGTGACAAAACTCCCGGTCTATTTCTGGAAAATCTCACACAGTTCCCTTCCTTTTCCATAAACTCTGTCTCTGCAATACGCAAGAGAAATACTGCCTCATCTAGCTCAGCAAGCGAACTTGCGCCTAATTTCCATTCACCAGTTTCTCCCCGGATCAACACAGTATGTTCTCTTAATGGAAACCGATGTTTTAATAATGCAACCATTTCCTGGAAAAATTCCTTTCCACTATTGTGATATAGTTCAATCAAATCATCATATATTTTTTCCATCATGCTCTTTCTCCTTAATATTTGCTACCTGGCAGATTACATCATCTAAAAACTGAACTTCCATTTTCTTAAAAATCCGGTTCAGCAGATAATATCTTGATACATGATATTCTTTTGCCACTTCATGTACCGTCTTTCGCCCAAAGGCAATTGCAAGATATCCATATAATGCATGAAGATAACCTACATTGTAGTTTTCTTTAAACCTCAGCTCTGCGCTAGCCCGTTCAAGAAGCTTGCGGTATGCTGTCATCTGTAGCTGTTTCCCCTGTTTATTCACACAAAGCCAATCATTTAATACTTCTTCCTGTGTATCGCGTACTGGGATCCTCTGCATTGCATACCATGCTAATTCCATTCTCTCTTCTGCATCCAGGATAATCTTCTCCCCAGCGTAAATAATCTCCGGCAACAGTTTAATCTGTCCCTCTTCGCAAAAATACACATCAGCCAGCTCCATATCTAAGATATCCTGAATCTTCAGTACAGAGTGTAACTGCAAGAAAAATGCTGGATATGCCCCTGTACTATATGTTTTGATATGGCATTTTAAGTCTTCTAAATCTTTTTGTATCTTTTCAACTGATGGTGTGTCTGCCATTAGCATTCTCCTCTCTACTTTTTGTCAGGGACTTACTGTTGTATAAAGCGAATTTGTCCGCTCCCCGTATCCTGAAGCAGATAACTACAATTTTTGTCAACTACCCCTTCCACTTCAGATGCGTGAAAACTGCCTTCTCCATGATCCCTTGTTATCAAATAAATTTGTCTTCCTTCCGCTTCTTTCTCTGCCGCAATCTTAATAACTTCGCTACCCGTAATAATACTTCCGTCATAATTGATAATGGTTTCGTTTTCTTCCATTTTATTTGGCTGTGGCGGAGATGAAGTTATGATATCTACATTTGGCTTGGATGTCTGTGCTTGGGATTGTGAAGTGGAAACAGACACATTCTCTGTAACATTCTCCTGCGCAGGTATCTCTTGCACTTTTGAAACTTCATTCATCTTCTTTTCTTCTGAACTCCCTTGGGGTGAAATATTATCTTCCCCTTCTGTTTCAGATATCCTCTCTTTTTCATTTTGTTTCTGAGACTCTCCTGCCTCTTCGTTCAAAACCTTATCCGTTATCTCCTTGCTGCTTTCTTTCTCTATCTCCCTTGACTGACCATAATTTTCCATTTGTTGGCTATCATCAGGACTTCCCTGTTGATAAATCTCCGGAGTACTAGATTCTTTTGTTTTTGATTCTGTATACAGGAAAAAGCCAAAGAGAATCGCAACCGCTATTAAAAAGGCGCATGTCGTTATAGCAAACATTTTCAAAAAAATTCCATTTGTTTTTTCTTTTAAAAGTTCTTGCCCTTTAACTTCCCCTTTTTTCTTTTCCTGAATTTCTTTCTCCGTTTCTTCTTGCGAAAATTCTTCTGTAGCAATTGGAAATAATTCTATGGTATCCTTTAAAAGTTCCTTGTCGTCATTTCCAAACCCAAGCAAATCTGAAATATCCTCATCAATCAGTTCCTCTATTTGAGTTTCTGCTTGCTTTTTCATTTCCACTTGTACTGGTTCTTGTATGGAAGGCATCTTTTCGGATTTTTCCTGCTCTTTCTTCTCCTTTCTTCTAAATAAATATCTTTTCTTTTTCTGCTGTTGTTTTAAAATAGCCTGATATTCTATATCGTCCTGAATAATTTCCCGTACTCTTTGCGATAGCCTTTGAATAAAATACAATTTTTCTACCAGTTGCAGAGATTGCAATATATAACTGCAACGCCTTTTGATCTCTGCTTCTTCCATTGCTTCCTCTATGTAGGACAAATATCCTTTCATCCTCTCTTCGTCTACAATTTCTAGTGTTTTCATGGCGTCTACTGCAGTTGTAATTTGATAATACCGTCTACACTCTTTACGTGTCCTCGGATAGAGTATTCTTGCCATAATATTTTTTGCTGTCGCATCATCTTCATATAAAGCATTCAAAATTCCAGCTGTATACAATACTTTCATGAACCTATCTGCCCGGTGCGATTTTTTTATGGAAATAACAATATTCAAATGATAATCATCCATCAATTCCGCTAATTCTTCTGCAGTATATGGATAATTTGTCTGCATTGCTTCCTGCAAAACCAAGATACGAAATTCACTATGTTCTGCAACATACTGACGTATCCCTTCCTTCCGGTACCGGCTTACGCATACTGCCTCATACCCCTGTTCCTTTGCCGCTTCTACAAGCGCTGTTTTAATCTCATCACCTGCATCGTTTGCAAGTCCACAAAGGATATATAATTTTTCCATCTTTTGCTCCTGCATAGAATTCTCCTTTTATTCTTCCAACGTATCAAGGACTGTACAGGAATTTATTTTCCATCCATCCTCCTGCTGTACTAACTCTATCCGTAAAAGATTTCTGATCCTATAACTTCCGGTTCCTGATACAGTACTCCACACCTCTACGATGGCTTCTTCTCGATCAGGCTCTGTAGCTCTTTGATAAAAGCAATGAACTTCCAGAAGCTTTGACACCATACGTATCTCCGGCTCAGCATCCGAATCCTCTTCTCCTACAAAAGGTACAATCATCTCATATCCTGCCTGGGTCATGTATTCTTCTGTGCCTTCATAAAACATTCGTTCACTTGTGTCATAAGTGTACATAAGTTCTACAAATGCGTGAATTACCTCGTCAGGTGTCATCTCTTCTACGCTGCTCTCTCTTGATTTCTCTGATTTGTCCTCTTTTTTCTGACCAATCCCAGAAAAAATCAAATTTCCACCAATTATCAGAATCAGTATCACAAATATTAGCACAAAAATATACTTTGATTTGAATTTTGTCATAAAATCCCTCCTTCTTTCTTTTAGTTACGCCCAAAACCTGCAAGATGTGTACGATAATATCCCGTCAATTCTGAAAACTGGCACTTTTTTCCATCTGCATGAAAAAACTGATTATCTCCGGTATATACCCCCACATGTGTAATGTAAGTACCAGCATTATATGTACCAGTAAAAAACACCAAATCTCCCTTCTGCAACTGGCTTTCCGGGATATGTTTTACTGCATCATACTGTGCTTGCGCAGTCCTTGGAAGTGAAATACCCGCAGCCTGATATATTTTTTGAGACATAGCAGAACAGTCGATTCCTGCTTTTGATGTCCCTCCAAACAAATAAGGAACCCCCAAATATTCCTGCATCACTGCATACATCTGTTCATACTTTCCATGTGTTCCGCCTCCCTGGTTTCGATTCATATGAGAATAAACATGCTCTACATACTTTACATCTCCATAACTATTCCATCCAAGCCTTGAAGCCATCAGTTGCGAAAATGCACGTGCTGTAGACTCGGAATGTTTCCCATTGTAATTATCCTTTATATAACCAATGTAACCACCACCAAAATTATAAGACTGCAAAACGGTTTCTATATCAACACCAGCCTCTTTTCCTCTCTCCACCAAACCAGCAAAATACTGAATCCCTTGTTCCAGACTTTCAATAGGATCATCTATCGTGTTAGGTGCATTTCCTGCACTTTCAGAACTCTGCATAATATCTGGATAACGCTCTGCATTGCCACCAGATTCCTGGGCAATCACAGCAAGAAGCAGTTCCACATACTCACTGACCCCATTTTTTGCAGCAATTCTTTCCACATCATTCCGCCATCTCTCTACCATAGGTGATACATTCGCAGTCCCATACTCGCCGTAACCACCAGTTTCTTCATACTCACAGGCTGATAATTGGAACGACAACAGTAGCACCAATATGCACAGCTGTAGTTTCTTACATTTCTTCATCTAGCGTATCTCCTAAAATAAATCCTTGTTTCTCTTTTCCACGATCATGCGTACCTTTGTATGTATAATTTCCTCCGCCTTTTTATAATTTTCTGTGCCTTTCTCATAATCTGGAGAAATAGACAAACTGTCTAATACTTGTTCTGTTATACATCGGGTTTGGAACTCCACTCTCTTTTCAATTTCCTGTTTTCTTGTAAGTTCAGGTGCCCCAGTTTCCCGTAACGTAGCAAAATATTTTTCTGCTTCTATATTGGCTCTCTCTAACGCTGTTAGAGCCACACTACTTTTAAACATACCGGTAGGCGAGAACACTTTCTGCAGCGCACGAATACTATCTTGTTCAATTTCTTCCTGTATTTTTTGAACTGTATTTTCTATCTGTTGTACATTTCCCACACCCATTTCTGGCAAGGTCGCTACTTGCTTCGGCACAATTATGATGTCCTCTCCTTGTGAACTCCTTTGATTTTTAACAGAAACCGACGATACAGCACCTTGTTTTGGTGTATTTTCTACCACTGGTTGTCCCATCATTTGTGCAGCTCCTGAGTAAACGGGCGCCTGTGCATAAGCATCTACAAAATTTATATCTGTCCCAATTCCACTGCGTTCCACTTCTCTTATAAATCGAGCTTTCTTTCCGGCCCATCTTGCAGTATCGGATGCCGCAATGCCAGCAGATATGATGCCACTTCCAACTGCGGCCCCTGCTGAAGCTCCAGCTGTAACACCCATCATAGCAGTTCCCGGCTGCATGAACATGGCTGCTCCTCCAAGCATTGCACCTCCTGCAAAAGTTCCCACCGTCGCCGCTGTTCCTTTCGCTAAATTTTTTGCTGCTCTCTTTTGATACAGTTTTGCCATTTGTGCATTGGATAGTGCATTTCTAAATTCTGGCTGTTCAAAATTATTAATGTTTGCTCTCTTGCAAAGGATTTCCGTCTTTTTATCATCAAATGGTGTTGGCGTCGCACCTGCCAGACTACCTTTAACTGCCTTTGCTTCATTCCGAAGCTGGTTTAAATTCTGCATCTGGCCAGCAATCTTTTGTTCTGTTTCCGAAGCACGCAGTGCCATCTGTGCCCGCTGTTTTTCTAACTGCCTGTATTCTTCTGAACCACGCTCATAATTTAACATTTGACTTTCTGCTCGCTTCTGTTCTGTTTGGAATCCTGCTTTTTGTACTTTGAGTGCATCAATCGTTCGCTGTTTCTGTTCCATGCTCTTATCAAGATCTCGAAGTATTTGATTACGGCTTAAGGTTTCTCCATTTACATCACCGGAAACATCTGTTTCTTTCAGATCCTCAGGTACATTGTCCTCCTGAGTTTCCATTTCTTCTGGCATTTCTTCCTGCACTCCAGCTTCTATATTCTCATTTGATGTTCCATTTTCTTCTATGCCTTCTTCCGCTGTTCCTGCCACTTCCGGTATTTCTTGATGGAATTCTCCCCTAGACTCCCCTATAGTCTCATTTTCTCCAAAGCCTTCCTCTTGTACCGGTACACTTTCAGATCTTCCTAAATCTATATTATGATCAGAATAAAAAGGCTCCTCAGAATATCCCTCCTCATAATCTTCCACTGACCGTTCTTCTGGTCCCCCGGCATCTATTGCTGATGTATCCAGTTCCTCTAAAGAATTTCCATCTCCAGACGATAATTCTTCAAGCGTTCCCTGACCAGTCCCCCTCAGTGTTGAATTCTGACCAAAGCCTCCAAGAATTGAATCACTTTCCTCTTCATCCGCATCTGCCATTTCTTTATGTGCCCGGCTTTTCTCCAAATCGGAACGGATATCAGCACCACGTTTAATTGCCCCTTTTGTCTTTCCTGCAATTGTACGTCCCAGCGCCAAAAGTGCCATGGCACTGAAAAAGCCGCCTCTTTCATTACTCTGTACACCTAACAGTGCTTTAATTCTATTTCTTGCAGGAATAATGAGCATACACATGATAAGTTGTATGAAAGCAATTCCTTCTATCACATCAGCAAGCATCATACTGGTCAGTAATGGAATCAGAAGAAGTACCGCATCTAATACTGGCGTAAGCACATTGGACAACACCGTCATAATCCAGCTATCCATCAAATTTTTTTTAGGGCTCTGCATCAGACAAAGAATGGGAAAAGCTATAAAACATACCAGCATATCTATGGCAATCGCAATATATATAATTGCAAAATATAAAGTAAGTCCCACTGTTCCCAAATACATCATGGCATCTATAAAACGTCCAGTAAATTCTGCATTTAGCAAAAACGCATTAGAAAGAGAAAGTTTTGCACCATCGGCAAGCATCACCCCTGTAACCGATTTTAACCCATGTAAAACCACATCTCTTATATAAAGCACTACATCAAGCAAATACGGCATCAATGCAAGGTAAACAAATTTAACTGCTATCATGTACAGATTCGATTTTATCTGTTCCCTATTCTGGGCTGTGTGACCTGTCCATGCACTTTTAGCCAAAATCGATACAAAGTAAATTCCAAGTAAAACAAATACAATACTACGAAGTAGTGCATAACATACGCTTGCAGTCACTCCATATGGATTCCCACTCCTTAACTCAAAAGCATAAATATTGACGCTGTTTGGTTTTCCACTTCCAACCCTCCCATAGATAATTCTGTCAATGCCAGCACCCATCTTTCCTTCTAATAGTGAAATCAAACTGCTGGTTGCATTTCGAATCAATTCAGATGCATATTTTTCTACAATCCCTGGATCTTTTGGTTCAATCTGCTGTGGCGTCTCTCCTGCATCAATATCCTCCGAATAAATAGACTCATCTGCATGATCCAGCCATGGTGATTTTTCCGAAAAGCGGTTCTCATTCGCTTCATCGACTTCATTTGTCAATTCATCTTCGGTTGCATACACAACCAAGTTTCCTCCGGCTACAAATACTATGCATAACATCACCAAAAACAGCCTTAGCCTATGCTTTCTTTTCCTTTTCATGGCACCTCCTATGCATACATTTCCTGAATAATGCGAGGATCGGTTTCCACAAAAACTGCCTCCGCTGTTTTTAGATAATCAATCTTACAGAAACATATTTTGCCATTGTCTACAATGCACACCTCGCCTTTTCGATTTTCTGAATTATCCTGCGGATCACCACCAAGTTCTAATACTCGGTCAATCTGTCCGTTTGTTAAATTCAATGCCTCCTGTACCCATTTACGATCGGAATAGGACTGTTTAAATACAAACTTTGCCGCCGACTGTTTCAATAATGCTTCGGTTTCTCTACAGCAATCATAATCTTTCAATGCCTGCGTTGCGGTCCAAAGAGATACTAAACGCTTACGTGAGGTACGTGCCACATAATCCAGGCTTGCCACTGCAGATTTCATACCAAAATTCTCATGTACCTCGTCTACAATTACGGCAAGACATTCTGTTTTCTGTGGATTTGTTGCATTTGTCTTAATAAACTGTTCATTTAAAAAACTTAAACTTATCTGCCTTGCAATCGGTCGTTCCATTTCCGGAAGCTGTGAAATATCAATATTGGTAAAGTGTTCATTCTCTTTGATTTTGACCGTGCTTTGTCCGTCATAGTAGGCCTTACTTCCAACTATTTTTTTAATCTCAGCTCCACAAGAACAATTTCTTGTCCCACCCTCCCACTCTTCTCGCGAGTAAAATTGAATACATTCCGGGCAATAATAAAGCTCTTTTACCCGGTCTTTCAGGCTATCAAGAATAATCCGATATGCTTTCCTATGTTCTGCAATCCGGTTCCCTTTATTTTTTTCCAAAGCTTTTTTATAAAAATCGGTAAGAACTGGCATTTTTTTACGTATCTTTCCACTTGTTATTACTCCATTTCGCAACCCCTTTCCAGACTCATACAGCGATTCCACTACATTGTCATAAATCCCTCTTTCTTCATACATTTCTGTAATAATATCTGTCACAATTCTTTCCATGTGCGTAACAAGAGAAAATTCTGCCGGCTCTTTATTTCCCTGAATTAACGTCATCATATCTGATTTTGCATTTGCAATTTTATCCTGTAAGCGAAGTACTTCATAGCTTCCATTCAATTCAGACCATTCTTCTTCCTTATCAAGATCAAAAATATTCATGATATTTCCAGCATTACTCTTAATCTCAAAATTCGTCCCACACATAATGTCTGTAAGCATAGCGTACTCCCCCCGGTTTCCCTTAGACTGTGAATCTATGCACACAAACCGATATCCATTTTTAGTGATATAGCGGGACGCAAGTATCTTCATACAGGCAGATTTTCCTGTTCCTGTCATTCCGGCAAATACCATGTTGTAGCCATTATGTTTTTTCTCATACACATCAAACGCTACCGGCATTCCCGTGTTCATATTTCGTCCTATGATAATTCCGTGTTCATGAAAAAAACTATCTTGTGTATGGTTGAATATACTTGCAAGACTAAGTTTGTCCATGGTATGTCGTTTCAGTCCTGCCGTTTTTGCCGGTCCTATTGATGCAGAATAGCGATACATAAGTGGCATTCCCGTCAAATAACTTTCTGCCTGTAAGGAATAACAACAGGATAATGTAATTCGTTTCTCTTTTGCCAGATTCCGGAACGCATCGGTTCTTCTGTTTAACTGTTCTAAACTGTCTGCCATGAGAACAAAAAGAAAATATACATGATAAAGACTATTATCTCCCGTTTCAATCCGTTGCGCCCAGCTTTCCGTATCTCTTAACTTTGCATTTAATTTTCTTAATTGGTTTCTATCTGCATTTTTTTCTGCAGTAATCATATTGGTTTCAATCTCTACAATGCGTCCATCCAAAAGATGACTGGCTCTTCCTTCTCCCAAAGGTTCTATAAAAACAGATGTTGTTACTCTGTCAAAATTAAAAAGAGAGGGAAAAGTAGTCGCAAATACTGTTCTTTTAGGCAAGCTGTCAATCGTAAGACTTCTCACATAAACATCATGTCCGGCATCATGTATAACGGTATAAGACAATGGATTTGGATTGATTCCATCGGGACAAACAATTCTTCTGGCTTCCGATATTTTTTCCTTCTTCTTTTCTTTTTTCTCTTCTGGTTTCTTTTCTGAAGTATTCTTTTTGGTATACATCCTAAGGATTATGATTATCGCTAATACCAATGACATAAGGAGCAAAGCTCCTATTCCAACAAGAAAGCTTTCTTTATGCTGTAAAATTATTTCTCGCATGGTTTTTTCACTCCCTTTCCTGGTTTCATTCCGGAAGCAATTTCCTCTATAATTTTTTGATTTGCCTCACGTTCTAATTCTTTTAGTGATTCTGACGTGACACAAATACTGTCATATGCCATCTGTACGATATCCTCTACTGTTGATTTCGATGCTGAAACCGGATGTGTATACCGTCGAATTTCCTCTAAAAGCTCTACTCCGCTCATGCGCTTTGCATGTACCCCACAATTCCTCAGTGCTGCTACATATGCATTTTCTTTTGTTTTTAATTGTGCCTCTGCACGTTGATATACTTCCTGTTCCTCCAAAGACTGTGAGGAAAAATCCACCGCATTATAATGCCAATCAAAGATATAGATTTCTTCTCTTTTTGCCTCTGCATTATCTCCTGATATCGTCGCCATATATTGTATCTGTGCATTCAACTGTTCAATCTGATAGCCAAGAGAAAGTAATTCCCTTTGTATTTCTTTCAGTTTTTCGTAATAAATGTTATAATCTTCTAATATCAGTTCTGGATTTTCAGACTCTTCCTTTAATTCCAGATAATCCAAATTCAACAGATATCTCTTTTCCTGAATACGGCTCATCTGTTCTTGATAATCCTGGATCAAACTGTCCAAGTTTACGTTTCTGGCAGATTGTCTGAACTGTATTGGATTATTATCCAGAACATTGAAAAATGTAATATAGCCTCGTATTGTCTGAAGTTTCTCCTCAACTTCCGCATCCCCAAAAGAAAATCCCTGACATTTAATTGCCCCGATAAATCGTTTCCCACCATCTGATACCAACATATCTTCCGTCACATCGCAAATCGGAACATATTCCATAATATCTTTTCGTTGAAATTGAGAATAATCCACGTTCTTTTCTACAACAACTTTCTTTTTAATTCGCAACAGGTATATGCCTATTCCTGTAAAAGCAAGAAGGAGCAGCACAATAGCAACTGCTATTAACTGGATATTTTTTACTAAATCTGTAATCACCTGCATTTTGCCGCCTCCTTATACCAACAGTTCTGCAGTCATTTTAAATAGCCCTAGCCAAAACGGAATGCTGAACAACATAATTGCAATCATTCCTTTCAGAACTGCCTCCTGTTTTATCTCTTCTTTGATAGCAGCATTTTTGGTAAAACAGATTTTCAATACCATGTAAAAGATAGAAAATACAATTCCCATAATTCCTACCGTAATTCCAAGTTGCGCAGAAGATGCTCCAAGGTCTTTTAATGGTTCACTCATAGACAGCTCCATATTTTCCATATAATTCCATGGATTTAAATCTTTTGTCTCGATACCACTAAAATCAAAAGGATTCCCCTCTTCTTTATTTCCACAGCCACTTAACGCAAGCAAAAGCACCCCTATTAGCAAGACCAATATCATTCTTTTTCTTCTCAAAGGCTATCTCCACCTCCGTCCTCATTCTTTGTATACAGTTCCCTGTGAATCTTGCGGTACAATATTCGGAACAAAAGCTGGTCTATTGTGATTCCTCCTCCATTTAGGAACAGTACATCTACCGGCAGCCGCACCATGACAATCCCCATCATGGTCATTGTAAACATCAGCATCAAAGTAATAGCCGGCACCAGCATTCCTTTTAAATTTGCAAACATTATAACTCTGTAATCAAGAATTCCACATAACACAAGAACTGTAGCTTGTTTTCGATTGAAATATCGAAACCACCTATCTTCGTTTTTAAATTCTCCAGGAATAGGGAACACTCCTAATTTAGCCATACCTAATACCTCCAACTAAAAAACAGACTCCGAAGAGCCTGTCTATTTTTCCACTTATAATCCTGTGCCGATTGACTTGAAAAAACCAATAATGCTAAACACTGAAAAAATAACAATACCAGCTAAGCAGATGACCAATGCATGGCTTTTCTTTTCTTCCTTCTTTTGTGCGTTGCTTGTCAGCAACAAGGAAACCGCAGTAAAAATAATGGAAAATACAAGTCCAATTATTCCAAGTGTAAGCATCAGTTCATATCCTGATGCACCAATATCCTGCAATTTCGAAATCAGAGAACTGAAAACTCCGGATTGTCCGGGGCTTTGGGTCATAAAATCCCATTCCGTACCTGATGATGTAAGAAGGATACCATCAAAATTCTGTTTGATGGATGAAAGTCGTTCGGCTATCATAAGTTCCTTCATTGATAGCCTCCTTCGCTTATAAAAATATTGTATAAATCACTAGTGTTTATCCTAACTGAATAATATAGAAAAATAAAAAAAACTGCAAGATACTGAAATTACAGATAGTTTCATAACTATTCAAATGCGGACAAATTCATCAAATATGCTACAAAAACGACTAGATTGAGACAAATTTATTTCTATCTTACATATAAGGGGAGGTATGGCGATATGCCAGAAATTTTTACAGATTTGATTTTTTGAATTTTGAACCTCACGGTGAGGTTCTATATTTGTTAACGAACATTTGTTCTGTTCTAGGGGCAATTATGGAATTATCTCCCTATTGCCCCATTGTTTTAACTTTTTAATTTTTCGAACATAAATAGATACTATTCTTCTTCCTCATCATCTGCAATTGGAAATACAAGTATCATATTCGGGTCATCTTCCTTTTGTCGGATGACAAATGGACGTCTTTCACCTACTGACTCTACTATTATATCTTGTTCCTTTGAAAATACAGAAAGAGCATTTTTTAAATGGGACTCATCTAATACCACCCGTTGAATCTCTCCTTCCATAGCACAAAAAATAGATGTTTTCGTTACCCCGTCTTTTCCGCGAAATAGGATATGATTATCATCCTCTTTACAAATTTCAAGCCACATACTGTCCATTGCAATTTCACAAACTGATAAAGATTGAAGTACTTTGATATACGGTGCCTTCCATCTTCCCAGGCTTTTATTTCCTTCAATCAGTTTCAGCATGGGTTCAAGAGGATAATCAACCTCTTGTTGCAGTATCATAACTACATCTGTACCACTTCTAATGCGTAACATTTTGTCGTCAATCCCAAGATATACTTTTTTCTTTCCAAGAAAATTTTGGATTGCACTTTTCAAAATTTTTCCTTCCACAATTGCAGTAATCGCTGGTGCTCCTGCTGAAGTGTCTTCATCTTCTTGTGAATTCTGCGGTTTCTTTAAACTATACATTTTTATATTAGTTGTTTCTGCATACGCACATCTATATCCATTCGTGCTAACAGCAAATATTCTATTTGCAGATGCATCAATTCTTACCGCAACACAATGAATTCCATGCATTCCCTTTTCTGTCCCAAAACAACTAATTCCAAAATTCATAAACTGAGTAAACTCTTCACCACTTATTTCAACTTCCTGCATAACTGTTTCTGATGCTTTTAGTGCCATGACACTTTTCCCGAGTTTTAAAGCAACACGGCTTCCAGCTCCTGTTACAACTGCTTCACTGTCAATTTTTAACTCTATGGCTGCATTCATAGCTGCAAATGCATTTGCAGATGCTAATAGTTGCCGACCATTTACATTAATCTCCGGAATATCCGTTTCCGTGATTACTTCTTCAATATTAAGCGCCCCTATCGTCTGAACTTTTCCATTGAACGCTAGAATTACTGCTCTGTAATCCTCTGCATCTTTACTTTTTTTATTGATTACAAGCCGAATACATTCATTTTCTCCTTTTCCCTTAGACACTGGAAGCGCTATGGACGCTTTCTTCATTGCTTCTGCCAAATCTTTACTATTCATCTTAAATTGATACATGTTCTTATCCTCCTTAATACATTACTACATTTAATAATTCCTCAAAATCCAGCCAATCTTTTTCTTCACGACTTACTTCATTCTTCTTAATCGTAGATGCGATATGTAATATCTTGCTTTCGGAAACATTTTCCTGTAAAGTTGTTTCAAATATATTGGTCTGACTTTCTACTGTTTCTGTACCAAAATTTAACAATTCTAATATTTCGTCATCGCTGATGTGACTGAATTCACTTGTCCCATTGTAATCTGGTACGGTTTCAAATCCTGTCAGTTCAGAAAAAATCAACATTTTTTCATAGTTTATCTCTCCTTTCCCCTGATTATTTCTTTCACTTATGGTTGCCATCATCTGTTTCAGCCCATGCTCTTTCTGTTCACTTTTTTCTGCCACAGACTGTGCTAAAATTACACGTGCATCCACTCCTTTTGCCATCGTAGACAATCCTTCTGCTGAAAATTGCCCTTGGATGGAACTTGTTGCAACTTCTTTGGTAGCAACCAACTGAACTGCATCAATCTGAATTGTACATTCTGATACAAGATAAAAAGTCCGGCACTCCTTTTTCTGATTCAATCGATAGTGCCGTCTGCTCGCCTGCCAGATTTTAATCATGTCATATCCAACTTGATAAAAAATAATCGTTGGATAGTTATAATCTTTTCCATGATAACGAAACGCAAAATCAAGTCCTGTAGAAACACATTTTGCATTTGTAATAAATACTTTTGTACCTTGTGAAGCTTTTTGGTGCATCCACTCTTCTCTTTTCAATGCCGATGGATTTGCACTTTCTAAAACTGTGACTTCACTTTCCCGCAAAGTACACTCCTGTTCCAAAATTTGTTTTAATCTGTATGATATTGCTTCTTCCCGATCACCAGTAAATTCACAATAAATAAAACAATTTCTCTTTTCCTCCAATTCCTTATTTACTATATTTACAAGTGCCTGTTCTTTTAACAATAACCTCCCATTTTCAATCAAATAGGATAAATCTGCTGGCTGAGAGACTTCATCTCCATTTGCTGGAGAAAGTATCGCTTCTCTTTTATAAGGCATATCTGTATAAGATAATGAGAACTGAAGATAGCTTCCCATTAGAAGACTTCCTTTTTCTTCTTCTTTCATATATTCTTTTATAACATCCCTTACCCGGTGGTATTCCTCCCGAATTTCATCTTCAAGCGGAATAATTTCCACATTTTCATATAAATTGGGAAGAAAACGACTAAGATCAGATATGTCAAGAAACAAAGCAGTGTCCAATAAGAAATCTGTAAATATCAATGGAGATATACCAGGCAAACAGCGCGTAGGTGTTATGACCTTCCCTCTGGTCATTGTATGATACTGCCCCTTTTCCTGTATTTCATACACAGTTTCAACCGAACCATACTTTTCGACAAATTTCCTTTCACCTGCACTCCCATATTCATAGCCTTTTCCTTTCATTCTTGCCGGATCCAATCTATAAAGTGCATAAAACAGATCTGACGCATATCCTGCAGCAATTGTTCCTGTCAAACACATTTGTTTTTTGCTTGCTTTTATCAAGTCGTGCATTGCATATCCCTGTGCACTGCCTCCTGCTTTATAATCCTGCACTTCATCAAAGACTGCCAAATCAAAATATCCTTTGAGATATTTTTTGATATAACGTGTCATGGAATATCTTCTCGGTCCCACAATCTCCATTTCTTCTACTTCTTCATCTGTAATCATATTTTCTTTTTTATATACTTCTTCTCTTCCTCGCATAATCCAAACAGATTTTCGTGCTTTTTTTGCCCGGTTCGAAAAATGTGAGATTTTTTTCCATTTTTTAATTTTCTTTTTCGGTTTCTGGAAAAAAATTCTGTTATCCATCTGTTTTACCGTAGGCGCCCATAAAACCGCACCACAACATCTACAAAAATGGTTCACGCTATTTTGAACAGCAAAATCTTCTGGCGTAAGAATTTTCAAATAGCCGTTCTCGTCATACACATTTCCTTCCGCATGAAGAAGAAGTTCTCCGCATTCTGGGCAAATGAGACCAAGATATCGTTCCCTCGTTTTCTTGATTATCCTGTTCCTTTCTCCGCATTGACATATACTTTCTCTTCCACCTGAAACCACATTCTCACAATTTCTACATATAGGAATACCTGCTGTCTTCTTTTTTATCTGATTTGGTACTGGTATATAAGAATAGGACAACTTTCCTGAATCCTTACTGATGATATAAAATTCCTTTCCCTGAGCTTTCTTTCCCTTTTTTCTCAATTTTACAAGTTGTGCCAGCTCCTTTAATATTTCTACTTTTGCATATGGCACTTCCTCTCGGATGGATTCCGCCCATTTTTCAACCAGATGAGGTGGACACATAATAATTGTTCTATATTTTATAAGAGAACCATCACTATAGATATCCTTTACTGACATTCCAGGGTGCTGCCTCCTATATTGTTTAACAAACCAGCCATCAACAATCCCCATTCCCTGAAGCGTTTTTCCAGCCCCCATTGATTCCACAAGAAACACATAGTTCCCATATGTAAGGCGTTCCAATGCTCCATTGATAATTGCTGCTTGCTGCGGATACGGACGCTTAGAAATAAAAACTAACTCATCCACTTTTTCTTTTAATTGACTAAGTGGAGATAATTGGGTTTCTAAATTGCGGACTAGCGTATGCCCATACTTTTCAAAATAGTCATCCATATCGCAAAACTCCAGAGCATTCTGCGGATGTACTGCAATCTTTATCTTTCTTCTTTTAAGTCCTTCTTTTACCAGAGCAATCAGATCATCATTTGTCATTCTACACTCTATAATATCTGTCTCTTCTTGCAATTCAAAACTACCGTAAATGTCTGCATTTGCATACGTCAAATGTTGTCTGTCCAGCGCACATGTTACCAAATATGGAATCCATTCTCTCAATAGTGGTAATTCATACGCATTCATAAAATATGCATACATCTCCTCTTCCTGATTTTCCTTATGAATAAAGAGATATTCTTTATTTACCGATTTTGATATACAAACCCCTTGGTAAATATTTTCTCTTCCTGCCGGTATTCGCGCTATGTAAGTGTCTGACTCAAATTCGCCTTGCACAGATGCCACTATTTCACCATTTTCAATAATGCGAGTTGGTTCCGATCTCAAACCAATATTTGCACATACTCCATTTACTGCCATCTGACTCCTTTCATAGCAGGATAAAAGCAATAAATCTTTATTCACAATAACTGCATACTCCAAATGCGCAAATACACTACCTGCCGTTACTTTTAGCATCTCTTTTCCTCCTTTTACCTACTTCCATTCTGCCATGCGGCTAAATAGAATGAATATCCCCACTATCTTCCACAATACTAAAGCTGATTTTTGCATATTTTCGTACTGCTTCGACTACTCCTTGTTCACTTTCTCTAATTTCACTTTCTTCTACGTTTTTTACAACACCTCTCTGCAAGTGTAAATCTTTTGTTTCTTCCGAACCAACAATACCCTGACCTGCTCCTGAAATAGCCATCAAATACATTTGACCTGCATTCGGCATAATAGGAGGTCTGCTTAACCTGTCAGACATATATAACTCCTGTTGCGTTATTTCCTTTACAAACTTCCTGAGCGAACTTTTCTTTACATAATTTAAGGCTCGCTCAAAATGAAATTCCTTTGTGGTAAATGTTGTAATTCCAGTTGCAAATGACGGATTTACCTTAATCCGGTTTCCTTGATAATCCATTGGCAGCAAAGAAATCTCTTCTACTTTAGGAAATTCAAACGCCACTTCTTTAGATTGGTCCTGGTTTTTAACCTTTTTATCTTTTTTTCTTCCAATCAATACTACCTGCTTCCATTTTTCATATTCCTTTTCATGAAACCGAAAGATTTTTTCTACTGTCAACCCGGCAGTCCAGACACGTTGAAATTCTTGATTTGCAACCACTTGATAAGGTACGATATATACAAGAACTGCGTCTATCGTCAAATAAGAAAGTAATTTGTTCAGAAACAAAATCTCTTGTCTTGTTTCGTTCAAATCGCCATATGGCGGATTTGAAAAACAAAAAGAAAATGCCTTGTGGCTGATGATAACATCTGTTAAAAAATCACCCCACAGGCATTCTTCTACATACGGATTTAAAACGGTTGTATCCGCTGTTTTTTGATTTAGATCAACACCATATATCTTTATATTTTGGCGTTTTTCCTTTTCTGTTACAATGCATACTGCATTTGCATCTCCAATAGATGGTTCCAGGCAGCAAACATCTTCTTCCGGAAAATCCAAAATCTTTGCAATCATTCTACAATGTTCCGGATCTGTATAGTATGCTCCCAGCTTTGCCACATTTTCACGCGTCTGAAAAAATCGGCTTTGTTTTTTTACTTGTTCATTCAATAAGTTTTCCTCCTTTTATATAGTTCCTGATTATTTTCCACATAAAAACAGCACCATAAAATAGGTGCTGTTGTCATGCATAACCTGTTTCCAGGAATTCATTCTATTATACTGCCCAAAGACAGGAATTGTAAATAAATCAGGTTTCTCTTAGTTTATCATTGTTCACTCTATTGTGCAATCCCTATTAAACAGATGCTTCACTCTCCCAACTTTTCCATCTGAAAGCATTACCTTAATTCCCCTTGTATGTATATTTTTTTTCGTCAGTATCTTTTTCACTGTACCTGTTGTCAAAACCCCTGTCTTTTGATCCTTTTTTAAAACAATCTCAACCTTCATTCCTACTTCTATATTTTTTCGATACATATGTTCATCCATAACAATATTTCCTCCTTCACATTATCATAGCAGATTTTTTCTTTCCTATGCAATACCGCCACCAAAACTGTTTGTCTCATAAAAACAGTCATTCCACCTTTACGGTTTAACTCGTCTCACACGAAAACGAAAACCACCCAACTGCTAAAAAATGAATTTGCAAATCAACCGTTCATCGTATATAATTACAAATTAGATAACTGTGTGTAGGAGGTGACAAACTATGAGTGAAACAACAAATACAACTGATTTTTTGGATATTTACAGAAAAGCGGCTCTTTTTATTTCGCCGAATATCTTTCAGGAAATAAAAACAAACTATACACGTTTTATCAAAGATCGACAACCTGAACGTTATATTTACGAACATCATTTAAAAGGTGTTATTCCTGAAGCTACTCCTTCACCAGCATTAGATACTATTATTACATATTGCATTTATGTCGCATTATCCCGTGAAAATGTGGAGCAGGCGGTCAAAACTTACAGAGAACGCCGTCGAGTAAGCAAGCGTAATTGGATTAAAAGCATTCAAGATGAAATAAAAGGGAAAATGACACCAAAAAATCCACAGTGTTTACGTAGATATGCAGAAGCTACATATAATACACTACGATATACAAATCCGGATGCTCCCGGAATAGAAGAAATCATGCAATCCAAATTTGAAGAAATTGAGAAATGGCGAAGTGATACTTCTGTTCCTTTAACAAATTATTTTTTTCTCTCCGATAAATCAGTTAAAATAATTGCAACTGCTTTTATTGATGACTTGACCTTCGATTCACTTACAATCATCCAAAATATGTTTGATGGTTCCCTTGAGGGGTTTAATACCAAATACCCTGTTGATTTAACAGCGTATCCGATTTTTAACTATCGGAGTTCTTATATGGAATTTGAACCCGAGCTTTTACAAAATGAAATTCTTCTTCATAATAATTATGAGTTTGAAACAGATACTGAAGATGGTATGGGTGAAATAGAAGTACAATACAAACCAGGTCATTCGCTTCCAGATAATGCTAATGGAAAGCTAACAAAAAAAGCTCTCAAAAATATGAACCTCGAATTACGCCAGAAAGAGCTTGATATGAAAGATCGTGAAATTATGACACAGCTTTTCAACTTAATCAATGGGGAAAATATCAATGATGAATTCGTCGGCTGTGACCTATTAGATTTTACACGACGTATTTTCAATATCAAAGTTCCAAGAAAAAAGCACTATGAGGATATTAATCAACGCCTAATAAAATTGAGTAATTATAACTATACAATCACCTTAAAAGATAAATCCGGGGAATTGATTAAAACGACCACACTTGGTTTGATTAGCTACATCCATGTAGATTTTATAGAAGGTACGATTCTGTTTACACCATCCGAGCAGTTAAAACGTACCTATGTACAGAAAAAGTACATCAATATCCTTTCCTCATCATATAAAACAATAGAATCTGCCCAAACCAGAAGTATTATGATGATTCTTCAGCAAGAACGTCTTGCTGGATATAAAGATAACGCTCTCAGCAAAATTTTTGCACTAAAATACTTTCGGGGACATATGAAACTCCTGAAAATGGGAAATGCTATGCTGGTAAAAGAATTAACTACACATCTCAATATTTTAAAAGCGGAAAATATTATAGTAAAAGATTTTGAATTCATCAATAATGATTCCTCTATACGCATAGATTTTATGCCACTAGAAGAAAAAGAAATTGTAGCATACAATTTTCATTCTGCTCAACTTCTTACTTCGTCTGTTATTGATACTGATTTCGTTGAAATCGAATAAGCAGGGATGCCCCTGCTTATTTTAATTTCTATATCACATCTTATTATCTTATATTTTGTTCGCTTTTTACTGCTCACTTTTTCAAAAAAAGTCTTATGAAATCATTGTCTGTTTTCCTATACCGACTCTTTTCTGTAGGAACTTCCACATCATTTTCTTTCAGTTTATTTTGTCGCTATCTTTTTTTAACGTATCTTCTTAATTCATTTTGTCGCTATCTTTTTTTTAATATCCTCTCTAATCCATTTTGTCGCTATCTTTTTTATTGAAATTTCCATTTTGTCGCTATCTCTCTAGTATAAAAGTAGGATATTCAACTATTTTGTTCGCTTTTTACTGCATTTTTATTTCATTCATTCAATTTTATTCGCTTTTTACTGCTTGCTTTTTTTGTCAAAATTATTTTATTTGCTTTTTACTGCGCTATTTTTCAGATGTTACCACTTTTGTTCGCTTTTTACTGTATCTTTTTTTCACTCATAAATTTTAAAATTTTCCTTGCTCTTAATGGAAAAATGATTTTGTTCACTTTTTACTGCACAATTTTTCTCTCAACTTATAAATTCACTTATTTTGTTCGCTTTTTACTGCTTGCTTTTCTGATCTATACAAATCCCTAAATTTTGTTCGCTTTTTATTGCGTATTTTTTCTGAAAATTTTTTGAAAAATTTTTTATTTTTATCTCTAGTACAAAAAAGCCTTTATTTATAAGGGTTATTGAAACACTCTCACAAAAACCGTCTTTTTTAAACAGAACTATTACACGTCAAATTTGCTTATTTTTCGGGCTTTTTTTAATTTTATTCACTTTTTACTGCTTACTTTTCCGATTTTACAAATAATCTTTTATATTGTAGTATTAAAAATGAGGATAATTTGATTGAACTTCCACTTCAACCAAAAAATCCTCGCTTGATGTTTATAACTGTAGCTTTTCCTGCCAGTTGAGCTACTAAGTACCGATCACAGATAGAATAAAATTATTAATAATGCCGATACTTTAACACCATTTTATATCATTTAATCTATAATTTCAAGTGTTATTACCGTATTGGGCATATATATGTGTATTTGTACTGTCTACTACACATATAGCTATTTTGTCTCTATCTTATGAAAAGAGGTGATACCCTTGAAATTATCAAATTATGCACGTATCGGAAAATCTCCGCTAATTAAAGCAATTGGAATACAAAAAAATCATACAAATACATATTATACCGAAAGCCAGGAGCTGGATCGTGCTGCCTCTGGCTGTTTTTCGTGTCCAAATTATAAAAATATTGAATTTTTAGAGTATCTGCCTCAAGAAACTCAAAATGATGCCCTTTTCCAGTGTAATCATTGTAGTCAATGTGTTTATAAAACCGTATATAAAGAACATATCCGTTACATAAATGAAAAAAACCGTTTTGGTAGTGCTAAACGATTAAAAGGAATTGCATTAAAACTTTTTGTAATTTACCATTTCTGTAATCCGGATGAGCATGGTTTGATTAAAAGTCTCTCTCCAAAAGAACTTGCTACATATCTTGGATGTACTGTGCGGTCTATTTATAATGCAAATATAAAATTACAAGAATATGGTTATATTATGTTGTGCAAAGATGGATTTACAAAAAATCGTTTTCATGTAATCCTCGCAGAATACCATACATATGCTTTAACCGCTAAGGACGGCGGTCGGGGATATGCTACTTTTAATCTTGCTTTTCTCGATGAACTCGTAAAACTGGATGATCTCAACCAATTGCGTATTTACCTGAGAACCGCTCTTGATCTTGATACCAACCGTAATCCAGAAAACAAGCTGGTAGCGAAAACCCCTTATTCTACTTTAAGACTTTATCTTCCAAGATATTGCAAACCTAATATTATACGCAAAGCATTATCAGCAGTTTCAAACCTATTCCAGGTCATCTTCTCTGAAGAATCTGTTACTCTTCAGATGAATCCGGATTACCATGGTAAACGCTCATTAGAAATGAATAATGCAGAAAATGCTACATCTTTACGTAGTTATTTTGAAAGCCTTGATGCTGCAATGCAACGTCTTAATAAATCTTCATTAAAAGAAACGGAGGCGAAACAAAACGATATTGATTTCCTAAAGCAGGCAGGTATCGTCAAGCAACAAGGAAAAACCAAAAAGTTTTATGTTCCTTTCCATCTTACGAATAATGATTATTCAGATCTTGCACTACTCGCTTCTACCTATTCATTATCTGCTGTAAAGAAATGTATTAGTTACGTTTATAATGCTTACAAAGCAGACTTAAAATTAAATAGTATTGGTGCCCTGATACGAACAATATTAAAAAACGAAGAGTCAAATGCAGATATTTTATCTCTTAATGTATAAAGGGTTTCTTTTTTGTACCCTTTTTTTCTATTTATGCTTTTCTAATGCTCAAATTTGTTTCTAAATCTTCTTTCAATATAACTTTTTCTTTCCCTCACCGAATTTTATCATCACTGCTTTGATTTTTCTTTTATGTATGAAGAAAAAAATCATCCACATTAAAAAATTTTCATCTTTTTAAGAAAATAATAATCCATAGAAGAATTTTTTCATCTATAAAAGAAAAGATTCATCCACATATGGAAGAAAACCGTTTTTTCAAAACATCTATTTTTATTGTATTTACGGGGATTTCGGTGCCTTAGATTTATCAATTATGTTTTATAACTATGTATATAATTATATATTAATTATGCATGATAATCATGATAGAAGAAAAAAGAACTCTCTTCCCTTCTTCCTATATATGTATATATGCACCAAATAGAATTTATATATGATAGAAAACATTATATCATAGAATTATTCTAAAAAAAAGAAAAGCAGCAGCTTTTGCTATTACTTTCGTAATTAACAGAAGCTGCTATTTTTCAAACCTCATACATAATAGTAAGAAAATCTAAATTATAAATCTCTTTGAATTTTTTTACAATCTGATATATTGGATACATGGTTGTTTTAAAACAGTATGGTTCTGTTTCTTTCTCATTGCAATAAAATAATGCCGTATATAATGCCATATGATCATCAAACAACGCCTGTAGATATAGATATTGTTTTTCTTTTTTATATATCGCATAATGCTGTCCCTTCATATCATCTTTCATTAGAAAAAATTTACCCATAGTCACTAAATAAATCAAAGAGTGTTTCATCTAAATTATCTTCCTCTTCAGAAATATCCATAGCACTCTCTTCTACTGTTCCATTGTCCACTTCATTTTTGGGATTTAACTCTTCTTTAAAATCATCCTCCTCAAATGGATTTTCATCTTCCCCATTTTGCCAATCATTAGTCTCTTCCTCTTTTTCAACTATCGGTATCGTTTCCTTTGGATTATTTCGCTTATTAGAAGCGTCTGAAGATAACATAAAAGAATCTGTTTCTGTTACAAGCGATTGATATTTCTCTTGTAACATATTTACTTCCTTCTCAAGTTTTGAAATTCTTAACAAAAGCATTTTTTCGCTGTCTTCAAATATTTCTGGACTACAAGTTTTAATAAGGCATAATAAGACATCCATATATGGATGCAAACTATTTCTTATATTTTCCCGCAATATGGAAAATTGTTCAACCATCCAGTATAACAATTCTGCAGTATATGGTTTTACAATATCATATAGTTTTTGGCAATAATCCTCGCTATTGTTTATATCAGCTTTTCCCTGAGAGGAAAATAATACAATGCCATTTGTAATGCTTTGCAGCATATTATCAACGAATTGCGCTAAATTTTTTCCTTCCTCATATAATTTATGAAGAAGATTCGTTGCTGTTTTTCCATCATGGCTTAAAAGTGATTTTAAAATTTGCAAAGATAATTCATCATCGATTAAACTTAATGACTGTCTGACATTTTCAGCAGACAATATATCGTAAGCAGTAACTAATTTTTCCATGATGGAAAGTGCATCTCGCATAGAACCATCTGCCTGCTTTGCAATGATATTAAGAGCCTCTTCTTCGTAATCTTTTTGCAATTCCTCTAAAATGTAAACAAGCCTTTCACGTATTAAAGAAAGAGAGAGAGTCTTAAATTGATAAATAGAACATCTTGATTTAATAGTGGCAGGTATTTTGTGTAATTCTGTTGTACATAAGATAAATATACAGTGTGATGGTGGCTCTTCTAATGTTTTTAAGAGAGAATCAAATGCGGCTGCAGATAGATTATGTACTTCATCAATAATATATATCTTTTTTTTCAGATTTGTTGGCATATACATAGTTTGATTAATCAGTTCTTTTATATCATTGACTGAGTTATTAGAAGCAGCATCCAATTCCACAAAATCTATAGCAGTATTGTTTAACATGGAACGACAGCTTTTACAGTGATTGCAAGGTCCATTTTCAGTCGGGTGTTCACAACAGATGGATCGTGCAAGAATCCGGGCAATAGAAGTTTTACCTGTTCCACGGTGACCGGCAAACAAATAAGCCGAATCAAATTTATTTTGAGTCATCTGTTTTTTTAGTGTAAGGATATTTTCAGTTTGTCCTACAACTTCTGATAAAGTTTGCGGCCGATAGGTAGTATATAACATAAATTCCTCCTGTTATTTTATAATTGAATAATGAATCGTATTAGGTTAAAAAAATCATTTTTTGAATAGCTGGTAACAGCAAGTTTTAAATGATATTGTCCAAGTTGCAATATTTGATAAGCATTTTGTATTGTATATAAGCTAGACAGAGCATTTGCAATTTCCGTATCAGATGAATAAAAATGGGATATCATCTGATAAAATGGGAATAGGATTGTTCTAATTGCCCATTCAGGAGAATTACTGTGAATGTCAAAAAAAGAGTTGGGATCTTTTTCTATTAGTAAATGTAATTTTTCAAGAAATTCTTCTTTTTTTGAAATGTGTGATAATTCCTCAGAAATATTGATATAATCATATAAACTCTCCTTTTTTTCAATAAGATGATAAGGAGCATTAACCAAAAGATACTGGAGAAAGTCCCAGTACTTTTCCTCTATTGCCTGTTCTTTCAGGCATAATCGCATGGTATGATCATTAACCGGTCGAAATTGAATGAAAAAACACCGACTGAGAATCGTTGGCAGCATGGACATTCTGTTTGTAATAAATATAAGCGTATTTTTTTCCGAACGATCTTCAAGTATTTTCAACAATTTATTTTGTGTAATATTGGTAATAGAAGATGCATTGTGAATCAGGCATACTTTTCGATCACCTACACTACTGCGCTGGGTGAACTCTATAAGAGCTTCAATATCTTCTACTTTTAAGGCTCCATCGCTTTTTGTTTCATAGAAATCTGGGTTGGAAAGGAGCTCAGCATTTGAGCAGTGTAACATCATGGATATGATATCATACGCAGCTTCTTTTTTTCCAAGACCATCAATGCCAGCTAATATCAAACCAGGAGGAGAAGGAATGGATAGATAATTTTGGATATTTTTAATTGTATCAGGATTTATATATTTATACGTTTCCATCTTGAATATCCTCCTCATTCAGTTCTTTTGCAATATATAAATAATTTTTTAATGAAGTATCGTAAATTGCACCATATTCATTTTGATTTTCTTGCAAATGATAATCTAACATTCCGATTTTGTTATATGCAGCATATGCAATTGATAAGATTAAGGCTTCGCGGAACATTGGTCGTTTACGAGTATCTTCATGAACAACTTGAATCATATGGATAAGAAGGTTTTTTTCTTCTTCTGATAAAAAATTAGTTGTACCAGGTAATATTTCATAAATTTGTTGCATGGTTAGTGCAGAAGGCGGAATTAACATTGCTTCACTAATCATTTGGGCATCAGGGAAGGGGGTATAGAGATTTGCAACTCCAATATTACATAATAAGGAACCGGTAATTAGTAGATCTTGCCGGTAGTCAATATTCATATTGGGTGTATAACCAAATATTTTTTGCGAACGCATAATTTGTAATGCGATACTGGTTACTGCAACGGTTTGAACAAGCAATGCGCCATTATAACTTCCGCTATATTTTAGGCTCAAAGGTGCTTTATAAAATTTACTTCCCAAGGTATTAAATGTGTGATTTAATAATTCCTGATAGCCAGAATGAGAAACAAGACCAATTTGTTTTTGTAAGGTGCTTATGTAGTGCATTTCTTCTTCAGGAGATAATCCTTTGATGAATTGGTGTATATCATATTCTGTAACAGGTTCTATTTTCCAGCATATGAGCTCTGCTGTGCCTTTATCTTTAAGCAAAATTTCGCCATTCACTTTGACAATTTTACCTTTCAAATGAATATAATCATTGTCTATATTATTTTCCCAAATACGCCCTTCTATTTTTCCGCTTTTATCTTCCAATTCCATAAATAAATAAGGCATTCCAGTTTCTTTGGTGTGACATAAACTAATTGTTTTTAAATAGAAATCTTCTTCAATAGATTCTGTAAAATACTCAGATATCTGAGAAGCATAAATTTTTTTCATGAAATTATTCCTCCTTCTTTTTATCAATTCCTAAATTCTTTGTTACTAAAGAATAATAATCATAGATTAAAGCATTCAATTCATCATCATCAGGATATGCAAAAGACTGTGTGTCAGGATGCTTTAGAAGAGAACTTTCTACATGAAGAAGACGAAAAAGATATATTTCGCCGCAACGTGCAAATATTTCACATCGTTGTAAGTAGTATTGTAGAGAGTACTTTCCTGATTTTGACAAAATTTTCGTTCCGTCTTTTTCAGACTCTTTTATTGTTTTTAAGAGTAAGTACGTATATCTGTCCGCTATCTTGCAGAATGCAAATTTTTGTGATAAACCATCTAAAATATCATCAATAGCATGAAAGTATTCATGAACGAAAGAATCCGGGTGCCGTAAGTCTACAACTAAGGTTTTTAAGTACATGTAATATAATCCATAGGCTTTGTGGCGACCAAGCTTTCTGATTCTAAAAGTAGTATCTTTACATTTAAAATCATTAAAATACCGATGATTAAGTTTTACAAATTCATCTGCTATATCTTTTACTGAATTTTTCTCAATATCCGCATCGAATTCAACAAAGTCAAAGTAGTCATTAAATACAGAAGTTTTCATTTCTGTAAGAATATGTTGAGGAATATTCCGCTTTGTTGTATAGGCTCGTGCAACATTGCCTTCTACTTGTTTCCGGTAATGTTGTTCAAGACGTTCATTCTGGATTGCAGAAACATAATATTTTAACGTATCCAATATAAATGCATCTAACGGATAAATCATACTTACTAAGGGATAGCTTTGTTTAAAAACAATGGTAGAAAAATCAAATTCTTTACAGGTATAGATGTGTTCCACGATATTTAGATATTTCATGATATCTTCACTGTGATTAAAACTACGTAGTGTCTTAGAAAGAAGTTCTTTAGGTGAATAGATATCATTTCGTTTTTCCAGGCCACTATCAATGAGATATTGTTCAAACCAATCTGGCATTTCTTCAGTTGACCAGTTATACATTTGAAGCGCGGAGGTGTTTTTTATTAACAATTGTTTTAAAACTAAGTTACACTCCTCTTCTCTTCTACTCCTTAGGATTAAATAATTACACCAATGTATAAGAAAAAGATATAAAAAGATTTGATCACTATGAATAATAGAGGCAGTAATAGAAGGATTGCTGCGAAAATAATATTCAGTATTGCGAAATCTTTTTTGTGGAATACAAGGTATATAAAAATCTGATTCTGAAAAATTGAAGCAAAGAATGTTTTGACTTCCTGTAACAACTCGTGCGATTTCTGTTTGAGTACAGAGTTTATTTATTGAAAGATTCTCTGTTGGCATGAGATTTGAAAATAAATAAAAAAAAGAAATATCTTCAATAGAAGAATATTTCTCGTTCCGATTAATCCTTTTAAATTCTTGCCTTATAAATTTTTTGATTGAATTGCTTAATTGTTTATGAGCCTCCACTTCGTTATGATTTAATGAAGGGAATTTTAAATCGCACAACCTCACGGTGAGGTTCTGTGATTTAAGCTGCTCTTTACGCTTTTTTTCTCTTGCCAGAGAAAAAATACGTTCACCTTTTAGCAGATAAGACTCATCAGTAAGTGCTTCATCTAAATTTGCATTTAGATAAGGCACTTTTTCAAATATACCTGCGATGAATAATAACTCGCAGAACTCCTGATATTCATTCATAGATTCCTCCTTTTAAATAAAAAAAGACATCCGAAGATGTCTAACTAATAGTTATAAACCTATTTCTAGGGATTTGACTTTCGATATAATCATATGACAATATCTGTAAGAAATAAGTTTTTTATAAGTATAGCAAGTAAAAAGCTATTTGTCAAATTGGAAAAAGAAGAAAATTATAAAAAGTATTGACTCAAAATGCAAAACCTCACCGTGAGGGTCAAAATCATAAAAGAACGTATGTTCTGATTTGCGATATGGTTTTGCCATAACGTCAATAACGTTCAATTTTAATTATTTTATGCAGTAAGTGACAATTTAAAAAAACTATTTCGTAAAATATAAATTTCTTATAAATTTATATTTTTATTATAAAATAAAGTTGAAAAATAAAAAATACTATGCCATAATAAAAACAAAGATAAGATATATGGTTAAAAACAAAAACCTCACCGTGAGGTTTTTGCAAATAAAAGGAGGTTATGTTGTGGCGTATGTAATTGGTGATTATAACAGAAAAGGTGGAGTTGGTAAAACGAGTTCGATTATCAATATTGCCTGTCAAATGGCATTGGAAGGGAAAAGGGTACTTTTAATTGATGGAGATTCACAAATGAATTTGTCCCAATTTTTTTTCGAGGAAGATGATACAATATTTAATCCGGATACCGGGAAAATCCGGGAGGGTGTTGATACATTATATGAAACTCTGGAAGAGGATTTAAATATCTTTAACGTAATTCAGACAAAAGAATATAGTGCGAGACGAAAGTGGAAAAATAAATTTAAGAAGATAGGTTTAAAGATAGATGTTGTATTAGGAAGTTCGGATATGGATTATTATGGACCTGATGAAGACAGCATAGACATATTAAGGAAAAAGCTGGATTTGTTAGATGGGTTTTATGACTACATATTTATTGATTTTCCACCAGCACATAATCTGGTAACTATGATGTATTTGGTGGCGTGCGATTATATTATTGTTCCGATGCATTTGGCAAAAGGATCAAGTATTAATGGATATTTTGACGTGATTGATAAATGTAAAGAGGCGAGAAAAGAGTATGCGAACAAAAACCTGCGTGTGCTCGGATTGTTTTATATTAATGTACAGATGTATAAAAACGATCAGTCAAGTACCTGGAATGAGAGTAAAGAAGATGGGACGAAAGATGAATTAGAAATGTTTGACACGTTGATCAGGCATGATTATAGATCTACACAAATAAGTGAACTGAATCAGTCTCCAGTATGTATTTGCTGTCCGTCAAGTGATGTTTCGGAGGATTATAGTCATTTAGCGAAAGAAATAGAAAAAAGAATTAAAAAGCAAAGGGGAGAATAAAAGTGGCAAAGAGTTTGAAAAATCAGTCATTTAAACATAAAGCAAGACTCCAAAGGGTGGCAAGTGCAACTACAGAAATGAATAGAGAAATTGATGCAGAGGAAATCAGCGGAACGAATGTGAATGAATTGCCAGACGATTTGAAAGAAAGCATTATTCATGTAACAGATGACCAACTCGTAGATGATCCGTCAAATATTAGCTTGTATGGAGAATATGAAGTGGAAGAATTGTCTGAGATTATGAAGAACAGAGGTTTTCAGGGGGTGATTCTTGCTTATCCGGTGGGGGATGGGAAGTATATGATAGAAGCCGGACATAGAAGGCGATATGCAGCAAAAAAAGCGGGGTTCTCAACGTATCCGGTTCTTGTAACGCAAACACCTGAAACGGAGTTTGAACGAGTACTCCGTCTGACCGGAGCCAATTTACATAACAGACCGGAATTAAAGCCTATGCAGATGGCTAATCTTGCACAAACGTTATATCAAGCCCACAAAGAAGAATTGAGTTATAAAAGAGAAAAAGGGCTGCTAAGAGAGGATGAAATTACTTCATTAAATGAGTTGGTAGCTTTAGATCTTGAAATGACAGTAAAAAATGTAGAGAAATACCGTCGGCTTTTGAATTTGATTCCAGAACTGCAGGAAATCGTCGACAAACCGGAATATCCTTGGTCCTATATTGCGGAAGCAAGTAATTTGCCAGTTGAAAAACAAAAGATGTTAGAAAAGGCAATCTTGGAAAGAGAACGGGGAGGGAAAAAAAACGGACCTACCACTTGGATTAAAACACTGATTAAAAAATTGAAAAATGATCAGGAGATTGAAAACATCGATGGCATAAAAGAAACGGACAATAGTGGTGCAAGAGTGCGTAGAAAAAATGGGACGAAGGTTGTCTTAAAAACTGCAAAAGAGTTGCATGAAGTGTTGGATAAAGATGCGCTTTTTAAAAAAGAAGAAATTCCGGATGTGATTTCAGTGCTGATGGGATTGAAAGAAAGTATAGAGGCAAAAATTGATATTTTAAATCAGGAAAAATAGAACCTCATGGTGAGGGTTTGAGAGGATGGGTACATTCCATCCTCTTTTTACTTAGATTTGGATATATTCGGGCAAAATGCCAAGTAAAAGAATATCATCCAATCCTTTTCCAAAACCGAAATTCCATTTGCAAATATAAGTTTCAAACCCTGCTTTTTTTATTGCATCTATCAGATGATTTTCACATTGTAGGACGGAATTATTGACTAACTTATCAGCATCAAAAGCGGTAGCAATTTTTTGGCAGCCAATCGAATGTAGATAATCGTAGAGTGTAATGCCTTCTTCATCTGTTTCGGATAATTTTGAAAAATTATTCACGCCCGGAATTGAGATAACAATACAGTGCAAAATATAATTTGCTACGATAGCCTTCTTTTCGCCTTCCGTTATAATGCAGAAGTTTGGAGTGTCACGTTTTGGATTATAATAAAATCCAATTTGACTTCCGGCGCGGCATCCATTAAGAAATCCATTGATAACACGATCATTCTCTTTGGAGGGAAAGTACGAGGAAAAATTCTTGTACTTATTTTTTTCTTTTCCATTTTCATCCATGTCAGGGTGATCCAGGCGGAGCCGGAGTCTATATAAATAGCCGTTTCGATCCGTGAGTGGAAATAACATTCCGGATTTTCCTGAAAAGGTCCATCTGCCAAGGTCATCCTGATAAAAACCAGGTACCCCTTTGAGTGAGTGGTGCTCTTTAAGCAGTTCATTACAAATTTTCAAACGTTCTTCACGGTCAGTAGGAAATCCCTTTGACTCATCGTACCTTTTGATAAGTTGTAAGGATTTGATTTTCCCGGAGAGAATCATGTCTTTATTCCACCCGTCACTAAGAAGTTTTCTCTGATGTTGTTTGCTGAGTTTTAATTGCTGCATGAATGAACGATAAATAGGATCCAATTCGGAATTCTTTAACGGTGGTATTCCATAATTGGGCTCCGTGTGTGGGAATCCTGCGCCTGCATTCGAAATATGGACAAAATGGTTTGGTGAATAAGAAAGATTTTTGTCTTTTATCACATCTGAATACAGAGCAGAAGAATCTTTAAATTCCTTGATGAAATAATAAGTTTTCCCGTTGATGGGACTTGAAATTTCAGGGTCTGATATCCGTCGACAAACACATAGTTTTTGTCCGGGATAGGCTACGGTATCTGGTAGAAATACAGAACACCAATCCGGTTTGCCGCAAATTGCACATGGTTCGGCTTTGGAAACATTTTGAAATGTACCCATAATGATTCCTCCGAGGCTTAAGCCAAGCAAATACAAGTGTATTTGCAAATGATAATGTTTCAACTTGTGAAACAATTGTTTGTATATACAAGGATGGCAAAACAAAATGAAATGAACATTGGTTTTGCTCTGTGTTAAATAAAAAATATTTGAAAAAATCATAACATGAAAAAAATATTCGTATCTTACAGTTAAGGCAAAGAAGTATAATTAAGCGAATAGTTGAGACAAAAAAGAAGTTTTAATGACAAATACGACAAAAGCATACCAGACCCTCACCATGAGGGTCTGGTATGCTTTCTAAATAATAAGACGGATATGCTCTATGTTAAAACTTTCGGTGTTACTGGATAATACACATTGATACAGTGAAGAAAATACAGGAACATTTAATAGCTCGGTATCGAAGGTGTAATAAATCGGATATTTGTATTGTGTTCGGAGTGCCATGATAGAACTGTGAATGAGGGGAAGTTCTGTTATGCTTTCACATAAAATTAAAATCAAATGTGAAGGATATTCGATTTTGTGCTGATCCATCCAGCGTAAAAACAAATAAATACGTAAGATGAAATCTTTTTTGCTTTCTTCGTGTGTCCGACATGAAAACAAAAAAATCGAAATAGGAGAGGGAATGTTGCGGGTATCAACATGATATTTTAAATGGCAGTCAATCATGAATTTGTGATGTCCGATTATCTTACGGACATAATGCTGTTTTTGAATAATGTTGCGTTTTTCTATTCTTAATAAAAGCTGATTGATGGAGAGTAGTTCCATAATTTTGTAATCTTCCCAGTGTTCTAAAAGATTAGCAGATATATCTGTCGGTGTTGTCATATAGGATTGAGCTCCGGGAGACAGGGAATAAAAGCGAAGAGGACTTCCGGGGGTTTGGTGTTCTTGTGTCGTTGTTTTATTGCAATCGCATAAAGAATGCCTTAGGAGAATGCCACTTTTGGTGAGTTTCTTGAGATTTTTGTTATAAGATGGTTTTTTGTAATTTTCATCAAGAATGTGATCAAGGGCGTATTTTATGTTGTATGTATTAAGAAAAAAATATTCTTTTAAAAGTTTCATGATTGTAAAATCCACAGTACCCAAAATCCCTTTCGCATTTAAGAGATCAATTTCTGCATGAGTGCAGTTCTTATTGTGGTTTTCGCAATACATAGAAAAATTTTCTGGAAGGTGAAAGGGAGTGTTATGTAATGATGAAGGAAAGTGCTCTAAATAAGTTGTTATGTTGTTCATAAAGTGTTCCTTTCTCTTTCGAATAAGTCGTCAATAGTTTCGCTTCCATTAGGAAGAACAGAGGATGAGTTATCAGCTGCTTTGGAAGACTTTGGATGAGGTTCTCCTTTTTTGAGGGGAACAGATTCTTCTTTTGTGGTATATGAGGATAGTATATTTTTATGATTTTTAAAAAAGTCTTCAGCGAAAGCGGAAGTTTCATTGTCGGAAGAAACGGTTTTATATGAGGATAAAAACTTATCTATAAAAGCGGAGGTTTGTGCTGGTTCTGGATTCCAATCGTTGTCTTTTAAAAAAGAGACTTTTGCGTGGATTGGAGGAAGCGGCCGTCCGTCTCGGGTGGTAAACAAAGTGATTTCTTGAAAATCACGTAGGCGGATATCAATTTCCTCTATTTTGTTCTTTTGCATTGGCGTTTCCCGAGAAGAATAGGAAAGGGTTGGTGAATCTCCGGATAGAGAGGTCTCGGATGTTGCGTGCTGTTCTTCTATTTTGTCCTCTATACCTGCCATGGCAGAAAAAATCTCCATATCCGAAAGTGCAGATCTGCCGAAAACGAAAATGTGTGCAGAACCTAAAACAACACCTTTTAGGTATTTTGTGAGTTCGTTTTTCTCAAATTGATCTAGTGTTTGTATTGCACAAAACATCGCTACGCGGAATTTCCGAAACAAGGAAAAGTTTTTTTCTAAAGAACTATGTAATAATACCGGAAGTTCATCAATATAGAAAAAATGTGGCGTCCGTGTGTTTTCTGTTCCGGGACGAGATAAAACAGCATTATTAAATGATAATAAGAAAAAAAGCCCAAATGCAACAGCGTTACTATCTCCGCTTGCGAGATCGTAATTGCATAATGTGACTTCGCTATTCATGAGGGCACGGTCAAAGTCAATGGAAGTTTGCGAACAGTAGATTTCTTTGGAATGAGGCATTAGAAGAAATTCGTTAATGATATTTCTTGTTCCTCTGCTCTGGTCTTCCATTTTTGTTCTTCCTTTTCCTAATAAATCTTCTTTTATGTATTGGATTATAAAAGTGTATCTTTGCGTACTGCTATCTATCGTTTCCAGCTTTGATACATGTTCGGGTAATAAATCAAAATTATTGATTAGTGCCTGCAAATCGGCAGGAGTTGCCTGACGCCGGTAAAGAGCCGGTACAGTGTTCATAACAAGGATTGATAGATTGGCAATCATTTGCCGATTGAGACCGGTGAAGTAAGAGTCTGCTTTTCCTTTTAAATCGGTGATTACCTGCATTACGTCACTAAAAACAACCGCCTTTTTTACGATTGCCTGATGCTTTTGGTCCTTGCTGAGTGCTGGAGAAACATAGAAGGGGTTCATACCAGTCCAATTTGATTTAATATTGCCATCTGCGTCCCTTGTTCCGTCAATCCGATGGTATGGAATTTTCCTTGCATCACAGAGGCGGGCGACATCATCGCACAGAGAGTCATCTGGGGCGAGTACGGTAATTCCACAGACTTGGTGTTTAAGACGTAAATCCTCCAATTTTTCGGAAAGCTTTGCTTTCTCTGAAGTATTTAAATCATCTGCAGGAGAGAATTTGTTTATAGAAAAGAAATTATCTTTACTATTATAGATAAACTTCCCGTTTTCTACGAAGGGATGTAAGTCCTTAAGTTGAAGGGCTTCTGCTTTGCAACGGGCATCTAAATCGTTTTTTATGGCTGGAAGAAGCGTGGAGGAGGTTTTCCCGGTTCCACTAGTACCATCTACAAGAGTGTGCAGATAACGATCCTTTTCGGAAATTACAATGGTTTTCCCGTTTGTCATATCTTTTGCGATAGAGAGTGGGTAGGAGACGTTTTTACGGTCGGTTCTTTTGCCTAAAATATTAGTGATTTTGAAGGTGAGTAGCACATCTCTGCTCTTTTCATCTTGAACAGAATGAAGGATTCTTTTTAAGGAAAGGTATATAAAGACTCCTAGTGGGAGTTCTACTGTGATCCTTGCCAGAAAAAGCACCATTCGTTTAGTGAAAATAGCATCTGTTTTTATTGCCATAATGTGAGGAAGAAAAAGTACTGACAATAATTGAAATAAAATGCCTGTGAGGATCGTGGTTTCAAAAACGGAAATAAGAATAAAAAACCATAGTTTGTATCTGTGGAAATCTAGGTGACAGGTGCCAGTGCCTGCAATCCACAGAAGGGGAGGAAATAAGAGTGCAACTGTACGGAATAATATTCCGTGAGGAGCTAGTGTGTAGTCTAAACGGTAAAGACTAAAAAGGAGAAGGATACCATATATAATGGATCCGAGTGTGAAGATGGCACATAAGATATTAAAAATGTGTTTACTATTGCAAGCAGAATGTTTGTCGTGGCTAAATTGTTTTAGCAGTTTTTTAAAATGACATTGCGTCATAAGATATTTTCCTCCTTCTTAATAATGTGAAATTGTTCATCGAATTCATCGCATTCTAAAAGAATTTGAGATGTTATTTTTGCTTCAGTAATCTGGTAAATAGGTGCAGGGGTGGGTTGGTATATGGAATCAATATCTGCAAACAGCAGGTGTATGGTGTCGGAATATAGGCATTTGCTTAAAAAAGTATTACAGTAATTCGTGATATCCTTTCTTTTTCCAATTAACAGTAAGATTACCTGTGTATGTTTTGTGCTGTTTTTAAAAAAGTGACGGATACGTATATGGGAACTCAGGTCAATAGAAGGAAATTCTATGGCAAGAGTTCCGTAAATACTATGCTGCAGTCCCATTCGGAAAGTGAAATTAATAGTGTTGTGAAATTTTATGGGTGAATGGAAATGCCAATTATCAGTGTTTAAGCCGTTGTAAAACAAAAGTTCGTAAATTTTTGTTTGGAAAGAAGTATCTTCGGCGGCAATCAAAGGAATGTAGCTTGGTAATTGATGATTTGCGCATACGTATAAAGGGATTCCTTCTAAGGCGCTTAAAAGCATTTGTGGATCGACATCTTCGTAGAAACTCGAAAAATGCGATTTGAGACGCTTTTGAAAAAGGGTGTCTAATTCTTCGTCTAATGCTTGCGAGGTAGCCGAAACGTGCAAATATGCTTTCTTGAGGGCGTTAGCGTCCTTTGCAGATTGGATTTCAGGGTGCAGGCGATATATATTTTCAAATCCAGAAAATTCTTTTAGAGTAACGGTTTCTTTGAGTGGTGATGTTGAAAGGGTCTGCAGGAATTGAGGGTAATCCAATTCTATGTTGTGTGTTTTTTCTAGTAATTCCCATAATTTTGTGAATTTTAGGAGTAATTTATAAATAGAAAAAGCAGGCTTTTGCGCTGATTTCTTACGGTGTGGAAAGGCAAGGCAAAACACCAGTCTGTTTTTGGAATTTGAATTAAAAAAGCCTCCCTGGATATAGTTTTTTAGTTTATTGAGAAGTATGTTTTCTGATTGTGTACCATTATCCTGTTCGATGTAGTATGTAAAACAATCACAATATAGGCAACCGTCACTTCGAGGAGGGACATTGTGATTGTTGGAAATTCCTGGTAACCTTGGCTCTAAAATCCATGGACGAGGTTGGCTTGTGGGAAGGGAAATGTAGGAAAAATAAAAATCGTTTCCATGAATTCTGTGAAAAAGTTGCTGGATACCTGCAGGGGGGCGCTTTTCCCAATTAATGTGAAGAGATTGGGCATATTCAGAGGGGAGCAGCTTTTTTAAAAAAACACGTCCTTTTGCACTAAGGTAAAAATATTTTATCTGACTGTTGGCAGTGACTTGCTTGCTGTATATGAAACCTTCGGCTTCCAGACGTTTTAAGGAGAGCCTTCCGGAAGTTTCTGTGAGTCCGTGGAGTTTGGTTAAGTGAAGTTGCCGGTAAGTGATGGTGTTTGTTTGAAGCAATAAAAATAAATCGAGATTCTTTTTTGTAATGGAAAAAAGCCTGGCATTTGCGCACAGGCTTTTTTCAAATGGTGTATATTGGAACATGTATGACTCCTTTCTGGTTTAATAAAATGGTTTTCGGGATGTATAAAATACAAGGAAACCTGTCTCCAGGAATTTTACTATACCAGAATTCCAAAAGGAATGCGGAATCAATATGTCTTAGTATAGCAAGCCTTGTGAAATATGGCAAGATGATTTTGTAAAGAAATAGATAGGAATATGTTATAACACAAACACGTTATATAAATATAACACAATAAAGATACGAAAGAATTGAAAAAAATGTAATGATAATATGTTATAACACAAACACGTTAAACACATATATAACTCAATAGAAATTTGCTTGCATAATCAAGGGCAATGGGATATAATGATGTTATCAAAGTAAAAAAAGGGGATAATGTATATGGAGAAACTAGAGAAAGAGGTGCTGGGATTAGACCCAATGTTGGATAACGAAAAATTAAAAACGAGGTCTTATAGAGTAACTGAGGCCATGGAACAAAAAATCAAAGATATTACAGATGAATTGGGAGATGGTTATTCACAGAAAGATGCGTTTTTAAAAATGATTGCGGCGTATGAGCTTCAAAGAGCAAAAGGTGTTTTTGGAGAAGATGCAAAGATTATTGAAGAAATTGAGTCATATACGAACATGATTATGAAAAGTTTTTTAGTTCAAGTGGAAAATAAACAGCATTTGGAGAAAACGATTGGTGCTAAGTATGATTCACTTCTTGTATCAAAAGATCAAGTAATTCAGGAACTTCAGCAGCGAATGGCAATGCTTAGCGAAGAAAAGAAAAACGCAGAGCAGGAGAATGAGACAACACAGGAGCTTTATGGGCAGCTTCTTACGAAAAATGAGGAACTGGATAAACAAGTAAGAGCTCAGAAATTGGATTTTGAGGAAAAATTAAGTGATAAGAGTTCGCTTAACGATTCTTTACAGGAAACCTGTAAAGAACTGCGCGCGAAAATGGATGCCATGAAAGAGATGGTAGAGCAGGCGCAGGGCGTGTTGGAAGAAAAGAAACAATTAGATGAACAGAACCAGGAGTTGGAAAGACAAGTCAGTGATTTGAATAGACAAATTCTTCAGGAAAAGGAAATTGTAAAAGAAGAAGCCATTCGCCGCGAAGAAGCTGTGCGGCTGGTAGAAGAAAAGTCGAAACTGGAGCATGAGAAAAAAATATTGGAGATTAATCAGGCACATATGCAGGAGATGGAAGAGTTGAAAAAGAAGTCGCAGGCAGAAATTGACCGGTATCAAGAAAAATATAGGCAGTTATTGGATCAGATAAGTGTCGGAAAATAATGAAATCTTAAATATAGTGTACTCAAACTTCACGCATAAATTTTAGCTATGCACCTTGACCGTTCGCGCAGAGATGGAGTTATTTGCAATTTTTTATAGAACAGTTTGGGACTGTATGAAGAGAGAAGGAATATTCAGATGGGAAAAATAGTTAGTTTACAAGATGCAACTAATTTAATATGGGAAACAGTGGAAATAGAGCAGGAGATGGAAGAAGAATGTCCGTATCTGTTTATTGTGGGGGCGGGAATTTCAACACCGGAAATTTTGACTGCGAATGGTATTATTGACCAATGTAAAAAGAAAGTGGAACGGTTATGTCAGGGAGATGGCGAAAAGCTGCAAAGGATATGTGATGTAGCGGAGAGCCTGGGAGAAAATAGCGCAAAATATTATTCTTATTGGTTCGAACAGGCGTACAAAAATAAAATGCACAGGCAGCAGTATTTAAAAAATATTATGAATGATTCCAAAATTTCTATGAGTAATCTCTTGCTGGCACAGATTTTGAACACAAAGACAATTGCGACGACGGTAATTACTCCCAATTTTGATAATCATCTGCTCAAAAGTTTGAATTTACTCGGAAATTATGATGTGTTTTCGGCTGATAATATGTTGGACAATATTGCGTTGAATGCAAATTCAAAAACAGTTCAGATTATGCATGTCCACGGAACGTACGAATTTTATGATTGCTGCAATTTGGAGAGTGAGATTGCGAAAATTGCGCAGGGACAGGGAATCAAAACAACAGCGGGAACGATTGAAGAGTTTTTGAAAACAAAGTCACCGATTGTCATCGGATATAGTGGTTGGGAAGATGATGTGATCATGTCAAAACTCAAAGAGCGTTTGGAATATGCGGCGCTGCCCTATAAATTGATCTGGTTTTGTTATTCGGGAAAAGATTACGAAAAACTTCCGGAGTGGCTTAAAGAGAACAAAGAGGCTGTGTTTGTTTTGCCGGAAAAGAAAATGAAGATGCAAAGTAAGATTGAAAACAGAGAAGATAAAGCGGAAAATACAGTACTCTCAGCTGAAGACGTTCTGTCGGCGCTCATTGCTCGATTTGGCTTTAAATCTCCAAATTTGTTCAGTAATCCGATTCAATATTATATTGAACTGATTGATAAATATCTGTCTGAAAAGATAGAAATTTTCTCGATAAATTCATGGAAATGCCTTTTGGATTATGGCGAGGAACACTTGGGGGATATAAATGAACAGAACCAGGAGCTGGAAAAACAAATCAGGGATTTGAATAGACTGACTCTTCACGAAAAGGAAATTGTAAAATGAAAAAGTAATTTGCCATGAAGAAGCTGTGCGACCGATAGAAGAAAAATCGAAACTGGAATAAGAGAAAAAATATTGGAGATTAGTCAGGTACATATGCAGGAAATAGAAGAGTTAAAAAGAAGTCCTGGGTAGATTGAGAGACAAACTTAGAGGTACATAATAATAAAATATGAGGAATTATTATGTATCATGATGATAAAGCTGCTTTGTTCCGAAGGGAAGCGTATATACTTACTGCCAGTGGGAGAGAACTATTCTCTATTATAAAGCAGAGCAATGCTTTTGAAGCGGACGAAGATTGTACATTATTATGTTTAAAAGATATGAAAGAAAGGAATTCGAATTTTTATGTGGGTGCATTTAAAATATTAGAAGGTGACAGTAATGTAGACCTGCTGGAAGAAGATTATTGAAGGCGGGAATGTTATGAGGTGTTGTAAAAGTTGCTGTCAAATTAGAAAGTTTCTTCAAAGTTTTAGAAGTATTATGAGGTGGAAGAGTTTTCTCGGGATGTATATGAGATAAATTAAATATAGATAATCAAATGAAATGTACGCTGCGGGTAATACTTGTTGGTTTGTAGACATCTTAAGAGATGAGAATACGATATTATTAGTTTACTTAAGCAGAAGCAAAAAGGAATAAAATTATGAAAATAGATAAGATACATAAGAAATTCGAGCTAATGTTAAAAAAGATAGATAAGAATCTTTCCCTTTTATTTTGTGAAGAAGATTCTCTCGAGCTCGAATTGGCTGATGTTTTAGAACATCTGATAATCGATAGCTCTAAACAATATTTAGAACATTCGATTTGTGTAAGGTTTTTTTGGATTGATAATCGAGAAGTAAATGCTTGTGTCACTAAAATTGAAGACATTTACTGTATTGGTTTATTTACTGGGATAACTACTTCTCTTATTGAACATATTAAAACATTTTATCAAAATGGGTTAGGAGATCTTGAGGGAATAGAACTTCCTAGTAAGAATTTATATTTAGATGTACTCAATGATGAAAGCAAGCAGGGAAAGTTAGGAAATTACATATTTACGTTAGCATTTTTCTATTTGGCAATGCACGAGTATGGTCATATTTTATGTGGACACTGTGACAAAAATATGTCGACGAGTTTATTCTTTGAAGATGATAAAAATACAAAAGGCTGTTACGATGCACAGGCTAAGGAATATATGGCAGATTTTTATGGAATAGCGAATTCCCTAAGTTTGATGCTATGTTCTTGCCTTACGAACTTACCTGATATAGGAATCATAACTACCTTGTACATTACAGCGGTACATTCTATATTTTGGATATTTAATGACGGATATATACCACTGGAGAAATGTAATTGCAATGTTATGACACATCCTCATCCTATGGTTAGAATGGGATATTTTTTTCAACTTATAGAGATAGAACTTCAGCATTCACTAGAAATATTTGAAAAACACAAAATGTTGAAAATTAAAATCGATAATGCAGCTGAACATATAGTTGGCGCGGTAATAGAAGATTTTATTAATGTTATTTCAAGAGGTGATATGAATTTTGCAATATATGATTTATTAAACGAAAAATGTGATCATGAAATAAAGAAGATATCAGGATCAGCAAAAGAAATAAAAGAATATTATCGAGAGACTGCATTGATTGACTATATATAGATAACATACTTTGTATTGTTATTTTGCTATATATTAATTGTATTGGAAAAATTAAACTGGTTGATTCCGATGTTTTGTTGCTATTGCAGAAATCGCTTTATAAGATAGTTGTGATTACAAAGAAATATGGTATAATTCTTTAGTGAAGTATCATATTTAGAGCAGACAAAAAGAGCAGTTCTATATGAAACTCGAACTGCTTTAAATGTGATTCTTCATAATTGTACCCAGTCGCGGACGTTTAGCCGACGTGTATATGGGGATTGCATTGTTCCTGGATAGCTGAAATTATCGGATTTGCCGGAAAAACAGCTGGAAACATGCAGATTTCTATAGTATAAAATATTTTAGGGCATGTTTCGAAAGCCTCCCATAAGCAGGCTTTTTTAAACAGTATAAAAAGTCAGGAGAATCAGAATGGTGCATAGGATCTTCCCAACCGTTTCATGGAACTATATCCGCATTCGGGACAAACAGAAACATCAAAGTCCCACACTGCCTTTAGAAGCTCAGCCATGGACAGAGCTGTAAACCGTCTTTAAAAACGCTGATGTCCCTGCAGAGTAAAAATAAGCTTCAGGTTTTTTCTCTTCATCCGGTTGTTCAGGAAACTATAATACTGGATCTTCAGGAACCAGATGGAAGCACATGCATGAGATATCGGCGTATGAACTCTGTATGGTTCAGAGTGATCTGGCGTTTTGGCTTACCGGGCCTTTTTCCCCTGGCAGAGAATGTGACTTCATTTTCTGTAACAGAAAGGATCCGGTTGTTGGAGATGGCGATCTTATGGGATCTAGTCAATCCACCACCCGAAATGATACAGTGCATGTGCATATGATAACCAAGCCCCTAGTTCCATGTATGGAGAACCTGGATGATTCCGGGTGCTGCGCCGAGATACTTCTTGTCGTCAGATAATTCAAGAAGTGTTTCGGCACAGCATCTGTGAAGAAGGCCGTATAAAAGCTCCTGGTTACAGCAGAGCAAAGGATTGAGTTCGTGTGGAAGGGTAAAGACTGCATGAAAGTAAAGGGCGTCAATGACTTTTTCCCTGCGTTTATCCACCCAGACTTCCTTTAATACAGCCTGACAGTTTGGGCAGCTGCGGTTACGGCAGGAATTGTTGTGTGCTTCCACATGTTCGCAGTCAGCACATTGACTTAAATTTACGCCTAGTCTGCCAGATTTGCAGTTTAAGACAGCAGGAGCAGCTTTTCGCTGAACAGCAGACTGAAAGTGATCCTGCGTACAAAAGTCATCGTAGGAATCCTTGAAGACCTGTTGGATCTTATACTCTTTCATGATATTCACTTGCCATCTGGTCAAAGGGGCTGTCTGTCTGCCTGAGGGTATTGTTGGAAAGATGCACGTAGATGGTGGTAGACAGCAAGGATTTATGTCCCATAAGTGCCTTTATAGTAAGCAGATCCGTTCCATTCTCATACAGATGTGTACCAAAAGCATGACGGAAGGAATGACAGGTAATCCTGCGTTCCCATCCCAGCCTGTCTTCGTGGGCATGGATATGTCTTGAGAGGAAGAAGGTGTCGATCGGACGGTCTTCTCCGTTTTGTTTTGGGAAGAGGAACCCTTTCAGTCTGCCATATGCAAATCAGTATTGAGTAAGAAGATCAAGAGCAGCCTTGGAGAGAATGGCATAACGATCCTCCCTGCTTTTGGTATGAGTGATGTGAAGCCGCATATTTTTACGGTCAACATCTTCGTAACGCAAACGACATACCTCACCGATACGAAGTCCAGAGGAATACAAGAGGGTAACCATGGTCTTCTGCTTTAGAGCAGGCATAGAAGAAATGAATTGCCATGTTTCCTCTTTTGAAGGAACATAAGGAAGATATCTGTCAAATCTACGCATAGGAAGCTGTGTATCATCCCATGGTTTATGAAGAACAAACATGGTGAAGAAACGCAGCTGGGAAATCACACAGTTGATGGTACGGTCAGAAAGAGATCTGGATTTCTGAAGCCAGCGGAGATAATCACGAAGTTCCGCCCATGAAACATTTTCAGGTGATTTGTGTAGGATATCTGAAAGATAAGCTAGATAAGAATGAATGTAAGTACAGTAGCTTTTGAGAGTATGCTCAGTAAGACCGCGGAGGGAAATCATTTCCCTGAAAGAATCTAAATAATTGTCCATAATGGAACCTCCTAAAATGAAATTTAAAGAAAAAAGAAAAGAAAACATCCTTTTAGGCGGAGGACGATAAAAATTTTGAGATATGTACTTGTTGAGTTTAAAAATCCATGATAACATAAACATAGCAGTTGACGGTATAGGTTGATTGGTGTGTGTGGTAACTCAACAATACAACATCTATCCAAAAACTGCTACTTTTTTTGAAAAAGTAGTGGAATCACGTACTTAGGACTAGCCGTCGCGCTAGCGACTTGGTACAATAGATATTACCTTGAAAATATAAGGGGATATTAAGTGCAAGATGATTGAAAATTAGGAGAGCTAATTATGGACAATAAGTATAAACACATGGATTATGTGCAATCAACAATTTCGAGAATGGCATCAAATTCTTTTTATCTAAAAGGATGGAACGTCACTATTATTTCAGCTATTGTAGCATTATCGTTCAAAGAAAGTGATTGGAGAATATATACATGTGCATTAGTGCTAAATATTGTATTTTGGTTTTTAGATGCATATTACTTGAAACAAGAAGCGCTTTTTAGAAAACTGTTTGAAAAGATTTCTAAGATAAGCGATGATACACAGGTCAATTTTTCGATGAATACAGATGAATTCGAAAAGGATGTATCAGCTATTATATGTAATATGTTTACAAATATTTCAATAACTCCATTATATCTTTCTATTACAGTAGTTTTATTACTGCTAATTCATATCGTTTAGGGAGGTATCATATGTTTTCGAAATTTAAACTAAAAGAAATTAAATATTCTGATATTGAAGAGTATGAATGTATTGGTCAGGAATATTATGAAAATAAAAAAAAGGATATTCAAAATAGCTTGAGGAAATTTATAGGATTAGATGGGATAATAGATGGAACAAAGTTACAGGAAAACTGGTTCCCAACAAAGCAAAAATTTGATGTTTTTTTGTCTCACTCTCATAACGATGAAAAATTAGCCATTTGTTTAGCAGGATTCTTAAAAGAAAAACTAGATTTGGATACATTTATTGACTCTTGCCTATGGAGGTATTCTAATGACTTGTTAAAAGAGCTTGATAAAAAATACTGCAAGTATAGTGATGGTGTGTCTTATGACTATGATAAAAGGAACTATTCTTCAAGTCATGTTCATATGATGTTGTCAATTGCATTGTCAAGAATGATAGATAATTGTGAGGCTGTTTTTTTCTTAAACAGTGAAAACTCAATTTCTTTGAGTGAAGAAATTGATAGCGAGAGAACAAGTTCTCCATGGATATATAATGAATTGTCCATGGCTGATATAATACAAATTCGTGAGTACGAAGAATATAGGAAAGAATCATATTTAGAATTTGCACATAGGGAATGTGAAACACTTTACGAAGGTCCAGATTTACATATTCAATATAAAGTAAATGATATTTTGAAAAAATTTATTCCTCTTACATATTGTGATTTGATAAATTGCGCTGAAGAATGGGAAAAAGCCAGTGAACAATTTCAAAGTTCACTAGATTATATTTATTTTTCTAAAGGAATATTGGCTTTAAGTCAATAGTTGGGGTGGGATTTAAAAAATCCCGTTCCATTGTTGCGTTTGAAGGCATTTCGGTGTTGTTATGTAAAAATACCTGTTTTATTGCATGACGAGTGTGTGAAGAAAAGTCTGTAATTAAGATATTCTATGATAGTGATGGGGGGGAAGCTTGTTTCGTGAATAATCAGGGGTGAAATCCATCACCTGTCTGGTGCTTGGAAATCACGATTCCGTCAAAAAGGAAATCATTTTATTACTAAATCCTTATATAGAAGGCAGCGGTTATTGGAGTGCAGGGATGTTTCCTGCTTTTATAATCAGGAAACCTACGAGTTGTTACCGGATGATTTTAAAATAGAAGTTGGATATGAAGGAAATCCGTTTTCAGAATTGTTTGAAGTTGGAAACATTTTTAGCTGCAAGCATGATTGCATCAAACGCAATGCTCCAGGCCGGCAACATAAAACTTCAGATAATGGGACAACGTTCTGTTGATTATGTGTTTTCGTTAAATGAGATACTCGGAAATCCGATACTCTATAAAATATATGATTGGATTTATTCAGGCGGAAGTTCCATTGATAAAGCGATTATAGCCAGGAATATTATCTGTTTACATTGTAAATATGAGCCACTATTGAAGTTGGATTCAAAAGTTCTGCTGTCTATTCAGTCCAGCTATAATTTATATTTAAAAGACCATGTGATTCAGTATCTTGAAATGAAAAACAAAGTCGCTGAATTTATCAGTGAGATTCTGTCACGAACCGGAGAATATGCAACAGAATTGCTTGATAAATTTAAAACAAATATGATAGCTGTATTTGGTTTTTTATTCACAGTAATACTTGCAGATATCGTATCGGATCAACCATTGGACAATATTTTTACAAGAGATATTACAGTGATTTTGGAATTGGTATTACTTGGCTCCGTAATATATCTTTTTATCTGTTACCGCCAATCAAAATATCAAATGGAAAAAGTTTATGAGAGTTATGAAAGCCTGAAACAGTCTTATGAAGGAATCCTGACAGAAGATGACATCCGGGAATGTTTTCAAAATGACCAGTTGATAGTTGATATGAAGAATACTGTTAATCGTTCTGAAAAAAAGTATTTGATATTTTGGATGGCTTTTCTTATAGGGATACTTATTGTTTTGGAGATGATTAGTGACGGACCTGTTATCTTACCGATAATAAAAACTGCTGTTCAGCGGTTGGGAGTTGTTAAATAAAAGGTATCAAACTGATATTTACAAGTTTAAAGACAAAGGAAAGTTTCTTGGTTCCATAATCTATTTTAGTAAAATGAAGAATTTGCAAAATGTCATGAAGGAGATGATAAAATGAATACAGAATTGATTAATATGGCTATGGATACCGGCCAACAAATTATAAGTTCTCCAGCAGTTCAAAGGTAAGCGCAAAATATTGCTACGCTGCCCATGAATCACGCTTGCACCAAAATGATA